>Ga0102590_1000055_pt1 | contig 328253 bp, 272 predicted proteins | sample AraplaMF_Col_mMF_FD_76859 | JGI IMG/M metagenome (GOLD analysis project Ga0102590, IMG submission 76859) | Arabidopsis root microbial communities from the University of North Carolina, USA - plate scrape MF_Col_mMF | ecosystem: Host-associated > Plants > Roots > Endosphere | place: USA... | reverse complement strand
CGTGATGCTGGCGATTTCGGTGGTGATGCCGAGCCAGCGCTTCGAGCGCCAGCGCGACATCGTGGAACAGGCCTTGCGCATCTGCGTCGAGCGCTGCCGCGCGCGCCTGCGCGCCATGGACGGCAAGCCGTGATGAGGCTATACCGCCAATCAGCCAAGCCCGAACTGTTTGCGCAAGCTCGCGTCCACGGGGCCGGCGGGCATGAAGCGGCGCAATTTGCTCAGCAGCGCTGCCTGGCCTGGTGGCGTATTGCGCATGCGCCACTTGCCCAGGGCTGCTTCGACGATGGCTGCCGCCACGCCATCCGGCGCGGGGGCTTTGCCGATGTCGCGCGCAACTGCGGTTGCAACCGCGTCGCGCTCGCGGTCGTAGGCGGCGAGCGGGGATTTTGCCACCGGTGAGTTGGCCTCCAGGCTGGTCCTGGCATATGCCGGGGCCACCAGCGTCACGCGAATGCCGAATTGGCGCACCTCGTGATCCAGCGATTCGGATAGTCCTTCGACCGCGTGTTTCGAAGCCGAGTACAAGCCCATGAAGGGGGCCGGCAGGAAGCCCAGCACCGAACTCACGTTGACGATTTTCCCCGCGCGCTGTTCGCGCATATGCGGCAACACCGCCTGTATGGTGCGCATGATGCCGAAGAAGTTGGTCTCGAATAAGGCAAGCGCCTCGGCAATCGTGGTTTCCTCCACGGCGCCGGTCATATTCATCCCGGCGTTATTCACCAGCACATCGATGCGGCCGGCGCGGCCAATCACGTCAGCAATGGCGCGCCGCACCGAATCGCTGTCGCGTACGTCCATCTCGATCAGGGTCACCCCGGGCAACGGCGTTGCCTTGGCAAGATTGCGGACAGTGCCGAATACGGCACAGCCGCGCCGGGCAAATTGCCCGGCGGTCTCGCGGCCGATACCGGATGAGACGCCGGTGACCAATACAACCTTTGAGGTAGTCATCGCTATTCCTTTCGTATTCATTTGAGGAGCCTGCCGTTATTGCCGTATCTGCACCACCAGCTTGCCTTTTGCGCGGCCTTGTTCCAGATATGCCAGCCCATCCTTCGCCTGCGCAAACGGGAACACCGCATCAATCACCGGGCGGATGCGTTCATCGGCCAGCAGCTTGCCGATCTCGGCAAGCTGGCTGCCATCGGGACGGACGAACATGAAGGCGTAGCTGGCGGCGTGCTTCCTGGCACGACGGATGATCTTTGCGCTCAGGAGGCTAAACACGGTTTTCATGAGGAAGTTCATCCCGCGTGCCCGGGCGAAGGCAGCGTCTGGCGGCCCGATCAGCGAGACCACCCGGCTGCCCGGCCTCAGGATCGTCAATGACTTTTCCAGCGCGTCGCCCCTGAGCGTGCCCAGGATGGCGTCGTAGTCCCGCAGCACCTGCTCGGCGTTGTGTTTTTTGTAGTCCACCACCTCGTCCGCACCGAGGCTGCGCACCAGTTCCACGTTGCCGCCGCTGGTCGTGGTCCCCACGATCGCCCCCAGATGTTTGGCCAGCTGGATGGCGAACGTGCCGATGCCGCCGGACCCCGCCGGGATAAACACTTTCTGGCCGGGCTTGAGCTGCATCCGTTCGTGCATCGCCTGCCAGGAGGTCAGCCCGACCATGGGAATGGCGGCCGCCTGGACAAAGCTGAGGTTGGGGGGCTTGTGCGCGGCGGCGTATTCCGGCACCGCGGCGAATTCGGCCAGGCTGCCGCCAGGGAGGTCGAAGATACTGGCGAATACCGCGTCGCCCGGTTTGAAGCGCGTCACCCGGCTTCCTGCTTCGACCACAATACCGGCCAGATCGCTGCCCACTACCTGCGGCAACTGGATCGGCATGATGGGCTTGAACGTCCCCTTGGGGATCATGTAATCGATCGGATTGAGCCCGGCCGCGTGGACCTGCACCAGTATTTCATCGGGCTTGAGCGCCGGCTTCGGCATCTCGGCGAATTCGACTTTATCGAGTCCACCGTAACTTTTCAGGATGAGTGCTTTCATGGTTTTCCCTGGCCCGCTGGCAGGCTTGAAATATGATGGTTATCATATTTTGTGTTAAAAAAAAGCGGCCGATCAGCTTACTTGGCCGCAGGGTTGAACTGCTTCATCGTCGCTGCGCACAAGGCGTCGGACAAGGCGGGATCGTCGACCGCGCGCGCGATCATGGTGGTGCCGATCAGCGCGCATAGCAATGCCATCGCCTGTTCGTGCGTCTCCTGTTTGCCCCAGCCCGGGAGCTGACGCGCGATCAGATCGATCATCTCCTTGATGTGCAGCGTAGCGGCATGCCGTACTTCGGGCGACTGGCGCGGCATTTCCGATCCCAGCGCCGACACCGGGCATCCATGCTCAATCGCCGCGATATGCTCGGGCGACAGATAGGCCTGCATGATCGCCTGCAGCGCCTGTCCGGGCGGCGCAGCCGCCACCACGCGCGCAGCCAGCGCGACCGAATCGGCTCCCGCGCGGTCGGCCGCTTCGGCCAACAGGGCATCACGCGAGGCGAAGTGGGCGTAGAAACCGCCATGGGTCAAGCCGGCTTCCTTCATGATGTCCGCCACCGCCGTGCCGTCATAACCGCTGCGACGGATGGCGCGCGCCGCTACTTCAAGGATGCGGTCGTGCGATATTTCCTTACGGCTTTTGGCTGTGCTTTTGCTAAGTTTCGTCTGCATGATGAGCATCATATCTTATTTTTGATTTGCGTGCACATCTGACCCGGGTTGAGGGGGCGGGCTGGTGGACTCACTCCAGCCACGGATGCGCTGCCAGCCAGCGCCCCAGTTCATTGTCGTTCGCGCACTGCAGCTTGCTGAAGATGTTGGCGCGATGGGTTTCGACCGAGCGCGGGCCGCACGGCGGCACCAGCACGCGGGCGATTTCCTTGTTCGGCTGGCCCAGTCCCACCAGACGCGCGACTTCGCGTTCGCGCGCCGTCAGCTCTTCCCACATGCGCAACGCCTGGCCGCGTGCGCGCGCCTCGGCGATGGCTGCGGGCAGCTTGTCGAGCAGCTGCTGGGTATCCGGTTTGGTCACCCAGTCGTAGGCGCCGCGCCGCACCGCTTCCAGCGCCGTTGGAATGTCGCCGTGGCCGGACAGGAACAAGGTCACGAGCGGGCTATGCTGGCTGCGCAGGTGGTCGAACACCGCCAGCCCGCTCATGGCGCCCATGCGCAAATCGAGGATCACGCAGCCCGGCTGGCGCAGGTCGACCGCATCGAGAAACGCTTCGCCCGATTCAAACGCCTGCACCGCCAGTCCCTGTGAGAACAGCAGGAGCAGCAGCGAGCGGCGCAGCGCTTCGTCGTCGTCGACGACGTACAGGGTAAGGGGAGCGTCTTTCATGGCACGATAGGAAGAGTGAAGGAGAACGTGGCGCCACCGCCATCGCGATTTTCGACCGTCATGATACCGCTGTGGGCTTCGATGATGGTTCTGCAGATGTTGAGCCCCAGGCCCAGCCCATCGGGCTTGGTGGTGAAGAAGGGCGCGAACACCTGTTCCAGCTGGTCTTTCGGAATGCCCGGTCCCTGGTCGCTGACCGCGATCCGCAGGCAGGGACCGCTGCGCTGGCTGGTCAGCGAGATGCAGCGGCGCTGGCGCGGCAGCTCCTGCATGGCGTGCAGGGCGTTGTGGATCAGGTTGACCAGCACCTGTTCCAGCAGTACCTTGTCGCCGCGCACCTGTACCGCCGGGTTCTCCATCGACAGCTGCAGCGTGACGCCGTTGCGCTGCAATTCGGGTTTCAGCAAGGCCTCCGCGTGCAGGATGATGTCTTCGACGGCAAAGGTTTCAAAATGGCCGCGCTGGGGATTGATCAGGGCGCGCACCCGCCGCACGATCTCGCTGGCGCGCTTGGCTTGTTCGATGATGTCGTCCAGCGCCCCGGCCAGCATGTCCGGCGAAGCACGGCCGGCCAGCGCGCGCGCCGCCACGGCAAAATTGGACAGCGCCATCAGCGGCTGGTTGAGTTCATGCGCCAGGGTCGATGCCATTTCGCCGACGCTGGCCAGGCGGGCGCTGCGCTGCAAGCGGACCTCCTGGTCGCGCTGGCGGGCTTCGGCCTGCTTTTGCGCGGTGATGTCCACCACCGAGCTGAGCCAGCCCCGGTTCACGCCATCGGTATCGATCAGCGGCGCGGTGTAGACCATGGTGATGACGTCGTGGCCATCCTTGTGGCGGATGCGCGATTCGAAGCCGCTGGGCGCGGCGCGGCCCTGCAAGGCCTCGTCGCTTTCGCGCGCCTGCTTTTCCAGATCCTCCGGGTGCCAGTACGGGTAGGGCGGGTAGCGGCCCAGCAGTTCCTCGGCACTGTAGCCGACGATGGCGCACAGCGCGGGATTGACGTAGATGATTTTGCCCTCCGGGTCGCGCGCGCGGATGCCGACCAGCAGCGAGTCTTCCATCGCCTTGCGGAAGGCGTGTGCTTCCTGCAGGTCGCGGGTGCGTTCTTCCACCCGGTGTTCCAGCTCCAGCCGCGCCGTCCGCTGCTCCGCGTAACGGCGCTCGCGCAGCCGCCAGTACAGCACGGCCAGCAGCAGCAGGGCGACGGCCAGGGTGGCCAGCGCCAGGGCCGCCTGTTTCGCCTGCTGCACGTCGCGCATGTCCTCGGTGACGGTGAGGGTCCAGCCCAGTTCTGGCAGCGGCGTATCGAGCGCCAGCAAGTTCGCGCCGCGCCCCTGTAGCGGGGTTTTAAAGGTGTAGCCCGGCGTGCCTTTGCCCGCGGTGATGGTCCACGGCAGCAGATCGAAGCGGGTGCGCAGTCCGTACTGGCCGTGGGCGCGGATCCACTGGCTGTCGGCATCGGAAACCGGCGCGATGCTGTGGAACAGCCACTCCGGCACCGCGCTCAGGAACACGATGCCGTGGCTGTCGCGCAGCACTACCGGATAGGCGCTGTGCCGCCACACGCGTTCGAGCGGATCGAGGCTGATCTTGACCACGGCCACGCCCAGCACCCCGGCGCCTGCCCGCACCGGTTCGGCGATGAACAGGCCGGCCTGGCCGGTGGTCAGGCCGAGGCCGTAGAACAGGCCGCGCCGGCCTTTGAGCGCGTCCTCGAAATACGGCCGCTGGCGGTAGGACTCGCCGACGAAGCTGGATGGCGTGTTCCAGTTGCTGGAGGCCAGCGTCATGCCATTGCGGTCGACCAGGTAGAGCGCGGCCGCGCCGGTGGTGCTTTGCAGGTCGGCGAAGTAGGCGTTGACGCGCGTGCGCAGTGCCGTGTCGCCGGGGGCGTTCAGCAGATGCTGCACTTCCGGATGGCGCGCCGCCGCGTAAGGCAGGAAATCGTGTTTCTCCACCAGTCCGCGCAGACCGAGGACGTGGGCCGCGCTGGCCTGGCGCAAGGCTTCCATCTTGGCCTGCAGTTCGCGCTGCTCGGCCCAGTTCCCCGACACCACGATCAGGGCCAGCGCGCCGGCGGCGGCCAGGGCTCTGCGCCAGTGATGCGGCTTGAACAGGGGGAACATGCTTACTCCGGGGGTAAATAAGCAAACAATAACAGCTGTGCAGCGGGATGTGGGCGTTCTCCGTAGTTTTACGGAGCAGGCCGCGCCAGAGTTGCGGATGCGGCCGCGCGGGCAGTATGCGATGCTGATCCCATACCCACCCAAGAATAATATTTCAGGAGAACAGCATGAACATGCACGAACCCCCGCAGCCGCAATACAGCACCGAGGAGCGGCGCAAGCGCGTTTTCGCCATCATCAGCGCCTCGTCCGGCAACCTGGTGGAATGGTTTGACTTCTACGTCTATTCCTTCGCTTCCATTTATTTCGCCAGCCAGTTTTTCCCGAGCGGGAATGCCACTGCGGAATTCCTGAAATCGGCCGCCGTGTTCGCGGTCGGCTTCCTGATGCGTCCGATCGGCGGCTGGATGTTCGGCCGCCTTGCCGACCGCGTCGGCCGCAAGAAATCCATGCTGGTGTCGGTGCTGATGATGTGCGGCGGTTCGCTGGCCATTGCGGTCCTGCCGACCTACGCCAGCATCGGCGTGGCCGCGCCCATCCTGCTGCTGATCATCCGCATGTTCCAGGGCTTGTCGGTGGGCGGCGAGTACGGCACCACCGCCACCTATATGAGCGAAGTGGCGCTGCGCGGCCAGCGCGGCTTCTTCTCGTCCTTCCAGTATGTGACCCTGATCGGCGGCCAGTTGCTGGCCGTGCTGACGGTGGTGATACTGGAACAATTCCTGAGCTCGGCCGAACTCAAGGCCTGGGGCTGGCGCGTGCCGTTCGCGGTGGGCGCGGTGGCCGCGCTGGTGTCGCTGATGCTGCGCCGCACGCTGCATGAAACCATCAAGGCCGAGGACCGCAACAGCAAGGAGGCCGGCACCCTGGCCAACCTGTTCAGGCACCATCGCGCCGCCTTCCTCACCGTGCTGGGCTATACCGCCGGCGGTTCGCTGATCTTCTACACCTTCACCACCTACATGCAGAAATACCTGGTCAACACGGCCGGCATGCCGGCCAAGACGGCCAGCGTGGTCATGACCGGCTGCCTGTTCCTGTACATGTGCATGCAGCCGCTGTTCGGCATGCTGGCCGACCGCATCGGCCGCCGCCATTCGATGATGCTGTTCGGCGCCCTGGGCGTGCTGGCGACTTATCCCATCCTGGCCATCCTGCATGGGAATACCAGCCCCGTGCTGGCCTTCGTCCTGATTACCGTGGCGCTGGCCATCGTCAGCCTGTACACCTCGATCAGCGGCCTGGTGAAAGCCGAAATGTTCCCGCCCGAAGTGCGCGCGCTGGGCGTGGGCCTGTCGTACGCGATTTCCAACGCCATCTTCGGCGGCTCGGCCGAGTTCGTCGGACTGTCGTTCAAGAATCTGGGTCACGAGAGCTGGTTCTACATCTACGTGACGGTGATGATGGCGATCGCCCTCCTGGTCAGCCTGCGCCTGCCGAAGACGCCTTCGTATCTGCATACCGATCTGTGACCGGCCCGGGGGCATACAGCCCCTCGGTTAACCACAATGGCAAATCCATTGGGCATCAACTAATATTCCCGCCAAGACCATTGCATGCCGCTGGAGCTTATGCCTCAGCGGCATCGTGCATTGAGCACGCACGCAGCAAAACCTTCCTTCCGCGCACCCTCACCAATCTCCATCAGTTTGCCGATCGCGGATTCGTCCGAGGCTGCAGCTTTGGAACGATGCTGTCGTTGTTTTAATATTTCTTAAGGGGAAAATCCATGGGTCAAGCGAACAACAAAAATACGACAGTGGAGGCCAAAGGCCGGCGCTTCTCCAGGCGCCAGTTTATCGGCGCGGCGGTTGGTGCCGCCGCTGTATGGGGCGGGTACTCGGTATTTTTCGGCGGCCAGTTTCGTGCCGACAAGGCCGATCGCAAGGTGGACGTACTGCTGATCGGCGGCGGCATCATGAGCGCGACGCTGGGTGTCTACCTGGCGGAGCTGGAGCCAACCTGGACCTGCGAGGTATTCGAGCGCCTGGACAAGGTGGCGGAAGAAAGCTCCAATGGCTGGAACAACGCCGGCACCGGCCACTCGGCGCTTTGCGAACTGAACTACACGCCGATGGACGACCAAGGCAAAGTGCATATTTCCAAGGCGGTCGAGATCAATGAGAATTTCCAGATCTCCCGCCAGTTCTGGTCGCATCAGGTGCGCAAGGGCGTCCTCGGCCATCCGCGCGAGTTCATCAATTCGACCCCGCACATGAATCTGGTCTTCGGCGCGGAGAATCGCGAGTTCATCCGCAAACGCGTCGAGGCGCTGAAGGCATCGCCCCTGTTCGCCGGCATGGAAATGACGACCGATCCGGTCAGGATCAAAGAATGGATTCCCATCATGATGGAAGGCCGCAAGCCGGACGAGATCGTGACCGCCACACGCTCCCCGCTGGGCACCGATGTCAACCTAGGCGCGATCACCCGCCAGTTTTACAAGCACCTCAATGAGCGCGTTGGCGTCAAAGTGACGACCGGGCACGAGGTGCGCTCGATCACGCGCAACGACGATGGTTCATGGCGGGTGTCGGCGTTCGACATCAAGGATAAATCCAGGATTCAGACGGTGGACGCGCGCCACATCTTCATCGGCGCCGGCGGCGCCGCGCTGCCGCTGTTGCAGTTGTCGGGCATTCCCGAGGCGAAGCAATACGGCGGCTTCCCGGTCGGCGGGGAATTCCTGGTCACCGACAATCCCCAGATCACCGCGCGCCATCTGGCCAAGGTCTACGGCCTTGCCGATACCGGATCGCCACCGATGTCGGTGCCGCATCTGGACACGCGCGTGCTGGATGGCAAAACGGTGCTTCTGTTCGGCCCGTTTGCCACCTGGTCCAGCAAGTTTCTCAAGAATGGCTCTTACTTCGATATGGCGAAGGCCACCACGCCGTCCAACATCATTCCGCAGCTGCAGGTCGGCATGCACGAATTTGCGCTGGTCAAATACCTGGCGCAGCAACTGGAGCTGTCCAAAGAGGAAAAGATGGCCGCGTTGCGCCGCTACATGCCCGAGGCGAAAGACCAGGATTGGCGTCTGTGGCAGGCTGGCCAGCGGGTTCAGATCATCAAGAACGTGCCCGGCCAGGGCGGCGTGCTGAAGCTGGGCACGGAAGTGGTGGTCTCCGAAGACCGCTCGGTGTCGGCGCTGTTGGGCGCGTCGCCGGGCGGCTCCACCTCGCCGGCGATCATGCTGTCGCTGCTGGAGAAAGTTTTCCCAGAGCGGCTGAAAACCGCCGCCTGGCAAAGCAAAATTCGCGAGATTGTTCCCGCCGATGGGAAAAAGCTCAACGAGAATCCGCAACTGCTGGCGGCGGAATGGGCGGCCACCGCCGAAGCGCTGCAACTGGCGATCGCAGCGCCGGACCTGGGCGGCTTCACGCCGGCCAGCGCGCCGGCCGAACAACCGGGGCAGGAGAAGCACCTGCCCGATATCGCGCTGTAGTCCCGCGCCGCTGGCGCCGGGGCTCAGTTGGAGTAGAGCAGGCCGCGCCCGGTGCCGCTGATGTAGATGCGGCCGTAGGTGTTCCAGTCGCCCGTCATCACGCCGATGCCGCCGAACTGGTGGGCGTCGTCGTTGAAGCGGGTCCAGCTCGCGCCGCCATCGTCGGAACGGTACACGCCCCATACGCCGCCGACCACGCCCACCACATACACCGCCGCCGAGTAGCTGCTGCCCGGCGCCGCCTTGCCCAGCGCGATCAGGTTTGCCCCCGGCGTGCTGCCGGCCGGGGCGAAGTTGTTGAGCTTGGTCCAGCTCGCGCCCGAATCCAGCGAGTGGTACACGGTGTTGCCGTCGGCCAGCCAGATGTCGCCCTCGGCGTTAGGATTGACCACCATCGCGGTTGCGCCCCACGCGTTCGGCGCCAGCTTGGCCGTTGCCGCGCCCGCGCTTGCCGTGAAATTATGGCCGCCATCGGTCGAGACATAAACCTTGCCCGCCGTGCCCCATGTGGCGCCGCCGGAATCGTAGGCATACACCTTGTTCGGATTCTTGCGGTCGGCCGCCAGGCGGTAGCCGCGATCCCAGCTTTGTCCCACTACCGGCAGCGCCGGCAGGTTGGTGGCGGTCCAGCTGGCGCCGCTGTTGGTGCTGTACGACGGCACCGAGTTGGCCGGCGCCCACACGATATTGTTGCGCGACGTGACAGCGATGTTGCCGCTGGAGCCGATGTTGGCTTGCGCCCCGGCCGGCAGGCTGGCGAAGTTCGACCAGGTCTTGCCGCCGTCGCCCGACCAGAAGCCGAAGCCGCCGGCGCCGGACCAGTTGGCCACGCCGGTGCCGGCGATGTACAGCGGGTCAGCCCAGGCCATGTCGGCAGCGTTGCCGTTGCTCCAGTTGGTGGTTGGCCCCATGACCGGCTTGACGGTGAGGTCGGTCTGCAGCCAGGTGCCGATGTCGCCGGCGCTGTTGATGAACTTGTACGGCGCGCCGGCGGGCGGCGTCGCCAGCGACTGGGTGGCGGTCTCTTCGAGGTTGGCCACCGAGCCGGCCCAGGTCGGCTTGGACGCGGAGGCGTTGCGGGTCTCGACGATGCCGCCGCCGTGCACGTGCAGAATGTGGTCGCGGTTGAATGGATCGATCTCGACATCGTCAACCCAGCCGGAGGCGGTTTCGCCCGGCATCATGGCTTCGATTTCGCGCCAGGTCTGGCCGCCGTCGTCGGACAGCTGCACGATCTGCTGGCCGTTGAAGTTGCCCCAGGAGTTGGTCACGCCCAGCGCAATGCGGGTGGTGGCGCCGCTGCCGGAGACCGACACGCCGCCCAGGCCGAAGTTGGTGCCGCCGGCCGGGTCTTCGCTCTTGAGCAAGGTCCAGTTGCTGCCGTCGAACTTGTAGAAGCGGCCGGGGCCGCCGGCGCCCGGGCCGGCGTCCTTGGTGAATGCGACATAGAACATGCCGTCCGCCGCGCGCACCATGTGCGGGATGTGGTAGCCGGTCACCGGCGTCTGCACCGGCGTCCAGGTGGCGCCGCCATTGCTGGATTTATACATATTCGCGCTCAGGCCGGCCGCTTTGGCGTAGTCCGGAGCGATGGCGGCGTAGATGGTCTGGGTGGCCGTGGCGCCGCCCTTGGCGCCGGTGTCGTACACCACCAGTTCGACGCCCATGGCGCTGCCGCCCAGGGCATTGACCTGGTCCTGGGTCAGCTTGACGGACGACAGCGCGGTGACCTGGCTCCAGGTCAGGCCCGAGTCGGCGCTCTTCCACAGGCCGGCCGTACGCGAGCCGTAGAACAGCGTCGAAGGCAGGTTCGGATCGACCATCAGGCGTTCGCCCATGGCGCGGCCGCCGTTGTTGCCGCCGACCGGGAAGGGCAGATCGACGTGGGTCCAGTGGTCGCCGCGGTCGCGCGAGACATACAGGCGGCCGTTGCCTTCAAAGGTGTACATGCCGGTCACCATGTAGACCAGCTGGTCGTTGTTCGGGTCGAGGGCGATGCTTTCGATGCCGTGGTATTTGCTCTCGGCCGCGCCGAAACCTGCGCCGTCGGTGATCGGTGTCCAGGACGAACTGGCCTGGTCCCAGCGGTAGGCGCCGCCGATGTCGGTGCGGGCGTACAACACATTGGCGGTCGCTGGATGGAAGACCAGGCCGGTGACATAGCCGCCGCCGCCCCATTTCACGCTGCTCCAGCTGGCGACTCCGGTTGGCGTCGGGGTCGGCGTCGGCGTGGGGGTAGGAGTCGGCGTCGGCGTTGGTGTCGGTGTGGGCGTAGGCGTCGGCGTCGGCGTTGGCGTCGGAGCCGGCGTGACTGGGCCGGGGCCGGCGTTCGTGCCGCCGCCGCCACCGCCGCAGCCCGCCAGCGCGATCATGGCTGACAGGCCGACCACACGGCAAATCCGGCCGCCCATGTCCGACGCTTGTTTCTGGATACGCATATACACCTCACAAAGTCTGAATAAAATATGAGGTGCAGCATACGGAGGACGCGCCGGCGTCACAATTGCGAAAATCGTCAAGCAAGGAAATGAAATTTGATACGCCTGTGCAGCGTGTCTTAAAATTTTTGCATCAGACCGAGGGTCAGGCCGCTGCCATGGCGGTCGTTGGGATGCGTGCCGGTCAGCCCGGCGGCATCGCCGCGCCAGCTGGTGTAATCGGCTTCGGCGTAGGCGGTGGTGCGTGGCGACAGGGCCTTTTCAAGGAACAGGAAGGCGCGGTTGAAACCGTCGTCGCGGAAACCGCTGGCTTCGCGCCGTACCTGATACCAGGCGGTGGTGATCAGCAGGCCGGCCCCCGCCTGACGGCTGACGCCGGCGGACAACACGCGCTGCCGGACCGTCTGCAACGGCCCGTTGTCGGCCTTGTTGCGCGCGACATTGGCCTTGAACTGCCAGGCATCGGCCCGCACCGCCGCGCCCAGCGTCCAGGCGTCGAGCGGCAAGCCGTCACGGCTGCGGAACTGCTGGCTGGCGCCGGACACCACCCAGTCCGGGCGCTGGTAGGCCAGCGCCAAGCCGTGACTGGAGCCGGCGCTGGTGTCGCCCGCCACCTCGCCGAACGCCCAGGCGGCGCGCGCCTGCCACGGACCGGCGCTGGCCGCGTATTTGAGGGTGTTGTCGAGGCGGTAGAAATTGTCGGCGTAGCCGCTGGGGCCGTACTGGCGGCCGAACGCGTGGGTGCCGAAGGCGGTGTTGCTCAGCCCGGCGATATTGATGTTCGGATTGAACGAGGCGTCGCGCTTGCCGAGCGGGTCGACGCTGATCAGGGCGTCGGACAGCAGATTGGTCTGGCGTCCGGCCGTCACGGTGCCATAGGGCGTTTCCAGCCCGGCCCAGGCCTGGCGGTCGAACAGGCGGTCGCTCTTGGCCGAGGTCCCGGTGTCGGCGTTGATGCCGCCTTCCAGACGCACCAGCGCTGCCCAGCCGCCGCCCAGCGCTTCGCGTCCGCGCAGGCCCCAGCGGCTGGTTTCGTTGACGCCGCTGCTGACGGCGCTGGCGCGGCCGGTGGCGGGCGCGTTGCCGGCACCCAGGCCGCTGGTGCTGCGCACGCCGAGATCGGCAATGCCGTACAGGCTGATATCGGACTGGGCCAGGCAGGCGCCGCTGGCGATGAACAGGGTGGTGAGGGCGCAGGAATGGCGCATGATGTCTCCTTTTTATGTAGTGGAGCGATCATGGGGCCAATGGCATAATTTGATAATCGCAATTTTTAAGCGGATTAATGAGTTATGCGCATCAATTACGATTTGCACGACCTGCATGCCTTTGTCGCCGTGGCCGAGCGCGCCAGCTTCCGCCAGGCCGCCGCCGACCTGTTCCTGTCGCAGTCGGCGCTGAGCCGCCGCATCGAAAAGCTGGAGGAGGGACTGGGCGTCAAGCTGTTCGAGCGCACCACCCGGCGCGTGCAGCTGACCAACGTGGGCCAGGCTTTCCTGGTCAACGTCCGCACCGCGCTGGACGGACTGGAGGACGCCGTGCTGGGCGTGGCCGATCTGGCGGCGCACCGCACCGGCACGGTGACGCTGGCCTGCGTGCCCTCGGCCGTATGGCATTTCCTGCCGGCCGTGCTCAAGCAGTTCAGCGAGCGCTTTCCGCGCATCCGCGTGCGCGTGCACGACGAGAGCGCGCAGGACGTGCTGAATCTGGTGCTGGCCGGGGAGGCCGATTTCGGCATCAATTTCACCGGCGCGGAAGATCCGGAAATCGTGTTCGAGCCGATTTATGTGGAGCGCTACGTGCTGGCCATGCGGCGCGACCATCCGCTGGCGCGCCGCAAGTCGCTGAGCTGGAAGGATACGGCCGGCGAGCGCTACATCTCGGTCGCCAAGTCCAGCGGCAACCGCAGCGTGATCGATGCCGCCCTGGCCGGGGTGGAAAAGCATCCGCTGATTTTTTGCGAGGTCAACCACGTGTCCGGCGTGCTGGCGCTGGTCGAGGCCGGCATGGGCGTGGCGGCCGTGCCCGGCCTGTCGGTGCTGCCGGGACGGCCGGACGGCATTGTCGGCGTGCCGCTGGTGAATCCGTCGGTCGAGCGCACGCTGGGCCTGATCTGCAAGCGCAGCCACAGCATGGCGCCGGCGGCGCGCACCCTGTTCGAGATGCTGGCCGCCGCGCTGGTCAAGAAGAAAGGCCGGCCCGCCATGCCGGCCTGATGGTCATCGCCCGGGAGCCGCCCGCGCTTAGCGGCAGCCCGGCAAGGCCACCTCGACCGCCGTGCTGCCGGCCACCACGCGCACGCCCGGCTTGGCTGGCGTGGCCGCGCAGCGCACCACGAAGGCTTGCTCGCCGCGCATGCCGGGGAAGCTGCCTTGCCACGGCGCGATGGCCAGCTTGCCGCGCGCCTGATCCCAGCTGAAGCGGCGGATGGCGTACTCGCCCTTGCTGTAGCCGGGGCCGTCGCCGGCGTCGTCATACAGTTCAAAGCTGCCGTCCCGGCCCGGATAGACGCGCAGTTCGACCGGCTGTTCGCTTTTCTGGTCGGCATATTGCACGTCCGGTCCCAGCGGCAGGATGCTGCCGGCGCGGGCGAACAGCGGAATGGTGGCGATATCGGCCTTGGCCGCCACCACCTTGCCGCCCGTGTAGCGCTTTCCGGTCCGGAAATCGAACCAGTCCTGCCCGGCCGGCAGGTAGACGGTGCGCACGTCGGTGTTGGGCGTCATCACCGGCGCCACCAGCAGCGCCTTGCCGAACATATACTGGTCACCGGTGGCGACGGCCTGGGCGTCGCTGCGGAAGTCCATCGCCAGCGCGCGCATCATGGTGCCGTTGCGGCTGGTGACCTCCCACGAGGCCGAATAAATGTAGGGCAGCAGGCGGTAGCGCAGCTGGGTGGTGTCGCGCAGGATTTTCTGCGTGGCGGCGTTGAAGCGCCAGATTTCCTTCGACTCGCCGGTGCCGTGCACGCGGAACATCGGGTTGAAGGCGCCGAACTGATACCAGCGGGTGTACAGCTCGGCATAGGCGGGATCGGCCGGATCGCCGCCGAAGAAGCCGCCGATGTCGGCCGACCAGTAGGGAATGCCGCTCAGCGTGAAGTTGAGCGCGGCCGGCAACTGCATGCGGAACACGTCCCAGGTGCCCATGGTGTCGCCGGACCAGGTGAGGGCGGCGTTGCGCTGCTGGCCGGCGTAGGCCGAGCGCGTCAGGATGAACGGCCGCCTGGACGGCGCGTCTTTTGTGCTTCCTTCAAACACGGCGCTGGTGTGCAGCAGCGGGTAGGCGTTGTACACCTGCTTGCCCGGGCCGGCGCCGGTGGTTACGTCGCGCATCTGGCCCGGCCAGCCGCCCAGTTCGGCTTCGCTGGCGTCCAGCCACCAGCCGTCCCAGCCGGCCTTGCCGAGCGAACGGCTGATCTGTTCCCAGTACAGCTTGCGCCCGGCCGGCGCGTAGGCGTCATACCAGTAGCCCTTGCCGGCCGGGTAGACGTTGTTGTACAGCGTAGGATACATGGCGCCAGCCGCCTGCAGCTCGGCGCCGTTGCGGGTGCCTGCGTCAAAGCGCGCCCAGACCGAAATGATGGCGTGGACGTTTTGCGCGTGCAGCTGGTCGAGCATGCCTTTCGGGTCGGGGAAGCGCGCCGGGTCCATCTGGTGATCGCCCCAGGCGCCCGGCTGCCAGTACTGCCAGTCCTGGACCACGGCGTCCAGCGGCACTTTCATGCGGCGGTAGCGCGCCGCCACCTCCAGCAGCTCGGCCTGGGTTTTGTAGTGCTCTTTCGATTGCCACAGGCCCCAGGTCCAGCGCGCCATCATCGGCGCGCGCCCGGTCAGCTCGCGGTAGCCGGCCACCACCTGGTCCAGCTCGGGGCCGAGGATGAAATGGTAATCGACGCCCTGGCCGGCCTCGGAGCGGATGGATACCGGGTTGTGGCCGGCGGGCAGGCCCACTTCGACGTCGGTGACGGCCGCGTTATTCCACAGGATGCCGAAACCATCCGGCGTCACCAGCATCGGCACCGCCACGTCGCGGTTGACCTGCTGCAGGCGCACGGAGGTGCCGCGATAGTCGAACTTGCCGTTCTGGTGCTGGCCCAGTCCGAACACCGGGCCGTTGTAGTCGTAGCCCTGGGTGACGCCGTCCTGGCGGATGTCGCGTCCGGACTCGGCCACCAGCAACTTGCCCTGCGCATCGTGGAAGCTGACCTTGCCGCTGTCGCGCGCCACGCGCACCTGCAGTGCGGACGTGGCCAGCTGGTAGTAGGCCGGCGTTTCAGTGACGGTCCACGCCACCTTGGCCGGCCGGGCGATTACGGCCGGGTTGTAATTGCCGTCCCAACCCGTCGCCGGGCCGGCCAGCACGTGCACGATGCGCTCGTTCCATGGTTCGATCCTTAAGGTCCCTTGCGCCGTCGCCAGTTGCAGGCCGCGCGCGCTTTCCGTGGCTGCCTGGACCGCTGGAGCCGGGGTCTGCGCATGGGCCGGCACGCAGGCCGCATACATCGACGACAGGGCGAGCGCGACCGCTGCGCGCAGGAGTGTTTTGGTCATGATCTTCCTTGTGTGAATGGAAACGAGGAGGCCGATTCTAGCGGCTTGGCCGCGCCGGAAAAATCCGTTTTAAAGGTTTTCATCAATAACGTTGCGCGGTTTGGTGATTTTCGTAATTGCTCCGCGCAGAGTGAAATCGCACAATCGCTGGATAACGACAACGCTGAGGAAGCATGATAGAGACAAACCGTAACGCGGCGCGCCTGCTGGCGCTGGCCGCCAGCTGCCTGTGCCTGAGCGCGCAGGCGACCGAACTGGGCCTGGCCCGCATCTTTTCCGATCACGCAGTGCTGCAGCGCGACCAGCCGCTGACCGTCTGGGGCACGGCGCCCGCCGGGCGCGAGGTGGCGGTCACGCTGGGCGGGCGCACCGTCAGCGGCAGCGCCGATGCCCAGGGTAAATGGCGCATCGCCTTGCCGCCGCAGCCGGCCGGCGGACCCTATACCCTGAAAGTGACTGCTGACGGCCACAGCGTCAGCCGCAGCGATATCCTGATCGGCGACGTGTTCCTGTGCTCGGGCCAGTCCAATATGGAATTCGCCGTGCGCAATTCGACCAACGCCATCGGCGCCACCTGGAGCGCGCGCAATGACCGCCTGCGCTACCTGAACGTCGAGAAAAACAGCGCGGCCACGCCGCAGGATGAGCTCAAGGGTAATGTCGCCTGGACGCCGCTGACGGCGGAGTCGGTGGGCGACGCTTCCGCCGTCTGCTACTACATGGCGCGTTCGCTGCAGGCCCGCTACCAGATTCCGGTGGGCTTTATCCACGCCAGCTGGGGCGGCACCGCCATCCAGAGCTGGATCGGCGGCGAGTCGCTGGCGACGCTGAACGATTACCGCGACGGCGTGGCCGCCGTGGCGCAATACGGCGCCGACCAGGCTGCCGGCATGCGTGCCGAGGAAGCCCGCAACAACGCCTGGTGGGATGCGCACGATGCGGCCGCCGCAGCGCAACGCGGCTGGAACGCGCCGGACTTCAACGACGCGGCCTGGCCGACCGTCACGCCCAGCGGTTCCTGGAAGGATAGCGGCCTGGCCGGCTTCAAGGACTTCGACGGCGTCGCCTGGTATCGCACCACCGTCACGCTGACGGCGGAGCAGGCCGCCAAGGCCAACCAGCTGAACCTGGGGCCGATCGATACCTATGACAGCACCTGGGTCAACGGCGTGCGCGTGGGCGGCTCCAGCACGCCCTGGATCTGGCGCGAGTACCCCGTCCCTTCCGGCGTGTTCAAGCCCGGCCGCAACGTGATCGCCTTGCGCGTGCTGAGCGGCGGGCAGGGCGGTGGCCTGTCGGGCCAGCCGGCCGGCCGCGTCATCCGCCTGGCGGACGGCCAGACGATCGCCTTGCCAGCTGCGTGGAAAGTGCAGCGCGGCAGCGTCTTGAAGGGCGTGTCCGTGCCGCCGGCGCCATGGGATGTGCCGACCAGCCTGAGCACCCTGTACAACGGCATGATCGCGCCGCTGCTCGGCTATAAATTCAAGCTGGCGGCCTGGTATCAGGGCGAAGCCAACGCCGGCGCGGCGCAGGAATACCGCACGCTGCTGCCGCTGCTGATGCGCGACTGGCGCCAGCGCTTCGGCCAGCCGGAGCTGCCGTTCATGGTCGCTCAGCTGACTTCGTTCGGCTCGCCGGCCAGCAAGCCCGGCAAGTCCGACTGGGCCGAACTGCGCGTGGCGCAGGCCGCCGCGGTGGCCGGGGACGCCCATGCGGGACTGGCGGTGACGCTGGACGTCGGCGACCGCTTCGATATTCACCCGACCCAGAAGACGCTGGTCGGCGAACGCCTGGCGCGCGCGGCCCGCGCCGTCGCTTACGGCGAGCAGATCGCGCCCGGCAGTCCATATGCGGTATCGGCCCAGCGCAGCGGCAAGGACATCGTGATCGCCTTCCGCGACACCGGCGCCGGCCTGACCACGTATTCGTCCGACCGCGCCATCGGCTTTGAAGTGTGCGCGGGCACCGCCTGCCGTTACGCCGAGGCGCGCGCGGAGGGCGCCACGGTGCGCCTGCCCGGCGCCGCCACGGCGGAGGTGACGCGCGTGCGCTACGCCTGGGCCGACGCACCGTTCGTCAACCTGTTCGGCGGCGACGATTTGCCGGCCGCGCCATTTGAACTGGACGTTCGTTGAACGTTTCACTGGAGATTTTGATGCAGGAAAAAATCACACCGCGCCTGCGGCCTGGCCTGGCGCTGCTGGCCCTGTGCCTTGCCACCGCCACCGCGTACGCGGCGCCCGATCCGCTGGCGCCCGGCGCGCGCTGGAGCGCCTACGCCGCCGGCCATGCCGCCGTGCCGCCGATGGGCTGGAGCAGCTGGAACGCCTTCGGCACCGATATCGACGAGGCCAAGATCCTCGGCTCGGCCCAGCGCATCGTCGACAGCGGCCTGGCCGCCAGCGGCTACCGCTATATCAACATCGATGACGGCTGGTGGCAGCGGCGTCAGCAGCCCGATGGTCGGCTGGTGATACGGCCGGACCGTTTCCCATCCTCCGCCGGCGGCAGCAGCTTCCGTCCCTTCACCGACAAGCTGCATGCGATGGGGCTGAAGGCCGGGATTTATTCCGACCTGGGCCGCAACACCTGCTCCCAGGCCTATTCCGGCGACGAGACCGACCTGCCCAAGGGCAGCGTGCTGGAACGCGAAGTGGGCCTGTACGGCCACATCGACCAGGACATCAAACTGTACTTCGCCGACTGGGGCTTCGACTTCATCAAGGTCGATGGCTGCGGCCTGCGCGCCTATGGCGCCGACAGCCCGAAAGTGCGCTCCGGCCAATACCGCGCGCTGCCGCCAGTGCTGGACCTGCAATCGGTCAGCCGCAGCAACATCCCGGCGGTGCAGGCGGAGTTCACCGAGATTAACCGCGCCCTGCAGCGCCACAATCCCGATGGCGACTATCTGCTGTCGCTGTGCGTGTGGGGTGCCGGCGACGTGCGCGCATGGGGCAAAAACTTCGGCAACCTGTCGCGCACCAGCGACGACATCACGCCGGCGTGGACGCGCATGCTGACCAATTTCGACAGCGCGGTCAGGCGCGAGCTGTACGCTCATCCGGGCAGCTGGAACGATCCCGACATGCTGTACATCGGCAAGGGCGATTTCGATGCCGGCCATCTGGTGGAGGCGCGCTCGCACTTCTCGCTGTGGGCCATGCTGAATTCGCCGCTGATGCTGGGCGCCGACCTGCGCACCATGGCGCAGCCGCTGATGGACATCGTCGGCAATGCCGACATCATCGCGCTCAACCAGGACCCGGCCGGCAACCAGGCCACGCTGGCGTATGACGCCGACGATCTGCACATTCTGGTCAAGCCGCTGGCGTCGGGGCAGAAGGCGGTGGCCATCTTCAACCGCGGCCTGGCGCCGATGGAGGCGGACCTCACCGCAGAGCAGCTGAAACTGCGCAAGGATGCGCCGGTCACGCTGACCGATCTCTGGAGCAAGGAGAAGACCACCTTCACCAACGAGACCAAGGTGCGCGTGGCGCCGCGCGAAACGCGCATCTTCCGCGTCGATGGCGCGCGCGTGCTGGCGGATGGCTTGTATCTGTCCGAGCAGCCGGGCAATGTCAATCCGGCGGTGGATGGCGTGACCCGGCCGCAAGCCGATCCGTCCATCTTCCGCTCGTCGGCCGGCTGGACCGGCACCAAGGGCGCGGGCGAACGGCCGATGTACGCCGGCTGGGGCGGCGCGCGCGCCGACAGCACGCCGTATGGCCAGACCTTGCAGATCGCCGGCAAGCCTTACGCCGCCGGCATCGGCATCCTGGCCAACTCGCGGCTGGAAGTGCGCAACCACGGCTATCGCCGCCTGAGCGCGCAGGTGGGCGTGGACGATACGGCGCAGGATCGCGCGCACGGCGTCACTTTCATGATCTACGGCGACGGCAAGCTGCTGGCGAGCAGCAAGGCGCTGCGTTGGGGCCAGCCGGCGCAGGCTTTAAGCGCCGATGTGAGCGGCGTCAAGCTGATCGAACTGGTGGCGCGCAGCGCGGCGGCCGACAACGCCCTGCTGCCGGTCAGCTGGGGTGAGGCGGCGCTGCTGTCCGCGGCCCGCTCCGACTGAGGCGCGCGTTGATGGCGGGCGGGCGCCATCGCGCTGGAATCCCATGTCAGCGCTGTACCGCAAGGCGCTGATCGCGCTGATGGCGTTGTTGTTGGCCGACCTGCTGGCCGGCTGGGTATGCGTGTATCAAAGCCGTCCGACGGCGGCGATGCTGCCGTCCGCCGGTTGGCGGCCGGTGGCCCTCTCGGATGCGGTGCAGGGCGGCGCCTCGACCGTGCAACTGCTGGACGCGCCGCGAGAATCGTTGCGCTTCGAGTTCACGGTGCGCGACGGCCTGGCTTACCCGTGGGCCTCGGTCGGCCTGCTGCGGGTAGACCGGCAAGGGCAGCTGGCCACCGCCGATTTGTCGCGCTATAGCCAGATCAGCTTCGTGGCCAAATGCGCGCCTGCCAATTCGCTGCGCTTTGACCTGTCCGTGTTCGACGAGACGGTGTCGACAGCAAAGGATTTGCTGACTTACCCCACTCCTGTGACTTACTTTGCGTGCAATGAGCGGGGTGTGCCGGTCACGCTCGATCTCACCCGCCTCACCATCCCGGAATGGTGGATCATCTCTCTGAATCGCGGCCTGACGCAGCACTCCTATAAACTGGATCAAGTCGTCCGCATCGAATTTGGCGCCGGTCCGCAAAGTCCGCGCGGGCGCGTGTCCCGGGTCGAGATCAGCGAACTGACGCTGCATGGCCGGGACGACCGTTATCTCGCCGGACTGGCCGCGCTGCTGCTCATGGGGGCGGGCGGTTTCGGCGTCTGGTTCTGTTGCGCCCACGCCCGCGCGTTCAGGGCCAGCCTGGACGCCCGGCTGAGAAAGGATCTGCCGTTCGTGGCCTTCCGGGAGCTGACCCTGGAACCGGGCAAGGACACGGAGCAGAGCAGGCTGCTGCGGTTCATCGCCAGCGAGTACACCAACGCCGCGCTCGACCTGGACAGCGTGGTGGCCGGCACCGGTGTCAGCCGCAACAGGATCAGCGACGTGCTGAAGGCGGAACTGGGCATGACGTTCAACGGCTACCTGAACAAACTCAGGCTCACCGAGGCGGCCAGGCTGCTGATCGAGAACGGCAGTTCGGCGGTGGCCGAGATTGCGTACTCGGTCGGCTATGGCAATGTGCCTTATTTCAACAAGCTCTTCAAGGAAGAGTATGGCTGCACGCCGCGGACTTTCCGCAAGCTGAAACAAGCCGCAGCGTAACCAGCCACATCTCAATGCCCAAGCAACATCTTCGCCACGGGCAGCCAGGCCGGCCATAAGTACAGGCTGACATGCGTGACTTGCCAGCCGAAACTCCAGATCAGGCCCGCCACGTAAGCGGGATGCAGACGCCCCCGGGTCAGCAGATCGTAGGCGCCGACGCCAAGCGCGAGCACATCGTTGGTGAGATGCAGGATCAGAAAAGTCGCCCAAAAACTCTGACCCCAGTGGCCGAACGAAATGGCTGAGCCGATCGGGCCGCCCAGCCACCGAGCGAAGCCCGCCGTACTCAGTTGCAAAATCGCGAGCAGCATCAGGCGCTTGTGCGCCGCCGTCCGCCGGCGATAGACGATGGCCGCCACGGCCAGGCCGACAAAGCCGATCAAATCCCCCATCTGGACACTGAAGAACGCCGGGTCGCTGCGCGGCGTGCCGAAGTTGAGGTTCTGTATCGTGTAGGCCGTCAACGCGCCGACGATGGCCATCGGGACGATACCGAAGGCCATCGCCACGCCCAGGCGCCGATGCAGGTCCTGCCTGCCCGTACGGACAAGCAGGATCTGCGCCGTGAACGCCACCAGCCATGTGACGAACACGGCGGAATGCACGTGCAGGATCGTCGGATAGGGCGCTTCGTTGTTCCTGACATGACGCGCGATCTCGCCGCCGAAGCCGAGGATCATGCCGAGCCAGACCAGCGCGATATAGACGAGGAAGAGCGCGCCATCGGCAGGGTGCGCCGGCGCGAATGCGCGCTGCGGCGCCGGCGTGATCATTAGAAGCTGATGCGGAAGCTGGATGCCATCTGGCTAGGCAGGGTGGCGGGCAGCTGGATGGTCAACGCCTCGCCGCTCTGTTCCCAGCGCAGCGGGGTGTTACTGCCCAGCAGCGTGACCGCCTTCACCGGGCGCGTTTCCAGCCCCGCCTTGGTGCCCAGCGACTGGATGCGCACCGTGTTGGCCGGCGTGCCCAGGGTGATCGCATACAGCGCGCCATCCTTGGTGGTGAAGCGGATGTCCTGCGGCGTGTAGGCGGTGTTTTCCTGGAAGTGGCCGGCGGCGGCCTTGGTCGGACCTTCGCCGAAGATTTTCCATGGACGGGTGCCGTAGATCGCATCGCCATTCACTTCCATCCACGCCGCCATCTCCTTGAGGAACTGCATCGGCTCGGGCGGCAGGCTGCCGTCCGGATACTGCACCACGTTCAGCAACAGGTTGCCGTTCTTGCTGACGATGTCGGCCAGCATGTGCACGACCTCGGAAGTGGTTTTGTACTTGTAGCCTTCGCTGTAGAACCAGTCGCCGATCGAGGTGTCGGTTTGCCACGGCAGGGGATTGATGCCCTCCATGACACCGCGCTCGACGTCCTGCACGCCGGCCTCGCGAATGAATTCGCCTGAGCCGATGTTCTTGTGGTCGTACACCGCTTCCAGCTTGCCGCCATGTTTGGCCACGCTGGCGTTGTAGAAGTTGGCGATCAGCGTGCGGCCGACGTTGCCGAACGGGATGCCGCCGTCCGAGTACAGCAGGTCCGGCTGGTAGTGCGTCAACAGGTCGCTGATGCGGTTGAACCACTCCTGCTGGAAGCGCGCATCGGTGGTGTACCAGCTGGAGCTGCCGCGGTAGGGCTGGTTGTGGGCGGGGTGGTACAGCGAAGCATATTTGGGATCGGCGCCGTCGTAGCTCACGCCCAGCTGCGGCCACATCTGGTCATAGCCGTGGCTGGGCGCGAACCAGGCGTAGCTGGCGCCCAGGTGTTCCGACACGCCAAAGCGCAGGCCGGCCTTGAGCGCGGCTTTCTGCCAGTCGCCGACGATGTCGCGGTGCGGCCCCATCTTCACCGCGTTCCACTCATGGTAGCGCGAGTCCCACAGGTCGAAGTTGTCGTGGTGGACGCCCATGCTGACGAAGTAGCGCGCGCCGGCTTTCTTGTACAGCGCCATCAGCGCTTCCGGATCGAACTTCTCCGCCTTCCACAAGGGGATGATGTCCTTGTAGCCGGACTTGGACGGATGGCCGTAGTGCGCCAGATGGTGCTTGTACTGATCGCTGCCGTAGATGTACATATTGCGCGCATACCAGTCGCCGGCGCGCGGCACCGCCTGCGGGCCCCAGTGCGACCAGATGCCGAACTTGGCGTCGCGGAACCAGTCGGGCGTCTGGTAGGTCTTGAGCGAACTGGCGTCCGGGCGGAATGGTCCGGGCACGGTGGTCAGCTGGACCGGCGTTTCTTCCGCAGGCGCCGCTTGGACGGGCAAGTTGAGGGCAAACAGGGGAGCGGCAAGCGCAAACAGTGCGGTGCGGCGAGTGGGCATGGTGGGTCTCCAAAAAATATTCCGTTGTGCGCGCTAGGTTAAGGATGATTTGCCACCCGGACAAGCGATGCGGACGCCGGTGCGAAAAAACGTTGCTGGCTTTGGCGGCTTTCATAAAGCGCGGGCGGCCGCCGGCCGGGCTATCATGGCGGGTCAACCAACATGCCTTCGCTTACCATGATCAATCTGTCGCGCCGTCTTCTCCTGACTTCTTCCATGACCACCGCCGCCGCCCTGGCGCTGCCCCATGCAGCGTGGGCGGCAGCCTCGGCCAGCGCAGCGCGCAAGCCGCTGGCGCCCACGCCGCCGATGGGCTGGAACAGCTGGAATTCCTTTGCCACCACCATCACCGAAGCCCAGGCGCTGGAAAACGCCCGCATCATGGCTGAAAAGCTGCTCCCCTCGGGTTACGACATCTTCACCGTCGATATCCAGTGGTATGAAGCCAATGCCGACGGCTATACGTACCGCAAGGATGCCCAACTGACCATGGACGAGTATGGACGCCTGCTGCCGGCGCCCAACCGCTTCCCGTCGGCCGCGCAGGGCAAGGGTTTCAAGGGTCTGGCCGATCAGATCCATCGCATGGGCATGAAGTTTGGCATCCACCTCATGCGCGGCATTCCGCGCCAGGCTGTGCGGCTGAACACGCCTATCCTGGGCACCAAATGGCACGCGCAGGACATCGCCGACACCAAGTCCATCTGCGAGTGGAACGGCGATATGTATGGCGTCGACATGAGCAAGCCGGGCGCGCAGGAATACTACAATTCGGTTTTCAAGCTGTACGCCTCGTGGGGCGTCGACTTCGTCAAGATGGACGATATGTCGCGCCCGTATGACAAGAACTGGCCGGAGATCGAAGCCGCGCACAAGGCCATCCAGGCCAGCGGACGCGCCATCACGCTCAGCCTGTCGCCGGGCGAGACCGATCTCAAGTGGGCAAATCACGTGCCGCACTATGCGCAGATGTGGCGCATCTCGGACGACTTCTGGGATGAGTGGAAATTGCTCAAGGAGCAGTTCCAGCGGCTGGAAAACTGGAATCCCGTCATGGGTCCCGATTCCTGGCCGGACGCCGACATGCTGCCGCTCGGCCGCCTGGCGATGGGTTCGCGCGACACCAAGTTCACGCCGGACGAACAGCAGACGCTGATGAGCTTGTGGTCGATCGCGCGCTCGCCGCTGATCATGGGCGGCGACCTGCGCCATCTGGACCCGGCCACGCTGGCCTTGCTGACCAATCCGGAAGTGCTGGCGGTAAACCAGAAGAGCCTGCAAAACCGGCCGCACCGCGCCGACCCGGGCACGCGCATCTGGAGCGCGCGGGCGCCCGGCAAAGGCACGGTGCATTACCTGGCCTTGTTCAACACCGAGGATGCGCCGGCCACCATCGAGTTCGACCTGTCGCGCCTCGACCTCGGCAATAAAACCGTGGCGCTGCGCGACCTGTGGCGTCGGCAGGATGGCGAAGCGGTGCGCGGCATGCTGCGCCAGACGCTGGCGCCGCATGCCTCGGTCCTGTTGCGCCTGACGGCCTGATGGCCTGACGGGGGCGCGAGCGGGGCGGTTTGTCGAATTTCATTACCCGCCCTGGTGATTATCGTAATTGCAGCTTGTCCCGGCCGCCGCCAGAATCGGCGTCATTAACCGATTTATGGAGACAAGCAATGCCTATCACCCTGCGCTTTGCGCCAGGCCCGGCCGTGCTGGCCGCTTGCCTGGCGGGCGCGGCTGTTAGCGCTGGTGCGGCCGAAGCCGGCGCCACGCTGCAAACCGCCTGTGCGACCGCTGCCGCGCCACGCGCCGTCAACTATCCCTGGATGTCGATCCCGCGCTGGCGCGAGATGTACGAGGAGCAGGTGGTGCGCGCGGCGCAAGGCGGCATCGACGTCATGTTCGTCGGCGACTCGATCACGGAGATGTGGCCGAAAACTGTCTGGAATGCGCAATTCGGCCACTTGAAGGCGGCCAATTTCGGCATCGGCGGCGACCACACCGGCAACCTGCTGTGGCGCCTGCAAAGCCCGGCGATCGCCGCGCTGACGCCCAGGCTGGTCGTGCTGCTGATCGGCGTCAATAACATCAACCTGTGCGGCGAGACGCCGGAGCAGGTGTTCGGCGGTATCAAGGCGGTGGTGGGGCAGTTGCGCGAGCGCTATCCTCAGGCCCGCATCCTGCTCAATGCCGTGTTGCCGGAAGGGCAGGCCGCCAACGCGCCCGAGCGCGCCAAGGTGCTGGCGCTGAACCGCATGGTGCAGACGCTGGCCGATGGCAAGACGGTGGTGTTCCACGATTACGGCGGCCTGCTGGTGGGCGCGGACGGCAGCCTGTCGGCCGAACTCCAGCCGGATTTCCTGCACCTGTCGGAAAAAGGCTACCGCCTGTGGGCCGCCGCGCTGCGGCCCGACATCGAACAACTGCTGAAATAAGCCGCCATGCGCCATCGAACCGCGATCGCTGCCGTGGCGCTGTCCGCGCTGGCGGCCTTGTCCGGCTGCCAGAGCCAGCCTGTCGCAGCCAATCCCGAACGTCCTGCCGGTACGCCGGCGGCGATCGCGCTGGCCGCTGACGACGTGCGCGCCTTCCCGGCGGCACCGGCCGGCTTTGCCGACGACCATCCCGGCCAGCCGCACGGCAGCGTCGTGCCGTTCGCCTACGATTCGCCGGTGACCCACACGCGGCGCACCGCCAATGTCTATCTGCCGCCCGGCTATACGGCGCAGCGGCGCTATCCGGTGCTGTATCTGCTGCACGGCATCGGCGGCAATCAGGACGAGTGGCGCGGTTATGTGCGGGCGCAGGCCGTCCTCGACAATCTGCTGGCCAGCGGCCAGGCGCTGCCGATGATCGTGGTCATGCCCAACGGCCGCGCGCTGGCCGACGACCGGCCGCCGCCGCCCGAACGCACCTTCACGCCGGAGCACATCGCCGGCTTCGAGCGGTTCGAGCGCGAATTGCTGGAGACGCTGATCCCGGCCATCGACGCCGCCTATCCCACCCTGAGCGGGCGCGAGCAGCGGGCGATCGCCGGCCTGTCGATGGGCGGCGGGCAGGCGCTGAATATCGGCCTGGGCCATCTCGATACCTTTGCCTGGATCGGCGCCTTCTCGGCCGCGCCCAACACCCGGCCACCGGCCGCGCTGGTGCCGGACGCCGCGGCGGCCAGCCGCCTGCGGCTGCTGTATCTGTCGTGCGGCAACCAGGACAATCTGCTGGGCGTGTCGCAGAACCTCCATCGTTATCTGCGCCAGCAAGGCGTGCCGCACATCTGGAATGTGGACGAGCATGGCCACGACCGCCCCAGCTGGGCGGACAATCTGTATCACTATGCCCGGCAGCTGTTCCGTCCCGGCGCCTGAGCGCTGCGCTGCCTGCGCATTTTTATTCGCGGATTTGGTGGATTTTACAATTGCTGCGCTGCCGCGCACGGACCACAATGGGCTCTCTCCATTGTACGCAATGCTGCCTGACTGCGGCAGTTGATGGGCGGCTGCGGCCGCCCTTTTTTTTGTCGCTACGCGAGCACCGCACGGGCTTCGCTTATTGTATCGGGAGCAACTAGCGCGTAGAATCGCCGATATGTACGAATTCTATAAAAGAGCGCTGATTGCGTGCTTGTGCCTGTTGGTCGCCAGCCTGTTGCTCAGCTATTTCTGCCTGGCGCAAAGTTATCTGCATTTACCGATGTTGCCGGTGCAGGACAGCCCGCTGCCATGGCGCCCGCAACCGGGCTGGGAAGCGCGGCCGGATGGTCCGGCCATGTTGCGCGTTTTGGAGCAGGGGCAGCGGCTCAAGTACGAATTCCGGACTTCAAGCACCGTAGAGCAACCGTTTGTCGGCGCCGATCTCAATTTCCGCGACAGCAAGGACAAGCCTGTGCATGTCGATCTGTCGCGCTATAGTTCGCTGTCGCTGCGGGTCAAATGCGCGCCGGCCAATACCCTGATGCTGAGCGTTCTGACGTTCGAGCGCTTCATCAAGGATAAGGAATACCTGAACTATCGCCCGGGCCTCGCTTATTTTTCGTGTAATAAAAACGAGTCCAAGGTGGAAATCGATCTGACCCGGCTGGAAACGCCCCACTGGTGGTTTTATCTGGTCAATCTGGACTTGTCGCGCCAGGCGTACAAACTTGACAAGGTTTCCAGGATTAGCATCGGCACCACCTTCCAGAGCCCGCGCGACCTGACCTCGGAAGTCGAAATCAGCTCGCTGGAGCTGGAAGGGCGCGATTACCGCTACCTGACGCTGCTGGTGACGATGCTGTGCCTGGTGTGGGGCGGCTTCGGCCTATGGTTCTTCCTGCGCCATACCCGGGTGTTGACCGAGGATGTGCGCGGCCGGCTGCACAAGGACTTGCCCTTCGTCGCTTATCAACAATTGTCGCTTGAACCACATCGCGACAAGGAAAAAACCGCCATCCTGCAGTTTATCGGCAGCCACTACGCCGATCCCGCGCTGGAACTCGACGTCGTGGTCGAGCAAACCGGCGTCAACCGGACCAAGATCGGCGAATTGTTGAAGGAAGAACTGGGCTATACCTTCAGCGGCTATGTGAACAAATTGCGCCTGACCGAGGCGGCCCGGCTGCTGGCGGAGAAGGAGTCGGCCGCCGTGGCCGAGATCGCCTATTCGGTCGGCTATGGCAATGTGTCGTACTTTAACAAGCTGTTCAAGGAGGAATACGGCTTCACGCCGAAAGCCTTCCGCGACGCCTGCAAGCGCGGCGGCAGCGTGCAACAGGAGGTCGAAGTCGGCTAACACAAACGTCAAAAAGAATAAAACAAACGCGTTTTTAGTAGCATTTTCACTGTGAGCGTTAGCTCGGCGCGACAGATCTCCCTATCCTTCGGATAGTTGATCTAGTTGCTACCCGAGGAGACGCATGCGTTTTAAAAATAAAGCAATCGGGATGTGGCCGGCCATCATGGCCCTGTGCTGCACCACCTTGTCGGCTGCCGAAAGCAGCCATCCCTGGAGCGATCGCGGCCTGGCCGCCAGCCAGCGCGCCGACCTGGCGCTGGCCGCCATGACGCAGGACGAAAAGCTCAAGCTGGTGTTTGGCTATCTCGGCTCCGACATGGCGTCGAAAAAATACACCCGGCCGCCGGAGTCGCATAATCAGTCGGCCGGCTTCGTCTACGGCGTGCCGCGCCTGGGCATTCCCCACCTGTGGGAAACCGATGCCGGGCTCGGGGTCGCCAGCCAGGCCGGACCGAACGCGCGCTCGGGCACGGCGCTGCCATCCGGCCTGGCCACCGCCGCCAGCTGGGATCTGGACGGCGCCTATGCCGGCGGCGCCATGATCGGCGCCGAAGCGCGTGCGCGCGGCTTCAATGTCATGCTGGCCGGCGGCGTCAACCTGTTGCGCGAGCCGCGCAACGGCCGCAACTTCGAATATGCCGGCGAAGATCCGCTGCTGGCCGGCCAGATCGTCGGCGCCCAGATCCGCGGCATCCAGTCCAACCATGTGGTGTCCACCCTCAAGCACTTTGCCCTGAACGACCAGGAAAGCGGCCGCACCACGCTGAATGTGAAGATCGACGAGGCGGCCTCGCGCATGTCCGACCTGCTGGCGCTGCAGATCGCCAACGAGCAGGGCAAGCCGGGCGCCGTGATGTGTTCGTACAACCGCCTGAACGGCGTGCATGCCTGCGAAAACGCTTACCTGCTGACCGAGGTGCTCAAGCAGGACTGGGGTTTCCAGGGCTGGGTGATGTCGGACTGGGGCGCCACCCACAGCACGATACCGGCCGCCAACGCCGGCCTCGATCAGCAATCGGGCATGCCGTTCGACCATGCCGACTATTTTGCCGCGCCGCTCAGGGAAGCCGTGCTGAACGGCTGGGTGCCGCAGGCGCGTCTGGACGACATGGCGCGCCGCGTGCTGTACGCCATGTTCGAGCACGGGCTGGTGGATGCGCCGGCCGCGCCGCCGGTCGATGCCAAAGCCAATGCGGCGGTGTCGCTGCGCGACGCCCAGGATGGCATGGTGCTGCTGAAAAACAGCGGCAATCTGCTGCCGCTGTCGCGCGGCGTCAAGCGGGTGGCGGTGATCGGCGGCCATGCCGACCGCGGCGTGCTGGCCGGCGGCGGTTCCTCGCTGGTCTATCCGGAAGGCGGCAACGCCGTGCCCGGACTGGAGCCGGCCACCTGGCCGGGACCGGTGATGTATTACCCGTCTTCGCCGCTGAAAGCCATTCAGCAGCGCCTGCCGCAGGCGCAGGTGCGCTTTGCCGACGGCGCCGATCCGGCCGCCGCCGCCCGCCTGGCGCGCGACAGCGACGTGGTGCTGGTGTTTGCCACCCAGTGGACCGGCGAGGCCTTCGACATGCCCGACCTCGCGCTGCCGCAGAAGCAGGACGCGCTGATCGCGGCGGTGGCCGCCGCCAATCCGCGCACGGTGGTGGTGCTGGAAACCGGCGGCCCGGTGACCATGCCGTGGCTGGCGCAGGTGCCGGCCGTGCTGGAAGCCTGGTATCCGGGCAGCAGCGGCGGCGAGGCCATCGCCAGCGTGCTGTTTGGCGAAGTCAATCCTTCCGGCCACTTGCCGGCCACCTTCCCGGCCTCGCTGGCGCAGCTGCCGCGTCCGGTGCTGGATGGCTATCCGCACGTGGAAGACCGCCGCTTCGATGTCGATTATCACGAGGGCGCGGCGGTCGGCTACAAATGGTTCGACCTGAAAGGCATGAAGCCGCTGTTCCCGTTTGGCCATGGCCTGTCCTACACCAGCTTTGCCCTGTCCGGCCTGCGCGCCAGCGTCAGCGACGGCGCCCTGAGCGCCTCGTTCACGGTGCGCAACAGCGGCAAGCTGCGCGGCAAGGAAGTGGCGCAAGTCTATGTGGCGCCGCTGGGCGCGCAATGGGAAGCCCCCAAGCGCCTGGCCGGTTTCAAGAAGGTGGACCTGGCGCCGGGCGCGAGCGCCACGGCCACGGTCACGATCGATCCGCGCTTGCTGGCCATGTATGACCCGGCCAGCAAGCGCTGGAAAGTGGCAGCCGGCGACTATCGCCTGACGCTGGCTGCCGACGCCGGCGCCGACCCGGCTGCCAGCGTGGTGGTGCATCTGCAGGAAGCCAGCTATGACGTCAATGGCAAGGCCTTGCAGAGATAAAACTATAAGGAGGGGACGTGTATCATGAAAACCAGCAAAGCTCATCGGATCGCGCTGCTGTTTAACGCGAACAAGACATTCGATCGTGAAGTGATATCCGGGGTTGCCGCCTATCTGTCCAGCCGGCGCACCACCTGGGAACTGTTTCTGGAAGAGGATTTTCGCCTGCGCCTGGCCGGCATCGAAGGCTGGCAGGGCGACGGCATCATCGCCGACATGGACGACCCGGAAGTGGCGGCCGCGCTGTCGCGCTGCAAGGTGCCGGTGGTGGCGGTAGGCGGATCGTACGCCAACCCGGACGACTATCCGGCCGGCGTGCCGTACGTGGCCACCGATAATTTTGCGCTGATCAAGTCGGCCTACCAGCACCTGGTGGACACCGGCCTGCACCGCTTCGCCATGTTCAGCCTGCCGGAATCGGCGCAGAACCGCTGGGCTCAGGAGCGCGAGAAAGCCTTCCGCTGCCTGATGCAACAGGACGGCATGGAGGCGACGATTTTCCGCGGCTGCGAGACCAGCGCGCAGGAGTGGGACGAAGCGGTGCGCGGCCAGGTGGAATGGCTGCGCAGCCTGCCCAAGCCGGTCGGCATCATCGCCGTCAACGATGCGCGCGCGCGCCAGCTGCTGCAGGCCTGCCTGCTGGCCGGCATCGAGGTGCCGGAGCAGGTGGCGCTGATCGGCATCGACAACGATCCATTGGTGCGCATGCTGACCCGGATTCCGCTCAGCTCGGTGATCCAGGGCGCGCAGGAAATGGGCCGCACCGCGGCCGGCCTGCTGGACCGCATGCTGCACGGCGCGGTGCTGGACCGTCCGCGCGTGCTGGTGCCGCCGGTCGGCGTCCAGGCCGCCGCGTCCAGCCAACATCAGCTGATCCGCCATCCGCAGGTGATGCGGGCGCGCCACTTCATCCGCCAGTATGCCTGCCAGGGCATCAAGACCCACCAGGTGGCCGAGCATGTCGGCGTGTCGCGCTCGTCGCTGGAAAGCTATTTCCGGCGCGAGCTGGGCTGCAGCGTACATGACGTCATCCTGCGCTACAAACTGGACGCGGCCAAGGCCGGGCTGGAAAGCAAGCGCAGCATCGCCGAGGTGGCGCTCGGCTGCGGCTTCACCTCCATTCAGTATCTGCATCTGGTGTTCAAGCGCGAGCTGGGCTGCACGCCGCGCGCTTATCGCGAGCAGGCGCTGGGCGAGCGCATGCTGGCCTGCGGCTGAGGCCATCCCCATCGGCGCGCGCGGCGCGCCGTTAAAACAGCGTCGTCGGGAAGAGTGGTTGCGCTGGTGCGACCACAGCAATTTCTCAACCGACTGCCCTGATAGCAAATCATTTTCCTAGCCTTCCCATCCGGGAAGGCGTTTTCATTTCTTCCACTGAAATCATCGGCGATCGTCTGCCGGAGTACGGTTCATCAAAAAAAAACGCGCCCAGGCTGGTGTCCTGGGCGCGTTTTTATTTTGCCGCTTGCGGCAGGGGGCTTACCACCAGAGCGCGTACACCGCCACCAGCACCACGGCGATCACTGCGGCGCCGAAGGCAAAGCCGCGCTGGACGCGGAACAGCGAGGTATCGATGTCCAGGCCCTTGTTGTCCGCGCCACGCTGTGGCGCCAGTTTGCTGATCAGCACCATGCCGGCCACCACCACGAAGAACACGATGAACATGCGGTCGAGGAAGGGGATTTCCGGCACGCCGGCGGCATTGGCCTTGGCAAAGCCGATCGGCACCAGGAAGGACAGGTCCATCATGGATGGCAGGAATTTCAGGATGATGGAGCCGATCAGGCCGCCCACGGTGGCAAACATGGCCGCGCCGGAGGTGGTCTGCTTCCAGAAGAAGCCCATCAGGAACATGGCCAGGATGCCCGGCGACACGAAGCCGGTGTATTCCTGGATGTACTGGAAGCCGCCTTGCTTGTCGATGCCCAGCAGCGGGGCGATCAGCACCGCCAGCAGCATGGCCGCCACCACGGTCAGGCGACCGATCCACACCATGCGCATTTCGCTGGCCTCGCGGTTGAACAGCTTCTTGTAGATGTCCAGCGTGAAGATGGTGGCGATACTATTGGCCTTGCCGGCCAGCGAAGCCACCACGGCGGCGGTCAGGGCGGCAAACGCCACGCCTTTCAGGCCCGAAGGCAGCAGACCCAGCAGGATAGGATAGGCGCGGTCCGGATTCAGCTCGCCGCCCTGGCGCATGGCGTCGCCCAGCACGCCGGAGCGGTCCAGCGCAAACGCGGCGATACCTGGCAGCACCACGATCACCGGCATCAGCAGCTTCAGGAAGGCGGCAAACAGCAGGCCCTTGCGTGCGGTCGGCAGGTCGGCGCCCAGCGCGCGCTGGGTGATATACTGGTTGCAGCCCCAGTAGTTCAGGTTGACGATCCACATGCCGCCCAGCAGGATGGACAGGCCCGGCAGGTCCATATAGTTCGGGTTATCGCGCTTGAGCACCATGTCGAAGTGGTCGCGGGTGCTGGCGTACAGCTCGGTCAGGCCGTGCAGGGCGCCGTGGCCCTTGGCCAGGGCCGCCACCATGTCCAGCGCCAGCCAGGTGGTGACCAGGCCGCCGACCACCAGGCAGGTCACCTGCACCACGTCGGTATAGCCGATCACCTTCATGCCGCCTAGCGTGATGATGGCGGCAAACACCGCCAGGAACAGCATGCACGGCAGCAGGGCGATGCCCGACAGGCTGCTGATGGCCAGCGCGCCCAGGTACAGGATGGAGGTCAGGTTGACCACCACGTACAGGCCCAGCCAGAACAACGCCATGGTGGTGGCCACGGCCTTGCCGTAGCGCTGTTCCAGGAATTGCGGCATGGTGTAAATGTGGTGTTTTAGATACACCGGCATGAAGAACACGGCCACAATCACCAGGGTGGCGGCCGCCATCAGCTCGTACACGGCAATCGCCATGCCGATGCGGTAGCCGGAGCCGCTCATGCCGATGAATTGCTCGGCAGAAATATTGGACGCGATCAGGGAGGCGCCGATCGCCCACCAGGTCAGCGAGCCTTCGGCCAGGAAGTAGTCGTGCGAGGCCAGCCCGGAGCCGCCTTGGCGCCGCCGGTAGACCCAGATACCGTACCCCGCAACCAGCACGAAGTACACCAGGAAAACAATGCTATCAAGTGTAGAAAAAGCCGTCATGTATGTCTCATCTATTTCAGAATAAAGGAAGCGGTTGGCATTATTGCCCATGAATCGCTGTGCCTGCACCATTTCTCAAGAATCATTGCCGGGTTTGTTGATTTTCATAATGCCTCGGGCACCGTTTGGCGACACTATGCGTCCGGAGCCGCTGCGGTGAGATGCCGGTCAAAGGGGAGGAAGTATGTTAAACTTCTAACCCTTTGATTTTTAAGGCAATACACCTCTCATGGAAATTAAGGTCAACTTCCTCGATAAACTGCGTCTCGAAGCCAAATTCGACGACTTCACGGTGATTGCCGACCAGCCTATCCGCTACAAGGGCGACGGCTCGGCGCCGGGCCCGTTCGACTATTTCCTGGCCTCGTCGGCCCTGTGCGCGGCGTACTTCGTCAAGCTGTACTGCAACACGCGCAACATCCCGACCGAGCACATCCGCCTGTCGCAAAACAATATCGTCGACCCGGAAAACCGTTACAAGCAAATCTTCAAGATTCAGGTCGAGCTGCCGGAAGATATTTCCGAAAAAGACCGCCTCGGCATCCTGCGCTCGATCGACCGCTGCACGGTGAAGAAAGTGGTGCAGGAAGGCCCGGACTTCATCATTGAGGAAGTGGCCAGCCTGGACGCCGACGCGCAAGCCCTGCTGACCGTCAAACCCGAGGCCGACAGCAGCACCTACATCCTCGGCAAGGACTTGCCGCTGGAGCAGACCATCGCCAATATGTCCGGCCTGCTGGCCGATCTCGGCATCAAGATTGAAATCGCCTCGTGGCGCAACATCGTGCCGAACGTGTGGTCGCTGCACATCCGAGATGCGCACTCGCCGATGTGCTTCACCAACGGCAAGGGCGCCACCAAGGAAAGCGCGCTGGCCTCGGCGCTGGGCGAGTACATCGAGCGCATCAGCAACAACCACTTCTATGCCGGCGCCTACTGGGGCGAGGACATTGCCAACGCCGACTTCGTGCACTATCCGGACGAGAAATGGTTCAAGCCGGCGGCGAAAGACAAGCTGCCTGCCGGCCTGCTGGACGACTACACGCTGGCCATTTACAACGCCGACGGCGAGTTGCGCGGCAAGCATCTGATCGACACCAACTCCGGCAACGTCAAGCGCGGCATCTGCGCGCTGCCGTTCACCCGCCAGTCGGATGGCGGGACGGTGTATTTCCCGTCCAACCTGATCGAGAACCTGTACGCCAGCAACGGCATGAGCGCCGGCAATACGCTGGCCGAGGCGCAGGTGCAGTGCCTGTCGGAGATTTTCGAACGCGCCGTCAAGCGCGAAATCCTCGAAGGCGAAATCTGCCTGCCGGACGTGCCGCAGGATGTGCTGGCCAAATATCCCGGCATCGTGGCCGGCATCAAGGGGCTGGAAGAGCAGGGCTTCCCGGTGCTGGTGAAGGATGCCTCGCTGGGCGGCCAGTACCCGGTGATGTGCGTGACCCTGATGAACCCGCGCACCGGCGGCGTGTTCGCCTCGTTTGGCGCCCACCCGAGCCTGGAAGTGGCGCTGGAACGCAGCCTGACCGAACTGATGCAGGGCCGCAGCTTCGAAGGCCTGAACGATCTGCCGCGTCCGACCTTCGCCAGCGAGGCGGTGACCGAGCCGTACAATTTCGTCGAGCACTTCATCGATTCCAGCGGCGTGGTGTCGTGGCGCTTCTTCAGCGCCAAGGCCGATTACGATTTCGTCGAATGGGACTTCTCCGGCCACGGCGAAAACTCCAACGCCGACGAGGCGGCGACCCTGTTCGGCATTCTGGAAGAGATGGGCAAGGAAGCGTACACGGCGGTCTACGACCAGCTGGGCGCGACCGCCTGCCGCATCCTGGTGCCGGGCTACTCGGAAGTCTATCCGGTGGAAGACCTGATCTGGGATAACACCAACAAGTCGCTGCTGTTCCGCGAAGACGTGCTGAACCTGCACCGCTTGAACGACGACCAGCTGGCAGCGCTGCTGGAGCGTCTGGAAAATAACGAGCTGGACGAGTACGGCGATATCGCCACCCTGATCGGCATCGAGTTCGACGAGAACACCGACTGGGGCCAGCTGACCGTGCTGGAGCTGAGGCTGCTGATCAATCTGGCCCTGCGGCAGTTCGAGGAGGCGCACGAGCTGGTGGGCGCCTTCCTGCAGTACAACGACAATACCGTCGAGCGCGGCCTGTTCTACCAGGCCCTGAACGTGGTGCTGGAAGTGGTGCTGGACGACGAGCTGGAACTGGACGACTACGTGCTCAATTTCCGCCGCATGTTTGGCGATGCCCGCATGGACGCGGTGCTGGGCTCGGTGGACGGCAGCGTGCGCTTCCACGGCCTGACGCCGACCAGCATGCGGCTGGAAGGCCTGGACCGCCACCAGCGTCTGCTGGATAGCTACCGCAAGCTGCACGCGGCGCGCGCCCGCTGGGCCGCCCGCAAGCAAAAGCAAGGCTAAATCCCTGTTGCATGAGGTGAAGCCAGTTCCGCAAATTTGATCTATATCAAAGGCAGCGCCCGCCCCGGGGCGCTAGCATCGGCGGTAACTGCTTGGGGGAAATCATGCAACTGCAATTCCTGGGGGCGACCGGCACCGTGACCGGTTCCAAATACCTGCTGACCGGCGACAGCGAACGCATCCTGGTCGATTGCGGGCTGTTCCAAGGCTACAAGCAACTGCGCCTGCGCAACTGGGATGATTTCCCGGTCGCGCCCGGCGAGATCGACGCCGTGGTGCTGACCCACGCCCATCTCGACCACAGCGGTTACCTGCCGGTGCTGGTGCGCGACGGCTTTCGCGGCAAGATCCTGTGCAGCGAGGCCACCTATGACCTGTGCAAAATCCTGCTGCCGGACAGTGGCCGCCTGCTGGAAGAGGAGGCCATCCACGCCAACCGCAAGGGTTATTCCAGGCACGCGCCGGCGCTGCCGCTGTACACCGAGGCCGACGCCGTGCGCGCGCTCGGGCACTTTGCGCCGGTGCCGTTCGGCCAGCCGTTCCCCATCTGCGGCAAGCTGACCGGGCAGCTGGCGCTGGCCGGCCATATCCTCGGCGCCGCCATCGTCACCATCGGCGACGGTCAGCGCAGCATCACCTTTTCCGGCGACCTCGGGCGCGAGCACGACGACATCATGGTGCCGCCGCAGCCCATCGCCCACAGCGATTATCTGGTGGTCGAGTCCACCTACGGCGACCGCCTGCACGATCCGGCCGACCCGGCCATCCAGCTGGGCGAAACCATCCGCCGCACCGCCGCGCGCGGCGGCGTGACGGTGATACCGGCGTTTGCCGTCGGGCGCGCCCAGTCCCTGCTGTACGCGATCCACCAGCTCAAGCAGCGGGGCCTGCTGCCGGCGACGCTGCCGGTCTACCTGAACAGCCCGATGGCGACCGACGCCACCGCCCTGTACCGCAAGCACCGCAGCCTGCACCGGCTCGACCAGCGCCAGTGCGAGGCCATGTGCCGTGCCGCCCACATCGTCAACAGCGTCGAGGAATCGATCGCGCTCAACCAGCGCCAGGTGCCGATGGTGATCATTGCCGCCAGCGGCATGGCCACCGGCGGCCGCGTGCTGCACCACCTCAAGGCGTTTGCCGGCGACGCCCGCAACACCATCCAGTTTGTCGGCTTCCAGGCCGGCGGCACGCGCGGCGCGGCCATGCTGGCCGGCGCCACGGAAATCAAGATCCACGGCGAATACGTGCCTTTGCGCGCCAGCGTGTGCCAGATCGACAATCTGTCGGCCCATGCCGACGCCGGCGAGATTATGCGCTGGCTCGGGCATTTCCAGTCGCCGCCGCAGCGCACTTTCGTCACCCACGGCGAACCGGCGGCGGCCGACGCGCTGCGCCACCGCATCGAGGAAACCCTGCACTGGGATTGCCGCGTGCCCGGCTATCTGGAACAGCAGGAGCTGCTGTGAACGACTGCGCGCCTCCGGCGGCGGTTGGCGGGCTGCAGCTGCGCCGGCTGGGCATCGACACCTATCAGGAGCCGGTGGCGTATCTGCGCAGCGATTGCCCGGTGTGCAAATCGGAGGGCTTCGAGGCACGCTCGCGCATCGAGGTGTGGCGCGGCGACGCCCACATCGTTGCCACCCTGAACGTGGTGCATGACGCGCTGATCGGCCAGAACCAGCTGGGGCTGTCGGAGGCGGCCTGGCGCGCGCTGGGCGGCGAGGATGGCGCGCCGCTGCGGGTGGCGCATGCGCAGCCGCTGCTGTCGCTGTCGGCGGTGCGGGCCAAAATCTACGGCCGGCCGATCGGCGCCGAGGCGGCCGCCGCCATCCTGCGCGAGGTGGTGGACGGACGCTATTCCGACATCGAACTGGCCGCCTTCATCACCGCCTGCTCGGGCGAGCGCATGGATGTGGCCGAAACCATCGCGCTGACCCGCGCCATGGTCGCGGTGGGCCAGCGCCTGCACTGGCCACAGCCGCTGGTGCTGGACAAGCATTGCGTCGGCGGGCTGCCGGGCAACCGCACCACCTTGCTGGTGGTGCCCATCGTCGCGGCCTGCGGGCTGACCATGCCCAAGACCTCGTCGCGCGCCATCACCTCGCCGGCCGGCACCGCCGACACCATGGAAACGCTGGCGCCGGTCGCGCTGGACCTGCCCGCCATGCGGCGCGTGGTCGAGCGCGAGGGCGGCTGCATTGTGTGGGGCGGAGCGGTCTCGCTCAGCCCGGCCGACGATATGCTGATCCGGGTCGAACGTCCGCTCGGGCTGGACAGCGATGGCCTGATGGTGGCGTCGGTGCTGTCGAAGAAGGTGGCGGCCGGCTCCAGCCATGTGGTGATCGACATGCCGGTCGGGCGCACCGCCAAGGTGCGCTCGGCAGCGGCGGCGCAGTCGCTGGCGCAGCGCTTCCATCAGGTGGGCGCTGCGCTGGGGATCGCGGTGGACGTGGTCGTCAGCGACGGCGCCCAGCCGGTCGGACGCGGCATCGGCCCGGCGCTGGAGGCGCGCGACGTGCTGGCGGTGCTGCAGAACGCCGCCGGTGCGCCCGACGATCTGCGCCAGCGCGGCCTGCAGCTGGCGGCGCGCCTGCTGGAGCTGGGCGGCAAGGCGGCGCCGGGGCAGGGACTGGCGCTGGCCGCCGCCACCCTGCACAGCGGCGCCGCGTGGCGCAAGCTGCAAGCCATATGCGCGGCGCAGGGCGGCATGCGCACGCCGCCGCGCGCCGCTTACACGCAGGTGCTGCCGGCGCTGCATGGCGGGCGCCTGGTGGCGATCGACAACCGCCGGCTGGCGCGGCTGGCCAAGCTGGCCGGCGCGCCCAAGGCGGCCGCCGCCGGTCTGGAATTGCACCGGCCGCTGGGCAGCCTGCTGCGGGCCGGCGAACCTTTGCTGACGCTGCATGCCGAATCGCCGGGCGAACTGGCGTACGCGCTCGCCTATGCGGCAGCGCAGGACACCATGTTCACCATCCAGGAGGCAGAATGAATCCGCTGATCATGGCCTTGCCCGGCGCCGAACGGCTGGCCGCCGCCCTGAGCGCGCGGCTGGGATGGGCCCAGGGCGAACTGATGCTGCACCGTTTTCCCGATGGCGAAAGCTGCCCGCGCCTGCGTCCGGCCGTGGCCGGCCGCGAGGTGGTGCTGGTGGCGGCGCTGGCGCAGCCCGACGCGCGGCTGGTGCCGCTGTACCTGAGTGCCTCGGTGGCGCGCGAACTGGGCGCGCGCCGGATCGGGCTGGTGGCGCCGTATCTGCCGTACATGCGGCAGGACGCCGTGTTCGAAGAGGGGCAGGGCGTGACCGCGCGCCATATCGCCCGCCTGCTGTCGTGCTGCTGCGACTGGCTGGTGACGGTGGATCCGCATTTGCACCGCTATCGCCACTTGTCCGAGATCTACAGCATCGCCACCGTGGTGGCGCCGGCCGCGCCGGCGATTGCCGCCTGGGTCGCGGCACAGGTCGAGCGGCCGCTGCTGATCGGCCCCGATGAGGAAAGCGCCCAGTGGGTGGCGCAGGTGGCGGCGCTGGCCGGCTGCCCGTACACGGTGCTGCGCAAGGTGCGCAGCGGCGACCGCGCGGTGGCGGTGTCGCTGCCGCAGGGCGTGGCGTGGCAGGGCCGCTCGCCGGTGCTGGTGGACGACATCGTCTCCACCGCCCGCACCATGATAGCCGCGGCCGGGCAGATCGCCGCCGCCGGCTGGCCGCCGCCGGTGTGCATCGGCGTGCACGCCCTGTTTGCCGGCGACGCCTATGCGGCGCTGCAGGCGGCCGGCGTGACGCGCATCGTCAGCTGCGACAGCGTGCCGCACGTCAGCAATGCCATCGCGCTGGACGGCGTGCTGGCTACAGCGGTGCGGGAATTGAGCGGGACTTGATCCGGATCAAGGACAGGTTTGATCCGGCACAACCATAATACATTGGTACACCGCATACGGCGGGGCTAGGAGGAGCGATGGAAAGCACGTTGTGGCGCGCCGAGATGGCGCTGGGCATCCCCCTGTTTGACGAGGCGCATCAGGCGCTGGCGGAGCAGCTTGCAGTCCTGCAAGCCACGCCGGACGCCGAGTTCGAGGCCGGCCTGGCCGAACTGGTCGGCGCGCTGGAAGAAGACTTCCGGGTCGAGGAAGGGTTGATGGAAGCGATTGACTATCCGGCGCTGCGCTCGCATCGCGAGCAGCATGCGCGGGTGCTGGCCACGCTGCACGGCCTGGCGCCGGGCGACATCGCCGCCGGGCGCAAGGCGGCCGGCCTGATACTGCCGTGGTTCGAGCTGCATCTGGCCACCGCCGACACGGCGCTGGCCATGGCGCTGCAATTGGCTGGCCAGTCGAAAGCAGAACAGTATGCCGGTCAACATGGGTAAAGCCCGCGTGCCGGGTGCCGCTCCGGCACCATGACGCCGGAGCGGCGCCGGCTGCTCAGCCGATCAGCGCCGCCAGCACCGGACTGCGGTTTTTCAGCTCCGCCACGTGGCGGTCGCAGCGATGCACCGTCACCACCGCACGGTACACCAGATAGCAGGCCAGCAATAGCAGGCTGCCCGACAGCACCAGCAGCGGCAGCAGGATGGCCGCCACTTCCTCATAGCGATAATTGCGCGCCGTCGCTACCAGCAGGCTGAGCACGGACAGCGGCAGCGCAAACACCGCAATGCCGGTGCGCAGCAGCGACAGGGCCGTGCGTTTTTCCGCCAGCAGCAGTTCCAGCGCCTCCACCAGGGAGGCGTCGGGCGTGGCGTGGGCCGTAACAGGGTGCCGCACGGCCGGCCTCAATGGCTCATCAGCAGCGGAATCGCGGTGCGCGCGATCAGGCCGCGGGTGGTGCTGCCCAGCACCCAGTCGTGCAGCCGGCTGTGGCCGAAGGCGCCGGCCACCATGAGGTCGGCGCCGGCTTCGGCGGCCAGTCCGGCCAGCATCTGGTCGGGATCCTCGCCGCTGTCGCGCCGCAGCAGTTCCACATTGCGATGCAGGCGCGACAGATAGACCGCGAGGTCCACGCCGGGATCGCCGCCATTGTCGATGCGCTCCTCGGCGGCATTGCACACCGCCACCGTGACCTTGGCGGCACGCGCGATCAGCGGCATGGCGAAGGCAATGGCGCGGCTGGCGGCCGGGCTGCCATTCCACGCCACCATGATGTGCTTGAAACGCGCATCGTCCGGCGTGGCGGGCGGCACCAGCAGCACCGGGCGCGCCGCCTGCGTCACCAGCGTGCCGGGCAGGCGGGCCGGCAGCAGGGCGCCATAGCCGAGCAGGTCTTCGCGGCCGGTCACCAGCAAGTCGCAGTAGCGCGACTGCAATACCAGGGCGTCGACCGCCGAGCTGTCGGTCAGGCGCGTTTCGCAGGAGGGCACGCCGAACTCGCGGCACTGTGCCTCAAAATGGCGCAGCCTTTGGCCGGCATCCGCGCGCAAGGTGTCGATGTCTTCCGCCGCCAGCGCGGCCACTGGCGCCCCTGCCGCCATCAGCGCGTGCAGTTCCAGCACGCCGCTGGCGGCGGTGCCGATCAGGTGGGCGCCCATCTGGACGGCCAGCCCGGCCGCCACGCGCATGGTGGCGGGCATGCCGCTGTCGCCGCTCAGGTGTACCACGATGGTCTTGTACATGACGAACTCCTGTGTTGGGTAGGTGCATCCATGCTAGGCAAAGCGATCGCGCATTTGCATGATCCAGATCAAATTGCCGTGTTTTTCATGCGGAATACAACTGCGGGGGATTTGATCTGCATCATGGATTACTCCTTTTGCAGTTGACTACACTGGATGGCAGAACAGCATAGTGGAGCGGAATTCATGCAGGCAAGACGAACAACAGCGGCGGCGCCCGGCGCCGGGCAGGAGATGGCATACAAATACCGTCATTTGCCGGCGGTATATTTGCCTTATCCGGGTCTGCACGCTTGCCGTGCCGATTTCAATCCCGCTGCGCTGGCGGCCTGCCAGCGCGCCTGGCCCGGCACCCAGTTGCAGCTGATGCTGGCCATGCCGCCGGCCGCCGCGCGTGCCGACGCCGCCACCTACCATGGCGCGCTGTTGCGCGAGATCGGCGCCCACGGCGCGCGCTGGAACGGCCGGGCTTGTCTGCAGCAATGGGATTTCGGCGCAGCCCCGCAGGCGCTGGACGAGCGCCAGCTGGCGCAACTGGTCGAAGGGTTGCGGCGGCACTTCACGGTGGCGTCCGATACAGCCGGCGCGTTCAGCGTCACGCTGGCGGCCGCGGCCAGTGAGCGGCGCGTGCGGCAGCTGCGCTGCCTCGGCTTCAATCAGCTGTCGATACGGCTCGGCGCGCGCAGCGGCGTTGGCCGCGCGGCGGCGCTGCTGGCCGGCGCGCGCGCGGCCGGTTTCCGCACACTGCAGCTGAGCTTGCCGCCAGTGGCCGGCGCCGGCAACGCCTTCCTGCTGGCGCGCCGGCTGCAGGACGCGGTGCGCTTGCAGCCGGACCGGATTGCCGTGCCGGGCCAGCAGTTGCATCCGCTGCACGGACGCATCCTGGCCGACGGCGGTTATGTCCAGGCCGGCGCCGACTTGTTCGTGCCGGAACTGGGCACGCTGCGCCTGTCGCGCCTGCTGGCCGGGCAGCAGCGCCATCCGCAGGGCGACCGCCGCTTCGGCGGACCGAATCTGCTGGGCATAGGCGCCGGCGCCATCACTGCCATCGGCGCCAGTCTCAGCCAGCACAGCGGCGACGCCGCCGATTACTGCCGGCGCCTCGCCGCCGAGGCCTCGCCGGTGGCGCGCGCCATGGTGCTGAGCCGCGACCAGCTGCTGCGGCGCACCGTCATGCAGATGCTGCTGTGCGAGTTCGAATTGTCCACCACCTTGCTGGAAACCCTGTTCGGCATCGACTTCGCGCGCTATTTCGCGCCCGAGCTGGCCACACTGGCGGCCATGCAGCGCGATGGCTTGCTGCTGTGGGAAGACGGCTGGCTGAGCCTGCAGCGTGCCGGCTGGCCGCTGGCGCGCCGCATCTGTTCCGTGTTCGCCCGCAGAGGCGAGCTGGTCCAACGCCTGCAGGAGCGCGGCGCCCATGTCTGATACCCTCTCCACCGCCACGCAGCTGGAACCGGGCATCGGCTGGCTATTGCAATACGCCACCGACGCCATGCTGATTGCGGCCGCCGACGGCCGCATCGTGCTGGCCAATCCGCCCGCCGAGCGCCTGTTCGGCTACGCTGGCGGGGAGCTGGCCGGACGCCCGGTGGACGAGCTGATACCGCAACGGTTGCGCGGCCGCCATGCCGGCCTGCGCCGCCAGTACGCCGGCCAGCCGCGCGCGCGCGGCATGGGGACCGGAAGCGAGCTGTATGGCCGGCGCGCCAACGGCGCCGCGTTCCCGGTGGAAGTGAGCCTGTCGCCGCTGCAGCCGGCGGGCGGCGCGGCGCTGGTGCTGGCCACCGTCCACGATATCAGCCAGCGGGTGCGCGCGGAGCAGGCGCTGCGGCAATCGCAGGCCGAGCTGCGCCGCCTGTCGGCGCACCAGGAGCAGGTCAAGGAGCAGGAGCGCAAGCGCATCGCGCAGGAGATACACGACGAGCTGGGCGCGCTGCTGACCGGCATCAAGGCCCATATTTCGGTGGCCATGGCGCGCCAGGCGCGCAGCGGCGCGCAGCCCGATCCCTTGCTGGCCGAGGCGCTGGCGCTGGGCGACGCCGCCATCCAGAGCGTGCGCAGGGTGATCACCGACTTGCGCCCCAGCGTGCTGGACCAGCTGGGCATCTGGGTCGCGCTCGAATGGTATGCCGGCCAGATCGCCGAACGCTCCGGCCTGGCCTGCAGCTGCGTCATCGCGCCGCAGTTGCAGGCGCTGGAGCTCGATCCGCAGCGCAGCATCATGGTGTTCCGCGTGGTGCAGGAAGCGCTGACCAACGTGGTGCGGCATGCGCAGGCCGGGCGCGTCAGCGTGTGCGCCGCGCTCGACGGCCGCACGCTGCGCCTGAGCGTGGAGGATGACGGCTGCGGCATCGATACCGAGCGCCTGCTCAACCGCGACAGCTGGGGCTTGCTGGGCATGTACGAGCGCAGCCGTTACGCCGGCGGCGAATTGCGCATCACCGGCCGGCCGGGCGCCGGCACGGCCGTGGTGCTGAGTTTGCCGTTGGGAGAGGAGGCCGGCGATGGCGTGTGATCCGATCCGGGTATTGCTGGTCGACGACCACGTGGTGGTGCGCAACGGCGTGCGCCTGATGCTGAGCGGCGAGGACGATATCGTCATTGCCGGCGAGGCGGCCAACAGCGAGCAGGCGCTGCAGCTGCTGCAGAGCCACAGCTTTGACGTCGCCCTGCTGGACGTGGCCATGCCGGGCCGTAACGGACTGGAGCTGCAGCGCCTGATGCGCGGTGCGCGCAAGGCGCCGGCCATCCTGTTCCTCAGCACCTACGCCGAGGACATCTATGCGCTGCGCGCGCTCAAGCAGGGCGCGGCCGGCTATCTGACCAAGGACAGCCCGGGGCCGGTGCTGGCGGCGGCGGTGCGCAAGGCGGCGGCCGGCGGCAAGTACCTGACGCCGGCGCTGGCCGAGCATATCGCCGCCGCCATGGGCGGCGCCGGCGGCGCCTCGCATGCGGCCCTGTCCGACCGCGAGCTGGAGGTGATGAAGCTGATCGCCGGCGGCGTCAGCCTGGTGCAGATCGCCGCGCGTCTGCACCTGAGTCCGCACACCGTCACCACTTACCGCAGCCGCATCCTGACCAAGCTGGGCATGTCCAGCAATGCCGAACTGACCCGCTATGCCATGGAGCACGGCCTGCTGCTGTGAGGGGGGCGTGTAGGGGATCGCCGACAGCCGGCTGTCCGGCATCGCCGGCCGCGGGGCGCCGCCTTCGCCGATAGCGCGCGGCGGGCGGCGCGGCCATACTGGGCCATCGTCATCAGGAGCCATTCATGCCCGCCACCATTGCCATACCGCCCGTCCGCGACAGCGCTTGCCAGGCCGCCGAGGCGGTCAACTGCGCGCGTTGCGCCCTGCAGAAGCTGTGCCTGCCCACCGGCCTGCAGGCCGCCGAGGTCCAGCGCCTGGACGGCATCATCGCGCACCGTCGCAAGGTGCCGCGCGGCGCCAGCCTGTACCGCATGAACGATGCCTTCAGCCGCATCTACGCCATCCGCGTCGGCCACTTCAAGACCTACCAGCTCAATCCGCGCGGCGAGCAGCAGATCAGCGGCTTCCAGATGCCCGGCGAATTGCTGGGGCTGGACGCGATCGGCGCCGACCAGCACCACTGCGGCGCCACCGCGCTGGAAGACAGCGAGGTGTGCGAGGTGCCGTTTGCCCAGCTGGAGCTGCTGCTGGGCGAGATCCCGCAATTGCTGCGCCACTTCCATCGCCTGATCGGGCAGGAGCTGACGCGCGAGCAGAACGCCATGCTGTTGCTGGCCACCATGCGCGCCGACCAGCGCATGGCGGTGTTCCTGACCGGCCTGGGGGCGCGCCACGCGGCGCGCGGCTATGCCGAGCACCGCTTCCAGTTGCGCATGCTGCGCGAGGAAATGGGCAATTACCTCGGCCTGACCATTGAAAGCGTGAGCCGGCTGCTGTCGCGCTTCCGCCGCAGCGGACTGCTGCGGGTGCACAACCGCGACGTTGAAATCCTCGACCTGGCCGGCCTGCGCGCGGTTGCCGCCGGCCAGCAGTCGCTGCCAAGGAGTGCAACATGATGGACCTGGAACGCCTGGCCGGCCGCCTGCGCTGGCATCAAAGCGAACTGCAGGCGGAATTGGCCGATATCGAATCGGCGCTGCGCCGTGTCGAGCAGGGCAGCTACGGCGTGTGCGGGCGCTGCGGCGAGCTGATCGACGCCGAACGGCTCGCGACCTATCCCGCCACCAACTGGTGCCGCGCCTGCAAGCGCGAATACGAGCGCCGGCGTGGCTTCACTCCCAGCCCATGAGGATGCCATGTCCCACGACACCGTGCCGCCCCTGCAGCTGATCGCGCCCGAAGCGCTGGCGCTGGATGCCGCTTATTCGCCGCTCAGCATGGCGCTCACCCGGGTGCTGCGGGCGCGCCGCTCCTGCCGCAGTTTCAGCCCGGCGCCATTGTCGCCGTACCAGCTGTCGCGGCTGCTGTGGGCGGCGTTCGGCGTCAACCGTCCGGAGCTGGGCCTGCGTACCGCGCCGTCGGCCGGCAACAAGCAGGCAATCGACATTTACGTGGCGGTGTCCGGCGGCCTGTACCGCTTTGACGCGCGCGACTGGCTGCTGCAACCGGTGCTGGCCGGGGATGTCCGCGCCGCCACCGGCGCCCGGGACTATGTGGACGAGGCGCCGCTGAATCTGATCTATGTGGCCCGCCTTCATGGGGAAGCCGGCGTGCCGCGCGCCGACCAGCAGTTCTATGCCGCGCTCGACACCGGCTTCATCAGCCAGAACGTCTACCTGTTCTGCGCCGCCGAAGGGCTGGCGACGGTGGTGCGCGGCTGGGTCGACCGGCCGGCGCTGGCGGCCGCGATGGGGCTGGCGCCCGAGCAGCTGGTGGTGGCGGCGCAGTCGGTCGGCCATCCGCCGGAGGGGCCGCAGTGCGACCCCGACAGCTGGCCGTCCGGCGCGGACTGAACCGTTTTTTTATCACCAGGAGGTTGCCATGTTCAAACATATCCTGTTTCCCACCGATGGGGAATCGCCGTCGAACGCCGCCATCGCGCCCTGCGTCCGGCTGGCCAAGGAAAATGGCGCGCGCCTGACCGTGCTGCATGTGCGGGCGCCATTCCATTTCCTCAGCGCTTATCCGGCCATGTTGTCGGATACACCGGAAAGCTATGCCGTCCACAGCCAGCAGCGCGCCCGCGTGTGCATCGAACCGGTGGTCGAGGCCTGCCAGGCGCAGGGCGTGGCGTGCGAAACGCTGACCGTGGAACATGAGGTGCCGAGCGAAGCCATTGTCACTGCCGCGCGCGAGCACGGCTGCGACCTGGTGGCCATGGCCTCGCATGGGCGGCGCGGCGTGGAGGCCTTCTTCCTCGGCAGCGAAACCCAGAAAGTGCTGGTGCGCAGTCCGGTGCCGGTGCTGGTGTTCCGCTGAATTTATTTGAGGAACTGCACCAGCTTCGGCACCACCTGCGCCGTGGCTTCCTCCATCAGCCAGTGGCCGCTGCCCTTGATGACCACGCCTTCGACCCTGGTGTCGACCAGGCGCGCCTGCTGGATCAGGAATTCGCCCGAGGCTTTCTCGCCGGTCAGCACCAGCATCGGCATGGTCAGCGGCGTTCTGGCGTAGGCGGCAAATTCCTCGGCATCCTGGGCGAAGGCGCGGAACACTTCGAAGCCGGCTTGCATGTGGCCGGGCTGGGCGTATTCGGCGGTGTAGAACCTGCGGTCGGCCTCGCTCAGCGACCTGGTCTTGTCGGCGGCGAAATCGTTCCAGAAGTGCTCGAAGTAGGTGCGCTCGCGGCCCTTGACCAGCGCCAGCGGCGTCTCGCCGTAGAAATGGAAGTGCCACAGGTCGCGCAGCAGCCAGACATCCTTCCAGTTGCCGACGCCGGGCAGGAAGGCGTCCATCAGGGCGATCTTGCTCACTTCCTGCGGGTACTGGGCGGCGTAGGCATAGGCCACCATCAGGCCGATGTCGTGGCCCACCACCTTGGCCGACTTGATGCCGAGGCTGACCGCCAGCGCATGCACGTCCTGCGCCATCACCGACTTGGTGTAGGGGCCGGGCGGCAGGCCGGACTGGCCGAAACCGCGCAAATCCGGCGCTATCACCAGATGGTCCCTGGCCAGCTGCGCGATCAGCGGCAGCCACATATGGCTCGACTCCGTATATCCGTGCAGCAGGATCACCGGATCGCCCTTGCCGGCGCTTAGGTAGTGCAGGCGCACGCCGTTGACCTCGGCGAACTGGCTTTGGGGAGCGTCGGCGCGCGCCGGCACGGCGGCGCTCAACATGAACAAGGCTGCGCAAAACAGCCGGGCGAGGATGGGGGGCATGACAATCTCCTGGGAAGAAAGCCACAGCATAGTCACGCGGCTGGCACGGACATACCCACTATCGGGTGAATTCTTTCTATACAATATTTGCTGTCGGATAAAAAATCCAAATTACAACCACTACCCGGTAGCCTTCGCCATGAAACGTTCGTGGTTTGCGATCCTCGCTTGCTGTTTGCTACCGGCCCTGTGCCTGGCGCGCGCGCCGCTGCCCGCGCTCAGCCAGCACCACACCAGCTGGACCGCGCGCGACGGCGCCCCGGCCCTGGTGCTGTCCATGACCCAGACCCGCGACGGCTGGCTGTGGCTGGGCGGGCAGAGCGGGCTATACCGGTTTGACGGCGTCCAGTTCGAACCGTACACGCCGGCCAACGCGCCTTTGCTGACCCGCAACGTCAGCCTGGTCAACGCTTTTGCCGACGGCGCCTTGTGGATAGGCTATCGCACCGGCGGCATCGGCGTGCTGCGGCAGGGCCGCATCCGCAACTACGGCGAGCGCGAAGGCTTGCCGGCGCGCGCCGTGTGGGGCATCGAACAGGATGGCAGCGGCCGCATCTGGGCCGCCACCGCCGAGGGCATGTTCTATCTTGAAAACGAGCGCTGGCGGACGCCGGCGCCGTCGTGGCAATTGCCGGGCGCCTGGTTCAAGACGCTGATGCGCGACCGCAAGGGCGTGCTGTGGGCGCAGGGCGACGCCGGCGTGTACAGCCTGCAGCCCGGCGCCGCCCGCTTTGTGCGGGCGCGCTTCGACAGCGGCACCGGGGTGCTGTTCAATCTGCCGGACGGGCGCGTGCTGAGCTGGGATGCCGGACGTGCCCGCTTCAACCAGGCGGCCGGACCGGTGGCGGCGCTGCCGGCGCTGTGGCGGCATTTGGGCGATCCCAACAGCCTGCTGTTCGACCGCCATGGCGATCTCTGGGTGGGCCTCAAGGACGGGCTGGAATACCGTAGCGCGCAGGGCGTGGCCGGCATCACGCCGGCGCAGGGCTTGAGCGGGCGCTCGGTGTTTGCCATCTTCGAAGACCGCGAAGGCAATATCTGGACGGCCACCGCCGGCGGCATCGACCGTTTCCGCCATGGGCGGCTGAGCCGGATCGAGGTGCCGGAAGCGGCCATCGGCGGCGCCGTGCTGGCCGACGAGCATGGCGGCGCGTGGATAGGCGGCTATCACGTCGGCGGCGGCGACGCCGGTCCGTTCAAGGTGACACCGCTGTGGCCGGCCAGCAGCGTCGGCTGGGACGACATGCTGACCAACTACACCCGCACCCGCGACGGCACGCTGTGGGGCTCGTCGTACGGGGCGCTGCGCCGCGTGCGCGGCGGCGACAGCCAGAAAATCGTCCTGCCGCCGGCGATCGGCGGCACCATCGTCCACGCGGTGCTGGCCGACCGCGACGACAGCCTGCTGGTGGCGATACGGCGCCATGGCCTGTACCGCTGGAAGCCGGGCGGCGCGTGGGAAAAAGCCGGCGATGCCGATGAAATCATTGCGATGACCCGCTCCGACGCGGCCGGCGTATGGCTGGGCGGCTATTCCGGCCGGGTCACCCATGCCGACGGCGCCGTGTGGCGCAGCTACGGGCCGGCCGAAGGGCTGGCGCTGGGCGCGGTCATGGCCCTGCATCTGCACGGCCGCCATGTCTGGGCCGGCGGCGACCGCGGGCTGGCGCTGCTGGCCTCGGACCGCTTCCGCCAGTTGTACGGTGCGCAGGGCGAGACGTTCGAGGGCATTTCCGGCATCGTGGAAATGGATAACGGCGATCTGTGGCTGAACGCGGTGGCCGGGCTGTTCCGCCTGCCCGGCGCGGAGATCGCCCGTTTCCGGCAAACGCCCGACTACCGCGTGCGCTACGAACGGCTGGACCAGCACGACGGCGTGGAGGGCACGGCCCCGCGCGTCACGCCGTCGCCGTCGCTGGTGCTGGCGTCCGACGGGCGCCTGTGGATCGTGCGCTCGACCGGCGTATACCGCCTGAACGCGGCGCAGGCGCTGCCGCCGGCGCCGGCCCAGCCGGTCATCATCAAGACCATCGGCCGGCCGGGCGACGGCAAGCCGATGCAGGACCATGTGCGCTTTGCCGCCGGCAGTTCCGCCGTGCAGATCGACTACACCGTGCCGGCGCTGGCCATGCCGGAAAAGGTCCGCTTCCGCTACCGGCTGGATGAGGTCGATGCGCAGTGGCAGGAAGTGGGCGCCCGCCGCAGCGCCTACTACAGCAACCTGGGCGCCGGCGACTACCATTTCCGCGTGACCGCCTCCGATTACAACGGCGTGTGGTCCGGCCAGGACAGCGTGCTGCAGTTTTCCATCGCGCCGGCGATGACCGAAACCTGGTGGTTCCGCGCGCTGTGCGGGTTGCTGCTGCTGGCGGCCGCGCAGCTGGCGTATCGCTGGCACATCAACCGCGTGCGGCGGCGCATCGCCGTGCGGCTGCAGGAGCGGATGAGCGAGCGCGAGCGCATCGCGCGCGAATTGCACGACACCTTGCTGCAATCGGTGCAGGGCCTGATCCTGCATGTGCACGCGGCCGCGATGCGGCTGCCGCCGAATGACGGCACCCGCCTGCAGCTGGAAAATGCGCTGCGCCAGGCCGACGATGTGGTGGATGAGGGGCGCGGCCGCATCCGCGGGCTGCGCGGCGAGGAGGCGGTCGACACGCGCCGCTTCGCCGACGGCGTGCGGGCCGCCGTCGAGCGCCTGCGGCCGCTCGACGCCGCCCCGGCCGGCTTGACAGTGAGCGGCGCGGCGCGGCCGCTGGCGGCGGCGATTTATCAGGAGGCCATGGCCATCGTCACCGAGGCCGTGGCCAATGCCTTTACCCATGCGCGCGCCAGCCGCATCGAGGTGGAAGTACAGTATGGCGCGCTGGAGTTCCGCTGCATCGTGCGCGACGACGGCTGCGGTATTCCAGCCGAGATCCTCGGCGAAGGCGGGCGCCGCAACCACTGGGGATTGCGTGGCATGGCCGAGCGGGCCTCGCGGATGGAGGCCCGGCTGGCGGTGCAGAGCGAGGCGGGCCGCGGCACCGAATGGCAGCTGATCCTGCCGGCGGCGCTGGCTTATACCCGATAGAGGGATGAAATCGGGCGCCGCCGGTGCTACGCTCGCGCGGAACAATCAGGGAGTGACGCCATGTTGAGCCGAGGTGACCAGACGATACGGGTGATGATTGCTGACGATCATCCTTTGCTGCGCAGCGGCATAGCCGCCGTGCTGTCGGCCCATCCACGCTTTGCGCTGGTGGCGGAAGCCTGCGACGGGCTGGAGGCCGTTGAGCAATACCGGCAGTTCCGTCCCGACATCACACTGATGGATTTGCAGATGCCGGGCCTGAACGGGATTGACGCCACCGCGGCCATCATGGAGCTCAATCCGCAGGCGCGCATCGTCATCCTGACCACCTACAGTGGCGACGTGCAGGTGGCGCGCGGCCTCAAGGCCGGCGCCAGCGGCTACATCCTCAAGAACCTGGCACGCACCGATCTGGTCGACTACATCGTTTCCGTGCACGCCGGGCGGCGCATGCTGCCGCCGCAAGTGGCTTGCACCCTGGCCGGCAGCTTCCGGGACGATGCGCTGAGCAAGCGCGAGATTCAGGTGTTGCGGGCGGTGGCGGACGGCAATTCCAACCACAGGGTCGGCGTCAGCCTGGGCCTCAGCGAGGACACCATCAAGGCCCACATGAAAACCATCCTGCAGAAGCTCGATGCGCGCGACCGCACCCATGCCGTGATGATCGCCCTGCGGCGCGGCTACTGGGAGGCCAGCTGAGGTCAGCGGGAAGTTTGCACCGGCGGCAGCCTGGGCAGGGGGATGCGCACATTGGCTGGCGCCAGCGTGCCGTCCACGTCGTAGCTGGCAATGTCGTTTTGCGTAATCAGGCGCAGCGGAATATGGACCATTTTCGGCAGCCGCTGGTGCGCACCAGGCCGCTTTGCGCCGTGGCGTAGGGCGCGCCCCAGCCGCCATCCACCAGCGTGAGCGATTTGAGTTCGCCCTTGCCGGCGTTGAGCGTCTTGCGCACGGCGGCATCGAAGCTCATGGCCCATTGGGCATCGGCGGGACCGGGAAACCAGGCCACGCGCAGCGCCTGGCCTTTGGATGTCTTCAGCACATAGTTGGCCGCCAGCATGCCGGACTCAAAAAAGTCTTGATGGGAATGGGCCGCCACCGTGTCGCCCGCCAGGCCGTTGACCAGGTCGATCACCTTGATGCCGCGTCTGGCCAGCAGGGCCAGCTCGTCGTCCAGGGCATGGGGATGGATGGCGGCAATCAGGACCGCGTCCGCCCGGTCGGCCGCACACTGCCGGATCAGGCGCTTCTGCTCCGGCAGCCTGTCGTAGCCGCCGGCCTCGGCAATGCCGATGTCCACGCCCAGCGCCGTGGCCTGCCTGTTCAGGCCATAGGCCACCGCCCAGAAAAAGCGGTCGAAAGCGTGGGGCAGGACCGCGCATAAACGCCAGCGCTGGCTGGCGTGGTCCAGAAACTGATATTTGCCGGCCTGGCCATCGATGCTGGCCGGGACCGATTCGGCAAAAGACCGCTGGGCGGCCAGGGCCAGCATCAACAGCCCAACTTGCGTAAGTCGTTTAACGCGCATGGTATCGACAAAAAAGGTAGTTTCCCCTATATTCAGGGCCCCATTGACGTTGAGACTACCATGAAACGACTGTTTTCCATCTGTGTTGTTGGCCTGGGCCTGACGCTGGCGCTGGCCGGCTGCGAGCGCGCAAAGGCGCCGGCTGCGGCCTCCGCGCCGGCCGTGCCATTCCAGAAAATCGATAGCGTGACCGGCGCGGGCAAGGAAGCCGTGGCCGGCGCCACCGCCGTGGTGAACTACACCGGCTGGCTGTACGAGCCGAACGCGCCGCAACAACATGGCGCGCAGTTCGACTCTTCCAGCGGCCGCGGCCCGTTCAGTTTCGCGCTGGGCGCGGGGCAGGTGATACCGGGCTGGGACGAAGGCGTCAAGGGCATGAAGGTCGGCGGCAAGCGCACCCTGATCGTGCCGGCCGCCATGGGGTATGGCGACAGCGGCGCCGGCCCGATTCCGCCCAACGCCACCCTGATCTTCGAGGTCGAACTGCTGGACGTCCGTTAAGCCTCCATGCCGCCGGCCCGGCACGGGGGCGGCCTTGCTCAGGTACAATACCGGCTTTCCGCCTTTGCACCTGTCCATGACACCCGCCATCACCGAATTCCGCCTGCAATCGCCCGAGCCTGAGCATGACCATCCGCGCGCGGAGCGGCGGCTGGCCGGCAATCCCCGGCGCACGACCTGGAATCACTACACCAGCGCCAGCGGCGACATGGTGGCCGGCGTCTGGGCGTGCGAGCGCGGCAGCTGGCGCATCGCCTTCGGGCCGCACAAGGATGAGTACTTCTACGTGCTTGAAGGCCGCTGCCGCGTGATCGACGAAGCGGGGCATGCGGCCGAGGCCGGCCCCGGCGACGCCATGGTCATTCCCGCCAATTTCAAGGGGGTGTTCGAGGTGGTCGAGCCGGTCAAAAAACATTACGTGATCGTCGACCGGCCGGCGACGGCAATCTGACCTCTGGCCATGCTGGACATCCTCGCCATCACCGGGCCGATCTATCTGGTGGTCCTTGCCGGCTATCTGGCCACCCGCATGGGCCTGTTCGCCCGCACCGACATGCAGGTGTTCGGCAAATTCGTGCTGAACCTCGCGCTGCCGGCACTGATCTTCAACGCGCTGGCGCAGCGCCGCATCGGCGACATCCTGCGTCCCGCCTATTTGCTGTCGTATTTGTTCGGCTCCCTGCTGATGCTGACGCTGGCCTATGCCGCCGGCCGCAAGCTGGTTGGCTTGAGCCGCACCCGCAGCACCTTCCTGGCGATGGGCGTGTCCTGTTCCAACAGCAGCTTTATCGGCTTCCCCATCCTGCTGCTGATGGTGGCGCCGGTGGCCGGCGTGGCGCTGGGCCTGAACGTGATGGTGGAAAACCTGGTGATGCTGCCGTTGCTGCTGGCGATGGCGGAAAGCGCGCGCGATGGCGGCGGCGGCTCGTGGCGGCAAACGCTCGGGCAGTTGGCGCCGCGCCTGATGCGCAATCCGCTGCTGCTGGCGGTGACGGCGAGCCTGGCCATCAGCCTGGCCGAAGTGGAGCTGCCGCAGCCGGTGGTGCGCACCGTGCATCTGTTCGCGCAGGCCAGCGGCAGCGTGTCGCTGTTTGCGATTGGCGGCATGCTGTTCGGCTTGTCGCTGGCCAGTGGCTGGCAGCGCGTGATTCCGCAGGTGCTGGCAAAGCTGATCGGCCATCCGCTGGCGGTGCTGCTGGTGGCGTCCTTGCTGCCGCTGGCCGGTGTGGCGCCAATGACGCCCGACCTGCGCGCGGCGGCCGTGCTGATGGCGGCCATGCCCATGCTGAGCATTTATCCGATTCTGGCGCAAGCCTACGGCGAGGCTGACCGCAGCGCCGCCGCGCTGCTGATCTGCATGGTGGCCTCTTTCTTCACGCTGAGCGCGTGGATGTGGATGGTGCATCCGGGTTAGATCCGGGCTGGGTCAGGGCTGCTCTTTGCGGCGCGCCTGTTCGATGTAGCGGACTGCCTGCCCGGTGTCGTACGGCGCTTTCAGGAACTGGCGCAAGCCTTCGTAGGCCGGCCCCACGAGGTCCGCTTTGGCGTCGCGGTCGAAGAAGTAAGTCAGTCCGGCGGCATTTGCTACGGTGGCGCCGGTGACCTCGGCCAGCAGTACATTCGCGGAGGACATCCCGGATTTGGCCGGCAGGGTTTGATCGGCATCGGCGATCTGGCGCAGGGCGCTGCTCTCGGCGAGGAAGGTCAGGAAACGCCTGCGTGCCCCGGGGTTGGCGGCGTTCGCCGGCAGGACCAGCACATCCAGCGGCGCTTCTTCATAGGCCGGCATGCCGGGCGAAAGCGCCGGGAAGGCGAAGAAGCCGAAATCGCGCGCTATCGGCCCGGGGAAGCGCGCGGCGGCAAAGCTCCCGATCAGCATCATGCCCACGCGGTTGCGGTACATATAGGGCAGCACGCGGTCGAACTCCTGGTCCATGGTCGCGTCCAGGAAGTAATCCTTGCGCAGCAAGTCGCCCCAGACATCGAACACCTGCCGCACGCGCGCGTCGGTAAAACGCACTTCGTTGTTCAGCAGCTTGTGGTGGAAGTCCAGGCCGTTGATGCGCAGATTGAGATAGTCGAACCAGCCGGCGGCGGGCCATACGCTTTTTGCGCCCAGCCCCAGCGGCGTGACGCCGGCCGCCTTCAATTGCTCGCACACTTGCAGGAACTCGCTCCACGTGGCGGGCGGCCGCACGCCGACGCGCTCGAACAGCGATTTGCGGTAAATGAAGCCCCACACGTAGTAATACAACGGAAAGCCATACACTTCGCCATCGATGCGTGTGGCTTCTATCGCGGTGGTGACGAACTTCTGCTTCTTCAGCAGCGCCAGCATCTCGGCATCGAGCGGCGAAAGCAGTTTATTTTTGGCGGCGTCGCGCAGGCGTTCGCCGGCATACCAGAATACCAGGTCGGCGCTGCCGTTTTGCAGCCGCGTTGGCATCTCCCGCTTGTATTGCTCCTGCGGGTAGCCGTGGTGTATCACCTGGACGTCGGGATTGGCGGCGGCAAACTGGTTGATGAGGCCTATCCAAGCGCTGCGCTGGGGACTGTTGGAAACGACATAGTCGATAGTCAGGTTATCGGCAGCGCAGGCGCCCGGCAGTCCGAGGGCCGCGCATAACAGAGTTGTCGACAAACCCGAGCGAAAAAAAGACGTCAGCATTCATACAGTGTGTTCGCGGCGCCTGTGCATGTCAACACAAGATTTCGGGGGCTATCGAAATATCATTCGTATGGCTTTGGACGGAAACCTGCGTCGCCTGCATCTTTCGATGCCGATGCGGCGCCGAACAATGCCGCCACCATGGGATCGCGGCGGATCTCGGGCTTCTTGGTGCGGGTTGGATAGTGGGTATCGTCGATCAGGCGGTGGATGCGGGCGCCTTCGCGGTTGGTGGTGACGATGAGCGTGGGCTTCATGCTAGCGTTCTCGTGATGGTGTGGGTGATGATATACAGCCCGGTGACAGTCCGGTGCTCATGCCGCTTCAACGTGATACAGGTTCTCCATGATGGCGATGATGGCGTCGGCCTGTCTCACCAGCAGGAAGTCGGCTTGCGGATGCAGTATGCGTTCCTCCTTGCGATGATGCTGGCGCGCCAGCTCGCGCATATTGCTGGCCAGCTCGTGGAAGGCGTCGTAGTCATGGTTTGCAATCGCGGCCTGCATGTGGGACACCATGCTGCGCATTTGGCGGTGCTCGGCGCGCATGACGATGCTGGAACCGTAGCCATTACCTAGCGCATGATCGAGACGCGGGAACAGCACGCGTTCCTCCTTGTCCAGGTGGCACGTGAACATGCTGATGAAAATACCGAAGTTCTTAAGTGCCGCATCCCAGTTGCGCAGGTTGACATCCGATTCGGCCACCGCAAACTGTTCGTCGCAACGGCGGTGATCCTGATCGAGATAAGTCGAAATCTTGTACATCTTGTCTGTCCTTGATTGAAGCTGCGGCCATTGTCCCACTGGCGGACGGATAAAAACTTTGATTCAAATCAAGGATCCCGGATTTCAGCACCTACGCACCCCAGGTCGGGGTCAGAGCCGACATTCGGACATGATGCCGTAGGTTGCGAACTTTTTGTGTCTTATTTGCAACGATTTTGCGGCCGGATTCACTGCTTGACCAGTTCCACACGCCGGTTTTTTTCGCGTCCGGGCTCGGCGTCGTTCGAGGCCACCGGGGCATAGGAAGCCACGCCTTTGGCGCTGAGGCGCTTGCCATCGACTTTGTAATCCGCGGCCAGCGCTTTCACCACCGCCTCGGCGCGTTTCTGCGACAGTTCCAGGTTGTGTGCCAGCGCGCCCTGATTGTCGGTGTGGCCGACCACGTACACCTTCCACTGCGGGTTCTGTTGCAGCAGCCTGGCCATCTCGCCCAGCGCGGCTTTGGATTCCGGTTTGACCTCGCTCTTGTCGGTATCGAAGTAGACGCCGTACACCGCCACCTTGCCCTCGGCCGCGATGCCCTTGGCCATGTCGGCCGCATTCAGGCTGGCGCTGACCTTATCGCCCTCCATCGGCTTGCCCTCGACAATCTCCAGATACAGGCCGCCGTTCTTGTCCTGCACCGGCGCCACCGAGTACACCGCCACATGGACCGGCGTGCCGTCCGCCGTGGTTCCCTTGGCCAGCAGATAGCGCTCGTCGTCGCGCCCATAGTTGAACGGCTGGACGTAGGCGATTTCTCCCTTGACGAAGTTGTTGCTCAAGCGGCTGGCGCGCCAGTACTCGCCAAAGGATACGCCGCAGTTTTCCTTTGCGCAGGCGAACACGGTTTTCAGCCCGGCCTTGTCCAGCGCGGCCTGGTAGTTGCGCATCACTTCGACGGCCGAGCGGTCCCTGGGATAGTTGTAGGCGATGCGCGTGACCTTGCCCTCCAGCGTCAGGACTTTGTCGAACGCCGGCCCATCCTTTTTGTCGGCGACGCGCTTGCCCGCCGGGATCACCGCCTCATCGAACTCCTTGACTTCATAGCCCACCAGCCTGGCGCCGGCAAAGCGCGACAGCAGGGGATGGTCCTTTGCGCCCTTGACGGTGTCTTGCGGCGGCATTTGGGCATGGGCCAGCGGCGCCAGGGCGAGGCACAGAAGCAGGTATTTTTTCATCGCGGCTCCTCAATGTGGATGGCCGCCGGATTATAAAAATTTTAACGGTACGCTGGCGCACAATCCGCGCCCGGCAGGCGCACTACAATGCGCCAAACAATGCCATGGAGCGGCCCCATGAAACACCTGATGCTGGCGTTTGGCGTGGTGCACGCGATGATCGCCTTGCTGTTCGCGGCCGGGGCGCTGTTCCTGATCGTGGTCGGCGCGCAGTTGGGCTGGCACGCGGCGCATGCCGGCAGCGGTCTGGCCGCCGCGCAGGAAGTGATCGAGGCCATCGGCATCCTGGCCGCCGCCGTGGTGGCCCTGCAGATCGCCGAAACCATCATCGAGGAAGAGGTGGTGCGCGATGCCGATATCAGCGCGCCGACGCGCGTGCGCCGCTTCCTGTCGCGCTTCTTCGTGGTGGTCGTGGTGGCGCTGATCATCGAAGGCTTGGTCGCCACCTTCCGCGCCGTGCATGGCGACGCCCGCGAATTGCTGTATGTGGCGGCACTGGTGGCGGGTGTCGGCGTCCTGCTGGCCGCATGGGGCGTGTTCGTCCACCTCAACCGCTCGGCCGAGGAGCTGGAGCCGGACGCCATGCAGGAAGCCCAGGCCGAAGACGAAAAGCTCAAGCCTTAATGCGGGCGTGCCTGCTGGCGCCGGTCCGCTTGCAGCATGTCGTTGGCCGCGCCTTGTTCGAATTGCAGGCGGCGCGTCGGCGCACTCGCATCCACCCCCAGTTCGTCGAATACCTCCAGTGCGCCCAGCAGCACCGCCTGCTGCGCATTCATGTAGTTGAGGTAGGAGGAGTTCAGCACATAGAACACCAGCTCGAACTCCAGCGCATCCTGCGTCACCGCCTTGAGATGCACGCGGTCCGCGCGGACGTCCGGCTGGCGGTTGATCACGGCCATCAGCGCATCCGGCACCCTGGCCGCCAGCGCGGCCGGCGTCGAGGGATTGAGGCGCAGGGAAAACTGCACGCGGCGATTCTGCATGCGCTTGTAATTGCGCACCACATTTTTCAGCAGCTCCGCGTTGCCGATGACGATTTGCTCGCCGCTGTCGGAGCGGATGCGGGTGGTTTTCAGGCCCACGTGCTCCACCGTGCCGGAAACGTTGGTGATGGCGATCGCGTCGCCCACCTCGAACGGCTTGTCGACCGCGATCGACAGCGAGGCAAATAAATCGCCCAGCACATTTTGCACCGCCAGCGCCACCGCGATGCCGCCGATGCCCAGACTGGCCACCAGCGCCGAGACGTTGATGCCCAGGTTGGACAGCGCCGCCAGCAAAAATATCACCCACACCGTGGTCTTCATGGCCCACACCATCAGGGTGTTGGCGACGGTGGTGGGGGAGTCCGGCGTCTCCGCATGGTTGCGGAAGTAGCGGCGCGCGCCCAGCGTGGCGGCGCGGTCGAGATACAGCACCAGTTGCAGACCCAGCACCACAAACCACAGGTGGCCGAGACGCTCCTCCCACAGCGGCGTCAGTTCCAGCGTCTTGAGGCCGACCAGCAGCGAAATCACCAGCACGGCCAGCATGCTGGTGCGGTTGAGCGTTTCCTTCATCAGCTGGACCATGGGCCGGTCCGAGCGCCCGGCTGCGTCGTGCCGGCACAGGCGCTTGCGCAGCAGCCGCAGGAAGGCGTAGATCGCCACGAAGGTGACGACGGTGGCGCCGGCCGCCAGCAGCAGCTCTTCAGCGTCGACGTTGGAAAAAGGCGCGAGATAGCGTTGTATATTCAAGCCGCACTCCTGTCTGGCCGGGCCAAAAGGCTTATGCTAGCCCGGGCAGGGGGCCGCTTCTGTTCGTTGCATCACTCTTTTCATAGCCGGGGTTGGTGATTTTCGTAATTGATATTTCGAAAATGAAGACGCACAATGCCGGCACAACTCCACCATATGAGACGATTATGAGATTGCTCGCCCATACGCCGGTATTCACCGCGCTCGCATCGATTTTTGCGTTTTCCGCTTCCGCCTTTGCCGCTCCCATCGCCACCCTGGACCGCGACGGCGCCTTCGTTTCGATTGAAGCCTACGGCCCGAGCGTGGTGCACGTCACCATCGCCGTCGACAAGGCCGAGGTGCTGAAAGGCCCCGGCTATGGCATCCTGCCCAAGAACGCCGACAACAGCGCCTTCCGCCACAGCGGCGGCAAGGATGGCGACGTGTTCAAGTCCTCCGCCATGACGGTGCGCGTGCATCCGGCACCGCCGCCGCACGTGCCGGGCCAGGCCGAGAAGTATTTCGCGCCCTCGCTGGCGCCGGTCGGCCTGCAGGTGCTGAACGCCAAGGGCGAGCCGGTGGTCAGCATGAACGGCTGGGAAATGTCGCCGCAGACCGTGAGCGGCGAAAAGACTTACCAGGTCGGCGCCTCGTTCTCGCTGGCGCCCGATGAACACTACTACGGCATGGGCCAGAACCAGGAATCGCTCGGCGCGCTCGACCTGCGCGGCCGCACGCTCGATTGCAAGCACTGGTACGACGCCCCGGCCGGCGAAGCCGTGTGCGTGCCGTTCATGGTGTCGTCCAAGGGCTATGGCATCGTATGGGACAACCCGTCCGCCACCCGCTTCGTGGGCGGCGTGAATGGCCGCACCTCGTTCCAGTCGAACGTGGGCGAGCGCGTGAGCTTCTTCGTCATCACCGGTTCGACGCCGGAAGAGATCTACTCGGGCTATGCGCGCGTGACCGGCAAGACGCCGATCCCGCCGAAGTCCGCCTTCGGCCTGATTCAATCGAAAGCCCGCTACGACAGCCAGCAGGAAGTGCTGCGCGTGGCGAATACCTATCGCCAGAAGAAGTATCCGCTGGATGTGATGGTGGTGGACTGGTTCTACTGGACCCGCATGGGCCAGATGGATATCGATCCGGCGCAGTTCCCCGACCCGAAAGGCATGAACAAGCAGCTGCACGATATGGGCATGGAGTCCATCATCTCGATCTGGCCGCGCTTTGAAACCTCGGGCCGCTACTTCGATGAGCTGGATGCCAAGGGCTACCTGCTCAAGGATAAAGACGGCAAGACCGTGGACGGCCTGCCGTTCCGTTCCGACCGCACCGGCGGCCTGATCGACCCGACCAATCCGGCGGCCCGCCAGTGGTACTGGGAGAAGGCGCGCGACAATATCCTGTCGCAAGGCTTCGACTATCCGTGGCTGGACGAAACCGAGCCTGACCTGGTGCCGAGCGGCTTCTTCTACTCGATCGGTTCGGGCGACCGTTATCACAACCTGTTCCCGCTGCTGCACGTGGAAGGCGTGGCCCAGAATATGCGCGCCTGGAAGCCGAACAAGCGTGTGCTGATCCTGTCGCGCGCCGCCTATCTGGGCTCGCAGCGCACCGGTGCCTTGTTCTGGTCTTCGGACATTTATCCGACCTGGGAAGGGTTGGCGCGCCAGATACCGACCGGTTTGAACATGACCGCCTCCGGCATCGCCTATTGGGGCAATGACATCGGTGGCTGGCAGGGCCTGCCGGGCCAGTCGTCGGCTGTGAAGCCGCCGCTGCTCGATCCGTCCGATGCGCGCGATGTGGTGGGCCAGTATCACGACTATCCTGAGTTGCTGACGCGCTGGTTCCAGTACGGCACCTTCCTGCCGACGCTGCGTCTGCACGGCCAGCACAAGGCCACCGAGATCTGGGCCTTCGGCAAACAGGCGGAGGCGGTGATGGCGCGTTACGACACGCTGCGCTATCAGCTGATCCCTTACATCTACTCGCAAGCCAAGTTCACCCACGATACCGGCGCGCCATTCATGCGTCCTCTGTGGATGGACTTCGCCAACGATCCGAACGTGGCCAACATCGGCACGCAGTACATGTTCGGCCCGGCCTTCCTGGTGGCGCCGGTGACGGAGCAGGGCCAGACCGAGAAGGATGTGTACCTGCCGGCCGGCGCCGACTGGTATAACTTCTGGACCAACGAGAAGCTGGCCGGCGGCCGCTGGGTGAAAGTGGCCGCGCCTATCGATCAGATTCCGGTCTTCGTGAAAGCCGGTTCGATCGTGCCGATGGGTTCCGAGGTGCAGTCCACCGCCAGCAAGCAGACCATCGCCAGCATCAACGTCTATCCGGGCAAGAGCGGCGAGTTCCGCCTGTACGAGGACGATGGCGTGAGCTACGACTACGAGAAAGGCAAGTCGACCACCACCGTCCTGAAATGGGACGATGCGGCCGGCAAGCTGACGGGCGGCGGTTCCGCGCCAGTCAAGGTAATCGGAAAATAAGGCGCATACGCGCTCGTTGCAGAACGCTGTGGCGCAGGTCGCGCCACAGCGGCAGCGGATCCCGCCAGTCGAATACAAAGTAGCCGGAGCGGGGCCGCGCAAACTCCCACAAATAGCCCCCCAGTTCGGCCCACCGTCCATGGCCGCCGCGCCGCAGCATGTGCAGCAAGCGCCGCGTTTCTGCCGTCATGTAGCGGCAGCGCCCGCCCGCCGCGTAAGGGCGTGCCGCGACTTCCAGCCCCAGCCCCAGCGCCTGATAGCAATACCACGGAAAGCTGGCGCCAGCCTGGCAGGCCAGCGGCAAGCTGCCCCAGAACCTGCCGTTCACTTCCATCAGCGCCGCCCGTCCGGTGGCCGGATCGTAGCGATATTCGACCATCGCCACGCCCTCCCACTGCAAGGCCTTCAACAGCGCGACCGAGCGCCGCATCAGGGCCGCGTGCTGCGACAAGGGCAGCGCCGCGCACAGCGTCGAGGTGCCGCCCTCCGGCGGCCACTCATGCAGCCGCCGATGCTGGAACTGGCACAGCGCCTGGTCTTCCTTCATCAGCACAAACTGGCCGAGGCCATGGCCGGCGCAATATTCCTGCACCATCGGGTAGCGACCCAGCGTCCGGTAGCGCTGCAAGCTGGCCAGCAGCGATGGCGCGTCGTCGCAGTATTGCACCTTCTCCAATGCCAGGCCGGCTTGCCGCAGCAGCGGGATCATGGCGTTGGGATCGGCCCATTTCAGCACCACGGGATAGCGCGCCTGCGCCGCTGCTTCCGCCGCCTGTTCGATGCTGGCCGGATGCCAGGTGCGCGGCACGAAGACGCCAACCGTCTCCGCTGCCGCATAGGTCAGATCCTTGCGCAGCACCCGCTCCATGCGCGCCTCGTCGGCAAACATGAAGCGGTAGCCCGAAAGCTGCTCGCGCGCCTTGTTCAATGCGAGGATATCGGTTTCGGCGATGGCGAATAGCGCCGCCGGGCCGATTTCCTCGCTCAGGCGCCGCAACTGGGTCACCACGTCATCGGCGCGCAGCAGGCCCCGGTGCAGGTAGCGCGAGCCGAGGCCGGGCGCCCCCTGGCTACGGGCGATGCCATGCACGGCGACGCCGTGGCGGCCGAGGTCGCGGATGATGGCCAGGCCGATTGGCGTGTCGATGCCCAGCACCACGGCGGGCAGCGGCTGCGGCGCCGGTGTGGCCAGCCATGCGTGGATCGCCCGCCGCCAATGGTGGCGCTGCCGTTCGGTCACTGTGCCGAGAGCATAGATGCTGGCAAACACGGCCAGCATGGTGACGGCATAGAACCACGGTTGCGCAGGATCGCCGTCGAACAGGGCGGCGTAGAACTGGATCAGCGGCTGGTGCAACAGGTAGATGCTGAAGGTGCAGGCGGCCAGCGGCCGTATCAGAGGCGCGAGTCGTTCCAGCGGCGGCGTCAGCGCGCGCACGCCGATGAAATGGCAGGCCACGATCAGCGCCAGCAGGTAGTCGGTGATGAAGTAGCGCGAGAAGGCCAGCTGCCGGTGCCAGTGGGGGCCGATCAGTTGCGCCAGCCATGCGCTGCCGGCTTCGGTCAGGCCGTGGCTGTGGAACAGGGCGTAGGCGACGCAGGACGCCAGCAGCAGCGCGGCGCCGGCAGGGCGGCCGATACGCTGCAAGGCATGCCAGCGGTGCAGCACCACGCCGGTGATCCACACGGGCGCCAGCAGCAGGATCTTGGGGCCGGTCAGCAGCGCCACCGCGCCGCACCACAGCCACCGCCGGCGCGCAAAGGTGAACACGGCGAACAGCACGTAGTACCAGAATTCGTAGCATAGCGACCAGTACGGCACGTTGGAGAAGGACATGATGGACTGCGTCCACACTTCGTTCAGGAAGGCCAGGCTGGTGAGGATGCGCAGCCAGGGCAGGTCGTGGGTGCTGCGGCCTTCGTAGAACGCGGGGACCATGGCGTTGCCCAACTGGTCGAGCAGGGGCGTGAGCAGCACCACGGGCAGGGCCAGCGAGTAGAGCCGCGCCAGGCGGCTGGACCAGTAGGCCTGCGGCGTGGCCTCGCGCGTGGCGGTGATGTGGGCAATCACGTAGCCGGACAGGACGAAGAACACGATCACCGCCGCGTGGCCGTGGTCGCTGAGCGGAAGTTTTGCGGTGCTGAGCAGGCGCAGGTTGGAATGGTATAGCACCACCAGCAGCGCGCTGATCACGCGCACCAGGTCCAGATAGAGGGAGAACGAGCGGTTCATGAAGGGCTCCGCGAGAGGGTGTGCCGCAAGCCGTGCACCGCCTGGCGCAGGCGCGCGTAGCATTGGTCGAAATAGGCGTCCGACAGCGTGTAGGGATCGTGCAGGTGCGGCATGGGCGGATCGCACCACAGGCCGAGCAGGGCGATTTGCACGTCGCGGCGGGCGATCAGGCGGCGCTGGAGTTCGTGCGCGTGGCGGATTTCCATGGCCAGCAGCAGGTCGCCGGGGTGGATGTCGAAGTCGTGGAAGTCGGTGGCGCGGTGTTCGTCCAGATCGGCGCCGCAGCGCCGGGCGGCGCGCCGGGCGGCGTCGGGCGAGCGCGTACCGGTGCAGGTGGCAAGGCCGATCGAGGCGGACGGCAGGCCGAGTTGCAGCGCCACCTGATGGGCATAGGCGCTGCGGCAGATGTTTCCGAGGCAGACGAATACCACGCGCCGCACCTGCCGTGGACGGCGCAAGCGGAATGCCTCCAGCCATCCGCCGCGCAGCGCGGCCAGCGCCAGCAGCGCGCGCACCGCACCGCGCCAGGTGCCGTGCCGCCGCTCGACCCGGCCCAGCGTCAGGGCCCACAACCGTTCGCGCCAGCTCATGGCATCCTCGCGGCGCGGCGGGCCAGCATCCACTGCCCGTAGCGGTCGTAGAGCACTTGCGTGCCAAGGCGGCCGGCGGTGCGCCATAAACGGCCGCGCAGCAGCGGATTGGCGGAAGACGCGGCCGTCAGCGGCTGGCCGGCCGCCGCCGCCAGTCCGCTGGCCTGGAAACGCTGCGGATGCGCGGCCACGTAAGCGCACAGCCGCTCCAGCCGCGACTGATTCACCGCGTGCCGCCGCAAGACCCGAAAGCCATCGCCGTAACTCTGCACATACTCAAACGGATGGCTCAGAATCACCACCAGCTCCAGCCCCGCCGCATGCGCGCTGTCCAGCAGCCCGCGCATCTCGGCAAAGCTGGTGCCGGAAATCGACACCGTCTTGGCATGTCCCGGCCAGTCGGCAAACGTCAGGACCGGACACTCCACCACGCCATGCCGCACATGCCGGCCGGCGCGTAGCTGATAATCCGCCAGGCCGCAATTGAACACGCCCAGGCCGATATTCGAGCTATACGGAATACCCACCGCCGCCAGCGCACGATATAAATTCTCGTCATGCTGCAAGCTCCCTGCCCGAAACACCTGCGGCGCGGGCAAGCACCATGCCGCAAACGTTTCCTGCCCCTGCCGCAGCAGCGCGATGGTAGAGTCCAGCGCGCGTCCGGCCAGTTCGTCCTGACGTGGCGCCAGCCGCACGCGCCGCGGCCAGTCCGCATGTTGGAATACCGCCCAGCAGGGATGCACATGCAGTTGCAACTCATGCCCGTGTTGCGCAATGCGCCGCGCCAGCGCCCGCATCGGGTCATCGCGGAAGTAGTGGCGCTGCACCGTCTCGATAAAGAAGGTGGCTTGTGCGCCATGCCGTCCGAAACAGTCGAGCAGAAAGCCCAGCCCCTGCGAGCGTCCGTCGATCTCGCACTGCACCATCGGCACGCCGACCGGACGCAAAGCCGCATCGGCAAAGGCGCCGGCAATGCTGAATTCAGTGTCAATTGTGAAACAGACGTGCATGGCCGCCGCCCCGTTAATGGCAATCTGACCAGTGTAGTCAGCGCCATCAACGCGGGTATGCGCCCGATCAAACCTGCGCCAACTCAGTCGGCCGGCACGCCTTTTCGCCAATGCTCCCAGTTGCCGGCGATATCGCGTATCACCGGTTGGGTGGTGAGCAGCAGGTTGGCGGTGGAGGGTTCAAATCCGCCTTGCTGCGCATAGTTGACCAGCACGTCGCTGTTGCTCTGGCCCGGACGCGGCCGGTCCACATCCGAGGCCGCGCGCAAAATCAGGATGCGCTTGAAATCCACCTTGCCGGCGGCCTGCCCGCGCCGCAGCACTTCCAGCGTGGCATTGTCCTCCTGCTGCGAGGTGCAATAGCGCGCCTTGCCGTCGGTGAGCAAGGCTGACCACTCCTCGGCGCGGCGGCTCAGTGCTTCGCCCGCGTACCAAGTGTCGCCGGACACCGTATCGCAGCGCGTCACGGCGGGCGGCTGGTTGGCCGGCTTGCTGGCAAAGCCGCTGCGGTAAGCCTTGGCTGCCGCCGAATCGCTCAGCGCCACGTCCCGCGACAGGCGGTAGGCGCGGTCCACCAGCGCGGTATCCAGCTGGAACACCTCGGTGCGGTAGTCGAGGTGCGGCTTCTGTCCCGGCCCGTTGGTGTGGATGCCGAAGTAGCCGTATGGCCAGTCCTGCGGCATCTCGCGCGCATCGATTTCGTGCGACAGCGAGTAGTCCACCGCGTAGTCGGCCCATGCCGCCGACCCCACCGTGCCGTGGCGCGGGCTGATGCCCGCGATGCCCGCCACGATGAAGTAGGTGTCGCGCAAATCGAAGCCGCTGGCATACAGCAGGGCGCTCATGCTGGCGGCGGCGTTGCTGTAGCCCATGTCGGTGGTGAGCTGGCACACCTGTTCGCGGTTGCACAGCACCTCGGGATAGCGGGCTGACAGGCCGGGCACCTTGTGGCGTTCGGTCAGGTTCAGGCCCTTGATGAAAGGTGCGGCCTCGGCGCCGAACATGTTGACGATCATGACGCGCGGCGCATACGAAGGCGCGGCCTTGGGCTCCGCCGTAGCAGGTTGCGCAGGCACGGCGCCGTGCCAGTTCCGGACGATGTCCTGCACCAGCGGATTGCCGGCCAAATAAAGATTCTTCAGCGCCGGCGGATAGCCGCCCGATTGCGCATGCACCGACTCCAGCGCCGTCATGCCGGGCGGCTGGCGGTCGAAGTTGGAGGCGGTGCGCAGCACCGCAATGCGGCGCAGGTCCAGCAGGCCGGCCTCGGCGCCGCGCTTGAGCGCCGTATAAGTGGCGTTGTCCTCCTGCGCCACCATGCAGTAGACGCCACGGCCGCCCGTCAATTGCTTGAACCAGCCGCGTGCGCGCTGGCCCAGCAGCTCGCCGTGATACCAGGTGTTGCCGGTCATGGCATCGCACTGCGTCACTTGCGGCGGCTGGTTGGCGGGTGCAGCGCCATAGCGGACGCGGTAGCTGCGGGCCTGCTCCGAGTCGGCCAGCTTGACGTCGCGCGACAAGGCCAGCGCGCGCTGGAGCAGGTCTTCATCCAGCTGGTACATCTCGGAGCCGTAGTGCAGCGGTGGCGGCTCTTCCGGCGATTTCATATTGATGCCCAGGTAGCCCGTGCTCCAGCCGTCCCCGCGCTCGCGCGCGTCAAGTTCCCACGCGAGGTCCGAGTCGACCAGATAGCGCGCCCACGCCGCCGTGCCAGTGGTGCCTTGCTGCGGGTCGATGCCGCCGATACCTGCCACGAGGAAATATGCAGAGCGCAGGTCGAACAAGCCGCTATGGATCATCGCTGCCACCGACGCCGAAGCGCTGGCCTTGCCCATGTCGGTGGTCATCTGGCACACGTTATCGGTATTGCAACGCACCTCCGGGTGCTGCGGCGACAGGCCCGGCACCGCGATGTGCCGGTTCAGCGCCAGCGGGCCGGCCCATACTTCCGCTTCCGCGCCGAACATGCTGATGATCATGACTTTGACCTCGACCGGTCGGGGCAACGGCGCGGCGGCGGCTTGCAGGACGGCCCCGGCCAGGAGCAGGGCGGCTATCGGACGCAGGGGGACAGCGGGCATGGGTGGTTTCCTTGGATTTTGTTTACGACACACGATTTTCCTAGTGTACGCAGTTTTTCCTTGCTCTCAAGTAGAATTGGCCTCAACCAGCTCCAAAGGAAGAACATGCAGCAGAGTGCCTTGTCGAGTGTCGACGCGATCGAAGCCGAGCGTTTCCGCCAATTCATCATGGGCGTGACCGACTACGCCATTTATATGCTGTCGCCGGACGGCGTGGTGGTGACGTGGAATGCGGGCGCCCAGCGCTTCAAGGGCTATCCGCCGGAAGAGATCATCGGCCGCCATTTTTCCATGTTCTACACCGAGGAAGACCGCGCCGCCGGGCTGCCGGCGCGGGCGCTGGAGATGGCCCGCACCAGCGGCAAGTTCGAAGCCGAGGGCTGGCGCGTGCGCAAGGACGGCAGCCGCTTCTGGGCCAGCGTGGTGATCGATCCCATCGTCGACCCGCAGGGCGAACTGCTGGGCTTTGCCAAGATCACGCGCGACATCACCGAACGCCGCGTTGCCGCCGAACAGCTGGAACATGCGCGCGAAGCGCTGTTCCACTCGCAGAAACTGGAAGCCATCGGCAAGCTCACCGGCGGCATCGCCCATGACTTCAACAATCTGCTCAGCGTGATCATGAACGGGCTGGAGCTGCTGCGCATGACGCGCGATCCGGCCATGGTGACCAGGTCGGTGGAGACTATGACGCGGGCAGCCCAGCGCGGCGCTTCGCTGACCCAGCAATTGCTGGCCTTCGCCCGCCAGCAGCCCCTGCGGCAGGAGGCGCACGATGTGGCGCGCGTGATCCGTTCGTTCGAGCTGGTGCTGCGGCGCGCACTGTCGGAAGAGATGCGTTTGCGCCTGCAGATCCAGGCCGGGCTGCCGTGGGCCATGATCGATCCGAACCAGTTTGAATCGGCGCTGCTTAACCTGGTGGTCAACGCCCGCGACGCCATGCCATGGGACGGTGAAGTATCGATTGTCCTCGACGCGGTGACGCTGGCCGACAATGCAGTGGAGCAGCTGCCGGCTGGCCGCTACATCCGCGTGCGGGTCCAGGATAACGGCGAGGGCATGACGCCGGAAACCATGGCGCGCGCCATCGAACCTTTCTTCACCACCAAGGACGTGGGCAAGGGTACCGGCCTGGGCCTGAGCCAGGCGTACGGCATGGTGCAGCAGTGCCAGGGAACGCTGACGCTGGAGTCGCGCCCGGGGCAGGGCACCACGGTGTCGTTGTACTTCCCGGCCGTGCCGGCGCAGGCTGGCGCCGCTGGACAGGAACCTGCCGCCGGCCTTGAAAAAGTGCTGGTGGTGGACGATCAGCAGGACGTGCTGGAAGCCGCCGTCAGCCTGCTCACGCATCTGGGCTACGAGGTATTGTCGGCCGATAATGGCGAGCAGGGGCTGGAGCTGCTGCGCCGGCATCCGGATATCGGCATCCTGTTCAGCGACGTGGTCATGCCGGGCATGAGCGGCGTGGAGCTGGGCAAGGTGGCGCGGCGCGAATTCCCCGCGCTGAAAATTGTGCTGGCTTCGGGCTACGTCAGGGCGGCGCTGCGCGAGCAGATGCCGGACATCGGCAACTTTGAGCTGATCGCCAAGCCGTACCGGCTGAGTGAATTGATACGCACCCTGAAGGTGCTGTAATCAGGTCCGCGTGACCACCTCGGCGGAGCTCAGCCGGCTTTGACGGCGCGCGCGCCGCTCACCCGTTCGGCGGCTTTTTTCCCGGCCAGGAAAGCGTGGTCGGAGTTGTAGTACTCCCACTCGCTGTAGCGGCCGGCCAGCACGATGTCGTGGCGCTCCATCCAGGCGCGCACGGTGGCGACGTTGCGGGCGCGCGCGTGGTCGTACACCACATAGGCATACGGCATGTCGACCTGATTGGCGGCCACCACTTCGTCGTCCGCGCGCAGGAAGCCGACCTTGACGCAATCGGCGATGCAGCGCGCGACCAGGGCGTCGCCGTCGAGCGGCAGCGGTTTCCACGCCGAATGCGAGATCTCGCAGGTAAAGCCGAAACCGCCGGGCGCATTGCATTCCGCGCTGGCGTTACCCTGGACGAAGATGCGGTGGAAGATGCTGTCTTCCGGGTAGTAGATCCAGTGCTTGTCGCTGACGTTGCTGCGGTTGACGCCGAGGTTGACGCAGCGGATCGACACGTGGCGCAAACCCTGCGCCGCCTTGCGCACCTCCGGCGGCGCCGCGCCGCCGCACAGCTGCACCAGCTGCGGCAAGGGCGCGGTGCTGATCAACCGGCCGTAGGACAGGCGCCGGCCGTCGGCCAGCACCACCGTGTGCTCGTGCGGCAGCACTTGCGTGACTTCGGCGTTGAGCTCCACCTTGCCGCGGATGTGCGGCAGGAAGCCGTTCATCAGCGCCTGGAAGCCGCCCCGGCGTGGATAGCCGAAGCGGGCGTTCGGCCCCATCGGCTTGGCCACCGGTTCCAGCGCGCCTTCGATAATCTGGCCCAGATCCGGCAGCGGCACCCGCCCGCCCAGCCAGGAGGTTTCCATTTCCTTGAGCGGTACGGTCCACAGCTTGCGATTGTAGGGAATGGCGAAATGTCTGGCGATGCCGGCACCCCACACGCGGTAGATGAAGTTTTCGAAGTTCTCGGCTTGCGCCACGGCTGTGGCTTCGTCGCTATTGGCGACATCGGCGGTGCCGTCGGCGCAGCAATCCTCGACATTGGCGGCCGCGCAGCGCGGCGCGCCGCCGGCCAGGCCGTAGCGCGACTCGATGGCGCCGACGATGCACTCCTTGATCACCGCCGGCGGCAGGCCATACAGCGCGCCCTGGAAGGGATAGCGGGTGTACACCTGTTTGCTGTAGATCCAGGCCTCGCGCAGCTGCCAGTGCTGGTTATCGCCCAGCAGGATGTCGTACAGCTTGAGTACGTACGGATCGTTGGAGAACATGATGTGGCCGGCGTAATCGAAAGTAAAGCCGCGGTCCCGGATCGAGCGGCACCAGCCGCCGACGGTGGCGTGCCGCTCCAGCAGCACGGTGTCGGCGCCCAGATGGTAGGCGGCCGAGAGACCGGTGGGGCCGGCGCCGAGGATGATGCAGCCGGCCTGGCTGGAGGGCCGCCTGGGCGCGATGCTGGCGCTGGCCGGCGCCGCGCCGTCCGGCGCACGGGCGCCGCCGGGCGGTGTCTGCTGGATCAGGGCGTGCATTTGCTCGGCCGTATGCTCCCAGGAGGTGCGTTCGACCACCGCGCGCATGCGCTGCGCCAGCCCGGCGCGCTGTTCCGCATCGAGCGCCAGCGCGGCCTCGCAGGCGGCGATGAACTCGGCATGGTCATGGCCGATGCGGACGATGTCGCCGTACGGCCGCTCGACGTCGGCGATGGCCGTGCTGACGGTGGGCAGCTCGGCCGCCATGTATTCCAGCACCTTGGTCGGGCTGATGTAGCGGGTCGCCTCGTTCAGCGCGAACGGCAGCAGGCACACGTCCCAGCCGGCCAGGAAGTGCGGCAGGGCCTGGTAGGATTGCTGGCCGAGGTAATGGATGTTCTGGCGCTGCGGCAGTGAGGCAGGATCGATCTTCAGCACCGGCCCCACCAGCACCAGCTGCCATGCCGGATGGGCGTCGGCCATGCCGGCGATCAGGTCGGCATCGAAACGCTCGTCGATCACGCCGTAGTAGCCGAGGCGCGGACGTGCAATGTCGGCGTGCAGCGGATGGCCGTTGCCGCGGTCCAGCGCCTGCTGGAAGTGCACCGCGTCGACGCTGCTGGCGAAGCAATGGGCATTGTGATGGCGGCTGCGCTTGGCTTCGTACAGGCTGGGGCCGCCGGTGAATACCAGGTCGGCGCGCTTGAGCAGGGCGGTTTCGCGCTGCAGCAGCTGCCTGGGCGGATTGCGGAAGGCCGAGAGTTCGTCCATGCAGTCGTAGATCACCAGCCCGGCGTCGGGAGGCAGCAGCGGCAGCGCCATCGGCGTGTAGAACCACACCAGCGGATGGTCGTTAAAGCCGGGCAGCTGCGCCAGCAGCGGTTGCAGCAGCGGAATCTGGTCGTCGTGGAAGCCGGGCGACGGCACCGGCGTATGCGGCTGGCACACCGTCACATTGGGCGCGGGCATCGAGGTGCGCATATGGGCCGGACCATCGTGATACACCGGCTCCTCGACAAACAGGATGCGGTAATGCTGGGCGAGGCGCGACAGCAGTTGCTGCGGACGCTGATAGACAAAGTCCCATCGCAGGTGACAGAAGACAATCATGGTTTGCATAGCGCTCTCCCTTGGGGTGGTGGTTGGTGGTTGACACAGGTGGTCGGTCAGGCGGATCGCCTGGTGCAGCGCGGTGGCATAGCTGGGCACGCGCACCCGCGCCAGCGGCGGGGTGCTGTGCAGGTCGACGTCCCACAGGCCGCTGCGGTGCCAGTGCTCGGGTTGTTCCCAGTCGGGGCGGTCGATGGCGGGATAGAGGCAGACGCCGCGCAGGTCGGCGCCGTGCTGCACCGCCAGCGCGGCCTGCTCCGCGATCTGGCGGATCCAGGCGCCGCGCCCGCTGCCGACATGGCTGGTCTCGGCCAGCAGCAGGGGGCGCTGGTAGCGCTGCTGCAGTTCCAGCAGGATCTGGTGCAGCGGCTGGCGGCGCGGATCGTCAAGGTGCCACCACAGCCGCAGGTTGGTGCCGCTTTCCCATTGATTGCTGTGGTAGACGTTGCCGCCGACGATGTCGAGATAATGCGGCGCGCCGCCCAGCTCCGGCGCGCGCCGGCCGCACAACATGTCCCAGGCGTCGAACTGCGAGGCGCGCCAGCCGGCCGCCTGCTCGCGCCAGTCGGGCCGGTCGGCCGGCGCGATCACGTGGATCAGCGGATCGCACTGCATGAAGCGCGCGCCCGGCGTGATGGCGCGGATGGCGTCGCAGGCGGCAATGGTGGCGCGCACCAGCTGGCGCTTGCCTTGTTCGCCGGCGTCGGGCTGCTGCATGTTCAGGCAGTGGAACATATGCACCGACAAGCCCCAGCTCTGGAACGAGATTTCGTTGATGGGCGAGTACACCGGCTGCGGCCCCATATGCGGCGCCAGGTATTTCGCCAGTTCGGCGCAATAGCGCACGAAACGCGGCACAAAGCCGGCGCTGAAAATGTCCACATCGTCCGGCCAGCCGTAGTGGCAGAAGGTCCAGCAGATTTGCAGATCCAGTTCGCGTGCCGCCTGCAGGCGGCCATCGAGGATGCTGAAATCGAAGCGGCCGTCGCGTTCGCACAACCGCCAGCCGGCCGATTCGCGCACTGTGCGGATGCCGAATTCACGCAGCAGCGCATAGTCGGCGCGCGCCTGCTGCAGATGGCCTGTGGTGACGTTCATATCGAGCGCCCGGCCGGCGTGGTTGACGTGGTCGGCGCCTTCGTAACCGGCTTGCCAGTAACTGGCGAATGGCGTGGAGAGGGAAGTCATGGCGATTCCTGATGAGCGTGTGCCTGCGGCGCGGTGAACCCATGCTAGCAAGCGCGCCATGCTTTTCTGCGCGGAATTGAACGACACTGCGCATTCGCGCGCAGCTTGCTACGATGCGCAGATCGCGATTCGACAGGCGAGGTTAAGCATGAGCCAATTTGAATATCCACGGCCGCAGCTGCGGCGCGACGCATGGCAGTGCCTCAACGGCACATGGGAGTTCACCTTCGACGATGAGCGCCGTTATCGCCATCCGGGCGACGACATCGGCTGGGACCGGCGCATCGACGTGCCGTATGCGCCGGAGGCGCAGGCCAGCGGCATCGGCGATACCGGCTTCCACCGCATCTGCTGGTATCGCTGCGAGTTCGCGCTGGCCGCGCGCGGCGCGCGCACCATGCTGCATTTCGGTGCGGTCGACTATCGGGCGCGGGTGTGGCTGAACGGCGTGCTGGTGGCCGAGCACGAGGGCGGCCACACGCCGTTCCACGCGGATGTCACCGATGCCTTGCTGGACGGTCCGCTGCAAACGCTGGTGGTGCGCGCGGAGGACGATCCGAGCGATCTGGCCAAGCCGCGCGGCAAGCAGGACTGGCAGCTGGAGCCGCACTCGATCTGGTATCCGCGCACCACCGGCATCTGGCAGACGGTGTGGATAGAGCCGCTGCCGGCTACCTACATCGCCTCGCTGCGCTGGACGCCGACCTTCGATAATTTCGAAATCGGCTGCGACGTGCTGGCGGCTGGCGAGATCCGCGCGCGCATGCTGGTGGAGGTGCGCCTGCTGCATAACGGCGTACTGCTGGCGGCCGACCGGTATCTGCTGGTGGGGCAGGAGGCCAACCGCAAGATCGTGCTGTCCGATCCCGGCATCGACGATTCGCGCAACGATCTGCTGTGGAGCCCGGAGCGCCCGACCCTGCTGGACGCGGAGCTGCGGCTGTACTGCGACGATGAGCTGGTCGACAGCGTGCGCTCCTACACGGCGCTGCGTTCGGTCACGATCAACCGCGACCGCTTCATGCTGAACGGCCGGCCGTATCCGCTGCGGCTGGTGCTGGACCAGGGCTACTGGCCCGACACCCTGATGACCGCGCCGTCCGACGCCGCGCTGCGGCGCGACGTGGAGCTGGCCAAGGCGATGGGCTTCAACGGCGTGCGCAAGCACCAGAAGGTGGAAGATCCGCGCTATCTGTACTGGGCCGACCGGCTGGGCTTGCTGGTATGGGGCGAGATGCCGTCGGCCTATGCGTTCAGCGCGCGTTCGATGACACGTCTGCTCAAGGAGTGGACCGAGGTGATCGAACGCGATTACAGCCATCCCTGCGTGATAGTCTGGGTGCCGTTCAACGAATCGTGGGGCGTGCCCAACCTGACCTCGATGCAGGCCCATCGCAACGCGGTGGAAGCCTTGTACCACCTGACGCGCATGCTGGACGGCACGCGGCCGGTGATCGGCAACGACGGCTGGGAGGCTTCGGCCACCGACATCCTCGGCATCCACGACTACGACGGCGATCCGGAGAAGCTGGGCGCGCGCTATGCGGTCAACGATCCGGTGCGCCAGCTGTTCGATCAGCGGCGCCCGGGCGGGCGGATACTGACGCTGGACGGTTTTCCGCATCGCGGCCAGCCCATCGTGCTGACCGAGTTTGGCGGCATCGCCTACGATCCCAAGGCGCCGGAAGGGCATACCTGGGGCTATTCGCGCGCCGGCGACGCGGCGACGTTTATCGAGCGCTACCGCGCCTTGCTGCATGTCGTGAACGAGACGGTGATGTTCAGTGGCTTCTGCTACACCCAGTTTGCCGACACCTTCCAGGAAACCAACGGCCTGCTGAACGCCGACCGCACACCCAAGGTCCCGCTGGAGCAGATCAGCGCCGCTACCCGCAACGCGCCGCTTTAATCGGTTTCGAGGTTCTGGCGGATTTGCTGCAACAGTAGCTGCAATTGGGTCAGCTGGTCGGCGTTCATGCCGGCCATCGCGGTGGTGGCGGCCTGCACACCCAGATCGTGCAGGCTGTCGAAAATACGGTGGCCCTCGGCGCTGAGCGTCAGGCGCGTGATGCGGCGGTCATCGGCATCCGCCTCGGCGCCGAGCAGTCCTTTGTCGCGCAGACCTTTCAGCAGGCGCGCCAGTTGCGCCTTGTCGCGGCCGGAATGCGTCACCAGATCGCCCTGCGTCGCGCCCGGATGGCGGGCGAAGAAGCCCATCGCCTTGTATTCCATATGGGTCAGCTCATGTGGCGTATCGCGCAGGCCGCGCAACTGGCGTGCCCGGTACAGGTGCATGATCGAATGGATGGCGTCGAACACTTGTTCTGATTGGTTGACTTTATTAACTTGTTTGGTCATAATAGGTGACATTATCAACTAAGGAGCGGATGATGAGCAATCGCATTCAGCGGGTACGACACGAACTTAAACGGCGCGAACTTGAAGTGGTGAAGGTGCGGCATCTGGCTCCGAACTACGTCAGCGTAACAGTCAAAGGCGAGACCTTACACGATTTCGTCTCGGCTTCCTACGACGACCATGTGAAATTCCTGATCAGCGACGAGGAGCGGCGCGATTTCACGCCGCGCAGCTACAACAACGCAACGCGTGAGCTGACCATCGAATTCGCCCTGCACGCCACCGGCGCGGCCTCCGACTGGGCGCGCCAGGCGGCGCCGGGCCAGACCGTCCTGATCGGCGGCCCGCGCGGCTCGATGATCATCCCGATGGACTATGAATGGCACGTGCTGGCCGGCGATGCGACCGCGCTGCCGGCCATACGCCGCCGTCTGGAAGAACTGCCGGCGGACGCCAGAGTGCGGGTGCTGGTGGCGGGCGAGGAAGCGGCTGCGCTGTCTTTCGACAGCGCAGCGCAAGTGCAACTGGAACGCTACGCCGACAGTGCGGCGCTGCTGCAAGCCATCCGCGCGCTGGCGCTGCCTGCGGGCGAAGGCTTCTTCTGGTTTGCGGGCGAAGCATCGGTGGCCGCACAGGTGCGCGACGCAGTGTTTGTCGACAAAGGCCACCCGCGCGAAGCGGCCCGCATCTCCGCCTACTGGAAGCAGGGCGCTGCCGGCCACCACGAGGATCTCTAAGTGCTGAGCCAGGGGGGGATGATAAAGCTGACCCCGACCAGGGTGTGGCAAAAAAATCCGTGTTGAGGTGGCGCAGGCGTAGCAAGGGGACGCGCTTCACAATGGAGGACCGAGTATCAGGAGGTCCGTCATGACAGAAATTGTGGAATGCAGCTGCCCGGCTGTGGATGATGTTCCGGCCCTGCGCGCTTATTTCGAGCGCGAAGGTTTTGTGGTGATACGCCGCCTGCTGCCGCAAGCCGCATGCGAGGCGGCTCGGCAGGCGTTCCTGCGCGAGGTGCTGCCGGCCCGGCACGCCTATTTCAAGCGGCACGCGTCCGGCCGCTACGAGCGCAATGTCTACACCGAGTACGGCCACATGAAGTACCCGATCATGAACTTGCAGGATATCGGTGGCCGCCGCTTCCGCCAGTTCCGCCAGCGCGGGCTGGAGCTGCTGACCCATCCGCATGTGCGGCAGCTGATGCAGCAGTTGTTCGGCGAACCCGCGCGGCTGGTGCATACCATGTACTTCGACGGCAATCAGGCCACCTGGGCGCACCGCGATGGCGATTATTTCGATTCTTCGGCAGCCGGGCGCATGATCGGCGTGTGGATCGCGGCGGAGGATATTCATCCCGACGCCGGCCGCTTCTACGTGGTGCCCGGCAGCCACCGCTGCATCATGGCCGGCGTCGACGATCCCAACGGCCCGCACTACAAGGAGCAGATGGCCGACTTTGTGCGCACCGGCCCTTACGATTGCATGGCGCCGATGATGAAGCAGGGCGATGTGATTTTATGGTCGGCGCTGACGGTGCACGGCAGCCTGCCGACCGCCGACGCCCGCCACACGCGCCGCTCGTTCACCGGCCATTACGTGCCGGATTCGCAGCCGCTGCGCCGCTATCTCAGCGATGCGCCGACCGATCGCTACATCGCCGTCAACAACGTCCCGGTCGTGCTGCATCAGGACAGCCATACGCTGGGCGGCATGCTGAAAGCCACCATGAAGTCCGACTACCCGCTGCTGTACGCGATGCTGCGCTTGTTCAGTGGAGTTCGGCCTTACGGATGAACAGCGTGGCCAGCATGCCGATGGCGCAAACGCCGATCACATACCATGCCGGGCCGAGCGGGTCGTTCTTCAACATCAGGGTCACCACTACCGGCGTCAGGCCGCCGAAGATGGCGTAGGACAGGTTGTAGGAGAACGACAGGCCGGAGAAGCGCACTTGCGCCGGGAAGGCCTGCACCAGCGCGCACGGCACCGCGCCGACTACGCCGACGCAGAAGCCGGTGAGACCGTACAGCGGCAGCAGCAGTTCCGGCTGTGCGCGCAGGGTGGTGTAGAACACGTAGGTGCAGATGGCCAGCAGCAGCGCGCCGGCAAACAGCACCGGCTTGGCGCCGAGCTTGTCGGCCAGCACGCCGTACACCACGCAGCCCAGGGCCAGCCCCAGCGTGGCCACGGTGTTGGCCACCAGCGAGGTACGCGGGTCGATGTGATAGATTTTTTGCAGCAGCGCCGGCGTCATCAGGATGACCACCACGATGCCGGCGGAGAGCATCCAGGTCAGCAGCATCGATACCGTGACGGCGGCGCGATGGCTGCGCAGCACGGCTTTGAGCGGCATTTCGGCCGCCAGCGCCTTGCGCTGCGCCATTTCCGCAAACACCGGCGTTTCGTGCAGCCAGCGGCGCAGGTACATCGCGCCCAGGCCAAACACGCCGCCCAGCAGGAAAGGAATGCGCCAAGCGCCGGCCAGCACCTCGTCCGGCTTATAAGCGGTGTTGAGGCCAGTCGCCACCAGCGAGCCAAGCAGGATGCCGAAGGTGAGGCCGGCCGTCAGCACGCCGCAGGCGTAGCCGGTGTAACGCGACGGCACGTGCTCGGAGACGAACACCCAGGCGCCCGGCACTTCGCCGCCCACCGCCGCGCCCTGGAATACGCGCATCAACAGCAGCAGCAACGGTGCCGCCAGGCCGATGTTGGCGTAGGTCGGCAGCAGGCCGATGGCCAGCGTCGGCACCGCCATCATCAGGATGGACAGCGTGAACATGCGCTTGCGGCCCAGCAGGTCGCCAAAGTGCGCCATGACGATGCCGCCCAGCGGACGCACCACATAGCCGGCCGCAAATATGCCGAAGGTTTGCAAGGTGCGCAGCCAGTCGGGCATTTCGGGCGGGAAGAACAGTTGGCCGATGGCGTTGGCAAAGAAAACGAAGATGATGAAGTCGTAGAACTCCAGGGCGCCGCCCAGTGCAGCCAGCGACAGTGTTTTGTAATCCTGGCCCGTCAGCGGGCGCGCAGTCTCGTTGTTGTGCATTGTTTTGTTGTTCTGGGTTGATGGAGGGTGGGGCAGACGTAGGATACACCGCGAGTGTGGCTTTTGTGCAGCGGTTTATGCTGCATCGCCGCAAACGGGCAATGGCGAGGGTTGGATTGGCGGTTTTGCCAGTCCGGCGCGCTGCGTTGCAGCATGGATATGTCTTTACAAATCCCCATGCTCAGCTAAAGTGCTTACAAATGATAACGCTATCTTAACGCTGCCAATCTTCCCTTGGACCGAAGGAATAGGTGCTTTGCTGTCCTGCCTATTTTTTTTACGATATGAATGTTAGCGCTAACTAATTTTGGAGACGTGGATGCAGAGTATCCGTTGGGTGGTAATGGGCGTCAGCGGTTGCGGCAAGAGCACTGTCGGACAGGCGCTGGCGACTGCGAACGGCGTGTCTTTCGTCGAGGGCGACCAGTATCACCCGCCGGCCAATGTGGCCAAGATGTCGGCCGGCGTGCCGCTTAACGATGACGACCGTGCCGACTGGCTGCTGGCCTTGCAGGCGCAGATCAAGGCGGCACGCGTGCGCGGCGCGGGGCTGGTGATCTCGTGCTCTTCGCTCAAGCGCCGCTACCGCGACCTGCTGCGCCAGGGCGACCCGGCGCTGCGCTTCGCCCACCTGAGCGGCCCGAAGGAGTTGATCGAGGCGCGCATGAGGGCACGCGTCGGCCACTACATGCCGACCTCCCTGCTGGACAGCCAGTTCCGTGACCTGGAACCGCTGCAGCAGGACGAGGCAGGTATCACGCTGGATATCGAAACACCGCCCACGGAGCTGGTCGCACAAATCCGGGGCAACAGCTAGCAGCACAAATCACAATAACTAGATGGAGACTGACCATGACTACACTTGCTACCCGTAACACCATCATGCGCCTGGCCGTGGCCAGCGCCTGCAGCTGGATCGCCATTTCTGCGGCCCACGCCCAGCAGGTTGCTGCCGCAGCCTCCGCCGATGCGCAGCAGGCCGACCAGGCCGCGCAGGCTGCGCCAGCCGCCACCACCGAGCCCGAAGCCAAGGTCGATAACGTGGTGACCGTGTCCGGCTCGCGCATTTCGGCGCGCGGCTTCACCCAGCCGACGCCGACCACCGTGCTGAGTTCCGACGATCTGGCCAAGACCGCCAAGCCCAATCTGTTCAACGCGATTGCCGAACTGCCTGCGCTGCAAGGCAGCACCGGCCGCACCACCAGCACCAACAGCACCAGCAGCGGCATCCAGGGCCTGAGCTCCCTGAGCCTGCGCGGCCTCGGCCCGATCCGCACCCTGACGCTGCTGGACGGCCAGCGCGTGGTCGGCGCCAACGTCACCGGCGTGACGGACGTCAGCCAGTTCCCGCAACTGCTGGTCAAGCGCGTGGACGTGGTGACGGGCGGCGCGTCCGCATCCTATGGTTCGGACGCCATCGGCGGTGTGGTCAACTTCGTCACCGATAAAAAATTCGAAGGCTTCAAGTTCAACGTCGAAGGCGGCCAGACCACCTACAGCGACGACAAGAACGGCACCCTGCAAGCCGCCTTCGGCAAGGCCTTCATGGATGACCGCCTGCACGTGACGGGCAGCGTGGAGTATGGGCGCGAGAAGGGCATCGATTCGCCGGGCTTCGGCGAAGTCGGTCCTAACGGCCGCACCTGGTTCAAGAACCCGGCTTACCAGATCCGTCCTCTGTCGCAGACCAATGACGGCAAGCCGCAGTACACCGTGATCGAACACGCGCAGCAGTACCAGTACGCCAAGTACGGCCTGATTACCAACGGCCCGCTGCAAGGCACGGCGTTTGGCGTCAATGGCCAGCCGTACCAGTTCCAGTATGGCTCCAACGGCAAGCCGACCGGCACCGGCGCGGTGACCGGCTGCGTCAATCCGTTCTGCGTGGGCGGCGACTTGAGCGGCAGCGTGGGCGCCGGCACCAACCTGGCGATGGACCTGACCCGCCAGGTAGGCTATACCCGCGTGGGCTTCGACATCAATCCGGATCACGAAATCTATATGACCGCGAACTTCGGCCGCGTGAAGTCGGCGTTCTCGCCGAACCCGGGCGCGGCCAAGAACGCCAACCTGACCATCCAGTGCGATAACCCGTACCTGCCGGCGTCGATCGCGGCGGCCTGCGCGGCCAATAACATCACCAGCTTCCAGTACGGTACGGCCAACGCCATCTTCCCGGAGAATATCAACGTTCACCCAACCCGCGAAATGCGCCGTCTGGTGCTGGGCGCGAACGGCCGCGTGCCAGCCTTCGGCAAGGAATGGACTTATGATGCTTACGTTGAACGCGGCATTAACTTCACCGACATCATCGTTCACGACATCACGCTGAACTCGCGCTACAACGCCGCCATCGACGCGGTCAAGCTGGCCGATGGCAGCATCGCCTGCCGCAACACCACGGCGCGCGCTTCCGGTTGCGTCCCGCTCAACATCATCGGCAATGTGCCGGTTAGCGCCGCGCAGTGGAATTACATCGCGCCGGAAAACGGTCCGCAGCAGCACACCCGCCAGCAGCAGGACGTGGGCAGCTTCAACATCAACGGCGAGGCCTTCGATTCGTGGGCCGGTCCGATCGCCGTGGCGACCGGCGCCGAGTGGCGCCGCGAATCGTACCGCGTCAGCGGCGACCCATATGGCAACGGCGTTACCGCCGATACGCCGAACAACGCCGCTTACCCGGCCGACCCGCTGCTCAATTCCACCGTCGGCAACAACTGGTACGCCGGTAACTATCACAACGCGTCCGGCACCTACAACGTGAAGGAGGCATACCTGGAGCTGAACGTGCCGGTGCTGAAATCGGTGACGTGGGGCGAGGCGAACATCAACGTCGCCGACCGTCATACCAAGTACAGCACCTCCGGTCACGTGGAAAGCTGGAAGCTGGGCGCCAACTGGAAGACCGGCATCGATGGCCTGCGCCTGCGCGCCGTGACCTCGAAAGACGTGCGCGCTCCTAACTTGAGCGAACTGTATGCGGCGGCGGTGGTGGTGAACAACGTGGTGCAGTATCAGGGCAACACCGTCACCATTCAGCAGCGCACCGTGGGCAACACCAACCTGCGTCCGGAAATCGCCCGCAACAGCATCTTCGGCGTGGTGCTGGATCGTCCAAGCTGGGCGCCGGGATTCAGCGCATCGATCGACTACTTCGATATCAAGGTCAATGGCGTGATCTCGTCGCTGTCCGCGCAGCAGGAAGTGGATTTGTGCGTGGCCGGTAACAAGGAAATCTGCGGCGCCATGTCGCTTGGTAACGCCATCCCGACCAACAACTACGTGACGGTGCAAGCCTTCAACCTGGCTTCGCTGCACAGCAAGGGCTACGACCTGGAAGGTTCGTACCGCATGAATCTGAAGGACTGGAATCTGCCGGGCCGCTTCACCGTGCGTGGCCTGCTGACCCGTAACATCAGCTTCCTGACCGATCCGGGCGTGGTGGGCACCATTCCATCGGAAGGCGCCGGCAATAACCTGGGCAGCACGCCGCGCTGGAAAGGCCTGTTGTCGCAGTCGTGGGACACCGACAAATACAGCCTGACCCTGAGCGAGCGCTGGATCAGCAGCGGCAAGTACAGCAACGAGTATATCGAGTGCCAGACCAACTGCCCGGTATCGACCGTGATCCACCCGACCATCTACGACAACCACATGAAGGGCGCCTTCTACGTGGATCTGGGCGGCAGCTGGAAGTTCTCGGATAAGGCCACCGCCTTCTTCAAGATCGACAACATCGGCAACGTCGACCCGGCCGCAGCGCCGCAGGCCAACCTGAGCTTCGGCATCAATCCGGCCCTGTACGACGTGATTGGCCGTGTGTACCGTGTTGGTCTGCGCTACAACTTCTAAGCGATGACTATCACCACTCCGTTGGCGGCGCTCTTCGGAGTGACGCCTGCCGCGTGGGCACTGATTGCCGTGGCATTGGCAGTCGGTTCGCTCACGCTGCTCATCGCCTGGGCCAAGGTGCAGCCGCTGCTGGCGTTTGTGGCGGCGGCGCTGATCGCGGCGCTGCTGCTTGGCGTGCCGCTGGAGAGCATTCCCAAGTCCATCGACAAGGGCATTGGCGACCTGCTTGGCTCGCTGATTGTGATCGTCTGCCTGGGCGCGGTATTCGGCAAGCTGATTGCCGACAGCGGCGCGGCGCAGCGCATCGCCAGTTACCTGATCGGCGTGTTCGGCTCCGCGCGCATGCCAGTGGCGCTGACGCTGACCGGCTTCGTGGCCGGTATTCCACTCTACTACAACGTCGGCTTCGTGCTGCTGGTGCCGCTGGTGTTTTCGCTGGTGTACCAGAGCGGACGGCCGGCGGTGGCGCTGGCGATTCCGCTGTTGGCCGGCCTGTCGATCGCGCACGGCTTCCTGCCGCCGCATCCATCGCCCACCGCGCTGGTGGCGCAGTTCCATGCCGATATGGGACGCACGCTGTTCTATGGACTGATCGTGGCCGTACCCACGCTGATCATCGCCGGTCCTGTGTTTGCGATGACGCTCAGGCGCATCAAGGCCGAACCGGCGCCGATGTTCCGCGCCGGCCTGCGCGACGAGGCCGAACTGCCGGGTGTCTTCAACAGCTTCGCTACGGCGCTACTGCCGGTATGGCTGCTGGCTGCGGCCACCGGCGCCAGCATGCTGCCGATTGCCGATCCGGCGCTGAAATCGCTGGTGGCTTTTCTTGCCAATCCCATGATCGTGATGCTGCTTGCCTTGCTGGTGGCGGTGTTCACGCTCGGCGTGGCGCGCGGCCAGAAGCTGCAGGCGGTGATGGCCGGTGCGCAGGACGCCATGCGCGATATCGCACCGATCCTGCTGGTGATCGCGGGCGCCGGTGCGTTGAAGCAGGTGCTGGTGGACTCCGGTGTCAGCGCGCAACTGGGTACGCAGCTGGGCGCCTTGCCGGTGCCGCCGCTGGTGCTGGGCTGGATTGTGGCGACGCTGATCCGCATTTGCCTGGGCTCCGCCACCGTGGCCGGGCTGACGGCGGCCGGCATTGTGGCGCCGGTGGTGCAAGGCTCTGGCATCGACCCGAGCCTGATGGTGCTGGCCATTGGCGCCGGCAGTTTGATGTGCAGCCATGTGAACGACTCCGGTTTCTGGATGTTCAAGGAGTACTTCGGGCTGTCGCTAAAAGATACTTTCCGTTCGTGGACGCTGATGGAAACGCTGGTTGGCGTGTTCGGACTCATTTTCGTATTGATTCTTTCTGCCTTCGTAGGGTAAACAGATGAAAACAATGTTGAATATGCTGGTGGCGGCAGCTTTTGCCGCGCCTATGTTGGTGCAGGCCGCGTCGGTGTCGGCCTACCAGACCATGCCGGACGATCCTCGCGCGATCAAGGTGAAAGCGGTTGGCGACGGCCGCGCCGACGATACCGCGGCCATTCAGGAAGCGCTGACCGCCGCCGCCAACAAGGGCGAGGGCGGTGTGGTGTTCCTGCCGTCCGGCCGTTATCGCATCTCGCGTTCCCTGCTGGTGCCGCTGGCGGTGCGCCTGTACGGCGTCGGTCCGACAAGGCCGGTGCTGGTGTTGGGTGCGAATACGCCGGGTTTCCAGAAAGGTGTAGCGAATATGGTGGTGTTCACCGGCGGCGACCAGTACACGGTTGGCAAGGTGCCGGTGCCGGTGAAGAGCGCGGTGCCGTACAGCGAGAACGTGCGCGATGCGAATTCGTCGACCTTCTATTCGGCGATGAGCAATGTGGACTTTGAAATCGGCGACGGCAATCCGGCCGCCGCTGCGGTGCGTCTGCGCACGGCGCAGCACTCCTATCTGAGCCACATGGACTTTCACATCGGTTCAGGCTTGGCCGGCGTGTACATGGTTGGCAACGAGAGCTTCGACCTGAAATTCTACGGCGGCCGTTATGGCATCCTGACCGAGAAGACGTCGCCGGCGTGGCAGTACACGCTGATGGATTCCACTTTCGAAGGCCAGCGCGATGCGGCGATACGCGGTCATGAAGCTGGCCTGACGCTGGTCAATACCACCATCCGCAATACGCCGGTGGGGATTGAGATCAGCCGTGGTTATGGCGATTGGCTGTGGGGCAAGGACGTGCGCTTTGAGAATGTCTCCAAGGCCGCCGTCATCATCAGCAATGAGGATAATGTCTACACGCAGGTGGGCTTCGATAACGCGGTCGCCAAAAACACGCCGGTGTTTGCGCGCTTCCGCGACAGCGGCAAGACGGTGCCTGCTTATGGCCCTGTGTATCGGATCGGCGAGTTCAATTATGGCCTGATGCTGCCGGGTGTCGGCAGCGTCGGCAAGTTTGGCACCAACGTCAAGGGCGCGGCGCTGAAAGCCCTGCCTGCGCAACGCGCGCCGGTCATGCGCGCGCTGCCCGCCACCAGCCAATGGCGCAGTGTGCGTGACTACGGCGCGGTCGGCGACGGCGTTACCGACGATACGGCGGCGGTGCAGAAGGCCATCGACAGCAATCGCGTGGTCTATCTGCCGCAGGGCTTCTACATGGTGCAGGACACCATTCGTCTCAAGCCGGATACGGTGCTGATAGGCCTGCATCCCGGCGTGACGCAACTGGTGCTGCCGAACGGTGCGCCAGCCTACGCGGGCACGGATGGACCGAAGGCGCTGCTGGAAAGCGCCAAAGGCGGCGATGCGATCGTTTCCGGCTTTGGCCTCGCCACCGGCGAAGTCAATCCGCGCGCGACGGCGCTGTTATGGAAAGCGGGCGCCGAATCGCTGGTGGACGATATCCGCATTCAGGGCGGCCACGGTACGCGCCTGTACGATGGCAAGCGCCGCGATCCTTATCAGAAGTCGGCCAACTTCGATCCGACGCTGCACTGGGACCGCCAGTATCCAAGCATCTGGGTGACGGATGGCGGAGGCGGGACGTTTGTCGCGTGCTGGTCGCCCAGCACCTTTGCGCAGGCGGGCTTCTACGTCTCCAATACCAAAACACCGGGCAAGGTGTACGAGCTGTCGGCCGAGCACCACATCCGCGCCGAAATCGTGCTGGATAACGTGGAAAACTGGGAATTCCTTGCGCCCCAAACGGAGCAGGAGGTGCGCGATGGGATGGACGCGGTGTCGCTGGAGATACGCAACTCGCGCAATATCACGTTTGCCAACTACCATACGTATCGCGTCACGCGTTCGATCAAGCCGGCCGTTTCGGCGGTGAAGATGACCAATTCGGGCGATATCCGTTTCCGCAATGTACACGTCAATGCGGAAAGCGGCTTTGCCACCTGCGATGAAAACGGCTGCGATACCTATCTGCGCGCCAGCAAATACCCGTTCGAGAATACGCTGCAGGATCTGACGCACAAGCAGGAAGTGCGCGAGCATGAATTCGCGGTGCTGGATATCGGACCCGCGACGCCGGCGACGAGCGCCGCGGCCGCAGCTGGCGCCGTGCGCGCCGCAACCGGCCCGGCGGCCGGGGTCTTCGCCACCACCGCGCCGGTACCCGCGCCAGCCGGACCGTTCGCGGCGGCCAAGGTGGAGAAGCTGGAAGGCGACTTTTACTCCATCGCCGGCGCGGCGGTGGACCGCAACGGCAAGCTGTATTTTGTGGACCGCCGTTTCAACCGCATCTACAGCTGGTCGAAAGAGGGCGGCCTGGCGGTGGTGCGCGATGCGCCGCTCGATCCGGTCAACCTCGCCATCGACAACAGCGGTTCGATACTGGTGGTTTCTTCGGCCGGTCCCGAGGGCACCGTGTATTCCTTCGATCCTGCGCAGCCGGCCGGTCCGATCACCATCATCAAGCCGACGCCGGTCAAGGCCAACGCCAATGCGCGCACACTGGTGCCGGTCAACTTCTGGCAAAACGGTGAGTTCCGCGACCAGCTCAACTTCGATACCTACGAATTCACCACGCTGGCCGAGATGTTCGCCCGCGACGTGGCGTTGCCGAAGAAGCGCGAATATGTTTCGCCGGACGGCTCGCTGGTGCTGCCGGCATACCGCGTCTTCAAGCAAGGCCCGGCCGACCATCTGGGCTACCGCTTCTCGGACACTTTGGATACGCACGGCCTGGTGTCGGCCGGCGCCAATGGCCGCGTGGTGTTCACCAACGGCTCCGAGAACCGCACTTTCAGTGGCGTGATCGGTGCGGGCGGCGCCATTACGGACCTCAAGCTGGCGGCCAATCGCGGTGGCGAGAGCGCGGCGGTGGACAGCAAGGGCAACGTCTACGTCGCCAACGGCCAGGTATTCGTCTACGCGCCGGATGGCAAGGAGATCGGCCGCATCGATGTGCCTGAGCGTCCGCTGCAACTGATCTTCGGCGGTGCCGACAAGCGCACGCTGTTCATCCTTACGCACCATTCGCTGTATGCCGCGGGAGGCTTCAATGCGCAATAAACTCGCCTGTTTTCTGATGGCTCTGTGCGCGCAAGCTAGCGCACAGCAGCTGCCCTTGTGGCCGGACGGCGCGCCCGGCGCCGGGCAGCGTGGTAATGAGGCGGAAAAGATCGACAACACTTACGTCAGCAATGTGCATGCGCCTTCGCTGACGGTGGTGCGCGCCAACCCGCGCCACGCCAACGGCGCGGCGGTCATCATCGCGCCGGGCGGCGGCCACCGCATGCTGGTGTTCCAGAACGAGGGCATGGTGGCGGCCAGGTCGCTCAACCGCGCCGGCGTCACCGCCTTCGTGCTCAAGTACCGTCTCGCACGCGACCAGGGCTCCAGCTATTCCATTGAAAACGACGCCGCCGCCGACCTGCGCCGCGCCGTGCGCTGGGTGCGCGCGCATGCGGCCGAGTACAACGTCGATCCGCAGCGCCTGGGCATCATGGGTTTTTCGGCCGGCGGCGAGCTGGTGTCGCTGGTGGCGGATAATCCGGAACCGCCGCTGCCGGCCAAACAGGACGCCGTCGACAAGCTGAGTGCGCGGCCGGACTTCCAGATCCTGGTTTATCCCGGTCCGCTGGGCCAGCCAGCCAGGGCGGCGGCCAGTGCGCCGCCGGCCTTCATCGTGGCTGGCTCCAGCGACAAGTGCTGCATGCCGCCGGCGCTCAACCTGTACCAGCAGTTGATTGCATCCGGCGTGTCGGCCGAACTGCATCTGTACGCCGACACCGACCACGCCTTCAACATGGGGCAGCGCTCGGAACGCCTGTCCGACGTGCACTGGCCCGACCGCCTGCACGACTGGCTCAGCGATGGCGGCTGGCTGATCCCGCGCAATGACCGGCCGCCGCAAGGCGTACCCGCGCCGCAACAGTAGAGTTGCACGGCCGCCATTTTGTGCGTTACCGCACGGCGGCCACTGCGGTAGAATTCCAGAATTGGAATTATCCAGTTTCAGGAGGCAGTGATGTCTACCACGCAAACTTTCCGCCCAGACCATCAATCGTCCGAGGTGGTGGAAGCCGGTATCGAGCGGGCCGACCGTGTCGGCCCCGAGAGTGCGGCGGAATACCTGAGCCACCGCGGCGTGCTGGAAAACGTGATCAAGCGCGTTATTTCCGAGCCTGAACATCGGCGCAATCCCGGCCGCCTGCGCTCGCGCGATGAACGCCTGCTCGAAGAGAGCTCGCGCATCAATAAATTCTTGCCTTAACGAAACTTCTCAAGCGGCGCAGCTGGAATTGCCAGCCGCGCAGCCGCAGGCCCACCGCCAGCGGCGCCAGCTTGAGCCGATGGCGCAGGTCGCGGTATATCACCACATCGCTCAGATTGCGTGCCTGTCCGCCGAGGCGCGACTTGTACGCCTCCTTTCCCCACCCAAAATTAAATTGTCGCAGGCCACGGCGTTCGATGCACTCGGCGCAGGTCAGGTAAGCGCACAGAAAGCCCATGCGATACAGGTCGTAGTCGGCGTCGTGGCCGAGGAAGCGTGCGCTGACCACGTCGCCGTTGCGGTAACAGATGGCGCCGGCACAGCAGCGGCCACCGTCGATGAACACGCCCAGCAAGCCGCAGCGCGCCGTCATCCGGATGATGCGATTTTCCTCCTCGGCATCGATCTGCACGGCGCCGCGCCGGTTGTGCACGCGGGCGCGGTGCAGCGCCAGTACGGCGCGCACATGCTGCGGGTCGATCTGGCCTTGCTCGGTGACGTGGAACACCATGCCGGGATGTTCGCGCTTGAGCTTGTTCAGGCGGTTTTTCAGCAGCGCGCGCGTGCGCGGGCCGAGACTGCGGAGGTATTCCTCCTTGCTGGCGGGCAGTGTCAGCACACTGTCCTGTTCGCATTCCACGCGCTGCGCCAGCAGATGGCCGGGCGCCGGCGGCATTTCCACCGCGCGCAGCTGGACCGCCGCCGTGTCGGGGCGGCGCGTGAAGATGTGATCGGCAAAACGTTGTGCTTCGTCCATGGTGAGCGGAATGCCCTCGTTGAGCACGCGTACGATGGCGCCGTTACGGCGGTAGAGCAGCAGGGCGGTGGTCTGGTCGTCGCGGCGGGCGACGTAGGTACTGGCCTGGTCGGCCAGGCCGTAAATTTCAAAATGCGGCAGCGAGGAATAGCGTCCGGCATGCAGACGCGCCAGTTCGTGCTCGGCGTAATCGGGGATGTAGTTGGTGTAGCTCTGACATTCGACCGGGTTCATGAGGACTCCTTTCTGGGCGAGATGAAAGTTCATTCTAGGCGGGGCCTCGGTGGGCGGTGTTTATGCTGGCTCAATCGCGCGCGGGCGCACGATTGACGATGCTCTAGTGGCGCCGGCGCCACGCGGCTACGCTGGTGACGCCTGTTTGCAAGGAGATCGCCATGACTGTTGTTTATCCTTCCGTGCTGGTGCTGGGCGTGGTGCCGTCGTTGACGTGGTCGGTTGCGCGTTGCCTGCGCCGCGCCGGCCGCGCGCCGGTGGTGCTGGGCTGGCACGCTTGCACGCCGATGATGTGGAGCGGCGATTGCCGCCGCTATGTGCGCTGGCATGGCTTGCGGCGCAACGGCGTCGCGCTCGATGCGGCGGCGCTGGCGCATGTGCGGCAATTGTGCGACAGCGCCCGCATCGATGCGGTGATGGGCGCCGATTACGACACCGCTCTGCTTCTGGCGCAGTCGACCCAGCGCATCCGCGCGTGTGCGGTGCCGGCCGCGTCCACCATCACGACCTTGAACGACAAATGGAATTTCACGCGCATGCTGACGGCGACCGGTTTGCCCGCGCCGGATAGCGTGCGGGTGGACAATGCGGCACAGTTGCTGGCCCATTCCTTGTTGTATCCGATCATCACCAAGCCGCTGGACCGCTGGGCCAGCGTGGGCTTTCAGGTGCACGCCAGCCGCGCCGTGCTGGAGCGACGACTGCTGCGCGGCAAGATGGCGGCGGAGTTTCCCCTGATTGCGCAGTCCTATGTGCCGGGCTGGGATGTGGGGGCATCCTTCCTGGCGCAGCGCGGCAGGTTGGCGGCGTGTTCGGTGTTTCGTCATACGCGGCGCGGGGAGCGGACGTTTTATCCCAGCGTGCGGGTGCGCGAGTATGTGGAGCGCTTTGTTGCGGCTTGCGCCTACAGTGGCGTGGGGCATCTGGACCTGCGCTACGATCCGGCGCGCGACAGCTATTTTTTGCTGGAGTTGAATCCGCGTTTCTGGGCCTCGCTGTTGTATGCGGAGCGGGCGGGTTTGAATTATCCTGACCTGCTGCTCAAGCTGGACGATGGCGAGCCGCGCCAAGTGGCCTTGCCGCATTCCGGACGGGTGCGCCTGCCGTTGTATGAGCGCTCGATGACGCTGGCGACGCGCTGGTTCAGCAGCGCGTATGAACGTAGCACCGGCGCGCGGCTTTAGTCGCGGTCGGTGCGGATCCAGTCGCGCTGGCGGCGGCCGAGGAAGCGCAGGTAGATCGGCAGCTTGGCCAGCACGTAGGCCGCGACGGCAAGCAGGCGGGTGACCGGCAGCAGGTCGCGGCCGTGGATGGCCCAGGTGGCCAGCAGCGTCAACGGCAGCAGCGCGGCTGGCAGCAGCCACGGTGTGGCGCCGGCGTGCAGCCATGCCGGCAGTGCGGCGGCGGCGGCCAGCATCAGCAGGATGCTCAGCGGCGGGATGCAGAGGTCCATGGCGAGCGAGGCATATCGCCAGTCGCGCCGGCGCAGGGCGGTGTACAGGTGGCGCAGGGCGTGGCGCGTCAGCAGGTGCAGGTGACCGTGTTCCCAGCGGGTGCGCTGGGCGTTGGCGCCGTCGGCATTGTCGGCGAAGCTGCTGTGGATGACGGCCTCGTGGCAGTAGACCGGCGCGTTGCCGGCCGCCGCCAGCGCAAGGCCGAGGGCAAGGTCTTCGGCAAGATGGTGTTGCAGCTGGATGGCTCGCAGTGCGCGCCATGGGAAGACCATGCCGCTGCCGGTGAGCTGGCACGCCATGCCGAGCCGCTCGCGCCCCAGCGCGCGCAAGCCGTTCTTCACGCGCCAGGCGAATTCGGCGACCAGCCGCTGCGGCGCGGCGGCGTAACCGGGCTGGCGGGTGTGCATCAGGTAGCGGGCCTGGGCAGGGCGGTTGGTGGCAGTGCAGCGGTGGGCCAGCCAGTTGAGGGCGTCGTCGTCCAGCGTGCAATCGGCATCGATGCAGACAACGATGGCGGGCGGCGCTTGCGCCAGCCATTGCAGGCCGCAGGCGAGCGCGTAGGCCTTGCCGCGCTGTTGCGCATGGCAGCGCTCGATCACGCTGGCGCCGGCGGCGCGGGCGATGGCTGCGGTGTGATCGTCGCAGTTATCGGCCACCACCAGCAGGCGGTCGTCCGGCATCAACTGGCGTTGGATGGACGCGAGAGTGATGGCGATGCCGGCCGCTTCGTTGTGCGCCGGCACGAGTATTGCCAGCGGCGGCCGCGCGCCTGCGGGAAGCACGCCTGGCCGGCGTGGCGGCAACGCGGCCAGCAATTGCGCGCACAGCAGCAGAACCGGCAAGGCCAGCAGCGACGTCAGGAGGAGCCATATCATGACCGTGCCTCCGCAGTCTGCAACGCACGCCGGAACAGATGCCCAAGCTCCGCCGCCTGGTGCGCAAGACTGTGTTGCTGTTCGACGTCCTGACGGCCGTTGGCGCCCATGCGCGCCAGTTCCTCCTGCGGTGTGGCAAGCAGTTCGGCCAGCGCGCTGGTGAGCGCTTCGAGGTCGCCGGCCGGCACCAGCCAGCCGTTGCGGCCGGGCTTGACCAGTTCGGGGATGCCGGCCACGTAGGTGCTGAGCACCGGTCGTCCCAGCGCCATGGCTTCCATCAGGGCGACCGGCAGGCCTTCCGCAAAGCTGGGCAGGACCATGGCGCGCGCGGCCAGCAGCTGCTGGCGGATTTGCGCGCCGCTCAGCCAGCCGGTGATGGTGACCGCATCCGGCGCGCCAAGCTGTGCCAGCGCTTCGCGCAGTTCGCCGTCGCCGGCCAGCACCAGGTGCACCTCGTTGCCGGCCGCGCGCAGGCGGGCGACGGCGTCCAGCAGCAGCAGCTGTCCCTTTTGCTCGCACAGGCGGCCGACACAGACGATGCGCGGCGTGGCGCGCGGCGCGGCAGCTGCGGCACCATAAGTGGCGTCCAGCCCGCAGCGGATGACGTGCACCTTGTCCCAGTCCGCATGCGGCAGCCAGCGATACAGCTGGCTGCGGCCAAAGGTGCTGACGGCGACCACGAAGGCGGCGTGTCTGGCTTTTTCGTGCAAGTGCAGGCTCTGGGCGTGGTCGAATTCTTCCGGGCCGTGCACGGTAAAGCTGTAGCCGATGCCGGCCAGCAGGGCGGCCAGCATGGCCACCTGCGCGGCGTTGGTGCCGAAATGGGCGTGCAGATGACGGACGCCGCCGAGCCGCAGCAGTTGCGCCACCTTGCAAGCCTCGGCGAGGTACAGCAGGTGATAAGGCCACGGACGGTGCGCCCGCCGGCCGCAGCGCAGCGTCAACGCCAGCGCGCGCAGGAAGCGGCGCGGATGGCGGGCAAGCTGGCGCAACACCGCCAGGCCCAGCGAGGCGCCGATGCGCATGGCCGGGCCATCAAGCACGTAACGGGTGCGGGCGCGCTCGCCCTGGTCCCCGGCGTCGGGCAGGGCAGCATCGCGGCCGCGCAGGGCAATGCGTTGCACCTGCCAGCCTTGCCGCTCCAGTTCCTGTATCTCGCGGCGGATGAAGCTGTGGCTCGGCCTGGGATATTGGTTGATCAGGTAAGCCAGCATCAGTCCTCCCGCACGCAGGCGCTGCCGAGAAAGAACCAGAAGTACCAGTTGAAGGACAGGTAGTACAGCATATTGTCCGACCATGAGGTCAGCAGGTAGGCCATGGCCACCGCCAGCGCAATCACCGCCGCCCGCCAGTTGGACGCCACCGCCAGCAGCCGCGGCAGCAGGCGCCAGAACAGCCACGCGTAAGCCGCCAGCCCGATCACGCCGGTCTCGAAGTACAGCTGGATATATACGTTGTGCGGATCCCAGCTATCCTGCCCCGGCATGGGATAAAACTGCGGCGAGTAGAATCGGAACGATTCCAGCCCATAGCCATGCAGCCAGTGCAAGCCGTCCATCCAGCGCAGCCCCGCGCGCCATAGCAGCTGCCGCCAGGCGTAGGAATTGAGCTGGCCTTCGTCGTCATACGCGCCGGCGGCGATATCGAGCAGGCGGTTGCGCACATCGTCGCCGAGCAGCAGCAGGCCCGGCGCCAGCACGGCGTACAGCAGGAAGTGGCGCTCGGCCAGCAGGCCGTAGATCAGGAACAACAGCAGGCAGCCGGCCCAGGCGCTGCGGGTGCGCGTGAAGACCAGCAGGGCCAACAGCACCAGTATGTACAGCCAGAGCAGCCAGCGCGCGCGCCCCGGCGCCGCGCGCTGCAGGTAGAGCACCAGCGCCACCATCAGCAGCAGATAGAAGGCAAAGATATTCGGATGAATGAAGGTGGCCTGCAGGCGCGTCTGTCCGCCGCTCGATGCCAGCTCCGCCAGCGCCCAGCCGACCGGCAGCAGCGACGAGCAGAGCATCAGCCGCAGCCAGTACAGGCGGTCGGCCTGATGGCGGATCAGCCAGAACGGCAGCGCAAACGCGGCACAATAGGAAGCCTGAACCAGCAGCAGGCGCAGCGCGCCGCCGGTATCCGGCGCCACCGCCACCGACGCCAGCCCGGCCAGCAGAAATGGCGCCCACATCGGCAGGACCACCGCTGCCAGCGGATGCGGACGCAGCAGCGCCAGACGCAGCGCCGCCAGCAGCATCAGGCCGTTCAGCACGGCGCCCGGTCCCATGCCGCCGCTCTGGTCGCGCAGCGCTTCCAGCGCGGTGTCGCTGCCGGCGCGCACCAGCAGCAGCAGGGCGCACAGCCGCATCGCCCAGGTCGGCTGCCGCACCGGGCTGGCGATGGCCGGCAGGGATATCGCCATGGCTCAAGCCGCTTTCAGCAAGGCGCGGCCCGGCAGCTGGCGCAGCAACCACGAGCGCAAGGTCAGCCACTCGCCGGTTTCGGCCGGATACTGCTGGCGGAAGCGGGCGTAGCGCAACAGCATGTGCGGCGCGCTGCGATGCGCCAGCGTGTGGCGGTAGCGCAGCTCGCGCTCCAGCTGCGGCGTCGCGCCGAGACCGCGCCGCAGCGACAGCGCCATGATATGGAATTCGGCGTCGTAGTCGGGGCCATGCTCCAGCTCCAGCAGCTGGCCGCCGTGGTTGCAGAAGGGCGCCGGGTCGAACGGCGGCACCTCGTGCATGCGGCAAAAGGCACGCGCCAGAAAGCGCGAGATCTGCAAGGACAGCTGCATCTGCTCGCGCATGCGCGTGCTGCTGACGTTGGCTGCGTGCCAGCGGTAGCGGATCAGCGGTTTGGCCAGGTTGATGCACAGGCCCAGCAAGGCCAGCTGGCCGAACATCAGGTAATCCTCGGCCAGGCCGTTGATGCGCGGGCATTCCTCCGTCGGCAGCACACCTAGGAAATCGCCGCCGTAGTGGGCGCCCAGCCGGCCGATCGCCACGCGGTCCATGGTCAGCGCCGGATGCGAGATCGGATTGCGGAACAGGCTGGCGGCGCTCAGGCGCGCGCTGCCCATCGGCAGGCGCAGCTCGCCGATCACCGCATCGTGCGCGTCGATCAGTTCAGCCTGGCCGCTGATGACCGCCATGCCCGGGTGCTGGCGGAAACCCGCCAGCGTGCGCGCCATGCGGTCCGGCAGGCACAAGTCGTCGGCGTCGTGGCGCATGACGTAGCGGCCGTCGCAGCGCGCCAGGCCCCAGTTCAGCAGCGCGGCCAGGCCGTCCGCCCCGGGGCATTGGTGGAGTTCGATGCGGCGGTCGGCGTCGGCGTGGCGCGCGGCCAGCTCCGCGCTGCCGTCGCTGGAGCCGTGGTCGAGGATCAGCAGGCGCCAGTCCTTCACGCTCTGGCGGCGGATGCTGTCGATGGCCGCGCCCAGATAGGGCAGGCCGTTGCGGACGGGGAGCAGGATATCGATGCGGGCCATGGCGTTCATCCCGGTGCGGTGCCGCACGGCCGGGGCGACAGCAGGTGCAGCGTGCAGCGGGCCAGCGTGCGCAGGGCGCGGCGCGAGTTGGCGGCGGTCGGTTCGCTGCGCCAGCCGTGCAGGCAGTAATGCAGCGCCTTGCCTGCGCGGCCGCGCAAGGACCATTGACGGGCGATGCAGTAACGCACCCGGCTCAGCGCGGCCGGCAGTAGCACGGCCGCGCTGGCGGGCAGCACGCCGCTGTGCTGCCATTTCAGCAGCACTTGCTCGTGGCATTGTGCCGTCTCCAGCGCGTTGGCGGTCAGATTGGCGCCGTGGCTGCGCTTTTCCATGAGCGGCGCCGGCAGCAGCACGAATGGCCCCTGCCGGGCGCAGCGCAGCCAGTAGTCGTAGTCCTCGGCCTGGCGCAGGCGGGTGTCGAAGCCGCCGGCCTGTTGCGCCACCGAACGGCGCAACATGACGTTGGAGGCGGTGCCGATGAAATTGCAGCGCACCAGCGCCGCCAGGGGCAGGTTGACCAGCGGCCGCTGCGGCGCCAGCCCGGCCAGCGGCAGCGCGCCGGCAAAGTGGCTGACCTTGCAGCCGTGGTGGCGGTGCTGCACCAGGTAATCGCAGCAGCACAGGCCGGCCTGCGGCCACACGCCCAGCGCGGCGGCCTGGCGCGCCAGCTTGTGCGGATGCCAGACATCGTCGGCGTCCAGAAAGGCCAGCAGTTCGCCGCGGCTGGCGGCCAGGCCGGCGTTGCGCGCCCGCGATACGCCGCCGTGGGCGATGCGCACGGTGCGGATGCGCTTGCCGTAGCCGGCCAGCAGCGCCGCCGTGCCGTCGGTGGAGCCGTCGTCCACCACGATCACTTCCAGCGGCGGCAGGCTCTGGGCCAGCGCGCTGTCGATGGCCTGCGCCACCAGCGCCGCGCCGTTGTACACCGGGATGATGACCGAGACGCGCGCGCTCATGGCCGCGCCCCGGGCAGGGCCAGCAGGCCGTCCAGCTGGCGCACGCGCAGCACCAGCAGCATGGCGCCGTACACCAGCGCGCCGGCCGCCACGCTGGGCCAGAACGCCGCCGCCACGCCGGCCCCGCCGGCCGCCAGACGCGCGTGCAGGGCCGCCACCGCCACCAGCATTACCAGCGCGGCGGCCAGCGGCTTGGCGGTTTCGGTCAGCAGCGCGGACAGGCGCAGCGGCAGCCCGGCCAGCGCGCTCCAGCTCAGCGGCAGCAGCCCCAGCAGGCTGGCGATGCAGCAGGCCGCCGCCATGCCGCGCAGACCCCAGCGCAGCGCCAGCGCAAAGCCGGCCAGTTGCAGCGCCGTGTTGAGCAGGCCCAGCAACAGCAGCCGGCGCGCCCGGCCCTGCGCCAGCAGCACCGAGCCGGGAATGGCGGTCTGCGCCTGGATCAGGCCGAAGCCGGCCAGCCACGGCGTCAGCGCGATCACCGCGCTCCACGCCGGCCCCAGCGCCAGCAGCACGAACGGTTCGCGCAGCGCGTACAGGCCGGCCATCAGCGGCGCGGTCAACAGCGCCATCATGCCGCTGGCGCGCAAATACAGCTCGGCCAGGCGGTCGGGCTGATGCTGGCAGCGGCTCATGGCCGGCACCAGCGCGCGCGAGGCCACGCCGCTGATGTGCTGCAAGGGAAACAGCACCACCTTGAACGCCATCGCATACAAGCCCAGCAGGGCGGAGCCGAACAGGCGGCCGATCAGCATGCTGTCGGCATTGCGCTGCACGTAGCCCAACAGCTGGAACAGGGCGAAGTGGCCGCTGAAATCCAGCACCAGCCGCAGCGCCCGCCAGGAACAGCGCCGCTGCGGCCGCCATGGCGCGGCATGCAGCAGCTGCAGCGAGGTCAGCGCGGTGGTGACCAGCATCTGCAGCACCAGGCTCCACACGCCGAGGCCGCCGCCGGCCGCCGCCAGCGCCGCCGCCATGCCGCCCAGCGCGGCCAGCGTTTCAATGCGCGCCAGCAGGCGGAAGCGCGATTCGCGCTCCAGCAGCGCCTGCTGCACGGAGGCCAGGCCGGACAGCGGAAACACCAGCGCCAGGCCGGCCAGCACGGCCGCCAGGCGCGGCTCGCGGTAGGCGGCGGCGATGGGCCAGGCCAGCGCCGCCAGCAGCACGGCCAGCAGCAGCGCCAGCCCGAGATTGAGCCAGTACAGCGAACTTTTCAGCAACTGCGGCACGCGCGGGCGCTGGATGATGGCGACCATGGTGCCGAGGTCGCGGAACAGGAAGGCCAGGTTGGTGACGGTCATGGCCATGGCCATCAGGCCGTAGGCCTGGGCCGGCAGCAGGCGCGCCAGCACGATCAGGCTCAGCATCTGCGAGCCGAGGCGCACCGCCTGCGTCACGGCGATCCAGCGCACGCTGGCGGCGACCGTCATGGCGCGCTCCGCGCATCAGGGAACAAGCTCAGCATGGCGGCCTCCGATGACTTAACAATGCGGCCATGGTATGCGCCGTTTTCCGCGCTTCGTTTGATGCAGCGCAGACGGAACGCGCATGTGTTGGAGCAAGTGTCGCTAAGCGATCTAAACAGTATAAATCGTTTTAATTGGTTCCCCGCGCCGCTTTGGCGCCGATCAAGCGCGCGCCGGCCCCGCGGCCTAACGTGGCTGCAGAGCGAAAGGAGGAATCATGATGACACAGGACGACACCGTCAATTTGTTTGCCATGCCGCTGGCTCGTGTTGACGAGGCCGGCTGCATCGAGCGCGTGATGGGCGCGCTGGCCGCGCGTCGCGGCGGCTGGATCGTCACCGCCAATCTGGACATCCTGCGGCGCCACGTGTTCGACCGCGGCTTTCGCGAGCTGGTGCGGCCGGCCAGCATGTTCGTGGCCGACGGCATGCCGCTGGTGTGGGCCAGCATCCTCAAGGGAGCGCCGCTGCCGCAGCGCGTGGCCGGTTCCGACCTGATCCGCACGCTCAGCGCGCGCGCGGCGCGCCAGGCGCGCTCGGTGTTTCTGATCGGCGGCGACCACGGCACGGCCGAGCAGGCGGCGCAGCAGCTGATGCGCCAGTGTCCGGGCTTGCGCGTGGCCGGCACCTGGTATCCGCCGCCCGGCTTCGAGCGCGATCCGGCCCATCTGCCGGCGCTGCGCCTGGCCTTGCAGCAGGCACGGCCGGACATCGTGTATGTGGCGCTGGGCTGTCCCAAGCAGGACCGGCTGATCGGCGCGCTGCATGCGGAATTCCCGCAGACCTGGTGGATCGGCGTCGGCATCAGTTTCAGCCTGCTGGCCGGGCGGATGGCCCGCGCGCCGCTGTGGGCGCAGCGCGCGGGGCTGGAGTGGGCGTGCCGGCTGTGGCAGGAGCCGCGCCGGCTGGCCGTGCGCTATCTGGTGCACGGCCTGCCGTTCGCGGCGCTGTTGTTGCTGGCCTCGGCCCTGCAGCGCTGGCGTCCCCGCCCGCGCTGAGGCGCCGGCTTAAGGCTTGCCGTAGTCCTTGGGCAGGAACTGCAGCTTATCCCAGGGGAAGCCGTTCAGGATGGCATAGCTCGGCGTGCCATTGAACAGCGCCGCATACGGATCGGGCTGGCCGAGCGCCGTGTACGACTTGGGATTCTGCACCCGCAGCGAAATCGCGCCGGCCTTGTCCCATACCACAAAGCCGTACTTCTGCGCCGCCCTGGCGATGGTGCGCGCCACCGGGTGCATGGCGATGCCGTCCAGGTTGAGGTTGGGATCGAGACGGAAGCGCGTGCCCTCCGGAATGCGGTTGGGGGCGTTGCCGGGATTGTAGCCGTCGGAGCGGTTGGCCGGCCACGAGACCACGCCGGCCCGTTCCAGATCCACCAGCGCAATGCCGATCACGTGGCGGATCTCGCCGCGCCTGAGTTCCTCCGCCGTGATCTGGCCGCCGATGAAGGGCAGGCCGGTGGCGGTGGTGCCGTAGCCGGGCGGCCAGATGCCGCTGCTGGTTGAGACGTTCGTCATGCGGCCGCCCCAGCAGGCCTGCCACTGCCCCGACACCTTGCGCGCCTGCCAGAATTCCCACAGGCTGTTGCTGGACGGCTGGTAGATGCTCATCTCGCCATCGGTGCCGTCGGACGGCGTGGCGTTGGAGGGAATCGGCACGCCGTTCCACTGCGCCGCCAGGCTGGCGTCCAGATAGCCTTTGTGCTGGCAATCCCATTGCGTCACCTTGCTGGTGCTGATGCCGGCCGGGGGCTGGAACACCGGGCTGGCGTAGGCCGTGGTGTTGATGGCGACATTGCCGTAGTAGGTGCGGATCTGGCGCAGGAAGTCGGCCACGTAGCCGGCCGAGTTGGCATGCAGGGTGGCGGTTTTCGGAATGGCCTGATACCAGAAGCTGCCGGGCGCAAAGATGGCGTCGGTCGGCAGGGCATCGGCCGGCGTGGTGCCCGGCTCGTTGTACACCTTCATCTCATACAAGGAATAGCCCCATGGCGTGGCGCGCTGCACGCCGTTCATGCGCACCCAGCGCGCGCGGGTGGCGGCAAAGCGTACTTCCTCGGTGCCGCCGCCGCCGTTGCTGGTGCTGAAAACGGTATGCCAGTTGGCGTTGTCGGTTGAGGTCTGCACGGTGTAAGCCTTGCCGTAGGCGGTTTCCCATTGCAGCGTGACGTGGTTGACGGTGCTGGCCGTGCCGAGGTCGACTGTGATCCACTGCGCATCGCTGAACTGTGAACTCCAGCGTGTGGCGCCCTGGCCGTCCACCGCGTGGGCGCCGCCGGTACTGCTGTTTTCCGACGACGACACGGTGACCGACTTGTACAGGGCCAGGTTGGGGGCGGCCGCCGCAGCTGCGCTGGCGGCGGCGGTAACGGGGGCGTTGACTGTTTCCATGGCGGTGGTGTCCTGGCCGCTGACGAGGGTGGCTGCCAGTTGTTCCGACGGCGGCTCGGCCGCCGGTGAGGAAGCGTTGCCGCCGCCGCAAGCGGCCAGCACGCTGGAACTGAGCAGGACTGCATGGAATTGAAGTCGGTTGAACATAAAAGTTCCTTCCTTTTCGTGATGAATGGACAGGTTTTGACTTAGATCAAATGTGTTTGTTCCGCCCGGAAAGGAAATATTTTTACGTAGGGAAAATGTCACTGCTTGTGTCCGTCAGGAATGATGAGTTCCCGCTGCACGCTTGATGCAGCGCAGGTCCGGTGCGGGGGAGCGCGCTAGCCTGATCCGGATCGACGGGAGGCATGGATGAGGATATTCAGGTATGGCTGGTGTTGCCTGGCTTTGCTGCTGAGCGCTTGCGCGGGCAGCCAGGGTTATATGGCGGAAGAGGTGGCCGACCCGATGGCGGTGCAGCAGATCAACGCGTCGTGGCTGCAGGCCGAACAGCAGCGGCGCGCGCAGCGCGGCATGCAGGACGTGAGCGGCTTGTTGGCGGCGCGGCCAACGCCGTACCAGATCGGCAATGGCGATATCCTCACCATCGTGGTGTGGGACCATCCGGAACTGGGCGCGGGGGCGCCGGCCGCGCACGCCGCGTCCGCCACGCCGCCGATCGACGCCTCGGGCGTGCCGCCGGCCGGCTTCGTGGTCGACCATGACGGGCTGGTGCAATTTCCCTATGCCGGCGAGCTGCGCCTGGCAGGCCTGACCGAGGAGCAGGCGCGGGCGCTGCTGGCCTCCAGGCTGGCGCGCTACATCAGCAATCCGGTGCTGACGCTGCGCGTGCAGTCCTACCGCAGCCAGCGCGTCTATATCGATGGCGAAGTGCGCTCGCCCGGCCTGCAGGCCATCAACGATTTACCGATGACGCTGGTGGAAGCGCTGAACCGCGCCGGCGGCCCCTTGCCGTCGGCCGACCAGAGCCGGCTGCTGCTGGAGCGCGGCGAGCAACGCTATCCGCTCAACCTGCCGCAACTGATGCAGCAGGGCGTCAATCCCACCCGCATCCTGCTGCTGGACGGCGACGTGCTGCATGTGCCGTCGCGCGACGAGAGCAAGGTGTTCATTTCCGGCGAGGTGGTGGCGCCCAAGGCGCTGACCATGCACAACGGACGCCTGACGCTGAACGAGGCCATGGGTGAGGCCGGCGGCCTGACGCCGCAGGGCGACGGCCGCCAGGTGTATGTGGTGCGGCGCGTCGGCGGCCAGCCGCAGGTGTTCCGGCTCGATGCGCGCGCGGCCGGCGCGCTGGCCATGGCCGAGGCATTTGAACTGGAGCCGCGCGACGTGGTCTATGTGGCCGCCACGCCGCTGGCCAACTGGCACCGCAATATCAGCCAGATGTTCCCCGGGGCGCTGTCGTCGGCGGTGGGCGCCACCCGTTAAGGAGACATGCGTATGCCCTTGCCATCCATCTTGCACCCGCAGCGGCGGGCTTTGCAGATCGCCGGCGCGCCGCTGCCGCAGCGCAGCGTGGCCGACGAGGCGCTCGATCTGCGCCACCACCTCGATGCGCTGCGCGCGCAGCGCTGGCTGATTGCGCTGGTGGCGCTGGCCTGCCTGCTGGCGGCGCTGCTGTACGCCTTCATCGCGCGGCCGGTCTACGAGGCGAATATGCTGTTTCATGTGGAGGAGGGCAATCCGAATGCCTCGCGCAACATCCTCAACGACGTTTCCTCGCTGTTCGACACCAAGAAGGAAGCGGTGGCCGAGATGGAGCTGTTGCGCTCGCGCGCGGTGATTGAGCCGGCCGTGCTGCGGCTGCGGCTGGACCTGGACGCGGCGCCGCGCTATCTGCCGCTGCTGGGCCGCTGGCTGCACGACTGGCAGGGAGCGCCGCTGCTGCCGCCCGGCGTGTTCGGCTACGGCGGTTTTGGCTGGGGCGGCGAGCGCATCGCGATTGGCGCCTTCGCGCCGCCGCCGGCGCTGCTGGGCCATGTGTTTGTGCTGACCGCGGGTGTCGGCGGCTACTATCAATTGCGCAGCGGGGAGGAAGAGGGCGTGGCCGCCAGCGGCCGGGTCGGCGCCCCGCTCACGCTGGCCACGCCGCAAGGCTTGCTATCGCTGACGGTGCAGCACTTGTCGGCCCTGCCCGGCACGGAATTCCGGCTGCTGCGCATGACGCCGCAAGCGGCGGTGGAGCGGGTGCAGCAGGCCATGACGGTGAGCGAGCAGGGGCGCCAGTCCGGCGTGATCGCGGTGCGCCTGCGCGGCGAGGCGCCGCAGCTGGTGCGCGACACGCTGGACGAAATCGGCCGCGAATACCTGCGCCAGAATCGCGCGCGCAAGGTGGAGGAGGCCGAGCGCTCGCTGGCCTTCCTCGACGCCCAGCTGCCGGAACTGAAGCAGCAGCTGGAACACTCGGAAGACCAGTACAGCCGCTTCCGCCAGCAGCACGGCACGGTCGACCTGGCCGAGGAAGCCCGCATCAGCCTGCAGCGGGTGGCGGCGGCGCGCCAGCGGCGTTCCGATCTGGAGCAGAAACGCACCGAGCTGCTGGCGCGCTATACGCGCGAGCATCCCATCGTGCAGGGCGTGACGGCGCAGCTGCGCGGCGTGGACCGCGAGATCGCCGAAGCCCTACAGCGCATCGAAGGCTTGCCGGCGCTGGAGCAGGACGCCACCCGCATGGCGCGCGAGATCAAGGTCAATACCGAGTTGTACACGGCGCTGGCCAACACGGCGCAGCAGTTGCGCCTGATGTCGGCCGGGCAGGTCAGCAATGTGCGGCTGGTGGATGCGCCGGTGGCGCCGGACCGGCCGCTGCGTCCCAACCGGCCGCTGATCATCGGTGCCGGCGCTGGCGTCGGCCTGCTGCTAGGCTGTCTGGCGGCGCTGGCGCGCGATTACTGGACCGGCGGCATCCGCGACCCGCAGCGCATGGAACAACTGCTGGGTGCCGGCGTGGTGCACGCGGTGGTGCCGCACAGCAGTGCGCAGGACGCGCTCGACCGCAACGCCCGCCGCCGTGGCCGCGGCGCTGCTGGCGAGCCGGGGCCGCAGACATTGCTGGCGGCGGCGGCGCCGGACGATGTGGCGGTGGAAGCGCTGCGGGTGTTCCGCACCACCTTGCTGCACGCGCTGCCCGGCTTTAAGAACAAGGCGGTGATGCTGAGCAGTCCCTTGCCGGGACAGGGCAAGTCCTTCCTGACGGCCAATCTGGCGGCGGTGATCGCGGCCAGCGGCAAGCGCGTGCTGCTGGTCGATGCCGACTGGCGCAACGGCAGCCTGCATCGCTGCTTCGGCGTATCGCACAGTCCGGGCCTGAGCGATGCCGTGCTGGAACAGGCGCCGCTGGAGCGCGTGGTGCATGCCGGCGTGCTGCCCAATCTGGATTTTCTGGCCACTGGCAGCGTGCCGTCCGGCGGCGCCGAATTCCTGATGCACAGCGGCCTGGGCGCGGTGCTGGCGCGCGCCGACGCCCTCTATGACGTGATCCTGCTCGATCCGCCGCCGGTCCTGGCGCTGGCCGATGCGCTGGTGATCGGCGCCCGGGCCGGCGCGGTGTTTCTGGTGGTGCGTTCCGGCGTCAACGGCCAGACCGATATCCTGGAGTCGGTGCGCCGCCTGAACCAGGCCGACGCGCCCCTGCATGGCGTGATTTTCAACGACTTGCATCTGCGGCTGGGCAGCTATGGCTATCGCTACCGTGATAGCGATGTGCAACGCCTCGTAGGATCAGGCTGACACGCGACTATGTTCCTAACCTACATAAGCCGTGTATGTGCTCCTATAATCGGGCGCAGGGCGCGGCGATATAGTGCAGTCATCCGATACCTACACTGATGAGGCACAATATGTACTCAGCCAACCAGACTTCCGTTTCCGCCAGCATCCCAAGGGCGATGCAGCACACCACCGCGCCAGCCATCAGCCTGACCGGCGCCCAGCAGAACGAACTGCTGCGCGCCTTGTCGCGCGAGGAATTGCTGGACTTGTTTGCCCACCTTGACCTGGTGCCGCTGGAAGCCGGCAAACACCTGTTCGACAGCGGCGAGTTGATGGAGTATGCCTACTTCCCGACCAACGCCATCGTCTCGCTGCAGTACGTGTCCGAGGACGGCGGCGCGGCCGAAGTGGCGGTGGTGGGGCGCGAAGGCGTGGTCGGGGTGTCGCTGTACGAGAACGAGCGCGCCAATTGCAGCGCGGTGGTGCAGGGCGCCGGCTACGGCTATCGCGTCAGGTCGGCCGTGCTGCGCCAGGCCTTCTTTGGCGGCGGTGCGCTGGCGCAGCAGCTGATGCGCCATACCAGCGCCCTGTTTGCGCAACTGGCGCAGACCGTGGCCGGCGTGCGCCATGGCAGCATCGAGCAGCGCCTGTGCCGCTGGCTGCTGGAGCGGCTGGACCGTTCGCTGTCGAATGAATTGAAAGTGACGCAGGAAATGATCGCCAATATGCTCGGCGTGCGGCGCGAATCGATCACCTGCTGCGCCGGCAAGCTGCAGGAAGAGGGCTTGATCGAATACCGCCGCGGCACCGTCACCATCCTCGACCGCCACGGCATGGAACGCCGCGCCGGCGGTTGCTATTCCCCCTCCTAATGTAAGTAACGCGGCGCATGCTGTAACTGATCCAGCTTGCGCTGCACCAGCTGATACCAGGCCTGCGCCCAGCGCGCCGCTCTCTGCGATTCCTCCACCGTCGCCGCCGCAATCGTCCGCCGTACCGCCTCCATCTGCCTTTGCATGGCATAGGCGGCGGGATGATATCGACGACGGGGACGGGTTGTGATGTAAGTATCCATGCAGGTGATTCTGCACGCCGCACGCGGTAGCGGCTGTACGCTGCCTCACCTACAGGGCGGCTTTATTTGCCGGGATCTTTCTGGTTGGCGAACTGATCGAACTCCACGTTATAGACTTCGTTGCCGACCTTTTCCACCTTGCGCACATACACCGTCTGCACGATATCGCGGGTGGCCGGATCGATGGCGATCGGGCCGCGTGGGCTGTTCAGCTTGATGTTCCTGAGGACGGCCATCGCCTGGTCGCCGTCGATCTTGCCGTTCAGCTTGCGCGCCACCTCATAGATGGCGGCCATGCCGTCATAGGCGCCGACCGCCATGAAATTGGGGCGGCCGCCGTCCGGATTGGCTCCGGCGAAGGCTTTCAGAAAGGCCGCATTCTCGGGCGACTTGTGGGCCGCCGAGTAGTGGAAGGTGGTGATCACGCCCAGCGTGGCGTCGCCCATGGCGGGCAGCACGTGGTCGTCGGTCAGGTCGCCGGTGGCGATGACCTTGATGCCGGCTTCGGCCAGGCCGCGCTCGCGGTAGCCCTTCATGAAGGCCACGCTTTGCTCGCCGGCCGGCACAAACACGAACACCGCGTCAGGCTTGGCATCCTTGATGCGCTGGATGAAAGGCGCAAATTCCGGATTGCGCAGCGGTACGCGGATGGCTTCCGTTACCGTGCCGCCGCCCTTGACCAGTTCCGCCTTGAAAGCCGCTTCCGCATCGATGCCCGGGCCATAGTCGGCCACCAGGGTGACCACTTTCTTGATTTTGTTCTTCACCGCCCAGGTGGCCATCGGGGCCGAGACCTGCGGCAGCGTCATCGAGAAGCGGGCGATGTAGTCGGACTTGGTGGTGACAGCCGAGGTGGCGGCGTTCATGACGATCATCGGCTTTTTGGCTTGCTGGGCGATCGGCGCCACGGCCAGCGCTTCCGGCGTCAGGCCGAAGCCGGCCAGGAAGTCGACCTTGTCGCGCACCACCAGTTCCTGCGCCAGGCGCTTGGCCACTTCCGGCGCCGGGCCGGTGGTGTCCTTGACGATGATCTGGATTTTTTTGCCGGCCACGGTGTCGCCATATTGCGACATATAGGCCTTGATGCCGCCTTCCATCTGTTTACCGTAATCGGCGAAGGGGCCGGAGAAGGCGGCAATCACGCCGATCTTGATGGTGTCCTGCGCCCATGCGGCCGGCGCGCAGGCCAGGATAAATGCCGCAAGTGTCGTTATTTTCACTAATTTCTGCATGTTCATGCCGGTCTCCTGTCTCGTTCTTGTTCCGATGATTGACAATACATCGTGGCAACCATAGTATCCAATATGTGTGCGATTAACAACCCAATGTTCGATTATCGCACGCCAATAAAACAACAGGAGACTAAGGTATGAAAAACACCATTCGTGGCGCGGTTGCGCTGCTGTGCACGCTGGGCGCGTCGGCCGCCATGGCCCAATCCAATGTGACCGTGTATGGCCTGCTGGATAGCGGCATTGAACGCGTCACCAACGTCAACGCCGCCGGCGACAGCGTGACCCGCATGCCGTCGCTGACCGGTTCCTTCCCTTCGCGCATCGGCTTCCGCGGCACGGAGGACCTGGGTGGCGGGCTGTCGGCCATCTTCACGCTGGAAGCCGGCCTGGCGGTGGACACCGGCAGCATGGGCCAGGGCAACCGTCTGTTCGGCCGCCAGGCCACGGTCGGCCTGAAGGGCAGCTTCGGCACCGTGACCATCGGCCGCCAGATCAATATGACCTATATCGCGATGCTGAAATCGGACGTGATGGGACCGAACCTGTTCGCTATCGGCAGCATCGACGCCTACCTGCCGAACGCGCGCAGCGATAACTCCATCGGCTATCTGGGCAACTTCAACAACTTCGTGATCGGCGCCACCTACAGCACCGGCCGCGACGGTTCCAGCGCCGGCGGTCCTGCCGCCACCGGCTGCCCTGGCGAGGTGCCGGGCAATTCCAAGGCTTGCCGCCAGGCGACCGGCCTGTTCGGTTACGAGACCGCCGCGTTTGGCGTGAACGCTTCGTACGACATCTTGTACGGCAACACCGGCGCCGCTGCCGGCCTGACCAGCAGCAACAACAGCGACAAGCGCGTGACCGCCAATGCCTACGTCAAGGTCGGCGAGGGCAAGGTGGCTGGCGGCGTGATCGATCGCACCACGCGCGCGGCGACCGGCCTGACCGAGTCCGACCTGTACTACCTGGGCGTGAGCTATCCGGTAACGCCGTTCACCACGGTCGACGCGCAGTGGGCGCGCAAGGATGTGAAAAATAGCGGCGACGACGCCACCATGCTGGTTGCGCGCGCGACCTACTACTTCTCGAAACGCACCGCCGTGTATGGTGGTGTGGGCCGCATGAAGAACTCGGGCCTGTCGGCGGTGGCGCTGGATGCCGGCGGCACCGTGGGCGCCGGCAAGTCGCAGAACGGCGTGATGGCCGGCATCCGCCACACCTTCTAAGCGTCGTCGTCCCGGCGCAGGCCGGGACCCAATTGGATTCCGGCCTGCGCCGGAACGACGCTTAAGGCAGTAGCACCGCCAGCTCCTGCGCTCCGCGTTGCAGCACCGGCAGGAACTCATGCTGCAGCTGCTCCACGCTGACGCGGGCCGCTTGCGCGCCCACGTTCAGCGCCGCCAGCACCGTGCCGGACGCGCCGCGCACCGGCACGGCGATCGAACGCAGCCCCAGCTCCAGCTCCTCATCGTTGATGGCATAACCGTCGCGCCGCACGCCGGCCAGCACTTCGCGCAGGCGCTTCGGATTGACCACGGTGTTGACCGTCATCGGCCGCAGGCGCGTATGTTCGAGGTAGGCGTCCAGCTGATCCGGCGGCAGGTGCGCCAGCATCACCCGGCCCAGCGAAGTGCAATAGGCTGGCAGGCGGCTGCCGGTGTTGAGCGCCACCGACATCACGCGCGACGTCGCCGCGCGCGCCACGTACAGCACTTCGCCATCCTCCAGCACCGCCAGCGAACTCGATTCGTTGAGCGCGCGGCTGATGTTGTTCAGGTAGGGCTGGGCCGACACCGTCAGCGGCGTCGACGACAGGTAGGAATAACCCAGCGTCAGCACCTTGGGCCGCAGCGAGAAGTTATTCAGTTCCGCATCGACGTAGCCCAGCTCGCGTAGCGTGTGCAGGCAGCGGCGCACGGCGGCGCGCGGGATCCCGGTCTTCTGGCTGATGCTGGCAATGGTCTGCGGCTTGCGGGCATCGCTAAAGGCGCGCAAGACCGCCAGTCCGCGCGCCAGCGATGTCATGAAACTGGGATCGGTCATCGCGTCGATCTGTTCGGCGATGGTGGGTTCGCGGTCGTCGTCCGCGTCGTGAAGTGGGGTGGCTTTAGACATGGCGTGATTTTAATGCAGTCATTGGTTGGAATTGGCGTTTTTTTCTTGACCCGGGCTGACGCAAGTTCTACACTGGGTGTGCGGTAATCAATCATTAGTTCGATTATCGCACAACATGCACTGGAAGGCAGATATGATCGATAAAACTTTTGAATCGCTGGAGCGGGCGGTGGCCGATATCCATGACGGCGCCACTGTCATGATCGGTGGCTTCGGCAATGCCGGCATGCCATCGGCCCTGATCGATGCCCTGATCGCGCAGGGCGCGAAAGAACTCACCATCGTCAACAACAACGCCGGCAACGGCGAAACCGGCCTGGCCGCGCTGCTCAAGGCCAAACGCGTGCGCAAGATTATTTGCTCCTTCCCGCGCCAGACCGACTCGCATCACTTCGACGCGCTGTACCGCGCGGGCGAAATCGAACTGGAGCTGACGCCGCAGGGCAATCTGGCCGAGCGCATCCGCGCCGCCGGCGCCGGCATCGGCGGCTTCTTCACGCCGACCGGCTACGGCACGCTGCTGGCCGAGGGCAAGGAGACGCGCCTGATCAACGGCCGCCACTATGTGCTGGAATCGCCCATCCACGCCGACTTCGCGCTGATCAAGGCGCTGCGCGGCGACCGCTGGGGCAATCTGGTCTACCGCAAGACCGCGCGCAACTTCGGTCCCATCATGGCCATGGCGGCCAGGGTCACTATCGCCCAGGTGCAGGACGTGGTGGCGCTGGGCGAGCTGGATCCGGAAGTGATCGTCACGCCGGGCATTTTCGTACAACGCGTGGTGAAGGAATCCGCATGACTAATCAAACAGCGCGCTATACCCGCGACCAGATGGCTGCTCGCGTCGCGCAGGACATTCAGGAAGGCGCTTACGTCAACCTCGGCATCGGCCTGCCGACCAAGGTGGCCAACTACCTGCCGACCGACCGTGAAGTGTTCCTGCACTCGGAGAATGGTTTGCTGGGCATGGGGCCTGCGCCGGCGCCGGGCGAGGAGGACGATGACCTGATCAACGCCGGCAAGCAGCCGGTGACGCTGCTGACCGGCGGCGCCTACTTCCATCACGCCGATTCCTTCGCCATGATGCGCGGCGGCCACCTCGACGTCTGCGTGCTGGGCGCCTTCCAGGTGTCGGCCAAGGGCGACCTGGCCAACTGGCACACCGGCGCGCCGGATGCGATTCCGGCCGTGGGCGGCGCCATGGACCTGGCGCTGGGCGCCAAGCAGGTGTTCGTCATGATGGAACACCAGACCAAGACCGGCGAGAGTAAGATCGTCGCTGCATGCAGCTACCCGCTCACCGGGGTAGCGTGCGTCAACCGTATTTACACCGACATGGCGGTGCTGGACGTTACCGCCGGCGGCCTGCAAGTGCGCGAAATGGCGCCCGGGCTGACGTTTGAAGAACTGCAGGCCGCTACCGGCGCGCCGCTGCTGAAAGGACAATGAAATGACCGAAGCATTTATCTGCGATGCGATCCGCACGCCCATCGGCCGCTACGGCGGTGCGCTGAAAGATGTCCGCGCCGACGATCTGGGCGCCATTCCGCTGCGCGCGCTGAAGGAGCGCAATCCCGGCGTGCAGTGGGACCAGGTGGACGATGTGTTCTACGGCTGCGCCAATCAGTCGGGCGAAGACAACCGCAATGTGGCGCGCATGTCGCTGCTGCTGGCCGGCTTGCCGCAAGAGGTTCCGGGCACCACCATCAACCGTTTGTGCGGCTCGGGCATGGACGCCATCGGCACCGCCGCGCGCGCGATCCAGGCCGGCGACGCCAGCCTGATCATCGCTGGCGGCGTCGAGTCGATGACGCGCGCACCATACGTCATGGGCAAGGCCGATAGCGCCTTCTCGCGCAGCGCAAAGATCGAAGACACCACCATGGGCTGGCGCTTCGTCAACAAGGCACTGAAAGAAGTCTACGGCACCGAGACCATGCCGGAAACGGCGGAAAACGTCGCCGCCGATTACAAGATCAGCCGCGCCGACCAGGATGCGTTTGCGCTGGCCAGCCAGCAGAAAACCGCCGCCGCCATCGAGGCCGGTGTGTTCCAACAGGAGATCGTGCCGGTGACGCTGCCGGCCAAAAAGGGCGATCCTGTGATCTTCGCACAGGACGAGCATCCGCGCGCCACCACCACCGAAGCGCTGGCCAAGCTGAAAGGCGTGGTGCGCGCGGACGGCACGGTCACCGCCGGTAACGCCTCGGGCATCAACGACGGTGCCTGCGCGGTGCTGGTCGCCAGCGGTGAAGCGGCGAAACAGCACGGCCTGAAACCGCTCGCGCGCATCGTCGGCATGGCCACCGCCGGCGTCGCGCCGCGCGTGATGGGCATCGGCCCGGTGCCGGCGGTGCAAAAGCTGCTGCGCCAGACCGGCCTGACGCTGGACCAGATGGACGTGATCGAATTGAACGAAGCGTTTGCGGCGCAAGGTCTGGCCGTGCTGCGTGAACTGGGCCTCAAGGATGACGACCGGCGCGTCAATCCGAACGGCGGCGCGATTGCGCTGGGCCACCCGCTGGGCATGAGCGGTGCGCGCCTCGTCACCACCGCGACCTACCAGCTGCACCGCACGGGCGGCCGCTACGCGCTGTGTACCATGTGCATCGGCGTGGGGCAGGGAATTGCGATGATTATCGAAAAAGTGTAAGTTGCAAAAAAGAGTAGTGGAGACAAAATGAAAAACATAATGAACGCGGGAGGCAGCGATGTTAGCTAATTTCGCCGGCGTGCTGTTCGACGGCATTGCCTACGGCAGCCTGCTCTTCCTGATCAGCGTCGGCCTGTCGGTCACGATGGGCATGATGAATTTTATTAACCTGGCGCACGGGGCGTTTGCCATGCTGGGCGGCTACGTGAGCGTGTCGCTGCTGTCGCGCTTTGGCGTGCCGTTCCTGGCGTCGCTGCCGCTGGCCTTCATCGCTTCGGCGCTGGTGGGACTGGTGCTGGAACGCGTGCTGTATCGCCGCCTGTACAAGGCCAGCCACCTGGATCAGGTGCTGTTCTCGATTGGCCTGACCTTCATGGCGGTGGCCGGCGCCACTTACTTCTACGGCCCGACGCAACAGCCGGTAGTGCTGCCGGACTGGCTGCGCGGCCAGGTGTCGCTGCTGGGCCTCGACGTGGGCGCGTACCGCGTGTTCCTGATCGGCGTGGTGGTGCTGGTGACGGTGGCCCTCGGCCTGCTGATCGAGCGCACCCGCTTCGGCGCGCAGATCCGCGCTTCGGTGGACAATCAGACCGCTGCGGCGGGCCTTGGCATCAACGTCAGCCTGGTGTTCAGCCTGACCTTTGCGCTGGGCTCCGGCCTGGCCGGCCTGGGTGGCGGTCTGGGTATCGATGTGCTGGGCCTCGATCCGACTTTCCCGGTCAAGTACATGGTCTACTTCCTGCTGGTGGTGGCGGTGGGCGGGGCGGGCACCATCAAGGGGCCGCTGCTGGCGGCCATCATCCTCGGCGTGTTCGACGTCGCCGGTAAATACTACGTGCCGGAAGTCGGCGCCTTTGTGATCTATGCGCTGATGGTCGTGCTGCTGATCCTGTTCCCTATGGGTCTGATGCGGAGGAAAGCATGAACGCGTTCACTGAAACTGAAACCCAACCTGTCGCCAAGGTCGCTGCCATGCTCCCTGCACCCAAACTGCCTAACGACCGTTGGCAGCCGCTGGAAATCGTCTTCTGGCTGCTGCCGATTGCGGCGTACTTTGCCTTCCCGGGCTATCTGGTGCTGATCAGCCAGATCATGATCGTCGGCCTGTTCGCAGTCTCGCTGGACCTGATCCTCGGCTATGCGGGCATCGTTTCACTGGGCCATGCCGCCTTCTTCGGGCTGGGCGCCTACACCGCCGGCCTGCTCTCGGTGCACGGCTGGGGCGAGCCGCTGAGCGGCTTGCTGGCGGGCGGCGTGGTGGCCGGCATCGCAGGCCTGCTCACCGCTTTCCTCGTGGTGCGGGGGCAGGACCTGACGCGGCTGATGGTCACGCTAGGTATCTGCCTGATGCTGTTTGAAGCCGCCAACAAGGCCGCCTTCATCACCGGCGGCGTCGATGGCCTGTCCGGCATGATGGTCGGTAAGCTGTTCGGCACTTTCGAGTTCGACCTGAATGGCAATGTCGCCTTCTGGTACAGCTTTGCCGTGCTGTTCATCGTATTTGCCGTGATGCGCCGCGTGGTGAAATCGCCGTTCGGCCTGAGCCTGATCGGCATCCGCGAAGGCGTGCGCCGCATGCCTTCCTTGGGCGTGAACGTGAATCGCCGCCTGGTTGGCGTGTTCACGCTGGGCGCCGTGGTGGCCGGTCTGGCTGGCGCGCTGCTGGCGCAGACCACGCAGTTCGTCGGCCTCGATTCGCTGGGCTTCCCGCGTTCCGCCGAGTTGGTGATCATGCTGGTACTGGGCGGCACCGGCCGCCTGTACGGCGCGCTGGTTGGCGCGGCGGTGTTCATGCTGGCGCAGGACTACATCGCCGGCCTGAATCCGACCTACTGGCAGTTCTATATCGGCCTGCTGCTGGTGCTGATCGTGCTGTTTGCGCGCGGCGGCATCCTCGGTGGCCTGGAACGCTTGCTGCAACTGGTGAAACCTCAACGCAAGGAGCAGCCATGAGCCGCGACATCACTTTACGTACCGAGGGCCTGAGCAAGCGCTGGGGCGCCTTCGTGGCCAACAGCGACGTGTCGCTGACCTTTGAACCGGGCGCACGCCATGCGCTGATCGGCCCTAACGGCGCCGGCAAGACCACTTTCATCAATCTGCTGACCGGCGCTTTCAGCCCAAGCAGCGGCAAGGTGTATCTGGGCGGCGAGGATATCACGCATCTGCCGCAGCATGCGCGCGTTCACTGCGGCATGACGCGCACCTTCCAGCTCAACACCCTGTTCGCGGGGATGACGGTGCTGGAATCGGTGGCGCTGGCGATCAGCGAGCGTCGCGGCTTGCAGAACGTGTGGTGGAAGACGGTGGCCAATCATCCGGAAGTGATTGCGGAAGCGATGGAGCTGCTGGCGACACTGAAACTGAGCGATCAGGCCAACAGCGTCACGCGCAGCATGGCTTACGGCAAGCAGCGGCTGGTGGAGATTGCGCTGGCGCTGGCGACCAAGCCGCGCATCCTGCTGCTGGACGAACCGGCGGCCGGCATTCCGCAGGCGGAGAGCAAGGAGCTGTTCGAAGTACTGGCGCAGTTGCCGCGGGATGTGACGGTGCTGTTCATCGAACACGATATGGGACTGGTATTCCGCTTCGCCGACCGCATCACGGTGCTGGTGGGCGGCAAGGTACTGACCGAGGGCACGCCGGCGGAAATCGCCGCCGACCCGCGCGTCAAGGAAGTTTATCTGGGGGAGTCGGAACATGACTGAGTTGCTGGCATTGGAAAAAGTCACCGCCGGCTATGGCGAATCGATCGTGCTGGAGGACGTATCGTTCACGCTGAAGGAAGGCGATTCGCTGGCGCTGCTGGGGCGTAACGGCGTCGGCAAAACCAGCCTACTGGTGACGCTGATGGGGCTCACGCGCCTGCACAAGGGCAGCATCCGCTGGGCCGGCGGCGATATCTCGCGCGTATCGACCCACAAGCGTTCGCGTGCGGGCCTGGGCTGGGTGCCGCAGGAGCGGCATATGTTCCCGTCGCTGACGGTGGAAGAGCATTTGACGGTGGTGGCGCGTCCCGGCCCGTGGAACCTGCAGAAGATTTACCAGCTGTTCCCGCGCCTGTTCGAACGCCGCAGCAATATGGGCAACCAGTTGTCCGGCGGCGAGCAGCAGATGGTGGCGATAGCGCGCGCACTGATGACCAACCCGCGCATTCTGCTGCTGGATGAACCGATGGAAGGGCTGGCGCCCATCATCGTGCAAGAGCTGGTGCGGGCGATCCGCAAGCTGGTGCAGGAAGAGGGCATGTCGGTGATCGTGGTGGAGCAGCATGCGCGGTTGGCGCTGTCGCTGACGCAGCGCGCCATCGTGCTCGATCGCGGCCGCATCGTGCACGATTCCGACAGCGCCAGTTTGCTGGCCGACGGCGACAAACTCGATAAGCTGGTCGCCGTCGCCTGAACTTCGGGGTCAGAGCCGACAATCGGACACGAGCCCAACCGTAGCAGCTGCTACGGTTGGGCTCGTGTCCGATTGTCGGCTCTGACCCCGAATTATTTTTTGGTGTAGATCCCCACGCCGACGAAGTAGCTGTCGTTCACCTTCTTCACGTAGGAGGACTTCGGCTCCAGCTGTTTGCTCACTGGATTGACCCACACATAATCCACCCAGCCGGTCTTGCCCGACATGGCCAGGTCGCGCATCTCTTTCGAGAAGTATTTGCCGTTGGCGTCGCGCAGCTGGTTCATGTCCTTGTTGTTCAGCTTCGGATTCGTGGCGTGGCATTTCATGAAGCCGTTCGCCTCATACACGAACACATACAGCTCGCCCTGGATATAGCCGCCTTTCGGATCGGCGAATTCCTTGCACGCCTCATCGACGCCTTTTTTCTGGATATTGACGACGGCCTTGTCGACCAGCGCGATGGCTTCCTGCTTGTCCTGCGCGAACGCCGGCAGGGCGGCAGCGAGCATCAGCGCCGCGCTGAAATGGTTCAGTTTCATGATGTCTCCCGTATGATCTATTTTTTAGTGTAGATGCCTACGCTAATCATGTACTTGTCATCCACCTTGCGCACGTAAGCGGACTTCGGCTCCAGTGCCTTAGACACGGGGTTGGGCCAGACAAAATCGACCCAGCCAGGCTTGCCGGATTGCGCGACATTGCGCATCTCCTTGGTGAAATATTTGCCGTTGGCGTCCTTCAGCTCCACCATGTCCTTGCCGTTCATGCGCGGCAGCATGGCATGACAGACCATCTTGCATTGCATATCCTGCACCACCACGTAGATCTCGCCCTGGATATAGCCGCCTTTTGGATCCGCAAAATCCTTGCAAGCTTCTTCTACACCTTTTTTCTGAATGTTGACGACTGCCTTGTCGGCAATCGCGATGGCTGCAGCGCGATCCGCTTCCTGGGCATATGCGGCGGGCATGGCCATCAGCATGGCGACAACGGCTAACTGAGTCGATTTCATTTTTTCTCCTGTATTTTTATAGCGAGCACCGGATCTCCGGCAAGCCTATGCTAGCGCAACAGGTATGCGATTAATAGCCTGCTGTGCGATCAGCGCACTGTTTCGCGCGGCGCGAGCGGTGCGCGACTTTGTTCGTTGTTTTCTTGTACCAGCTTGGTCAGCAGTTCCATGAATTGCAGCTGTTCCGGAGCGGTGAGGGGAGCGAGGATGCGACGGCGCAAACGTTGCGCACCGGGGATCAGCGCTTCCAGCAGGCGCTCGCCTTCCGCGGTGATCGTCAGCGCGCGCTGGCGGCGGTTGGTCGGTATCACTTTGCGCTCCAGCAGGCCTTTCTCTTCAAGCCGCGCGCAGACGGTGGCGCCGGTTGAAGTATCGATGCCGCTGGCGGCCGACAGCGACACCTGATCGATACCCGGCTGCGCCGCCAGATTGCGCAGCATCGCATACTGCACCGGCGTCAGTTCGGAACCCATCTCGTCGTAAAAAATCGACACCGAGATTTGCTGCGCGCGGCGCAGCAAGTGGCCCGGATGCTCGTACAGGTTGATTAATTTGCTTTCGGTTTCAGGCATGGTTCTCTCTGCTTGTGCGCTGCCGCATTTAAAGTGGTTTACTTTGAGGTCGTACTGTACTACATTCAGTGTACTGAATATTAAAGCAGAAGGAGACAAAATGTACCCAAAAAACACCTGGTATGTGGCATGCACGCCGGATGAAATCAACGGCAAGCCGCTGGGCCGCACCATTTGCGGCGAGAAGATCGTGTTCTATCGCGGCGCCGAAGGCAAGGTGGCGGCGGTGGAGGATTTCTGTCCGCATCGCGGCGCGCCGCTGTCGCTGGGCTTTGTGCGCGAAGGCCAGCTTGTATGCGGCTACCATGGCCTGGAGATGGGCTGCGATGGCAAGGTGGTCAGCATGCCCGGCCAGCGCGTGCGCGGCTTCCCGTGCATCCGTAGCTATCCGGTGGAAGAACGCTATGGCTTCATCTGGGTCTGGACCGGCGACAAGGAGAAGGCCGATCCGGCGCTGATCCATCACCTTGAATGGGCCGACAATCCGGCATGGGCATACGGCGGCGGCCTGTATCACATCAACTGCGAATACCGCCTGATGATCGATAACCTGATGGACCTGACGCACGAGACTTACGTGCACGCCTCCAGCATCGGCCAGAAGGAAATCGATGAAGCGCCGGTGAACACGCGGGTGGAGGGCGAGCAGGTGATCACCAGCCGTTACATGGAAAACATCATGGCGCCGCCGTTCTGGCGCGCAGCCTTGCGCGGCAACGGCCTGGCCGATGACGTGCCGGTCGACCGCTGGCAGATCTGCCGCTTCTCGCCGCCCAGCCATGTGATGATCGAAGTCGGCGTGGCGCATGCGGGCAAGGGCGGTTACGACGCTGCGCCCGAGCACAAAGCGTCCAGCATCGTGGTGGACTTCATCACGCCGGAGACGGAAACGTCGCACTGGTACTTCTGGGGCATGGCGCGCAATTTCAAGCCGGAAGACAAGGAACTCACCGCCACCATCCGCGAAGGTCAAGGTAAAATCTTTGCCGAAGACCGCGAAATGCTGGAACTGCAGCAGCAGAACATTCTGCGCCACCCGGAGCGCAAGCTGCTGATGCTGAATATCGACGCCGGCGGCGTGCAGTCGCGCCGCATCCTTGATCAGTGGCTGGAGCAGGAGAAGTCGGCATGAATACCGATTTGCTGGAAGTGCGCGTGGAGTGCCGCACCGATGAAGCGGAAGGCATCTGCAGCTATGAACTGGTAAGCGCAGACGGCGCACCGCTGCCGGCCTTCACCGCCGGCGCGCATATCGACGTGCATGTGGCGCCTGGCCTGGTGCGGCAGTACTCGCTGTGCAATCCGCCGCACGAGCGTCACCGCTACGTGATCGGCGTGTTGCGCGATCCGGCGTCGCGGGGCGGTTCGCAAGCCATGCACGAGCAAATCCGGGCCGGTGCGAAGCTGACTATCAGCGCGCCCCGCAATCACTTCCCCTTGGTGGATGCACCGCGCAGCGTGCTGCTGGCCGGTGGCATCGGTATCACGCCGCTGCTGGCGATGGCGGAAACCCTGTCTGCGCAAGGCTCACAGTTCGAGCTGCACTACTGCACCCGTTCGCCGGAACGCACCGCCTTCCGCGACCGCATTCTCAGCGCTGCTTACGCTCCGCAAGTGCGCTTCTATCACGACAGCACGCAGCAGCTTGACTTGCCGGCGTTGCTGGCCGGCCTGCCGCGCGACAGCCACATCTACTTCTGCGGACCGGCAGGCTTTATCGATCATGTGAAAGCTACCGCCGCCGCGGCGGGCTGGCCGCATGAGCAGCTGCATCTCGAATACTTCGGCGCTGCGGCGCCGGTGCCGCAGGACGGCGATCGGCCGTTCGAAGTCAAGCTGGCTTCCAGCGGCAAGTGCTACACCATTCCGGCCGGCGTCACCGTGCTGAAAGTGCTGAACGACGCCGGCGTGTTCGTGCCCGCATCGTGCGAGCAGGGCGTCTGCGGCACCTGCCTGACGCGCGTGCTGGACGGCGTTCCCGATCACCGCGACCTTTACCTGACCGAAGAAGAACAAGCGGCCAACGACCAGTTCACACCTTGCTGTTCGCGTTCCAGGAGCGCCACGCTGCTGCTGGATTTATAAAAAGAGAAGAGGAGACACTATGGAACAAAAAAGCATCAACACCCAGCGCCGCCAGATTTTGCTGAGCGCTGCCGCACTGTCTGCCGGTGTGCTGCCAGGCGTAGCCAGCGCCGCCGAACCATTGAAGGTAGGCCTGATTGTGCCGATGTCCGGGCCGTTCGCCTCCACCGGCCGACAGATCGAGGCGGCCGTCAAGCTGTACATGCAGCAGAACGGCAGCGTGGCCGGCGGCCGTCCGGTTGAGATCATCCTGAAAGACGATGGCGGCGTATCGCCGGACGTGACCAAGCGGCTGGCGCAGGAGCTGGTCTCGCGCGACAAGGTCCAGGTGCTGGCCGGCTTCGGCCTGACGCCGCTGGCCTTCGCCGCCGCGCCGGTAGCCACGCAGGCCAAGGTGCCGATGATTGTGATGGCCGCCGCCACCTCTGTGATTCCGCAACGCTCGCCCTACATCGTGCGCACCGGCTTTACGCTGGCGCAGGTGACTGCGCCGATGGCGCAATGGGCCGGCAAGAACAAGATCAAGTCAGTCGTCACCTTCGTCAGCGACTATGGACCGGGCCTGGACGCGGAGAAGGTCTTCGTCAAAGACTTTACCGAGGCAGGCGGCAAGGTGGTGGATAGCTTGCGTGCGCCGCTGCGCAATCCCGACTACGCGCCTTTCCTCGCCAAGGTAAAGGATTTGAAGCCGGACGCGCTGTTCGTGTTCGTACCGTCGGGCGAGGGCGCCGCCGTGCTCAAGCAGTTCACCGATCGTGGACTGGCTGCTGCCGGCATCCGCCTGATCTGCACCGGCGATGTGCTGGACGACGATCTGATGGCCAGCATCGGCCCGGCCGCCGCAGGTGTGGTCAGCAGCCACCATTATTCTGCCGCCCACCCGTCGGCCGAGAACAAGACCTACGTCGACGCCTTCACCAAGGCGAACAAGGGCATGCGCCCGAACTTCCACTCAGTGGGGGCCTACGACGGCATGCACCTGCTGTATCAGGCTATGAAGCAGACGGGCGGGGACAGCAACGGCGACAAGCTGCTGGCCGCCATGAAGGGAATGGCCTGGACCAGTGTGCGCGGCCCGGTGAGCATCGACGCCGCCACGCGCGACATCGTGCAGACGGTCTACATCCGCAAGGCGGAAGCTGTAGGCGGCGCGTGGTTCAATGTGGAGTTCGACCAGGTTGAGAAGGTGCGCGATCCGGGCGTATAAGCTGCATAAACTGCATAAGAAAACCTGTTTTACTTCGTTTTCATCCAGTCCTCGCCTGCATATACTCGGTCGCAGGAGATTAGTATATGCAGGCATGGATAGATGACGCACAACGGAAGGAAGTAAGGACAGAGCGCAGCCGCCCGCTGTGGCGCGGTGAATGGCCGACCTGGCTGCTGATCGCGACTATCTACGGCGGCTGGTTCGCCACGCTGGCGTATTGGCCGGTGCTGGGCGTCGTGCCGGCCACCTTGCTGATGATCTGGTGGTGCACATGGTATATGTCGCTCCAGCACGAGCTGATACACGGCCATCCCACGCGCTGGCCGTGGCTGAACCGCGTGTTCGGCTATGCGCCGCTGGCGGTATGGTATCCGTATGAGATCTACCGCGAGAGTCATCTCCGCCATCACAACGACTTCGACCTCACGCTGCCGGAACTGGATGCCGAGAGCACCTATGTGTCGCCGGCCGAATGGCAGTCCATGGGGAGCCCGCTGCGCGCGCTGCACTGGTTGAACAAGACGTTCTGGGGCCGCCTGACCATCGGCCCGGCGCTGGCAATCTCCTGCACCTGGGGCGGCGCCGCGCGTCGTCTGTTGGGCGGTGACTTTCGTGATGCCGGCGTATGGCTGCGTCACCTGTTGATGGTGGCTGGTTTGCTGTGGTGGATGCAAACCGCCTTCGGAATATCGGCCATCTGGTATCTGCTGGCGATCTCGTATCCGGCGCAATCATTGGCGATGATCCGCTCCTACTATGAGCATCGCCCCGCCGAAGACCACAAACAACGCATTGTGTTGAATGATGCCGGACTGGTGTTCAGCATCCTCTTCCTGAATAATAATCTGCACCTCGTGCACCACGACCTGCCTTCGCTGCCGTGGTATCTGCTTCCGCGCGTGTACGGTGCGCGGCGCGAGGCATATAATGCGCGCAGCGGTGGCTTCCAGATCAACGGCTATGGAGAACTGATGCGCCGCTACGGCTTCCGCCCGATAGACGCGCCTGTACATCCCCACACGCCATGAACTGGACCGTTTCACTACCGATGTATAACGTCACCCCGCGCCTGCAGCGGGAATACGAGGCTTTGCTGGCGGCCTTGCTGGCGGATGCAGACGTACGCGATGAAACGCAACTGCTGCGGGAGCCCGAATTGCCGGCCTTGTGGCGCCGGGCGGACCTGCTGGTCGGCCAGACTTGCGGCTATCCCTACGTGACCTCCCTGCGCGGTACAGCGACTTTGCTGGCGACGCCATGTTTCGGCTTCCCCGGCTGCGATGGCAGCAACTATTCCAGCGTGATCGTGACCCGCGCGGTCGACGGGGTGAACTCGCTGGCCGAAGCGCGCGGCCTGACCGCCGCCGCCAACGACCCGCAATCCAACAGCGGCATGAACGTGCTGCGTCACGCCGTGGCGCCGCTGGCGTGCGACGGAAGCTTCTTCGGCAAAGTGAAATGGACAGGTGCCCACGTCGCCAGCTTGCGCGCGCTGCGCGAAGGGGAGGCCGACATCGCCGCTATCGATTGCGTCACCTTCGGCTATCTGCGCGACGAACGGCCGGACACCCTGCAAGGCATCAGGATCCTGCAATACTCCGCATCCTCGCCCGGCCTGCCACTGATCACCGCACAAGGCGTGCCGGAAGAAACGAGAATCCGCCTGCGCCTGGCCTTGCTGTCGCCCAGCCCTCGGCTGCGCAAACACATGACGGCGGTCCGCATCAACTCCTTCCAGTACCGCTCCGACGCCGACTACAACCGCATCTCGCAACTCGAATCCGAGGCCATCGCCGCCGGGTATCCTGCATTATTGACAATCTAGGACAATCGTCCTAATATCGGTTCACGATGCAAAAACGTGAACAAATTGTCGACGCTGCCGACCGTCTTTTCTATGAACGCGGATTCGAAAGCACCTCATTTGCCGATATCGCGGATGCCGTGGGCATATCGCGAGGTAATTTCTATTACCACTTCAAATCCAAGGATGACATTCTGGAAGCCGTCATCGCGCTGCGTGTCGAACGCACGCGCTCCATGCTGGATAGTTGGGAAGAAGAAGGCGGCACGCCGGAGGAACGTATCCGCTGTTTCATCCGCATTCTGATCGCCAACCGCGTCAAGATCATGCAGCACGGTTGCCCGGTTGGCACGCTGACGAGCGAACTGGCCAGGCTTGATCACAGCTTGCAGCCGCAGGCCAACTCCCTGTTCACGCTATTCCGCAATTGGCTCGCGCAGCAGTTTGCCGCCATGGGACGAAAGAAACATGCGGACGCATTATCCATGCACCTGCTGGCGCGCAGCCAGGGTGTGGCGACACTGGCGAACGCCTTTCATGACGAGGCATTCATCAAATCGGAAGTCGGGCAAATGAATCTATGGCTTGCCGCGGTCGCGGCGGGAAAACACTGAGAAAAGGGGAACCGCATGTATATAGTACTGCTCAAATTCGCTGAACAGAAAGACCAGGCGCCGCACCACATGGACGCGCACAACGCCTGGCTGAAGCGAGGCTTCGATGACGGTGTCTTCGTGTTGGCGGGCAGCTTGCAGCCGCGCCGTGGCGGCTGTATCTTCGCCCACGGCGCCACACTGGAGGAGCTGCAAGCACGTGTGGCCGAAGATCCCTTCGTCATCGCCAAAGTGGTGGAGGCGGAGATACTGGAGATTTCGCCATCCAGAGCCGATGAGCGCCTGAAGTTCCTGCTGGGCTGATTGGCTTCTCCCATCGAGATATCCATCAGATTAGATCTTGTTGACTTCGGTAGTCACTTCTCATAAGTTATACTGGATTCAGGCCGCATAGACGGCCGAATCTCCTCCTACTTACATGAGAAAAGTCACAATGACGATTACGAAGCGACTGATATTAACCTTGTCGTTGGCCCTGATGGCGCTGATTTTTGTCGGCGTCGCCGGCCTTGCCCAGCTCTCGCGCGCGCAGCATCGGCTGGATATGGTGCAAACCAATCTGATTCCCAGCATCGCCGGTTTGAATATGGCCAAGGGCTATCTGGCTGATAGCCGTCTGGCGGGTTATCGTTTGTCGGTATTTTCCAATCTGAGCGATAAAACAGCGTTGGATAAAGCCTACAATGACGCCCACGCCAAGTTTGACGAAGTGGTGGCGCTGTATGAGAAGGAGCGCATTTTCGACGATGCCGACCGCAAAATGCTGGAAGCCGACAAGGCGGCAATGGCTGCCTACCGCCAGGCGCTGGTGCCATTCCTGGCTGGTGCGCACGCCGGCGACATGGATGCGGTGCGCGCCACGCTGCAACCGGGTACGCCGCTGGCCACGTCGGCGGCTGCGGTTAAAAAAGCCTTTGACGATCATATCGCTTACAACAATAAGCTGAGCGAGGATGTGCGCGTCGAGAGCGTGGCGGCCTACAACTTCGCTTTCCGCCTGCTGGTAACAGTGATTGTGCTGGCAGTACTGGTGACCGGTGCGCTGGCATGGCAGCTGTATGCCATCATCAAGGGCAGTCTGGAATCGATACGCGGCACGCTGGAAGATGTGAGCCAGTCGCTGGACCTGACGCGACAGATCAAGGTCGAGCGCATGGACGAAATCGGCCACACGGCGGTTGCATTCAATAAGCTGCTGGAGCAGATTGCCGGTGTGATTGAGACGGTGCGTTCGTCCACCAGTTCGGTGGGAGCGGCTTCGCAGCAGATTGCTGCCGGTACGGGCGATCTGTCGCAGCGTACCTCGTCGCAGGCAGCGGCGCTGGAGCAGACTGCGGCCAGCATGGAGCAGCTGACGTCCACCGTGGGCCAGAATGCGGATAACGCGCGTCAGGCGAACCAGTTGGCGCGTTCGGCGTCGGAGGTGGCGACGCAGGGCGGTTCGGTGGTGGAGCAGGTGGTGGTGACCATGGGTTCGATCAACGAGTCGTCACGCAAGATCGTCGACATTATTTCGGTTATCGACGGCATCGCCTTCCAGACCAATATTCTGGCGCTGAATGCGGCGGTTGAAGCGGCACGCGCGGGTGAGCAGGGCCGAGGCTTTGCCGTGGTGGCGACCGAGGTGCGCAATCTGGCGCAACGTTCCGCCGCGGCGGCCAAGGAAATCAAGGCGCTGATTGACGATTCGGTAGAGAAGGTCGGTTCGGGCACCAAGCTGGTGGAGCAGGCCGGCAGTACCATGCACGAAGTCGTATCCAGCATCAAGCAGGTGACCGACATCGTTGGCGAGATCAGTGCCGCGACGCAGGAGCAGAACGACGGCATCGCTCAGGTGCACCGTGCGGTCACCGAAATGGATCAGACCACGCAGCAGAATGCCGCGCTGGTGGAGCAAACCGCCGCCGCTGCGACCTTGCTGCGCGATCAGGCGGACAAGCTGGAACAGGTGGTAAGCGCCTTCAAGATCAATGCCTCGCAGGTTGCCTACGCTCCGCCCGCACCGTCAGTCCACCGCTCCGCCGTCACTGCCTTGCCGAAAGCCCCGCGCGCCAAGCCGGTCGCCAAACCCGCCGCCCCGAAAGTTAAAGCGGCATCCTCCGGCGATGAGTGGGAAGAGTTCTGATCTTCAAAAGTTCTTGATCAACGTCGCCCTCAGCGAGCGCGATTCGATAGGGTGGAAGTGGATGCCGGCGACGGCAGCCGCTTCCCCCTTCAACTGCGATTCATAGTAGTAGTCGATGGCCGAATCGCGGCGGTTGGTGATGTTGAATGCTTCAACTTCCAACGCCAGATTCTTCCTGATCTTCCAGCCAAAACGGCCGTTCAGTGTCATGCTCGATCTGGAGCGCGCGCTGTTGTCCTCGATCAGTGGACGTGGACCAAAGTAGCGCAGTTTGAGCGAGGCTGAATACGGACCGTCATTGTCCACCGTCAGTGCCAGCTGCCCAGTGCCTTCAATCGCGCCGGGGATGTAGCTGCCTGTCTTCTGATCGCCGCGCGAACGCGCACGGGCGTACGCCAGATCCAGATCGACCGAGAGCCATTTCAGCGGCTTGTAGTAGTTGGAGAACTCAACGCCGTAACGGCGGCTCGGCGGACCCGCTTCGGTGGCGCCGGCATCGCCGATATAGACCAGCTCCGAATCGAAATCCAGCCGGTACGCCGACAGCGACGTTTGCAAGCCTGGCAGCCATGCGCTGCGCGCACCCAGCTCCATGCCGCGTGAACGCACCAGCGGCGTCACCTTGTCCGCCGCCAGTCCGGTCTTCGGATCGAGCGTGATGGTGGTGCCGCGCGCATCGTTGCTATGAAAGCCGCTGCCGAAGTTGGCGTATACCTCGGCCGTTTGCCACGGCCCGTAGATCAGGCTCAGGCTCGGACTCGCCAGATGGTCGATCGCCTTGCCCGAATTGGCCGCAAGGCCGCTGCGCACATCGAAGCGGTAGCTGTCGAAACGCGCGCCGATCACGGTGCGGAAAGTCCCGTCCCAGCGCGTATTGTTTTCCACAAAAAGCCCGGCGCTGGATTCAACGATGTGGTCCTGACGTGTGACTGACAAGGTACGGCGCGCCTGCGTGTCGTATAAACCGTTGAAGATGTTGTCGTTCTGTAGCTGCACACCGACCGTGGTTTCACTGTTGCCAGTTTCGCTATGGTGATGCCAGCTATGCGAGGCATTCAGCCCGCTGGTGACGCGCTTGTCTGGCTGTGCGAACTGGTCGCCATGCAGCGGGTCGTCCATGAAGTAGGTGAAGTTGGACCACAGATCCAGCTGGTTGGCAATGATGTAGGCGCTGCCTTTGGACGCGCTGTCCTCCGCCGTGCGCCGCCACGCGCCGGACAGGCTGTAACGATGCGCCTTGCCGCCATCGGTATTGTCGATGGCGTCGTTGCGGCCGATTTGCCCATCCTGTACGGCGCGCAGCGGAATCTGGTCGGTGGAATTCCAGTCTGCCTTGTAAGCCATCAGGCTGACGTTGAAGCCGTTGTTGGCGTAGCCTTCGCTATAGCGCAGTACGGCGTTCAGCTTCTGATAATCGTCTGGACGCGTGAACGGCCCGTCGTTGTGCATCGCTTCGATGGCGTATAGCAGGCTGCCGCGCTGGGTGTCGACCGAATTCGCCAGCAGCGCGCGGCCGTAGCCGTTCTGGCCTGCCGAGACGCTGGCCACACCTTGCAGCAGCCGGTTCGCATACACCACCGACGCCGTGCCGGCCGATGCGAAGTCGCCTTCTTCGGCGGAGTAGGGGCCTTTTTTGTAATCGAGCCGCACGGCCAGTTCCGGGATCAGGAAATTCAGATCGGTCCAGCCCTGGCCATGCGCGTGGCTGCGCTGGTTGACCGGCATGCCGTCCACGCTGGTGCGCAAGTCGGTGCCATGATCGAGATTGAAACCGCGCAGATAGAACTGATTGGCCTTGCCTTCGCCGCTATGCTGGCTGACCACCAGCCCCGGCACCGCCTCCAGCATTTCACCTGGACGGTACACCGTGCGCGCCGCCAGCTCTTCCTGCGTCACGGTGCCGGCGCTGGCGGCATCGGCCACGCCCAGCTGATTGGTGCGCGAGCCGTCTACCAGCACCCTTTGCAGAATCTGGTCGTCCGCGTACGCGGAACCTAAAGCCAACAACAGCGCGTATCTAAGGGGCGATTTGATCGATATGATCCTGATCGAAGAGGAGGGTTTTGGTCGTGCCATCGGTTTGCAGGTTGAGGGTGTTCTTTTGCGACGGCAGGAAGTCTATCAGCAAAGCGTTGTGTATGCGGCTGCCTTTTGCCAGTCTGACGCCCGGCAGTTCCTGGAAGATGACCACGCTGTCGGCGTCCACCTTCACGCCTACCCATTGCAGCGGCAGGCGCTCGCCGCCGGCGCCGGTGATGGCGAACTGCTTTTCCACATAGCGCCGCAGCGGCGCCTCGCTGTCGGCTCGGCCCAGATCGAACTGGCGGCCGTAGAGATTAGTGAGCAGCGTGGCGAGATCGTGCGCCGTGTAAGTGTGCACGATCTCGGTGCTGCCGGTACGCTCGTTGTAGCTGATGTCCGCTATGCCCATATGAAAGTTGTGGGCATGAGACGCCGTGCCGGCGAGCGCCAGCACGGTAGCCGCAACCAAACGCAGGCGGCGTAACATCACTTCTTCTCGTCCTTCTTGAGCGGCGTATTGAAGTCGCGCATCAGGTTATTCTTGTCATGCTCGGTCTTGAACAGTTCGAGGCGGGACTGGGTAACCTTGCGTGGCCACGCATTGTTGGAAGTGTCGATGTCGGCGGTTTCCCAATATGGGTCCTGGGTCAGGCCCACCATCGGTTCGTCGGTGACGATCAACTTGGTGATCTTCTTCGAGTTGTAGCGCCATACTTCGGCGGGCACGCGCTCGATGTACTTCTTGCCGCTCTTGAGTTCAATCTCCAGGATCAGCGGCATCACCATGCCGCCCAGGTTGGAGAAGTCCACCAGATACAGGTGCTTGCCCTGATCCAGCAGCTTCTTCTCCCATGGCTCCAGCTTTTCGATGGCTTCGGCGTAGTTGTTGCGGTCTTTATTGGTGACGGTGAACTCGTCATGCTCGTTGTAGAAATCCTTCAATTCAGGATGGGCGTCCACACGCTTCGGCAGAGCCTTGTTGCGCTGCTCGGACAGGGAAACAGGCTGCGCATCCTTCTGCGCCTTCTTCCACGCCTTTTCCTTTTCAGGATCTTTGCTGCTCACGCCATACTCGTTGATGCCGTCGATGCTGATATCCACCGGATCGGTGGTGTAGAACCAGCCGCGCCAGAACCAGTCGAGGTCCGTTCCGGAGGCATCTTCCATGGTGCGGAAAAAGTCAGCCGGCGTAGGGCGCTTGAACTTCCAGCGCTGGGCGTATTCGCGGAAAGCGTAGTCGAACAGTTCGCGGCCGAGAATGGTCTCGCGCAGGATGTTCAGGCCGGTGGCCGGCTTGGCGTAGGCGTTGTTACCCACCTGGAGCAGAGACTCCGAATTGGTCATGATCGGCACCTGGTTCTGGCTGCGCATGTAATCGACGATGTTGCGCGGCTCGCCGCGGCGCGAAGGATATTTGTCTTCCCATTCCTGTTCGGCCAGATATTGTACGAAGGTGTTCAGGCCTTCATCCATCCAGGTCCACTGGCGTTCGTCCGAGTTGATGATCATCGGGTAGTAGTTGTGGCCTACCTCGTGGATAATCACGCCGATCAGGCCATACTTGGTCTGCTCCGACCAGGTCAGCGCGCCGGTCTTCTTGTCCCTGGACGGACGCGGGCCGTTAAAGGAGATCATCGGATACTCCATGCCGCCCACCGGGCCATTGACGGAAATCGCGGTCGGATACGGATAATCGAAGCTGTACTTGTTGTACTTGTCGATGGTATGAATGATGGCCTGTGTACTGTACTTGCCCCACAGTGGATTGCCTTCCTTCGGATAGTAGGACATCGCCATCACGTTAGTGGAATCCTTCTTGTAGCCCTGCGCATCCCAGATGAATTTGCGGCTGGAGGCCCAGGCGAAATCGCGCACGTTGTTGGCCTTGAAATGCCAGGTCTTGGTGCCGGCGCTGTGCGACTTCTCTGCCTTGGCGGCTTCCTCCTGCGTGACGATCACCACCGGCGCGGTTGCTGTCCTGGCTTTCTCAAGACGCTCGCGCTGCGCGGCAGTCAGCACGTCAGCCGGATTTTGCAGTTCGCCGGTGGAGGCCACCACGTGGTCGGCCGGCACGGTCAGTTGCACATCGTAGTCGCCGAATTCCAGAGTGAATTCGCCGGTGCCGAGGAACTGCTTGTGCTGCCAGCCGTAGACATCGTAGTAAGCCGCCATGCGCGGGAACCACTGAGCGATTTCGAACAGATCGTTCTTGTCTTCCTCAAAGTGCTCGAAGCCTGAGCGGCCGCCCAGCACCATCTGCTCATTGATGTTGTAAGACCAGTCGATATTGAAAACAAACTTCTCGCCCGGCTTCAATGACGTCGGCAGGTCGATGCGCATCATGGTACGGTTGACGACGTGCTTCAGCGGCTGGCCATTGGCGGCTACGTTCTTGATCTTGAAACCGCCATCGAATTCGCGGCCGGCCAGGATGGCGCGCATGCCTTCGAACTTGTAGCCGTCGTCCGGCGACGAGGCCTTGGCCCACGCCTCGCGCGAAGGCTGGGTGAGCATCATGCGGGCATCCGAATCTTTTTTGTAAATGTTCTGATCGAGCTGCACCCACAGATAGCTCAGCGTGTCGGGCGAGTTATTGTGATACGTGATCTGCTCACTGCCGGTGAGGGCGCGCCTGGCTTCGTCCAGCGTGGCGCTGATGGTGTAATCGGCGCGCTGCTGCCAGTAAGCGTGGCCGGGCGCGCCGGAGGCGGTGCGGTAAACGTTAGGCGTCGGCAGAATTTCGTCGAGTTGACGGAACTTGTCGTCGAAGGGTTCCGCTGCGTAAGCGGACACCGTCAGGCAAATGGCCAGTAAGCCGATTTTTTTGCGCATGTAGTGGATTCCTCTGGATAAGAGGATAAATTGTATAGCAGGTTTTCATATGATTACCTGCCGATACAATAAAATACAAACGCAAAATTAAACTATTTTCAGTGCTTGGCTTGCGCTTCCTGGAACTGGTAATGCGCGTCGTCGGTTGCGGTGGCGGCGACGGATGGCACGTCAAGCTTCATCAGGCGCGAACCCGCGCCGGCGCTGGCTTGCGGCCATTCCGGCAGGCCGGTGCCGTTAGGATTACCGGTCTTGATGAAGTTGGCGAAGTACTGCTGCATCTGCGCCGACAGGGCGCGGTCGTCGTCGGTCCACGCATAGACTTTATTCCCCGACAGGTTCCCCATGGCGTATTCGATTTCGACCGAATGGCCGGCGCCTTCCTGGCCCGGCCGCGGACGGGTGTAGTAATAACGGTAGGTCGGCTTGCCGCTGGTACGCGCGTGGCTGTCGATCCACTTCCACGTGCCGTAGCCGATGAAGCGGTCGCTCGCCAGTTCTGTCGCGGCTTGCTTCACATCGCCGCTGTAAGCTTGCTGCGCGGCTGCGGCCTGATCGCCGTACAGCTTTTGCAGCGCTGCGGTGAAGTTCTCGGCGGTCGGTTCGGCGTCGGCGAGGATTTGCTTGTAGTGGCCTTCGTACGAATTCCAGCCCGCCAGCAGAGGCACTTTGGCCTGCTCGCCGGCGGCGTACATGGCGACCGGCGAACGCGGGATCACATAGCCGTCCTGAATGGCGAAGAACCATGCGCCGGGCTTCTTGGTGGCATCCAGTAGCTGCTGCGCCGGCATGGCGCGCAGCTCGGCCAGCGTTGGCGCGCCGGCGCCTTGTGCAAAGGCCGCGCCGATTTGCTCGGCAACCGGCAGCGGGGCAGGGGCCATCAAGCCAAGCAGCGAACCGCTTTCGCCGATGGCGCCGGCGATCAGTCCCTTGGCTTGCGGATTAATCATCTGTGCGCTGACCGAGAACGAACCGGCGGATTCACCGGCGATGGTCACGCGCGACGGATCGCCGCCGAAAGCTGCGATATTTTTCCTCACCCATTGCAGCGCTGCCGCCTGGTCCATCAGACCGTAGTTGCCCGATGCGTGATGCGGCGATTCCTTGGTCAACTCCGGGTGTGCCATGAAGCCGAATACATTGAGGCGATAGTTGACGGTCAGCGTGACGATGCCTTTGGCCGCCATGCTCTCGCCGTCGTAGCGCGGCTCCGAGCCGTCGCCGGCCGCGAAACCGCCGCCGTAGAAGTAGACCAGCACCGGCAGCTTCTCTTTCGCCGACTTGGCCGGCGTCCAGACGTTGAGGTACAGGCAGTCCTCGCTCACACCGTCGGAACGGAACACCATGTCGCTGAACAGCGGCAGCTGCATGCAGCGCGCCGCAAAATGATCGGCCTTGCGCACGCCTTTCCACTTGGCCGCCGCTTGCGGCGCAGCCCAACGCAGCTTGCCCACCGGCGGCGCCGCGTAAGGAATGCCTTTAAACGATTTGACGCCCGACGCTTCCTGCACGCCTGTCACGGCGCCGGTGTCGGTGGTGGCGCGCGGCGGGGTGCTATCGGCGGCGTAGGTGGAAGAGGAGAGAACACTAGCGGCAATCAACAGCACATGGAGTTTCTTCATGTCTCGTCTTTAGTCAGGTTGAGTGAGATTGAGAACTATAGCGGGAAGCAATGACGTTTGCGACTGGTTTTTATGGTCGTTGACTTTTGGAAACATTCGCTTTAGTCTCGACCGCAACAAATCAAACAGGCAAATTATGTCGACAACGAAGATCATTACGGATGCTTTAGCGTTGCGGACCGAGTTTTCTCGCTGCTGCAACGAATACAAAACGCTGGACGCCGCCGTTGCGTGGTGTGGCAAGCCAAAAGACATTTTCCCGTATCGGGACATCAAACGGTTCGGCCGCAACTTGAAGATCGTCGTAGGTGTCGGCTTTAATCAGACGCATCCCGCTGCGTTCCCGTGGCTTGAAGAGATGGGGGCTGATTTTCGTATCTTTCGACCCATGCGGACTAATTTGTTCCATCCGAAGATCTATCTCTTCAAGAGTGAGAAGAAATTTGCCCTATTTATCGGTAGTTCGAACCTGACCTACTCTGGCTTTACGATGAACGTCGAGGCGAGCTTGCTGATGGAAGGCGACCGTACGCAATCTGACACCGGCATCGCCGCGCTGGAACGCCAGTTAGCTGAGTGGCGCAGCGACAGCCTGTCATTCGTGCCTGACGACGCCTGGCTGAAAAAATACAGTGAGGAATACAAGCAGCATCCGCCACGCCCGGATGTCGATCCCGCTGTCGCCGAGGATCAGATATCGGAAAGCGACATTCTATCCGAGGCCGGCTGGGATGATTATCGCGCGCTGATACATGACAGTCTGGTGCAGTCCGGTCGATCACTTGAGGCATACCTCATGACTCTGAACGCCGCCGAGAAAAATGTGCCGCTCCCTTGGCATGTCGAGGTATTTGATGACCTGAATAACCGCAAAATCATCGGCGGAATGGAACCATACGGCTGGCTGGGGCACGTTGCCGCATCGGGCGCGGTGCGCGGACTGCTGGCGAATGGCAGCCTGGCAGACCATCGCACCATCGTATCCGCAGTGAATACGATTGCAGCCCTCGACATCAATGCGTCGGATTACGAACAGGTGCTGGAGCGGCAACTGGAGCGATTGGAGCAACTGGGGCCCACAATGAAGGTCTGGGGGCGCTTGCTGTGCCTCGTGCGGCCCGACGTCTACTGCACCATCGCTTCGCCGTCGGTACGGGCGAATATGGCGAAAACCTTGGGCGTGAGCCAGAGATCGTTAACGACAAGGCAGGGCTATATCCAACTGCTGCGCCTTCTGCATGCTTCGCCTTGGTTCAATGCCCGGAGACCAGCCGATGCGCAGGAGGCAGTCATCTGGGACCGCAGAGTGGCGCTGATGGACGCCATTTTCTACGATCCCGAGTAAGGGCTAAGCTTATGCCTTGCCTGCAGCCTTGGTGGAGGGCCGCAGGCGCGGCGCCGCATCGGACTGGCGGCGGATCAGCGCATGCTCGATGACGACGTGCTCCGGCGCTTCCGGCGCGCCGTTGCGCTGGGCGCGGATCAGGCGCACCAGGATCTGCACGGCTTTTTCCGCCATATCGGCAATCGGCTGGCGCACGGTGGTCAGCTCGGGCCAGATGGTGGTGGCCAGCGCGGTATCGTCGAAGCCGGCCACGGTCAGGTCGCCCGGCACGTCCAGGCCGAGGCGATGGGCGATCGCCACCACGGCGGCGGCCATGTCGTCATTGCTGGCGAAGATGGCGGTCGGGCGCTGCTCCAGTCCCAGCAACTGCTCGGCCGCATCCAGGCCGGAGCGATAGGTGAACAGGCCTTGAACGACCAGTTCTTTCGCACTTTGCGCATTCTTCTCCGCGATGGCGGCTTTGAAGCCTGCCAGGCGGCGCGCGCTGGCGCTCTGGTTCGGATGGCCGATGACGAAGCCGATGCGCTGGTGGCCCAGCGCGATCAGGTGGCTGGTCATGGCGTAGGCGGCCTGATAGTCGTCGATGCTGACGCCGCCCACGCGCGGGTCGGGCTGGCCGCAGGCCACGGTGATGGCCGGCGTGCCGGATGCGGCGATCAGGTCGATCAGATTGTGCACGTCGCACAGCGGCGGCGGCAGGATGATGCCGTCCACGCCATTGGCGATCAGGCGGCGGGCCTGTTCGACGCCGTGTTCGTCGGCTTCGCATTTTTCCACCACCAACTGTACATTATTCGGGCTGGCCTGATTCAGCAGGCCGACCAGGAACTCGCTCAGGTAGCCCGCGCTCGGGTTCGAGTACAGGAAGCCGACGCGGATCGGGCGCGAGCCGGCGAGACGGCGTGCAGCCTGGTTGGGGACGTAGTTGAGGGCAGCAACGGCCGCGTCGACGCGGTTGCGGGTCTTTTCGCGGACGTTGGTATCGCCGTTCATCACGCGCGATACCGTCATCGGAGATACGCCTGCCAGCTTGGCCACATCGGCCATGGTCGGGGCCTGCGAGCGGCTCTGCACGGCCGGTACAGGGGCCGGTTTCACCTTGGTTTTCGTCATCTGTCCTCAATCGATATAAAGCTAGGTTAAGCCCCGGACTTTACCACAAGCGGGGCTTATCCACGACCCGGGGCATACGGATAGCGCAGGGATTTGTAGTATTCCAGCGGATGGGCTGGCGCCTGCACGCCGGGCGGCAGCGGCAGGCCGGACACCGACTGGAAGTAGGCAATGCAGGCGTCGCGCCACAATATGGCGTTGTTGATCTGGCGCGTGAGGTGTTGTTCCACCTCGGCATAGCGGCGCGCGTCGATCAGCGGCTTGAGCGCAACCCAGCGCGCGTGCAGCTGGCGTGTGTCGGCCACGCCCTTGTCGTATCGGGCCAACAGTTCGGCCCACAGCGTGCGGCCGGACGGCATTGCGTAGTCCCATGGCAGGTGGTGGAACCACAGCAGCAGCTGTTCCGGCGTGGTGTGCGGATCGGCGTACTCGCGCGCGATCTCCGGCGAGTACTGCTCCAGCGCGTTGCTGCCGCTGGCGGTGCGGTCAAAGCCGATGCCGTTGCGGTCGGCGCGGTGGTAGTACACCGGATTCCAGTCCGGACGTTCGAGGTTGTCCACCCACGGCGCGGGACCGTGGTGATGGCCGGTGCCCATGATGTGGTGCAGACCGAGCGGCGTCATATAGTTCACCACCGTTTCGCGCGACATCATCATCATGTCGACGATGGGCTGCGCCACGCGCGGGTCCGGGCCGAAGGTGAGGGCGGCCCACTCGGCGGCGATGTCGCGCGCCTTGGCTTGCGGATTCCATGCGAGACGGCCGTAGGCGTACCAATTGGCCTGGTCGAAGTGGGAGCCGGCCCAGTTACGGTCGCTGCCGATGTTGGCCACGCCGGCCATGCCGGTCAGGGTCTGGGCGACGGTTTTGCCGGCGCCGGTGCCGTTGCCAGTGCGGGTGTCCGCTTCCAGCGTCTCCTCAAACATGGTGCCGAGGTAGGCCAGGTCGGTCGAGTAGCCGAGGTACTCCTTGGTGATCTGGAATTCCATCATCAACGGCGTTTTCGGCATGGCGCCGAACAGAGGATGGAACGGCTCGCGCGGCTGGAAGTCGATGGCGCCGTTCTTCACCTGAACCAGCACGTTGTCGGCGAACTTGCCGTCCAGCGGCTTGAATTCCTCGTAAGCCTGCTTGGCACGGTCTTCGGCCACATGCGAGCCCTTGGGCGCGTAGACGAAGGCGCGCCACATGACGATGCCTTTATGCGGCGCCACGGCGGCGGCCAGCATGTTGGCGCCATCGGCGTGGCTGCGATGGTAGTCCTGCGGGCCGGGCTGGCCTTCGGAATTGGCCTTGACGAGGAAGCCCCCGAAATCGGGGATGGCTTTGTAGATTTCGTCGGCCTTGTTCTTCCACCATTGCTGCACTTCCGGCGCCAGAGGATCGGCGGTCGAGGTTTCGTGCAGTTCCAGCGGCGTCGAGAAGCGCGCGGACAGATAGACCTTGATGCCGTAAGGACGCAGGATGTCGGCCACGGCGGCGGCTTTGGCGATGAAGGGCGCGGCCAGGACTTCCGGTTTGGAGTTGACGTTGTTGAGCACCGTGCCGTTGATGCCCAGCGAGGCGTTGGCGCGGGCGTAGTCGGTGTAGCGCTGGTCCTTGATTTCCGGCAGCGCCCACCAGTCCCAGATCGATTGGCCGGAGTAGCCGCGCTCCACGCTGCGGTCCAGATTATCCCAGTGGTTGAGCAGGCGCAGTTGCAGCTTGGGCGCGGAACTTGCCGCTGCCGTGCTGCCGGTTGCAGCGCCGCGCAGCCATGCGTAGGCGCCGTACAGCAGACCGATGTCGCTGTTGGCGGCGATCAGCGTGACTTTGTGGCCCTGCACGCGGGTGGAGCGCAGCAGATAGCCTTCCGCACCCAGCGCCGCCAGATCGGCGCGCAGTGTCGCGTCCGAGGCGCTCAGCGAGGCCAGACGGGCCGGCGTGGCAAGCAGCAGGGCGCCGTCGCCGATGCGCGCGGCGGATGATGGCGCCTGTCCCAGCATGCCGGACAGGCCCCGACGCAACTCGGCCAGCGCCGCATCCGTGGTTGGCGTGGCGTCGCCGGGCAGCACGATGCTGCGCGCCTGCGATTTGACTGCGGCCTGCGCCGCGCCACTCAGCGGCCGGTAGCGCAGCCACAAGTCGTAGCCGTCTTCATCGGCGGCAAACACCGTGGCGGCTAGCGACAGCAGCAGTCCGGCAAGGGCGGTGGAAAAGAAAAAGCGCATCAAGTCTCCGAGTTATGGTAGCGTAACCATTTCATTATGCCACGATGTTAGTGAACAATTCCAACGAGGAGAGAGACAAAGATGAAAATTTCCCGCCGCAGCTTTATGGCCTTGATGGCCGCCGCCGGCGCGGCACCCTTGCACGCCGCCGAAATGCCGGAACCGCTGAAAGTACTGGGCAAACGCAAAGGCCTTAACGTCGGCAACGCGATCGGGAGCTATCACTTCCGCGATCCGGCGTACAAGGCGCTGATGGCGCGCGAGTGCAATATGCTGGTGGCGGAGAACGAAGGCAAGTGGCAGGCGCTGGAACCGCGCCAGGGTCAGTATAACTTTGGCCCGGCCGATGTCATGTACGCGTGGGCCAAGGAGCAGGGCATGCTGGTGCGCGGACATAACCTGATCTGGCAGGAGGCCAAGTGGCTGCCTAAGTGGGTCAATGAATATGACTTCGGCGCCCAGCCGGCCAAGGCGGCGGAAGCCCTGCTGCACAAGCATATCGTGACGGTGTGCGATCATTTTGGCGATGCGATTCATAGCTACGATGTGGTGAATGAAGCGGTCGATCCCAAGACTGGCAACCTGCATGCCAATGTATTCACCGAGCGCATGGGAGCGGTGGAGCAGATCGACTTGGCGTTCCGTCTGGCGCGTGAGCGGGCGCCGAAGGCGCAACTGGTTTACAACGACTACATGCGCGACGACGATGGCAGCGCCAAACATCGCGCGGGCGTGCTGAAACTGCTGCATGACCTGAAATCGCGCGGCACGCCGGTTCATGCGCTGGGTTTGCAGAGCCATATCGGTGCCTGGGACGATGTCACCACCAGTGCGAGGCAGCAGCAGGAATGGCGCAAGTTCCTGGATGAGGTGACCGGCATGGGACTGGATTTGCTGATCACGGAATTCGACGTCAACGATCGCAAGCTGCCGGCCGACATCAAGGTGCGCGATGCCGGCGTGGCGGCGCTGGCCAAGGATTATCTTGACGTGACGCTCAGCTATCCGCAGTGCCGCGATTTCCTGATGTGGGGCATGGCAGATAACGCCAACTGGCTGCAGGGCTGGCCGGAGGCGCGCCGCAGCGACGGGCAGAAGGGTCGCCCAACGCCATTTGACACGGAACTGCGCGCCAAGCCGCTGCGGGATGCGATTGCTGCGGCTATTAACGGGATGCCTGCTCGCGCCTGACCCCGCACTGCCATGTGGGGTCTGACCCGCAGGGGCAGACCCCTATGTGGTCGGGCTGGCGTATCGCTTAAGGTTGCGGGATTTGGCGCGGACTTTCCGGCGGCCCGAGGTAGCTCGGCTTTTGCCCTCCGGTGTTGACCACCAGCTTTTGCAGCACCAGCCCCGAGTCCAGCGCCCAGAACTTGAGCGTGTGCTTGCCCGGCTTGTCGATTTTATGGCGCGATGCCAGCACTGTCACGCCATCCGATACGCTGCGTTCCCAGGCCTTCTCGCTGGCGTCCGCATGCACGTTGATGATCTGCGGCGTTTCGTCATCGAACGAAATCGCATAGCGCAGGCCTTCGCCCGGCTGGAACTTCTGCGTTGGCGCCAGCGTCGTTTGCACTTCGAACTGGCCGGCACTGAACAGCTGCATTTCATATTCCAGCCGCATCGCGGGCGCCGCATCGGCCGGCGCATCCACCGGGAGCACCGTCATGCCGGACAAGGTGCGGCCGTGATCCGGCACCCTCAACCAAGTCCGCTGCCCGGCCGGCACCGCGCGCGTGTAGTGCTCCGCTTCCATCGCCACCACGCCGCCGGTTTCGATAAAGCCCTTGAGCGCCGCAGCGCCCGCCGGTTTGCTTACCGGGACTTTCACCACCGTCTTGCCGCCGGCGCCGGAGATGGTCAGCGTGGCGGTGCGTACACCGTCCGGCACCTCCGTCCAGCGCACGTTCACCGCTACCCGCTGCTCGCGTGCGACTTTGCCGGACGGCTTGTCCAGCGTGATCCACGGCTCGCTGGCGACCACCTTGTAATCGAAAGGCTGCTGGCCGCGATTGAAGATATCGACAAAGCGCGCGCGTCGCTCGAATACGTCCAGCGCCGGCAGGGCCAGCGCATCGCCGCCCGGACCGGGCCAGACTTGCTCGCTGCCTTCCACTGCCACGCCCATGTCCGCGGCTTTCGGCACCTGCATTTCCGTCACTGGCGGCATCACGTTGCGCGGCGGCTGATTCCAGTAGGTATAGCCCAGATGCGTCTGCGACATCATATGATTCCACTTGCCACCGCTGATATCCTCGTGATACCGGCGCACCAGTTCCGCGTCTTCCGCAAACAGCGCGCGCGCGCGTGCCGCCAGGTCATTGGTGGCGGCGCGTCCCTGCAAGCCATACAGGCGGTTGAAACCGGCCGTGACGTACAGCTCATTCACCACCGCACTGGCTTTCACCGGATACAGCACCAGCTGATAGAACGCATCGCGCTTTGCGGCCGGCAGGGCGGCGGAAATCTTCTCGGCGCGCGCCGCAATCGCCTTGTATTCGTCGACGATGCGGGCAGCCTCGTTGTAGTTCACCAGACTATAGGTGTTAGGTTCCAGTTGCTCCGGTCTGCGGCGGCCGTTGTATTTGGCGTATTTGGCGACGATATCCGCGATATCGTCAGCATGTTCCGGTCCGAACTCGCGGGCGGCCCACAGCTTCAGATAATCCGGCAGCCTCTCCGCCGGCCAGGCGGAGGGATTCCACGCATAGGTCAGGAAGAATTCGATCGGCACTTCCATCGGCTTCAGGTCGCCCACGTTGACGATCCACATGCGGTTGGCCTGATGCTGCCAGGCCAGGTGCATCTGCTCCCACACCTTCGGCAGCGGCGTCACATTGATCCATTTGTAGGAACGCGGTCCGCCGACATAATCGAAGTGATAGTAGATGCCGGCGCCGCCGGAGCGCTTGCGTTCCTCCGGCGTCGGCAGGCGGCGGATATTGCCCCAGTTGTCGTCGCACCACAGCAGCATCACATCGTCGGGCACGCGCATGCCTTTTTCATAGTAGTCCTGTACTTCCTTGTACAGTGCCCACAGCTGCGGCACCTTGGTCACATCCGGATTTATTTCCTTCGCGATAATGCTGCGCTGATCGCTGACAATGCGCTCCAGCAGCGACACATTGGCATCGCGCGACATCGGCTCGTCGCCATCGCCGCGCATGCCCAGTGTGACGACTTTCTCCTGGCCCTGGGTGACGCGCAGGCCTTGCGTCCAGAATTCGCGCAGCGCTTCGCCGCTGCGGGTGTAGTCCCAGTGCTGGCCGGCGCCGTAGCGGCGCCACTCGTCGTGCGCGCGCATCATCGGTTCGTGATGCGAGGTGCCGATGACGACACCGTATTCGTCGGCGGTCTTGCCGTTCAGCTTATCGTCGTCGTAGAACGCTTCGCCCCACATGGCCGGCCACAGGTAATTTCCGCGCAAACGCAGGATGAGCTCAAACACCTTCGAATAGAATTGGTGATTGAAGCTGCCGTAGTGCTGCTTGACCCAGCCGGTCAGCGCCGGCGCCTCGTCATTCAGGAAAATGCCGCGATACTGGACCACCGGCGCATCGCTCACCGCAGCGGCGGCCGATGCGTACACATTGGCGTGCTTCGCCGCCGGCACATCGGCCCACCAGTTCCAAGGCGAGACGCCGATCTGCTCGGACATCTCGTAGATGCCGTAGATGGTGCCGCGCTTGTCGCTGCCGGCGATTACCAGCGCGCGCTCTACGCCGGGCAGCGGCTTGGTCAGGGTTTGCACCTGCCAGCCTTCCCACTTGTCCTTGATGGCTGAAACATCCAGCTTGCCGGCCGCCACCAGTTGGTCGATCAACGCGCTTTTGCCGACGGTGCCGATGATGACCACATCCGCGCCGGCCGGCGCACTGGCCGTGTTAAGCGTTGGCTTGACGGTGCTGACGCGGGCGATATCGGCCTGCAGGTCGCCCGCCGCACGTAGCACGCCGGCATAATCGGCGGAGTCCACATACAGTTTCGCGGCCTGGCCGTTACGGGCCAGCGCGACGGCATCGGCAGGCGGGGCGTCGAACCAAGCCAGTTTTTTCTGGCCCAGCGCCTGCGCTGGCAGGGCGTGCGACAGCAGGGTCAATAGCATGGCCCCGGCGGCAAAAAATCGTTGTCTCATATGGTTTTATTTTTCGATGGGCTGGTAGTCGAACCATGCGAAATCGGCAGCAGGCATGGCTTGCTGCCTGGCGCCTTCGGCATACATGCCGATATAGACGCCGGTAAATCCGCTCGCCGATTCCGACGACAGCGGCGCCGTCGGCAGGGTGCCGATCTGCTTGAGCGGCACACCGGCGCCGCTGTAGCTGAACTCATAGTGGTCGGCCCACGATTCCACTTGCAGCACCACAGGCCCGGGCGGCAGCGGCGTGGAGGCTTTCAGCGACGTGACGCCGCCAGTGCGGGCCAGCAGCTCCAGCTTGCGCTGCGGTGCGCCGGTGATGCGCAGCTCATAGTAATTTTTTTCGTTCTGACGCAATACCAGACCGGCGGCGTGGGCGGCGTCCGTCGGCTCGAACTCCACTTGCGTCGAGGCGCGCATGCGCATGTGCTCCTGACTGCGCGCGATGAAGGCCGGCTGCGCGATATCGTTCATGGTGACGCTGCTGCCTTTCAGGCGCAGGTAGCCCGGCCGCTCGCTCAGGGACCACAGGCCGTCGCCGGGACCGCGCAACTGAGTCCATTGCAGACCGAGTTTGGGCGCGTCGAAGTCGTCGCGCACCGGCTCGGCGGGCCATGGCGCCATAGGCGGCAAGCCTTCCGCCGACATTTCCATCGCCAGCGGCTGACCTTTGTTCACGGTGAGCCAGCCTTGCTCGTTCCATGCGACTGGCGCCAGCAGGGTTTCGCGGCCGAGGTGGTGCTTGTGGTCGACCGGCCGGATGCCCAGCAGCGTGACCCACCATTTGCCTTCCGGCGTTTGTACCAGATCGCCGTGGCCGGTGGCTTGCAGCGGAAGTTCGGGATGGCCGCGGTGCGTCAGGATGGGATTGGCGGGATTGGCGGTGAAGGGGCCGAACGGCGAGGCGGAGCGCGCCATGGTCAGGCTATGGTTGTAGGAGGTGCCGCCTTCGGAGATCATCAGGTAGTACTGGCCATCGTGCTTGTACAGATGGGGACCTTCCGGCCATACGCCGCCGGTGCCGGACCAGATCAGGCGCGGCGGCTCCAGCAGCTTGCCGGCTTTGAGGTCGATTTCCGCCTGATAGACGCCGCCATGTTCGCCGCCGCCGTGGCGGGTGTAATACACCTTGCCGTCATCGTCGAAGAACAGCGACGGGTCCATAGCGAAGCTTGGGTCGTTCAGCCACACCGGTTCCGACCATTCGCCGGCCGGATCTTTGGTGTGGACGTAGAAGGCCCCGCCGCCTTCCATATTGGTGGTGACCATGTAGAACACACCGTCGTGGCAGCGCAGGGTAGGGGCATAGATGCCTTGCGAGCTGCGGGTGTGCTTCAGATTGAGCTGGCTGGGGCGGGTGAGTGCATGGCCGATTTTCTGCCAGTGGATCAGATCCTTGCTGTGATAAATCGGTACGCCGGGGAAGTATTCAAAACTGCTGGTGGCCAGATAGTAGTCGCCGCCGACGGCGCAAATGCTTGGGTCGGCGTGGAAACCGCTCAGCACCGGATTGCTGTAGGTAGCCGGCTGCGCGGCGATGGCGGGTGCAGCCAGCGAGGCAGCAGCCAGCAGGGCGGACAACGCGGCGCTGCGCGAAGCGGCAGGGGTGAACCAGGAACCGATCATTTCATGTCTCCACATTTTTTTTGTAATGCCTTCAAGGGCACGGTTTCGGCCAGTGCACGGTAGCCGGCCAGGGATGGGTGCAGGTGGTCGCCGGAGTCGTACACCGGCTTGAGGCGGTCCGGCCGGGCGGGATCGCGCAGCGCGGCGTCGAAGTCGGCGACCGCATCGAACACGCCGGAGCTGCGTATCCATTGATTCAGCTCCTGGCGATCCGCTTCGTTTTCCGGCTCGGGATGATAATAATCGCTGCCAACATACGGCGTTACCGTGGCGCCGATCAGGCAGACGCCATGCGCGCGCGCGCGTTCGGCCAGCTGGCGATGCGCCAGTTTCAGGTCCGCCAGCAACAGCTGGCGGTCGGCCTTCGTGTCCGGCGTATTGCGGTGCATGCCGCCCATGTCGTTCACGCCGATCAGGACCAGCGCATGGGTGACGCCGGCCCGTGACAGCACGTCGCGGTCGAAGCGTGAAGCCAGGTTGGGACCCAGGCCGTCGCGCAGCATGCGACCGCCGCCGATGCCGGCATTGACCACGCCCATCGTTATTTTCTCATTGCGCAGGCGCGCGGCCAGCACGTCCGTCCAGCGGGTGTTGGTATCGGCCGGCACGCCGTAGCCGTCCGTGATGGAATCGCCGATGGCCACCAGCGCGCCGGTGCCGCGCGGCGCTAGTACTTCGACGTCGCCGAGCGCGTACCAGCGCGTGGTTTTGGCGGCGTCGTCCCACGCCGCGTCGTTGACGCGGTTGCCCTTGGCGAGGAAAGTGGTGCCGCGCGCGCCCGGATGGCCGGTCTGCCGCGCCGGCGCCTCCTTGAAATGCAGCGAAACCGCCAGATCGGCCGCCGGTTTCAGTTCCATGGCGATGGCGTCGCTGTAGTATTCCGTCCCCGCAGGGATCATCACCGAAGTACGGCCGTCGAAGGTCAGGGGACGCAAAGTAGGAGCGTTGACACCGGCCTGGCCGGGCGCCAACGCCAGCGCCACACTGGCCGCTTCCAGCATCAATGGTGCAGTGCCATATGCGTTGCTGACGCGGACCCGGAATTGCTTGCCGCCCAGAGTGAGATGCACGATCTGGCGGATAGTGCCGTCGCGCCAGGATTCGGCCGCCAGTTCATTCGCGGGTTCGGGAATTTGCTGCGCTGCACCCCAACTCGCCACCCAGTGGCCGCCCGGCTCCGCCGCGGCGGCGTTCATCAGAAAAGCCGCGAGCACGGCGCCCAGGCAGCTGCGTAAAGCGTGTTGACTTGGTTGCATAAATCCTTCACACTCCTGAAATGTTAGCGCTATTCATTTTAGGGTAAAGAGATGGTACGTGCAACAAAAACACCGGATTCCATACCCTGTCGGACCTAGGAGACTCCATGCAAAACAAACTGAAACACGCGCCGGCCCTGGCGCACCTTCCCGCCGACCTGCCGGACGCGCTGCTGGTCGGCCGCGTATGGCGCGCTGACGTCAATGGCCCGAGCGTGGTCGTGGTACGCAAAGGTGAGGTTTTCGATATCACCGCCGCCGTGCCTACCGTGTCCGATCTGCTGGATCGCGACGACGTGCTGGCTTTCGCCCAAACGGCGCCGGGCCAGTCTCTGGGCCGCGTGGAAGCACTGATCGACGCCGCCTTGAGCGGCGACGAGAACGCGCCAGTGCGCCTGCTGGCGCCGAACGATCTGCAAGCCATCAAGGCCTGCGGCGTGACCTTCGCCGTCAGCTTGCTGGAGCGCGTGATTGAAGAACAGGCCGGCGGCAACCCGGCCAAGGCGGACGAGCTGCGCAAGTCGCTGCTCAAGGATATCGGCGCCGACCTGTCGGCCATCAAACCAGGCTCGCCGGAGGCGGAAAAACTGAAAGAACAGTTCATTGCGCGCGGCGCATGGTCGCAGTACATGGAAGTGGGCATCGGCCCTTACGCCGAAGTGTTCTCCAAGTCGCAGCCGATGTCGGCGGTGGGCTTCGGTGCGGACGTGGGCCTGCACCCTGAATCGAAATGGAACAACCCGGAGCCTGAAGTCGTGCTGGCCGTGAACAGCCGCGCGCAAGCCGTCGGCGCCACGCTGGGCAACGACGTCAACCTGCGCGACATCGAAGGCCGCAGCGCGCTGTTGCTGGGCAAAGCCAAGGACAACAACGCTTCGTGCGGCATCGGTCCCTTCATCCGCCTGTTCGACGAACGCTTCACCATCGACACCGTGCGCAACGCTGAACTGCGCCTGGTGATCGAAGGCGCCGAAGACGGCTTCCGTCTCGACGGCGAAAGCCGCATGCGCGAGATCAGCCGCGACCCGCTGGATCTGGTATCGCAGACCAGCGGCCCGCATCACCAGTACCCTGACGGCTTCATGCTCTTCCTCGGCACCATGTTCTCCCCGATTAAAGATCGCGGCGCGGCGGGTGCGGGCTTCACCCATAAGCTGGGTGACCGCGTCAGCATCAGCAGCCCGTCGCTGGGCATGCTGGTCAATCACGTTTATCGCAGCGACGCCGTCACCCCATGGACGTTCGGCGTGCGCGCACTGTATCGCAACCTGGCCCAACGCGGCCTGCTCAATTAAACAATAGGAGAAAAAGATGGTGCAACCAATGGTCTACGCCACCTACCCGGACCTCGCCGGCAAGCGAGTCCTGATTACTGGCGGCGGCACCGGCATCGGCGCGGGCATTGTGGACGCTTTCGTGAAACAGGGCTCGCAGGTGTTCTTCATCGATATCGCGGTCGAGGCTTCGAAAGCGCTCGCCGCGAGCATGAAGGACGCCAAGTTCCCGCCGGTGTTCTTCCACTGCGACCTGACCGACCTGGACGCGCTGTCCAAGGTCATCGCGCAGATCGAGAAAGACCACGGCGCGATTGAAGTCCTGATCAACAATGCCGCCAACGACCATCGTCATCAGGTGCAGGACGTTACCCCGAAATACTGGGACAACAGCCTGGCCGTCAACCTGCGCCACCAGTTCTTCTGCGCCCAGGCCGTGGCCCCGGGCATGAAGAAAGCCGGCACCGGCGTGATCCTGAACTTCGGTTCGATCTCGTGGCACCTGGCCTTGCCGGAGCTGTCCCTGTACATGACCGCCAAGGCGGCCATCGAAGGCCTGACTCGCGGCCTGGCGCGCGACCTGGGCAAGGACGGCATCCGGGTCAACACCGTGATTCCGGGGTCGGTGATGACGGAGCGCCAGAAAGCGCTGTGGCATTCGCCGGAAGCCAGCCAGGCGATCCTGGATGCGCAGGTGCTGCCGCAAGGCGTGGAAGTGGAAGACATCGCCGCCATGGCGCTGTTCCTGTCGTCCGATAATGCACGCCGCTGCTCCGGCCGCGATTACTTCGTAGACGCCGGATGGTATGGAGCATGAACCTCTATCAGCCTGAGTGCATCTGGTCGCTGGGTGCGACCCTGGGTGAAGGCCCGGTATGGCACCCGGAGGACAAGACGCTGTACTTCGTCGACATCAAGCAGCGCGCTATCCATCGTTGCGCGGAGGATGGCAGCCGCCGTCAAAGCTGGACGGTGCCGGACGAAGTGGGCTTCGCCCTGCCCATGCACGGCGGCGACTTTGTGTGCGGCCTGCCTGGCCGCATCGAACGCTTTTCGTTCAAGACCGGCGAGCTGACCACCATTCAGGAACTGGAATCCGACCTGCCGGGCAATCGCCTCAACGACGGCTACATCGACCGCCACGGCGCGCTGTGGTTCGGCTCCATGGACAACGCCGAAGTGGCGCCGAGCGGCTCGCTGTACCGCATGAGCGAAAACCGCCGCCTGCTGCGCATGGACAGCGGCTACGTCATCACCAACGGCCCGTGCGTGAGTCCGGACGGCCGTACCTTCTACCATACGGACACGCTGGAAAAAACCATCTACGCGTTCGACCTGGATGAAAATGGCGACCTGTCCAACAAGCGCGTGTTCGTGCGCATCGAGGACGGCGGCTACCCTGACGGCACCGCGGTGGACGCCGACGGCGCGCTGTGGGTAGGCCTGTTTGCCGGCGGCCGCATCGAGCGTTACGCGGCATCGGGCCAGCTACTGGACACCGTGACCATGCCGTGTTCGAATATCACCAAGGTTGCATTCGGCGGCGAGGATCTGCGCACCGTGTTTGTGACCACGGCCCGCAAAGGCCTGTCGGAAGAAGAATTAAGCCGGGAGCCGCTGGCGGGAGGCGTATTCAGCTTCCGCGTGGCCACGCCGGGACAACTGCAACATCTGTACTTACCAGAATAGGCACTTTTTATGAGCACCCAATCGCGTCGCTACCGCTCGCAGGACTGGTTCGATAACCCGGACCACATCGATATGACCGCGCTGTATCTTGAGCGTTTCATGAACTACGGGATCACGCCGGAGGAACTGCGTTCCGGCCGTCCTATCATCGGCATCGCCCAATCGGGCAGCGATATCAGCCCGTGCAACCGCATCCACCTGGAGCTGGCCAAGCGCGTGCGCGACGGCATCCGCGACGCGGGCGGCATCGCCATGGAATTCCCGCTGCACCCGATCTTCGAGAACTGCCGCCGTCCGACCGCGGCGATCGACCGCAACCTGGCGTATATGGGCCTGGTCGAGATCCTGCACGGCTATCCGATCGACGCCGTGGTGCTGACCACCGGCTGCGACAAGACCACGCCGTCGCAGCTGATGGCCGCCGCCACCATCGACATTCCGGCCATCGTGCTGTCCGGCGGCCCGATGCTGGACGGCTGGCTCGATGGTGAACTGGTGGGCTCGGGCGCGGCGATCTGGAAGGGCCGCAAGCAGCTGGCCGCCGGCAAGATCGATAACGAGAAATTCCTGGAAATCGCCGCCGCTTCGGCGCCGTCGGCGGGGCACTGCAACACCATGGGCACCGCGTCGACCATGAACGCCATCGCCGAAGCGCTGGGCATGTCGCTGACCGGCTGCTCGGCCATTCCTGCGCCGTACCGCGAACGCGGCCAGATGGCCTACGAAACCGGCAAGCGCATCGTCGAAATGGCCAAGCAGGACATTCGTCCGTCGCAGATCCTGAACCGCGAAGCCTTCCTGGATGCGATTGTGGTCAACGCCGCCATCGGCGGTTCCACCAACGCCCAGCAGCACATCGTCGCCATGGCGCGTCACGCCGGCGTCGAGCTGAAATCGAGCGACTGGATGGAATACGGCCACAAGGTGCCGCTGCTGCTGAACATGCAGCCTTCCGGTAAGTTCCTGGGCGAGCGCTTCCACCGCGCAGGCGGCGTGCCGGCCGTGATGTGGGAACTGGAACAGCAAGGCAAGCTGCGTTCCGACCGCCTGACCGTCACCGGCAAGACCATGAAGGAAAACCTGGTCGGCCGCGAGACCAACGACCGCGAAGTGATCTATCCGTTCAACGCGCCGTTGAAGGAAGACGCGGGCTTCTTCGTCCTGAAGGGCAACCTGTTCGACTTCGCCATCATGAAAACCAGCGTGATCTCGCCGGAATTCCGCCAGCGCTATCTGAGCAAGCCGGGTCAGGAAAACGTGTTCGAATCGCGCGCCATCGTGTTTGACGGTTCGGGCGATTACCACAACCGCATCAACGATCCGTCGCTGAATATCGACGAGAACTGCATGCTGGTGATCCGCGGCGCCGGCCCGATCGGCTGGCCTGGTTCGGCGGAAGTCGTCAACATGCAGCCGCCCGATGCGCTGATCAAGCGCGGCGTGAACTGGCTGCCGACGCTGGGCGACGGCCGCCAGTCCGGCACCTCGGACAGCCCATCCATTCTGAACGCCTCGCCGGAAAGCGCGGTAGGCGGCGGTCTGGCCTACATCCGCACCGGCGACATCGTGCGCGTGGACCTGAACGAAGGCAGCTGTAATATGCTGATCAGCGACGAGGAACTGGCCAAACGCAAGGCCGAAGGCATCCCGCCGGTGCCGGCCAGCCAGACGCCATGGCAGGAGCTGTACCGCTCCACCGTGGGCCAGATGGAAACCGGCGCCTGCATGGAGCTGGCGCTCAAGTACCAGGGTGTGGGCGACAAACTGGCGCGCCACAACCACTAAACCCTTCGGGGTCAGAGCCGACAATCGGACATTTCGCTTGCGAATGTCCGATTGTCGGCTCTGACCCCGAATTCAAACAACAAAGGAGACGATGAGATGAAGAAGATTGTAGCGAGCGCCGTTCTCGGCGCGATGATGGCGCTGGGAGCCGGCAGCGCCATGGCCGATGCCAAGAATCCGAAGATCGGTTTCTCGATCGACGATCTGCGTCTGGAGCGCTGGGCGCGCGACCGCGATTACTTTACCGCGGAAGCGGAGAAGCTGGGCGCCAAGGTCTACGTGCAGTCGGCCGACGCCAGCGAGCAGCGCCAGATTTCTCAGATCGAAAACCTGATCTCGCGCGGCGTGGACGTGCTGGTCATCGTTCCCTACAACGCCACGGTGCTGAACAACGCCGTGCGCGAAGCGAAGAAGGCCAAGATCAAGGTGGTGTCGTACGACCGCCTGATCCTCAATGCCGATATCGACGCTTACATCTCATTCGACAACGCCAAGGTCGGCGAGCTGCAGGCCAGCAGCCTGGTGGCCATCAAACCAAAGGGTAATTACTACCTGCTGGGCGGTGCGCCGACCGATAACAACGCCAAGGTGCTGCGCGAAGGCCAGCTCAAAGTGCTGCAGCCGCTGATCGACAAGGGCGACATCAAGGTCGTCGGCAAGCAGTGGGTCAAGGACTGGAGCGCGTCCGAAGCGCTGTCCATCGTGGAAAACGCGCTGACCGCCAATGGCAACAAGATCGATGCCGTGGTGGCATCCAATGACGCCACCGCCGGCGGCGCAATTCAGGCGCTGGCCGCGCAAAAGCTGGCCGGCAAGGTGCCGGTCTCCGGCCAGGACGCCGATCTCGCCGCCGTCAAGCGCGTGATCGCCGGCACCCAGGCCATGACCGTTTACAAACCGCTGAAGGTGATCGCCACCGAAGCGGCGCGCCTGTCGGTCAAGCTGGTGCGCAATGAAGCGCCGGCCTTCAACGCCAACTACAACAACGGCATGAAGAACGTGAACACGCTGCTGCTGGCGCCTGTCGCGCTCACCAAGGCCAATGTGAACATCCTCACTGACGACGGTTTCTACACCAAGGCCCAGCTGACCGCCAATTAAGGAAGCCGCATGGCCGAATATCTTCTGGAAATGCGCAACATCGTCAAGGAATTTGGCGGTGTGCGCGCCCTGAACGGCATCGACATCAAGCTCAAGGCCGGCGAGTGCGCCGGCCTTTGTGGCGAGAACGGCGCCGGCAAGTCGACGTTAATGAAAGTGCTGTCCGCCGTGTACCCGCACGGCACCTGGGACGGCGAGATTATCTGGGATGGCAAGCCGTTGCAGGCGCAGTCCATCCGCGAAACCGAGGCCGCAGGCATTGTCATCATCCACCAGGAACTGATGCTGGTGCCCGAGCTGTCGGTGGCGGAGAATATCTTCCTCGGTAACGAAATCACGCTGCCGGGCGGCCGCATGGACTACGCGGCCATGAACCGCCGCGCCGAGGAACTGCTGAAAGAGCTGAACATCAACGATGTCAACGTGGTGCTGCCGGTGAAGCAGTACGGCGGCGGCCACCAGCAGCTGATCGAAATCGCCAAGGCGCTGAACAAGAATGCGCGCCTGCTGATTCTCGATGAGCCTTCGTCCTCGCTGACGGCAGCCGAGATCAAGGTGCTGCTGAATATTATCCATTCGCTCAAAGCCAAGGGCGTCACCTGCGTCTATATCTCGCACAAGCTGGATGAAGTGGCGGAGATTTGCGACACCATCGTCACCATCCGCGACGGCCAGCATATCGCCACCACGCCGATGGCCGAGATGAATATCGACCGCATCATCGCGCAAATGGTAGGGCGCGAGATGACGCAGCTGTATCCGCAGCGCGAGCACACGCCGGGCGAGGTGATTTTCGAAGCCCGCAACGTCACTTGCTACGACGCCGACAATCCGGAGCGCAAGCGCGTCGACAACATCTCCTTCCAGCTGCGCAAGGGCGAAGTGCTGGGCATCGCCGGCTTGGTGGGAGCGGGGCGCACGGAGCTGGTATCGGCCATCTTTGGCGCTTATCCGGGACCGAGCGAAGCCGAGGTGTATCTCAACGGCGTCAAGCTCGATACCAGCACGCCGGTGAAAGCCATCCGCAATGGCCTGGCCATGGTGCCGGAAGACCGCAAGCACCACGGCATTGTGCCGGACCTCGGCGTCGGCCACAATATGACGCTGACCGTGCTGCAGGACTTTGCGCGCGCCAGCCGTATCGACCAGGAAGCGGAGCTGTCGACCATTCGCCAGGAAATCAAGAGCGTCAAGCTGAAAACCTCCAGCCCCTTCTTGCCGATTACCGGCCTGTCCGGCGGTAACCAGCAGAAGGCGGTGCTGTCCAAGATGCTGCTGACCAAACCGAAGATCCTGATCCTCGACGAACCGACGCGCGGCGTCGACGTCGGCGCCAAGTTCGAGATTTACCAGCTGATCTTCAACCTTGCCAAGGAAGGCATGTCCATCATCATGGTGTCGTCGGAACTGGCCGAGGTGCTCGGCATTTCCGACCGCGTGCTGGTGATCGGCGAGGGCAAGCTGCGCGGCGACTTCGTCAACGACAATCTGAGCCAGGAAACGGTGCTGGCGGCGGCGCTGGATCAGGCGCATTGACATTAGGACTACCAATGAAATTCAATTTAAAGCAGCTGTTCACGCAGTACAAGATGCTGGCCCTGCTGATTGCGGTCGCATTGATCTGGGCTTTCTTCAGTTATCACACCGATGGCGGCTTCGTCACGCCGCGCAACCTGTCCAACCTGATGCGCCAGATGGCGATTACCGGCATCGTCGCCTGCGGCATGTCGCTGGTGATTATCGCCGGCGAAATCGACCTGTCGGTCGGTTCGCTGCTTGGCCTGCTGGGCGGCGTGGCCGCGGTGCTGGATGTGACGCACCACCTGCCGCTGCCATTGACCCTGATCGTGGTGCTGGTGGTGGGCCTGGTTATCGGCCTGTTTAACGGCTACCTGACGGCCTATCTGGGCATCCCGTCATTCATCGTCGGTTTGGGGGGCATGCTGGCGTATCGCGGCATCGTGCTGGGCGTGACCGGCGGCACCACCATTGCACCGGTATCGGACGACATGGTTTACATCGGCCAGGCCTACCTGTCGCCGACGCTGGGCATTGCGCTGGGCTTCCTGCTGTTCGTGGTGGCCGTGTATCTGATCTTCGCGCAGCGCCGCAGCCGCGCCGCGCACGCGCTGGAAGTGGCGCCGGTGTGGCGCGATGCCGCCAAGCTGGCCGGCCTGGGCGTGGTGCTGGCGGCCTTTGTCATCACCTTCAACTCGTATGAAGGCATTCCGCTGCCGGTGCTGCTGCTGCTCGCATTGCTGGGCATCTTCAGCTACGTCACCACGCAGACCGTGTTCGGCCGCCGCGTGTACTCGGTGGGCTCGAATATGGAGGCGACCCGCCTGTCCGGCATCAACGTCAAATCGATCAAGCTGTGGATCTTCGGCATCATGGGCCTGATGTGCGCACTGGCCGGCCTGGTGAACACGGCGCGTCTGGCGGCGGGTTCGCCGTCGGCCGGTACGTCCGGCGAACTGGATGCGATCGCGGCCTGCTTCATCGGCGGCACCTCGATGCGCGGCGGCTCCGGTACCGTCCACGGCGCGCTGATTGGCGCGCTGGTGATGGCGTCGCTGGACAACGGCATGTCGATGCTGGACGTGGACACCTACTGGCAGATGATCGTCAAGGGTGCCATCCTGACGCTGGCGGTATGGGTGGACGTCAGCACCCGCGCCGGCAAACGATAAAACAAAATATGGAGACAATACATGACCAATAACCGCAGGCAGTTCCTGACTTCCATGACCGGCCTGGCCGGTCTCACCGTGCTGCCGGCGATTGCTGCGCCAGCCAAGGCGCCGTATAAGGACGCGTCGCTGCCGGTTGAAAAGCGCGTCGACGACCTGCTCGGCCGCATGACGCTGGAAGAGAAGATCATGCAGCTGCAATGCACCTGGCTGACCAAGGTCAAAATCCAGGATGAGAAGGGCGAGTTCTCCGCCGCCAGGGCGCAGCAGGAATTCCCGCATGGTATGGGCATGCTGGCGCGTCCATCGGATCGCCGCCTGGGGCAGGGCGGCGGCGCGGCCGGCGACGACGGCCAGGTGCTGAACCGCACGCCGCTGGAAACCGCCATCTACGTGAACGCGGCGCAGAAATGGGCGCTGGAGCAGACCCGCCTCGGCATTCCGATGTTCATGCACGAAGAAGCGTTGCACGGCTACGCGGCGCGCCATGCGACCAGCTTTCCGCAGGCGATCGGCATCGCTTCTTCCTTTGACACGGAACTGACCACTAGGATCTTCAGCGTGGCTGCGCGTGAAATGCGCGCGGCCGGCTCGCATATGGCGCTGGCGCCGGTGGTGGACGTGGCGCGCGAGCCGCGCTGGGGGCGCATCGAAGAGACCTTTGGCGAAGATCCTTACGTCTGCGGCGAGATGGGCAAGGCGGCGATTCTCGGTTTCGCCGGCACCAGCCCCAAGCTGGCCAAGGACAAGGTGTTCGTCACGCTGAAGCACATGACTGGCCACGGCCAGCCGGAAAGCGGCACCAACACCGGCCCAGCCGAAGTCACGGAACGCACCTTGCGCGAAGAGTTCTTCCCGCCGTTTGAGCGTGCGATCAAGGAGTCCAACGTCGGCGCGGTCATGCCGTCGTATAACGAGATCGGCGGCGTGCCGTCCCACGCCAATCACTGGCTGCTGACCAAAGTGCTGCGCGAAGAATGGGGCTTCAAGGGCCTTACCGTGTCGGACTACATGGCCGTGGCCGAACTGGTGGGACGCCACAAGCTGGTGGAGTCGATCAAGGAGGCGGGCTATCGCGCCTTCAAGGCCGGCGTCGATATCGAGACCCCGGACGGCGCGGGCTTCAAGGAATTGGGCAAGCTGGTGAAGGAAGGGCGCATCGGCGAGAGCGAAATCGACGTCGTGGTGCGCCGCGTGCTGACCATGAAGTTCGAGGCCGGCCTGTTTGAGAATCCTTACGTGGACGCCAAGGCTGCCGACAGCCTGACCGCCACCAAAAACGCCGTCGCGCTGGCGCGCCTGGCCGCGACCCGCACGCCGGTGCTGCTGAAGAACGACAAGGGCGTGCTGCCGCTGGACGGCAAGAAGGTCGGCAAGGTGCTGCTGATCGGTACCCACGCCAAGGACACGCCGATCGGCGGCTACTCGGATATTCCGCGCCACGTGGTATCGATCCACGAAGGCCTGCAGGCGGAAGCCAAGGCGCAGGGTTTCACGCTGGCGTATTCGGAAGGCGTACGCATCACCGAAAGCCGCATCTGGGGGCAGGACGAAATCAAGTTTACCGACCCGGCGGTCAACGCAAAGCTGATTGCCGACGCGGTGGAAGCGGCCAAGTCGGCCGACACCATCATCATGGTGTTGGGCGACAACGAGCAGACCAGCCGTGAAGCATGGGCTGACACCCACCTCGGCGACCGCGAGTCGCTGGACCTGATGGGCCAGCAGAATGATCTGGCGCGCGCCATCTTCGCACTGGGCAAGCCGACCGTGGTGTTCCTGCTGAACGGCCGTCCGCTGTCGATCAACCTGCTGGCCGAGAAAGCCGATGCGATTATCGAAGGCTGGTACATGGGCCAGGAAACCGGCAACGCGGCGGCGGATCTGCTGTTCGGCCGCGCCAACCCGGGCGGCAAGCTGCCGGTGTCGATCGCGCGCAGTGTGGGCCAGCTGCCGATCTTCTACAACCACAAGCCGTCGGCGCGCCGCGGCTACATCGATGGTTCGACCAAGCCGCTGTATCCGTTCGGCTTCGGCTTGAGCTACACCACGTTCGAGATTTCTGCGCCGCGCCTGGCCAAGGCCACCATCGGCGTCGGCGAGTCGACCAAGGTGGAAGTCGACGTCACCAACACCGGCAAGCGCGCCGGCGACGAAGTGGTGCAGATCTACATCCGCGACGACGTCAGCTCCGTCACCCGTCCGGTGCTGGAACTGAAAGCCTTCAAGCGCGTGACGCTGCAGCCGGGCGAGAAGCGCACGTTGAGCTTTGACATCAAGCCGTCCGACCTGTGGTTCTACAACACCGAGATGCAGCGCGTGGTGGAGCCGGGCAGTTTCACCATCCACGCCGGCCCGGACAGCGTGAATCTCAAATCCGTCAAGCTGATGGTAAGTTAAGCGGTGTGCCAGGCTTGATCTCTTCGCTGTAAAATCGCCGCTCCGGCAGCCATTCCGGCTGTCCGGACGGCGAACAGAGGAGAGAGACGATGAGTAAAAACACGATCTGCCTGTGGTACGACCATGATGCGGAAGCGGCGGCCAATTTCTACGCCAGCGTTTTCCCCGACAGCAGCGTCGGCGCCGTGCATCGCGCGCCAACCGATTTCCCCGGCGGCAAGGCCGGCCAGGCCCTGACCGTTGAATTCACCGTGCTGGGCATTCCTTGCCTGGGTCTCAACGGCGGCCCCACCTTCAAACAAAGCGAAGCCTTCTCCTTCCAGGTCGCCACCGACGATCAGGAAGAAACCGACCGCTATTGGAACGCCATCGTCGGCAATGGCGGCGCCGAAAGCGCCTGCGGCTGGTGCAAGGACAAGTGGGGCTTGTCGTGGCAGATCACGCCGCGCGTGCTGACCGACGCCATGAAGCAGGGCGGCGAGGTTGCCAAACGCGCGTTCACCGCCATGATGGACATGCGCAAAATCGACGTCGCCAAAATCGAGGCGGCAGTGCGCGGCTAGCGTGCGCTGGCGAACATACCGTTAGCTCGGCCGTTGTTACGATGGCCTCACAAATCCCAACAATGTGAGGCAGATGATGGCGAGCGCAAAACAGGTTCTGGTGGTGGACGATAATGTCGATATGGTGGAGTCGTTGTCGGCGCTGTTGCAGTGCTACGGCTACGAAACCGCCGCCGCCCACAACGGCTACGAGGCCTGTGACTGGGTGCGTGAAGCTGTGCCGAAGGCAATCATCATGGATCTCGGCATGCCGTGGATGGATGGTTTCAGCGCGGTACGCGCCATCCGCCGCATACCGGGCGCACAGGCCGTGCCGATCATCGCGCTGACCGGATCGGCTGACCGCGACTCGGCCCAAAAAGCCGTCGCCGCAGGCTTTAGCCAGCACTTTTGCAAGCCGCTGAATTTCGATCACCTGAACCGCTACCTGAGCAGCCTGGCCTGATCTGCCTCAAACGTGCCTGCATTGACAGGGGCGGTGCGCAGGCAGAGTATGGAGCAATGAACTCCATCACCGACAAAGACTATGTTGACGCCAAACTGGAGGCTACGGTCGCGCGGTTCACTGGCGAATTAAAGGCGCACGAACTTGCTCTGACGGCCCGTATAGATGGGCTTGCTCAAAATACTGACAGCGGCTTTAAGTCGATCCGGGAGGAGTTTGAAACGCGCTTCGCGAAGTTTGAGGCCAGACTGATCAAGTGGGTGGTCGCAACCGTGCTCGGCGGCGTGGTGCTCAACACCTCGATTATGACGGCTTTGCTGTTGAACCGGCCGTCACCGGCGCCGGTCACGCCCATCGTCATCTACGCGCAACCCGCTCCGCAAGCTACGCGCTAATCAGCGCAGCGTTTCCGTCAGCACGCGGCCTTCCGAGCCTGCCGGCGGGCGCAAGTGCAGCAGGTTGGCCAGCGTCGGCGCAATGTCGACCACCTCCGCATACTGGCCATAGGCGCCTGGCTTGATCCAGCGCTTACCCATGATTATCAGCGGCACATTGGTGTCGTAGGCGTATGGCGAACCGTGCGAGGTGCCGCTGGTGCCGGCGCCGAAGTACCAGTATGGCTTGGTGATCACCATCAGGTCTCCCGAAATCTGACGGTTCCAGGCGCGGCGCATCAGGGTGTTGATGTGCGTGCCCTGTACCGCGCCGCTTTCAAACTGAGTGCGGGTGTAGGCGTCGGCGATGCCGTTTTGCGCCAGCAGATATTGGGCCGCGGTGTTTTCCACATCCTCGCGTTTCAGCTTGTTCTGGTCGGCCAGCGCGTAGTCCAGATGGATGTTCGGCAGCGACCAGGCTTGCACCAGCTTCGATACGCCAAACTTCCCGGCCAGATGCTTGTCCAGCGCGGCCATCAGCTTGTCGCCATCCAGGCGCTGTGCGTCGAAGTGCTGCGTTTGCGAGAATTCCGGCGTGTTCGGGAAACCGTGATCGGCGGTCAGCACCACCAGCACGTTGTCCATGCCGACGCGCTTGTCGAGATAGTTGAAGAACTCCGCCAGCATGCGGTCCACGCGTTGCAGGTGATCGTGCGACAGCTTGCTTTCCGGGCCAAACGCGTGGTTCACATAATCGTGCGCCGACAGGCTGACGCCCAGCAGGTCCGGCACGCCGGCCGGATTGCGGCCGAGGTTTTCGCCTTCCACCGCCGCGCGCGCGAAGTCCAGCGTCAGCTGATCCAGATACGGGCCGATGCGCAGGCTGGCGTAGTAGCCGGCGTCGATCTCGCCGCTTTCGCTGTAATAGCTGTAAGGCAGGCGGTTATGCGAGCCCGCCTTCGGCACGTTCAGCGCTTCCGGCGCGTCCCCCGCGTACGCAGCTTCCGGCAGCAGGGCGGACCAGGTCTTGCCGTAGTAGCGGTCCTGCGGCTTGGCGGCCAGATATTTGCCGACCCATTCCGGATGCTGTTTCATGTAATAGGTGCTGCTGGCGAAATTGCCGGTTTTTTCCATGTACATATAAGCGGTGCCGGTCTTGCCGGCCAGCAGAATCGCGCCACGGTCCTTGCCGGACACCGTCACCACCTTGCTCCTGCTGCCGGTGGCGTAGCGCAGCTCGTCGCCCAGCGTGTTCACTTTCAGCTTGGCCGGCGAGGTGCCGTCGCTGGCCTTGGTCTCTTCGCCAATGTAGGTGTAGTTGGTGTCCTCGGTGCAGTAGACCGGCTTCCTGGTCAACGGATCGATCCAGTTGTTGCCGATGACGCCGTGCACATAGGGATAGGCGCCGGTCAACACCGCGCTATGGCCGACGGCGGTCACGGTCACGCCGTGCGCCTGGTGGGCGTTGCTGAACGAAGCGCCCTGATCCAGCATGCGGCGCAAGCCGCCCTGGCCGAACTGGTCGCGGTAGCGCTCCACCTGTTCATTCGGCAGGCCGTCCACCACCAGCACGACGACGAGCTTGGGCAGGGTGGAGGCGGCGGTGGGCGTTGGCGTGGCGGCATAGCAGCTGGTGAGTGCCAGGCTGGCGGCGGCGAGTACGAAGGCACGCAGGGACAGTGTGTTTGTCATGGAGGTCGTCGTAAGGTTAAATGGGACAACACATCATGCTATCCCATTCTTGTTACCGGACGATGACCTGCCAATGCCAGCTTACGGCTGCGGATTCCAGCCCGTGCCGCCACCGTACGCCGCAAACACCTTGGCGCGATCGGCAAAGCCGGCCGCCACATCGCTGGCGCTCAGCTGGAAGCCGCCGACGCGTGCCGCCAGGTTGATGGCGTCGCCGGCCAGCGTGGTGCTGCCGTATTCGCGCCAGCCGCTGGCGGCGGTGGCGGCAGCGGGATTCGGCGCCGGCTGGCCGTTCACGCCCGCCGATGCCCAACCCACCGTCGCGATGTGCGTATCCATCTTCGTGTTGATGAAGGCAATGTTGTCCCAGTAGGCCGTGTTGCCGGCGCTGCGCGCCAGGTAGGTGGCGCCGGCCGGCACGTCGCTGTGCAGCGGGCCGGGGCCGGGACCGTGCGTCAGGCGGCTGTTGAGGAAGACGTAGCCTTTATCGGTGGCGTTGGCGGCGCGCGCTTGCAGGATGTAGCCGCCGCTGCTGGCGTTGCTGGTATCGCCCACCGACCGGATTTCGCATTCCTCGAACAGGGCGGCACGGCTGCTGCCCCAGATGAAGTCTACGTTGCCGGCCACCAACGATTGCCAGAACCACGCATAACCTTTGAGGTTGAGCGTATCCTGCTCGCTTTGGAAGTTGGCGTTTTTGGCGATCAGGCGGCCGCTGTCGTTATTGAAGTAGAGGGTTTCCGCCTGCGCCGAGATGGCCGCTGAGCGCAGTGTGGTGTTCTTCAAGGTCAGCGTATCCAGTACCAACATGTCCGAGGCTTCCACCAGCAGCACCGAACGGCCGCCGGTTGCCGCCGCATCGGCACTGGCCTGGCTGGCACCGGAGCCGGTGTTGAGCGTGTCGTAGTTGGCGTACTGGATGATGGCGCCGTCGCGGCTCTCGCCTTTCAGCGTGACGTTGTCCTTGCCGCGCAAATAAAGCAGCTCGTTGTAGACGCCATTGCGCACGTTGATGGTGACCGGATCGGCCGCTCCCAGGTTCTGCATGGCGAAATTGAGCGCGCCCTGTACGGTGGCGAAGTCGGTGTCCGCTGCGTCTCCCACGGTCAGGATGGCTGCGGAAGCGGGCGCGCCGGTGCGCGTGGTGAACGACCAGTCGCCCAGTGCACCGATGCCGACAAACGGCACGCCACCCAGCGTGACGCCGGTGAATACGCCGTTGGAGATGGCGACGTAGTATTCCGTGCCATACGCCAGTTTGTTGGAGTGCGGCTTGATGGTGACGGTGTTGCCGCTGATAGTGATCGGCGTGGTGTTCACCTTGCGTACATTGGCCTGGCCCGGATAGCCGAGGATATCGGCCTCGCCGGACAGGCGGATCACGTCCACCAGCACGTTGTCGGCCTTGCGGAAGATGCGGATGGTGCCGCCGCTGCCCAGCGTCGGCGGGCCATCGAAGGTCAGTTTAAGCGAGGCGTCGACCTGCGTGCCGTCGGCATGCGCGGCGGGCAGGGCGGCGCCGGCCAGTGCGTAGGTCTGCGTCGGCTGCACGAACCGCGGTGCAATGGTGGCCGCGATGGTGCGCGTCAAGGTCGGATCGGAAGCGCTGGTCACGGTGATGGTGGCACTGCCCGCGCCTGCAGGCGTCACGCTGAGGATCGTGCCGTTGATCGCCACCGCCGCCACCGCCGGGTTGCTGGAGGTGGCCGTGTAGCTATCCAGCGTGCCATCCGGCTTGACGGCTGTGACGTTGACCGCCAGCGGCGCATCGCCCACTTCCGCCGCATACGTCAGCGACGAGGGATTGAGCGTCAGTTGCGAAGGCTTGAGCGCGGGATCGCCTATGCTCACGTCGTCGATCTGGAACGATTTGTTGGTGGTGTACAGCCCCACCAGACCACGCTCCGCAAAATTGGTGTCGGTGATGGAGCCCAGCGCTTCGCCATCGAGATAGACGGTCAGCACTGCGCCCTTCATTTCAAAGCGCACGGTATAGAACTGCGCATCCATCTGGATCGGCTTCTTCACTTGCTTGGGCCGCGTCAGCGTCCCGGCCAGCATTCTGGCGATTTCCACCTGCGTGCTGGTGGTGGCGCTTTGCACGTTCAGGCCCGCGCCGTACCAGTTGCTGGCGTCCTTGTAGCGCGTGAGCAGATAAAGCAGCTTGTTGCCGGTGGTGCTGTTGGTCATGGGCTTGATGCGCGCCTCGACGTAGTAATCGCCGGACGGCACACCGCTCATCGCGGCGGGCGTCAGCGTGGCCAGCACGCCGCCGGTGCTGGCGGCGGTGTACTGCATCACGATATTCGACGCGCCCACGCTTTCGGCTTTCACGCCAAAGCTGCCGTTGGGGCCGGACACCGGTAGCAGCTTCCAGTTGGCCATGCTGCTGTTCTGGAAGTCGTCGCAGAAGTACAAGCCGGTGGCGGGGCAGGTCAGGGTGACGGTGACGTCCGGCGTGACGTTGCCGCTGCCGCTGATGGTGGAGGTCAGTTTGCCGGCCCCGGCCTGCGCGATGGCGTTCGCCTTCACCAGCGCCGCCGGACGCGCACTGAACGCATACGGCACGTTGTAGGCCACGCTGGACGGCGTCGAGCATCCCGCCAGCGCGGCGCCGTTCAGCACCGAGCCCGCATCCTTGAAAGCGCCCGGCACAGTGCCGCCGATTGGCGTCACCACCTCGTCGCAGCGGGTGACCCCGGCGATCTCGAACATATTGTTGTTCGACAGGATCTGCGCCTGCTGGCCCACGCCCACGCTGTATTCGTACGGGTAGGCCGGGTGCGATTTGCTGCCCACATAGTAGTTGTTGAACAAGTGGACCTGGCCGTAGCGCACGCGCGGCGCGCGGCTGACGACGTCGCGGAATACGTTGTTGCTGAAGGTGATGTGCAGCTTGCCGTTGTCCGCCGTCGCCGTGTCGCTGGAGCCGATCAGGTTATTCTTGCGGTGTTGGCCGAACACGTTGTACGACACCGTCACGTAATCCGATGCGTTGGTGATGTCCAGCGCGCCGTCGTGGCATTGCTTGACCTGGCCATTCTCCACCGGCAGCAAATCGTCGGTCATGGCGCCGTCGGTAAAGCTGACATGGTCCACCCATACATGGTCCGAACCGGACACGCCGATGCCGTCGTAGGCGGAATTCCAGTTCCCCAGCGCGCCGTCGGTCGGATCCCAGATCGGGCCGACGTCGCAGGGATTCACGATCTTCAAATTGCGGATGATGATTTGCGAGACATTGGACACCACGATATGTCCATTAACGATGCCGGCGTTGCCATCAGCCCCGATCAGGGTGGTGTTGCCGGGCAGGCGTATCAGGCCGCGTATGGCCTGGTCGCCGGTATTCGCATACGGCACGCCCTCGGTCATGTCGATGGTGCCGCTTAACTTGACGATCTTGGGATTGACGCCGCCGTGTTGTAGCGCCGCCAGCAGCTGCGGGCGCGAGGTGACGGTGTAGATTTGCGAACCGATGGCGGCCGAACCGCCCACGGTGCCGGCGCCAAAGCCATCCGCCGGCGCGGTGTGCAACGCCGGATCGACGGTCGCCGCCTGCAGCGCCGCGCTCGCGGCGAACAGGCAAAGGGCTGCCCTGAAACGCGATAGTTTCATCATGATGCTCCTTGAATTGTGAGAGGCGTTTAGCGGCGACGGCGGCGCGCGTGCAGGGCCAGGCCGAGCAGACCGGCCGACAGCATCGACAGCGGCGCCGGTTCCGGCACCGGCTGCAGAACGATCTGCGTTTGCAGCGGATTGAAATCGCCATGCCACTCCACCGCGCTCAAGTCGATGCTGATGGTATGGCCGTCGACCACGGTGAGCACCGGCGTGCCGCCGGTCAGGCCGGCATCGGTTACGCGAAAGCCCGTGATGGCCGCGCCCAGCGTGCCGCCGAAGTCAAAGCTGGCGATGTAGGAGCCGTCCGGCGCGGGCAGGTTGTTGTAGATGGTGAGATGGCCGTCCGGCGCGAAATCGAAGCCGAACAGAAAGTCGGCGGTAAAGAATTCCACGCTGGTGTTGAGCGGATCGAGGCCGCTGATCGGGCTGCCGGCGTAGTCGTCGCCGATACTGAGCACGCCGGCGGCGCTGTAGCTGGCGTGGATGACGGCGTTGTGCAACGGGGCAGCCGCCTGTGCGGCGCCGGTGGCGAGCAGCAGGCTGGCCGCTGCTGCGGCTTTGCGTAAAGTGATGTGCATGGTGTCTCCAGATAGTTTGAGTGCAACGGCGCCGGTCTGTGCCGGTCGCCGGTCGGCACACCTCGCGTATGCCGTGCCACCGAGAGGAGGGCCGGGCAGCGGCCGAGCTCGCGGTTGGTCAAAAATCTGTGATGCGGTGGGATGCTACTGGTTGACCAATTCTATGGTGGTCTGACCAATTTTGCAATGAACCGCATGTAAAACTATCGGAATAAAAAAGCAATTGATTTTGATAATGGCGATAGTGTTGTAAAGAAAGTTTTTTTAGGGAAAAGGGCACTTTTTTGCAGGAGAAGCACGCATGAAATGGAAACTCTTGCTAAAACGCTGATAGAATGTAGCAGTGAGGAATCTTCTTGCAGGAGTCGATGATGATTATGGTGAACAACATTGGTGGTGCTACGCTGTCTGCGGCCTTGGTCGGGGATAAGGCGCTCACGCCGGTAAAATCAGCCGAAACGGATAAAAACGCCAACGTGGATCTTAGCGCGTCGGTGGCCGCCTATCTGTCGCTGCCTGGTTTCAACGCTTCCAGTCCCCTGCAAACTGATACGAGCAATACCAGCAATACGGGCGACCAGGCCAATGCCTTGGTCAAGGCGGTGTCGGAAGACGAAACGCTGAAAACCGCCTTGCAGCAGTTTGACGAGGGCCTGAAAAGACTGACCCAGCGTCCGGAAACACAAATCTTCCAGGCCAAGTTTGGCAACGACGCCAATAGCAATCAGGCCAGCCAGGTGGACGACAGCCTGCTGCCGTCGCCGGAGCCGCTGCCGGGCGTGGGCAAGGATGGCCTGCTGGGCGTGCCGCCGCCTGAAGCCGAGATGGCTGCCGACACCAACCATGACGGCAAGATCAGCGAAGACGAGCGCATCCGCTACGAAGCGCCGCTGACCTACCGCAGCCTGGCGCACGACGAGGCCGTCGATGCGCAGACCAACGGTCCGAACGCCTTCTCGCTGACCGAAGTCAACCGTGCATATGGCGCGGTGGCGACGCCTGAACCGGCCTGATTCTTACATTCCATTCAAAAATGGGCTTTGCCAGCGATGGCAAAGCCCATTTTTTTTGTCGCCGCACGGCAATTCTCTACACCTGAGCCGGAAAAAATGCGACTATGTTAGCTAATGTATATTTATTTCACCTTTGGTAAGGGTGAGGGGGGAGACTGGAGTGAAAAAACGGATCTTCACAGCGGCTTTGCTTGCCGCAGGCTTGGGCGGTTGCGCGCTCGGGCCGGATTTCAAAACACCTGCGGCGCCTGCCGGCGCCGGCGATAGTTACACTCCCAAGCCGCTTCCCGCGCAAACCGCCTCGGCGCCGGGCACGGCCGGGGCATCCCAGCAATTCGCCTTCGGGCAGGAAATTCCGGCGCAGTGGTGGACCCTGTTCCGTTCCCCGGCCCTCGATCAGTTGATCCGCAGCGCGCTGGCGCAAAATCCGAACATGGCCGCGGCCGAAGCGGCGCTGCGCCAGGCGCAGGAAAACTATAACGCGCAGTCGGGCAATCTGGTCTATCCCGCCGTGAATGCGCAACTGGGCGCGGCACGCCAGAAGACCAGCGCCGCCACCGCCGGCGGTGCGGCCGGCGTCTTCAATCTGTATAACGCCTCGGTCAACGTGTCCTACACGCCGGATGTGTTCGGTTCCACCCGCCGCACGCTGGAGGGCGCGCAGGCGGCGGTCGATTACCAGCGCTTCCAGCTGGAGGCAACCTATCTGGCGCTGACCGCCAACGTCGTCACCACCGCCATCCAGGAAGCCTCGCTGCGCGCGCAGCTGCAGGCCACGCGCGAAGTGCTGGATGCGCTCAACCGCCAGCTCGGCGCGATCGAAAAGCAATTCGAATTTGGCGCGGTGCCGCGCACCACGGTGCTCAGCCAGCGCAATCAGGTGGCGCAGGTCGCGGCCACGGTCGCGCCGCTGGAAAAGGCGCTGGCGTCGGCGCAGCACCAGCTGTCCGTCCTGGCCGGCAAGCTGCCGGGCGAGGCCGGCATGCCCGAGTTTGCGCTGGACTCGCTGACCTTGCCGCAGCAGTTGCCGGTGTCGTTGCCGTCCGAGCTGGTACGCCAGCGTCCCGACATCCGCGCCAGCGAGGAGCAGCTGCATCAGGCCAGCGCCGCTGTCGGCGTGGCGACGGCGGCGCAATACCCGCATTTCTCGCTGAGCGGCAGCTACGGTTCGTCCAGCCAGAGTTTCGGCAAGCTGTTCGACGCCAATACCAATGCCTGGAACCTGGCGGCGGCCATCACGCAGCCCATCTTCAACGGTGGTGCGCTCACTGCCCAGCGGCGCGCGGCGGAAGCGGCTTACGACGCGGCGGCGGCACAGTATCGCGCCACCGTGCTGGCGGCGTTCCAGAACGTGGCCGATGCGCTGCGCGCGCTGGAGTCCGATGCGGCCGCGCTGAAATCGCAGGCCGAAGCGGAAGCGCTGGCCAGGGAAACGCTGACGCTGGCCGAGCAGCAGTACAAGCTGGGGGGGATCAGCTATCTGTCCTTGCTCGATGCGCAGCGCAGCTACCAGCAAACCCATATCACGCTGGTGCAGGCGCAGGCCGCACGTTACGCCGACACCGCGGCGCTGTTCCAGGCGCTGGGTGGCGGCTGGTGGAATCGTAAAAATCAATAATCAATACTGCAGGAGATAACTTCATGACCAAGCGTATGCTCATCATGGTAGGCGCCGTACTTTTACTGATCGTGGTACTGGCGTTCGGGAAGTACATGCAGATTAAAAAACTGATCGCCAGTTCGCCCAAGCCGGGCGCGCAGGTGGTCACCGCGGTCAAGGCGCAAACGGCCGAATGGCAGCCGCAGCTCAGCTCCGTGGGCACGCTGGCGCCGGTGCGCGGCGTCGACGTCACCACCGAGATTGCCGGCCTGGTGCGCGAAGTGCGCTTCAAGTCGGGCGATGAGGTGAAAGCCGGGCAGGTGCTGTTCGAGCTGAATGCGGATTCCGACGTGGCCCAGCTGCGCGCCCTGCAGGCAGCCGCCGACCTGTCGGCCACCACCCTCAAGCGCGACAAGCTGCAGCTGACGGCGCAAGCCATCAGCCAGGCGCAGGTCGATGCCGACGAAGCGGACCTGAAGAGCAAGCAGGCGCTGGTCGCGCAACAGAAGGCGCTGGTGGCCAAGAAGACCATCCGCGCGCCGTTCGCCGGCAAGCTGGGGATCACCGCCATCAATCCGGGCCAGTACCTGAACCCGGGCGACAAGCTGGTGACGCTGCAAACCATCGATACGGTCTATGTCGATTTCTACGTGCCGCAAAAGCAGCTGGCCAGCCTGTCCATCGGCCAGAAGCTGAACCTGACCAGCGACGCTTATCCGGGCGTGGCTTTCCCGGCCAAGGTCACCTCCATCAGCCCGAAAGTGGACGCCGCCACCCGCAACGTGCAAGTGCAGGCCACGGTGCCGAATGCGAAACGCCAGCTGTTGCCGGGCATGTTCGCCAACGTGGCGCTCGATCAGGGGGAGCTGAAAAAATACCTGACCCTGCCGCAGACCGCCATCACCTACAACCCGTACGGTTCGACCGTGTTTGTGCTGGCGCCGCCGCCGGCCAACGCCAAGGACCCGCTCAAGGATGACAAAGGCCAGCCATATCTGGTGGCGCAGCAGGTGTTCGTCACCACCGGGCCGACGCGCGGCGACCAGGTGGCCATCCTCACCGGCGTGAAGGATGGCCAGACGGTGGTCACCAGCGGCCAGCTGAAACTGAAGAACGGCACTCCGGCCACCATCGACAACAAGGTGCAGCCGGCTAACAGCCCGAATCCGACGCCGCAGGAACACTGAGGATCGCCGCCATGAACTTTACCGACATCTTCATCAAACGGCCGGTGCTGGCCAGCGTGATCAGTTTGCTGATCGTGGTGCTGGGTTTGCGCTCGCTGTTCAGCCTTCCGATCAACCAGTATCCGAAGACGCAAAACGCGGTGGTGACCATCTCCACCACCTACTACGGCGCGGATGCGGCCACGGTGGCGGGCTTTATCACCCAGCCGCTGGAGTCGGCCATCGCGCAGGCGCAAGGCATCGATTACCTGTCCTCGTCGTCCAACAGCGGCGTGTCGACCATCACCGCCACGCTGCGCCTGAACTACGATTCCAACCGCGCGCTGACCGAGATCACCACGCAAGTCAACTCGGTCAAGAACCAGCTGCCGCAGCAGGCGCAGCAACCGGTGCTGACAGTGCAGACCGGCCAGACCACGGACGCCATGTACATGGGCTTCTACAGCGACACGCTGCCGACCAATAACGTCACCGACTTCCTGGCGCGCGTGGTCAAGCCCAAGCTGGATTCGATTCAGGGCGTGCAGACCGCCGAGCTGCTGGGCGCGCGCCAGTTCGCGCTGCGCGCCTGGCTGGACGCCGGCAAGATGGCGGCGCACGGCGTCACGGCGGCGGAAGTCAGCCAGGCGCTGGCCGCCAACAACTACCTGGCCGGCCTGGGCGCGACCAAGGGGCAGATGGTGACCGTGCCGCTCACCGCCGGCACCGACCTGCACACGGTGGACGAATTCAAGCAGCTGGCCGTCAAGCAGGCCGGCGGCGCCATCGTGCGGCTGGAGGATATCGCCACCGTCACGCTGGGATCGGAAAACTACGACTTCAACGTGGCCTTCAGCGGCGTGCGTTCGGTGTTCATCGGTATCAAGGTGGCGCCGGAGGCCAATATCCTCGACGTGGCCAAGCGCGTGCGCGAAGCCTTCCCGGCCATCCGCGACCAGCTGCCTGCGGGCCTGACCGGCGAAATCGTCTACGATTCCACGGAGTTCATCAATACCTCGATTGAGGAAGTGGTGAAGACGCTGGTGGAAGCGCTGATCATCGTGACGGTGGTGATCTACCTGTTCCTCGGCAGCTTCCGCGCGGTGATCGTGCCGGTGGTGGCCATGCCGCTGTCGCTGATCGGCACCTTCTTCGTGATGCTGATGCTGGGTTATTCGATCAACCTGCTGACGCTATTGGCCATCGTGCTGGCCATCGGCCTGGTGGTGGACGACGCCATTATCGTGGTGGAAAACGTCGACCGCCACATGAAGGCGGGTATGACGCCGTTCGATTCCGCCATCATCGCGGCGCGCGAGCTGGGCAGCCCGATTCTGGCGATGACGGTGGTGCTGATCGCCGTGTACGTGCCGATCGGCTTCCAGGGCGGCCTGACCGGCGCGCTGTTCACCGAGTTTGCGTTTACGCTGGCCGGCGCGGTGGCGGTGTCCGGCATTGTGGCGCTGACGCTGTCGCCCATGATGTGTGGCCACTTCTTCGACCATACGCAGGATGAAGGGCGCTTCGTCAAGGCCATCGACAAGGTGTTCGACAAGGTGCACAACGGTTACCTGCGCCTGCTGCATAGTTTGCTGAATACCTGGCCGGTGCTGATCGTGTTCGGCGTGATCGTGTTTGTGCTGCTGATTTTGCAGTTCAAGATGTCGCAGTCGGAGCTGGCGCCGGAAGAGGATCAGGGCATCGTGCTGTCGCAGGTGGTGGGCGCGCCCACCGCCACCTCGGACCAGATGCAGGCTTACGCCAAGCAGATTTTCGAAGTGGCCAAGGAACTGCCCGAGTATGAGCAGATGTTCCAGATCACCGGCGTGCCGACCACCAATTCCGGTATCGGCGGCGTGCTGTTCAAGCCATGGGCCAAGCGTAGCCGCTCGGCGCACGAGATCCAGCAGGAGCTGCAGGCCAAGTGGAACGGTATTGCCGGCGGCCGCGTGGCGGCGTTCCAGTTCCCGGCGCTGCCGGGCAGCTCGGGCTTGCCGGTGCAGTTTGTGATCACCACCACCGAGCCGTTCGAGAACCTGAACACGGTGGCGCACGCGGTGCTGGAAAAAGCGCAGAAGGACAACAAGTTCTACTTCGTCGACGTCGACCTGAAAATCGACACGCCGCAGGCACGCGTGGACGTGGACCGCGACAAGCTGGCCACGCTGGGCCTGACGCAGCAGGACTTCGGCAACGCCATGGCGGCGGCGCTGGGCGGCGGCTACGTCAACTACTTCTCGATCTCCGGCCGTTCGTACAAGGTGATCCCGCAGGTGCAGCAGGTGGATCGCCTGAATCCAAGCGATGTGCTGGACTTCTACATCAAGACGCCAAGCGGCGACATGATCCCGGCCAGCACGGTAGCCACCATCAAGTACAGCGTGCAGCCGGAATCGATCACCCGCTTCCAGCAGTTGAACTCCGCCACCATCTCCGGCGTGACCGGCGCTTCGCAGGGCGAGATCCAGCAGTACCTGCGCGACGCGCTGAAGGAAGTGGCGCCATCGGGCTATACCGCCGACTTCTCGGGCGAATCGCGCCAGTACGCGGCGGAGTCGGGCGGCTTCCTGGTGACCATGCTGTTCGCGATCATCATCGTGTTCCTGGCGCTGGCGGCGCAGTTTGAAAGCTTCCGCGATCCGGTGGTGATTCTGTTCTCGGTGCCGATGGCGTTGTTCGGCGCGATGTCGTTCATCTTCCTCGGCTTCGCCTCGATCAACATCTACACGCAGGTGGGGCTGGTGACGCTGATGGGCCTCATCTCCAAGCACGGCATCCTGATCGTGGAGGTGGCCAATCATTTGCGTACTGCCGGCAAGTCCAAGCGCGAGGCCATCGAGGAAGCGGCGGCCACCCGTCTGCGTCCTATCCTGATGACCACCGCCGCCATGGTGTTCGGCGTAGTGCCGCTGGTGATCGCCTCGGGCGCCGGCGCGGCCGGCCGCCATGCCATGGGGCTGGTGATCTTTACCGGCCTGTCGATCGGTACTTTGTTCACGCTGTTCGTGGTGCCTGCCATGTATATGTTCCTGGCTGGCGAGCATAAGGCGGAGGCAAGGCTGGCCGACGCCGCGCCGGACGCGCCGTCGGCGCAGGGCGCCCACTGAGCGCCGCGATGGACGAGGGCGGGAAAGCCAAGGCAGGCCGCTGGCATTGGCTGTCTGGAGGCCGCCAGCGTCGTCAGGAGGAAGTCATCCTGATGATGTTGTGCGCCCTCAGCGTCCCGAGCATCCTGCCGTTTGGCGTGTACCGCCTGTTACAAGGCAACTGGGCGTCGGCGGCTGTCGACCTGACGCTGGTGATCGGCATGTCTGCGACGATCGTGCACGTCTGGCGCACCGGCCGTTATCAGGTGGCCAGCCTGGGGGTGACGCTTTTCTACTCGGTCGGCATGCTGGTGACGGTGTACCTGCGCGGCGTGGCGCTGGTGTACTGGGTCTATCCGACCATGATCGCCGCCTATTTCGTGTTGCGGCCGGCGGCGGCGCTGGCCATCAATAGCGCCAGTTTGCTGATGCTGGTTGCCATTCTGGTGAGCCGGATGGAAGTGCTCAACCTGATGACCATCGTGGTGACCATCGCCCTGGTGAACCTGTTCGCCTACATCTTTGCCTACCGTACTGGCCTGCAGAACAAGGAGTTGCACAACGCGGTGGAGCTGGATTTCCTGACCGGCGTCGGTAACCGCCGCGCCATGGAGCGTAGGCTGGCCGAGCACGCGAACGAGCGCAGACCGCATCTTGAATCCAGCCTGCTGTTGCTGGACCTGGACCACTTCAAGCAGGTCAACGACCAGTACGGCCACGCGGCCGGCGACAAGGCGCTGATACGGCTGGCGGAACTGATGCGCGGCCATACGCGTTCGTCGGACCGCATCTTCCGCTACGGCGGCGAGGAGTTCGCCATCATCGCCAGCGGCGCGGGCCTGAGCGCGGCGGCGCGGCTGGCGGAAGGCATCCGCGCGGCAGTGGCCTCGGCCACGCTGCTGGAAGGGCATCCGATTACCATTTCCATCGGCGTCGCCTTCATGGACAAGGAACGGACGCCGGCCGACTGGCTGGCGCAGGCCGACAAGCTGCTGTACGCCGCCAAGCAGGGTGGCCGCAATGCGGTGCGGGTGGAGGAGGAGGTGGCGACATGAGGGGCATCGTCGCTGCCGCGCTGAGTGCTTGTGCCTTGGGCGCGGCGGCACAGCAGGCGCCGGCGCCGATCGATCTGTCCGCGCCGGCGCAACAAGCCACGCCGGGATTAAGCGATGAGTTGATCCGGAAAGCCGTGCGCGAGACCATTGCCGAAGATCCGCATCCGGCGCCGGCCGCCAACCGGCAGGGTGGCGTGCTGCGCGCCGAAACTTCAACCCTGCAGTCGCGCATGACCACCGCCTTCAATGACGCCAAGGTGCCGGATTGCCTGCATGACGATGCGCTCAAGCTGCAACCGGCCAGGATAGGGCCGATTGGTGTGGTCGGCCCCTTGTCGCTGCCCTGGATTATCGCCGCCGCGGTGCGCGGCAAGTGCCTTTAGAACGGCCGCACGCCGATCAGTGGAGCATGCAGCCAGCCGGCGAATACCACGGCGGCAACGATGCCGCCCACTATGGTGAGGGCGGTGGCGCCGCCGTTGCCGGCCGGGTAGACCGTGCCGGCCGAGCGGTCGCGCCGGCGCGAGGCGCTGAACAGCAGCACCGACCACGCCAGGAAGCTGCCGAACAGCAGAATGTCATGCAGCGTGCCGTTGGCGATCAGGTGCGCCAGCGCCCAGGTCTTCACGCCCAGCGTCATCGGATGATGCAGCCTGGCCTTGATGCCGTTGCGCGGCACGTAGGCGGCAGTGAGGAAGATGAAAGCGATCACCGCCAGCAGCGCGGCGATGTGGCGGGTGAAAGGCGGTGGCGTCCACACCACCACCGGCGCCTGGCGCGCCAGGCTGTAGCCCCAGACGATCAGCACGAAGCCGACAATGGAGATCACCGAATACAGGCCTTTCCAGGCATTTGCTCCCATGCGCGCGCGGGTGGCGTTGCGCCAGTCTTCCGCGAAGATGCGGACCGAGTGCAGTCCGAGAAAAATGATCAGGCCCAGTACCAGTATTGTCATCGCACATTCCTAAGTGGGTTGAGGCTATCGCAGCCGGCCCGCCAAGTGTACCGCATCGCCACTGCCGGCGAGACGCAGTGCGCGCCAGCCGTCGTCATCTGCCCAGCTCTCCGGCGCCACCTGTACCGACAACGCGGTGCAGGGCAGCGTCACCGGCCTGACGAAGCGGACGTCGATCTCATCGAAACGCACGCCCTGCTGCGCCAGCACTTCGTAGCTGCGCACAAAGCTGCCAAAGCCGTGCAGTACCAAGTTGCGGAACACCGAACGGCGCGCCAGCGGGCCGCACCAGTGAATGGGATTGAAGTCGCCGGTCAGCAGCGCGAAACGCAAACCATCGCGGGCATCGGCGTGCCACAATCCGGCCGTGATCCAGTCAGGCTCACGATTGCGTTCCTGCGGCGTTTTCGGCGCGCGCGGGCCGGGCAGCAGGAAGCTCATATGCAGCCGCGCCTCCACCAACGACGGATCCTGCCCGGTGCCGGTGGTCACGGCCACCACCACCTTGATACGGCCCGGCACTGCCTCGATCTGCTCGACGGCGGCGGTGACGTGCAGCGGCACATTGCGCGGCAGCTGGCCGTGCACGCGCAAGCTCACGCCCTGGTTGATCACACTGGTGAGGCGGTAGGGCATGCGCAGCAGCAGCTCGCCCACCAGCGGCAGGCTCCATTGCGACACCATGTGTGGCGGCAGCAAGCCGTCGTAGCTGCGTGCGGCGCCGGACCAGGCGATGTACTGTTCCACCAGATCCAGCGGCGGCGCGGCGATCACGCGCGTCACCGACGCCTTGCGCGCCGCCACGCCGGCAGATTGTGAAGCGGGCGTCAATGCGTTCAGCAGCGTGTGGCCAAGCACGCGCGCGCCGGTTAGCAGCATCGCGCTCTGGTGGCGTAGCAGGCCATAAGGCACGGCGGCCGTCATTGCCCCACCGCCTTCACCGCCGCCGCCAGCAACGCCTGCGGCTGATACAGCAGCCGGAGCGGCGTCAGGCCCAGCCGCACCACCACCAATTGCTGCGACGGTACGATGGCGATGCTTTGCCCATCATGGCCTTCCATCCAATAGGTATCGGCCGGCAGCTGGAAGCGGGCATCGGGATTCTGGCCTTCCGGCGCGTCGCCACTCGGTCCCCAGCGCCACACCTGTCCCATGCCGTATTGGCCGCCGGAAGCCGGCGCCACCTGCTGCATGCCTTCGACAAAGCCGGCCGGCAGGATGCGCTTGCCCTGCCAGACGCCATCCTGCAGCAGGAACTGGCCGAAGCGCGCCCAGTCCAGCGTGTTGGCGTACATATAGCTGGAGCCCACCAGGTTGCCGCGCGCGTCGGCCTCGATCACCGCGCTGTTCATGCCCAGCGGCGCAAACAGGCGATTATGCGGCAGCGATAGCGCATCGCTACCGGCCGCACGCTGCCAGATGCGCGACAGCAGCACCGTGGTGCCGCTCGAATAATTCCACTTGCTGCCGGGCGGCTGTTCCAGCGGTTGCGTCGCCGTGAAAGCCGCCATGTCCGGCTCCAGATACAGCATGCGCGTGACGTCGGACACGGTGCCGTAACTCTCGTTGTAACGCAGGCCGCTGCTCATCGACAGCAGCTGCGCCAGCGTGATCTGCGCGCGCGGATCGGCTTTATCGGGCCAGAAGCCGTTCTGCTGCAAGGACAGCTTGCCATCCTCCATCTGCATGCCGACCAGCGCCGCCGTCACCGTCTTGGTCATCGACCATCCCAGCAGCGGCGTGGCGGCGTTAAAGCCAGCGCCATAGCGCTGCGCCACCAGCCGGCCGCGATGGATCACCGCCATGCCGCGCACGCCCGGCCCGGCCAGCACATCCTGGTCCAGCAAAGCCTGCACCGCCGGATTGGAATCGGCCTGCGAGCCGGTTGGCCAGCGTACGTTGGGCGAGGGTGCCCAGATCCTGATCGGGTTGAATTGATACTGCGTGGCCCGCGCCGCATCGCCGTCCGGCGCTACCGCGCAGCCAGTACCAGGCCGATACACCGCCAAACCGTCGCCTACAAAGCCGAAGAACTGCGCCCGTACAGTCTTGCGCTCCTTGTCCACGCTCACGGACAGGTGCCTGAGCAAGGGATGGCCGGGCGCCTGCACATCGTCGGCCAGCACGGACTGCGCATCGCGCCCGGCGATAAACACATTGGAACAGACGATTTTGGCGCTGTAACTGGCGCCGACCTTCAACAACTCCGGCGGGCGCACCGCCAGCGTTGCCGTACCGCCAGCCGCAACCACCAGTACTGCCGCAGCAGTCAGCACGAGTCTGGACGCCATTTACATGCTTGCCCTGAATTCCACGCCGATTGCGCGCGGCGGCGTGATGTAGGCGTACGGCGCGCCGTATTGTTCCGTCTGACCGCCCAGCGATGTGACGTAACGCTGGTCGAACACATTATTCACGATCAGCGCCACGCCGTAGCGCGAGCCTGGGCTATCCCAACCAACGCGCAGATCGAACTTGCTGGTGGCTTTGCCGGTCTTCAGCCTGGCGGTACTCAGGCAGCTCAGGGCTGCGGTGTCGCTGTTGCAGCGGGTGGCGCTGGCGTGCGTGCCCTGGAAGTTGACGCTGGCGCGGCCGTTTTCCATTTCCCAGTTCATGTTCACGCCCGCCATGGCGGTGAGGCGCGGCGTGCCGACCGGCTGGCCGCCCAGATCCAGCGTGACCTTGCCGCTGGCGTCCAGGCGCTGGTAACGGGTGTAGGTCTGGTCGATGTATTCAAAGCCGCCGAACAGCGTCACGCGCGGCGACAGGCGGATGCGGCCATCGACATCGAGGCCGTGCGCCTTCTGATCGCTGGCGATCACGTTGTAGGTCGGGATGGTGCCTACGCTGTACAGCTGGATGTCCTGCAGATTCTTGAACTTGTAGGCGAACAGCGAGGCGTTGATGCTGGCGCGGATGTCCGGCAAGGCCAGCTTCACACCGGCCTCGAAGTTGGTCATCTTCTCCGGTTCAAAGCTCGGGTCCTTGCCGGCCCCGGTGGCGGCGGCGGGATTCGGCGGCGTGAAGATATTGAAGCCGCCGGCCTGGTAGCCGCGCGACAGGGAGGTGAACAGCAGGGTGTCCTTGTTCAGCTTATGGTCCAGCACCAGGCGCGGACTCCAGTCGGTCCAGTCCTTCTCGCGCGTGACCGGCGACGACGCCAGTTGCGCGGCGTTGGCGAAGATGACGTTGGACGGGAACGATGCCGCATTCAGGCCGGCCAGCGGGCCAAAGCTGTTGAGAAAATCGTCCAGCTGCGGCGACACGCGGCCCGGCACGAACCACGTCATGCGCTTGTTGTCCCTGGTGTAGCGCAGGCCGACGGTGACATTGGTTTGCGGCGTCAGGTGCCAGATGGTATCGCCGTAGATAGAGGCCGACCTGGTGCGCACATCGCTGTAATGCGTTTCGTCCCAGCTGAACTGGGAATCGGCGCTGATGCCCGGCAGGCCGGCCGCCGCCAGACCGCCGAACAGCATGGCGAAGTTGGGATCGCCGCCCTGGAACTGGCTCAGGGTGTCCAGTGTGCCGGTGGTGACGTAGGCGCCGGCATCCTGATGCTCGTTGTTGCGATAGAAGCTCAGGCCCGCGATCCAGTCCAGCCGGTCGGTCTTGCCCGACAGCTTGAACTCCTGCTGGAAACTGTGCGCGCGCTTGGCGTCCAGCGTGGTCAGTTGCAGGTCGGCGCGTGCGCCGCCGTCGTTGTCGGTCAGGTTGTGGGTGGCGAAGCGGCGATAGGCGGTGATGAGATTGAAAGTCATGCCGGCCACAGGTACTTCGAAGCGCAGCGTGGCGCCGTCGAACTTACGGCCTTCCGTGCCTTGCTGGTCGTTCGCCAGCGGCGCATCGAACGGATTGACGAAGTTGGCGGTGTAGGCGGCATCGTACACGCCGCGGTAGCCGCCCAGCGGCAGCGCCGGGTTCTTGATCACGCCGAAGGCCGGACGGCCATACTGCTCCATGTTCTCATGCTCCCACGCGAACACCAGCTTGGCCACGCCGAAGTCCTTGCGCACCGAGAGGCGGGTGGCCCAGTCCTTGTCGCCACCGGATTTCTTGCCGGTGGCGGTGTTGTCGGCCCAGCCTTCGCTGCCCGAGCGCACCACCACCAGGCGGGTGGCCAGGGTGTCGGTGATGGGGAAGTTCAGCATCACATCGGCGTTGGCGCGGCCGAAACGTCCCAGCTTGACGTGGGCGTTGGCGTCGACATCCTTGCCCGGTTCATTGGTGGTGATGGCGATGGCGCCGGCCGCGCTGTTGCGGCCGAACAGCGTGCCTTGCGGCCCCTTGACCACTTCAATCCGCTGCACGTCGATGAAGTTCATCAGCGCGCCGCCGGTTTTGCCGGTGTACACGCCATCGACATAAATGCCGACCGGGGAATCGGTGGCGATGCCGAAATCGCCCGCTTGCACGCCGCGGATGCCGAACGATGGCTGGGTGGGTTCGTTGGCGTCCACCGTCAGGCCGGGAATGTAGCCATTCAGGTCCGCCAGATCCTTGGCGCCGATGGCTTCAATGTCCTTGCCGGTGACGACCTGCATGGTCATCGGCACATCCTGTACCAGTTGCTTGCGCGACTGCGCGGTGACGACCACGGACTGCACTTCGTCGGCTGCCTGTGCCTGCGGGACGAAGAAGGCCGCGGCAAGGCTGGCGGCGATGACGGTTCGACGCATTTTCATGTTGTCTCCCATTGATGTGCTTTTATGTTTTATCCAACCATACAGCGGCACCCAAGGGCGAGTGCCAGCACCATCGGATCGAGACGATTATGCCTATAACAATGCCAAATACTCAAGAATTACCGGCCCGTGTGACGCATACGGAACACAAACGGGCCGGCAAGCGCATCGCTAGTTAAGCTAGTTGAAGCGGACCTCAGCCGACGTAGGGAATGTAGCTGATGCCATTTTGAGTAACGCCCACCAGGGCCGCCACATTTTCCGCGCTTTCGCTGAAGCTGGCCAGGGCGTCGGCGGCGGTGATGCGGTGCTGGTCCAGCAGGTCCAGCCAGTAGGCCGCGCCGCCGGCGTCCGGGGCGCGGTGCAGGACGTTGCTGTACAGGTGGGTCACCAGTTCGGCGTTGGTCGGCGTGGCGCCGTACAGGGTCTTGAATTCGTTGGACTGCACGAAGCCCTGCGCGACGTCGATCAGGCGCACGCCCTTGTCCATGGCGCCGATCCAGTAACCGAGACCGGCGGCGTCCGGGGTGCGGTCGAAGGCGGCCTGGTACAGGCGATAGGCCTGGCCGGCGGTGCCGGTGGTGGTATCGAATGCCAGCACGCCGTCGCTGAACTGCAGACGTTCGATGCCGCTCAACTGGTCGATGCCTTCGCTGCCCTTGGTGTCCTGCACCGAGTAGCCGGTAGCGGTTTTCTGGATGGTGTAGTCGGCGCGCGCATGCTGGTAGGCGGCGGTATCGAGGCCGGCGCCGCCGCGCAGGGTATCGTTGCCGTCCATGCCGTGCAGGACGCCGCCGAGCGGATTGGCGAAGATCAGGTCATCGCCGTCGCCGCCGTAGGCGTTGCGGATAGTGCTGCCGGCGCCGATTTTCAGCCCGGCGCCATTCAGGCGCGACAGGCTGCCGCCGCTCAGGTCAATCAGATTATTCTCGCCCAGCGCGGCGGTGTTGATGGTGTCGTTGCCGCCATCTTTGTCCACCAGAATGCCGCGCGATGGATCGGACTTGACCAGGTCGGCGAAATCGCTGGTATAGATGTAGGTGTCGTCCCTGCTGGCGGCGTGGCCGATCAGGTCCAGCGTCCAGTCGCCAAGCTTGCCGGTATCGCCGGGCTGCTGGTCGACTACATTCAACGTCCACCGGCCGCTGGCGGTTTCCCCCCAGTCCAGCACCGTATCGAAAGTAAAGTGAATGTTTTGCTGGCTGGAACCGGTGCCGCTCAGGACTCCCTGCGACGGGTGCGACATCAGGTAGCTGGTGGTGCCGGTCGGAGAGGTCAGCGCAATCGTCAGGTCACCGATGAACGAATGCGTGATATTGACGCTGACGTCGACCCGTTCCACCACCATGTCGCTGGCGATATCGATGGTGCTGCTGAGTCCCTGCTTGTCGGCGTCGGGAATCGCCTGGTCGACGGTTTGCCCGGCCGTGACTTCCACCGTATTGGCGACGGTTTGCGGCGTGCCGTTCCAGCTGGCCGCCAGCCGCACCGCGGCCAGCGCGTCGACCTGCCCAAAGCCGGTGGTCTGGCTATGTGTAAACCGCAGACCGCCGCCGTTCCAGTCGTTAGCGCCGTTGGCAGCTGCGGCCTGGGTCTGGTGTGCGGTATAAGCCAGAATCTGCTGCACATCGCGGTAGCCGAGATGCGGATTCGCTTCCAGCATGAGCGCCACAATGCCGGAGACGACCGGTGCGGAGAACGAGGTGCCGTTGGCAAACACGAAGTCGCTGGTGCTGGTTCCCGCTGTACCCACTCGGTCGGTGGTGATGATGCTGGAGTAGTCCGAGATGCCCGAGCCGCCGGGGGCCGCCACCAGCATGGAGGCGCCTGCGGTGCCGAAGTAGGAAGGCTTGCCATCATAATCGGTGGCGCCGACCGTGATGATGTAGCGGCTATTCTGGAAGTTGTGCAGGTTAGTGTCGTCGCCGAAGTAGTACGAATTGCCCGCCGACTGCACGACGACCGTACCGAGGCCGCTACGGCCTTGCGCCGCCAGATCGTGCAAGGCCGCAAACGCAGGCGCGAAGGCAGGGTCGTTGGCGTTGTCGTAGAAGGCCCAGTTGGTATCGAACTTCAGCAGGTTGTTATAGCCCCACGAGTTGTTCAGCACATCGAAGGACTTGGCGTACTGGAAGGCGTTGGCAATTTCGATTTGCAGTTTCTCGCCATACTGGCTGGCGCCGTACAGCGAAACCAGCTTGGCGTCATAGGCCACGCCGACCGCGCCGCTGCCGTTGCGGGCGGCGGCGATGACTCCCGCCACCGCGGTACCGTGATTGTCACTGATGGTGACCGGCGAGCCGCCAGGCGCCATGGTCAGCACGGTCCGTCCCTGGTCGGTGAGGTCGTTGGCGGCCAGGTCGGGATGGGTGGCGTCGATGCCGTTATCCAGCACCGCCACTTTCACCCCCTTGCCGGTGGCCTTGTGCCAGGCCTGCACCGTGTTAGTGGTATATAGATGCCATTCGAAGCTGGACAAATAATCCGACGGCAGTTGCAGGCCATTGCCATCGTCGTCGTCGATGTAGCCCCTGGCGCCGCTGTCGCTGCCGGTCCTGCCGTTGGTTGGCTGACTTAATGACACGCCAAAGACGCGATCGGGCTGGAACTCGTGGTTGCCATAGATAGGCACGTGGACAGTGGCAGTGGTGGCCCCCGCCGCGAAAGTCACCGTCTGGTGCACGCCCCGGTAGTCGACGCCGTCTTTGGCTGACTCGTCGTGGGTATCGAATTGCACGGTGGTCGGAAGGGCGGAGGCGCTGGAGAGTGTCAGCGTAAATACCATGTCCGCCGCGCCGCTATTGCCTTCCCATATCGCCTTCGACGCGATGCTCACGGTCGGCATCGGGACGACGGTGACGGAGCCATCGCTGGCAAAGGTCAGAGTGTGCTCGAAACCTTTCGTGTCATCAGCGAGGTAGCCGTTGGTCCGGGTATCGCCATTGAATTCGGCGGCGACCAGCGTGACGAAATAACTGCCTGTGGCCGGCCTGACGTAGCTGACCATCTGGTCGATGTTGAGCAGCTTCTGGCCGGCGGCCAGCGGCTTGCCGTCGTTGAGCTGCACCACGCCGATACGGTAGCCGTGATTGCCGCCTGCCGGGTCCCAGGGCTGGCTGGTCACCCACATTTCCAGCTGCACCGGGCCGGTGGTGGCGCTGGTGGACAGGTTGTCCACCTCGGCGGCGGCGATGCGAATGGTACCGTTGGCGTTGATCTGGTAAGTGTACTGCCCGGTTAATACAACATTGCTCATGGTCTGCACCGAAATAAGATTCGGTATTGTAGACTTTCGTGCAATGTAAGATCAATAATATTTCTTGATTGCAGTGAAAATTACTGCGTGGATCGCTTCGGTGAGGTGTGCACGCCACACTGAACTGGCCTGGGAATGAGCTCACGTTCGGCGCCCGGTGTGGCGGCCAGGCCTGCGCCGCCTATCGGGCGCCGAACGTGCTGGTAAATACCGGCCTCAGAAGCTGGTCGACAGGCCCGCATACAGCGAACGGCGCTCGCCGTACTGCGGCGCGCCCACGCCCACGCCCGAGCCGTCGCGCAGCAGATAGGATTTGTCGAAGGCGTTGATCAGGGCCAGCCGGCCTTCCACCGTGCCCACCGGCGTGGCTTTCCAGGTGTGCGTCAGCGCCAGGTTGACAGTGGTGTAGCGCGGCAGGTGGCCGGAGTTCGGCGCGCCGCCGTCCGGCGTCATGCGCAAGCCGCTGCCGTACAGGAAATCGCCGCTGATCTGGGTGTCGCCCCAGTGGTAGTGGGCGCCGCCGGACAGCGTTACGGTCTGGTCGTGGTCGACGTGGATGTAGTGGTTGGCGATGTAAGCCAGTTCGTCGGGGCCGAACAGGGACTGGCCGGAGGTGATGTTGCTGCCCTCGGCCTTCTGCGTGGTCACGTTCAGGAAGGCGCCCCAGGTCTTCTGGTTGTACACGCCGGACAGTTCCAGTCCCTTGGCGTAGCCGCGGTCATAGTTAAACGGCGACAGGATCAGCGCCTGCCCGAACTGGCCTTCGTCCAGCATATTGCGGATCTTCTTGTAGTAGGCGTCCGCGGTCACGGTCAGCGCCTCGCTTACCTGGTGGCTGACGCCCACATCGAAGTAGTGCGTGCGCTCGGACTTGACGTTGTCGGACACCGGCACTTCCGGCGCATTCGAGGTGCCGGCGTATTTGTCGATGCTGGACTGCGCCGCCAGTTCCTGAGGTGGCGGCGTGAAGTAGCGCGAGTAGCCGGCATGCAGCGCCGTGCCCTTGGCCAGCTGGTAGGCCACGTTGATGCGAGGGCTCCATTGCTGTTCCTCGACGAAGGCCGACACTTTATCGAAGCGCACGCCGTAGTTGACGGTCAGCGGCGCGCCGATATGCCATTCGTCCTGCAGGTAGATGCTGGACAGCTTGCCGGTCTTGCTGCCGTTGTCGATGATGGTGCGCGGAACGGTGCTGGCCTGCGTGCCGTCGTCGTTCATGTCGAACACGCCCACGCTGTTGTCGCTGTGCGTGGTCTGGCGGGTGTAGGCCAGACCGGCGCGGAGGGTGTGGGTGCCATTGAGCTTGTAGCTGGCGTCGAACTGCAGGCCGCTGGCCGAATTGGAGCGCAGCGTGTCGGACGCAACGCCGTTGTAAGCCAGGTCGCCCACCGGATCGGGCGTGTAGTGCAGTTCCGAATACTGGTGGAAGGCCGATACCTGGTAATTCAGATCGCCGGCGCTCTTTTGCAGCGACAGCACGAGGAAGCGATTGAGCTCGCGCTGGCGCTCGTCCAGCTGCGACGAATCCGGCGCGGTGGCGCCGGCGACGGCGTAGGACGGCTCCTGATCCGGGTTGTTCGGAATCTGGAAGCGGCCGTTGTAGGTGCCGAACATCAGGCCCAGACGGGTGTTGTCGTCGACGAAGTAGGACAGGGTGCCAAACGACTTGGCCTGCCGCGTGCGGTCGTGCAGCGCGCTGGTGGTCGGCAGCGGATTCTCGATACCCAGCTTGTTCGACACGTAGCTGCCGGACAGGTAGTAGTTGAATGCCCCCTGCGTGCCGAAGAATTCCGCGCTCGGCTCGACGTGGTCGTGGCTGCCCACCAGGATGCCGACGCGGCCGCCGCTGCCCGGCTGGCCTTCCTTGGTCTGGATGTCGACGATGCCGGAGGTGCGCAGGCCGAATTGCGCCGGCAGCGCGCCGGTAATGAAGTCGGTCGATGCCACGAAACGGGTGTCGATCGACTGGCCAAAGCCGCTGATCGATTCCGGCAGCTGCACGCCGTTGACGCGGTACTGCACATTGGCGTGGTCGTCGCGCACGTGGATGGAGCCGGAGCCCTTGGAGTCCTGGCTCACGCCGGGAAGACGCAGCAGCACTTCATTGAAGGGCGTGTTGTCGCCCTGGCCCAGCTGATCGATCATGTGCTTGTCGATGCTGTAGATGGTGGTGCCGACGTTGGGGGACAGATCGATGCGCGCGTTTTTCAGGTGGGCGGCGGTGATTTCCACTTGCGGGATGACCGCGTTGTCGTCGGCGTAGGCGTAGCTGCACAGGATCGCTGCGATCAGCATGGGGATGGTACGGAGCTGCATATTAATTCCTTGAATAGGTTCGGACGTGCGCAGGCAGCGCCCTCACGGGGCGCCGTCATGCGGGTGAATTCAGATGGAAGTAACAGCGGCGCCGGGCGGCGCCTGAGAAGGCGGCGTGAAATAACCGGTTTGCGCGGCGCGCACCACGGCGGGCGGCGCCAGCACCGGCAGGCTGGCCAGCAGCGCCATCGGAGCGGCGGCAACGCTGGCCGGCGGTACGCCGCCAGCCGGCAGATGCACCACCGAGCAGGCGGCGCAATCGGGTTCGTGATCGGTATAAGCGTGGGTGTGCGAGTTCGCACCCAGCAGTTGCAGCGCCAGGAACAGCAGCACGAAGAACATCATGACGCGCTGATAGCGCGTCTGGCGATGTGCTGTACTGATGTTGGTGGTCCGGGCTTTCATCCCGTGATTCTACCTCAATGCTGCTGATTGAGGTAAGAGTCGCCCACCAGTCCGCGCCGCGTGGCCAGCACTACGGCGTGGGTGCGAGCCGTGGCGCCCAGTTTGTCAAAAAGCCCTTTGACGTGGGTCTTGACCGTGCCCACGCCGATGCCCAGCTCGCGCGCGATCGACTTGTTGCACTGGCCTTGCGCCAGCAGCTGCAGCACGTCGGTTTCGCGGCTGGTCAGGCCGATGCGGGTGAAACTGTCGGCCACGCAGCGGCTCAGCTCCGAGCTGAGGTAGCGCAGGCCGCGGCTCAGCGTGCGCACCGCCGTCAGCAGCTGCTCCGGGCCGGCGTTTTGCAGCAGGTAGCCGTGCACGCCGGCCATCATGGCCGTGCGCACTTCCCATTCGCGTTCCAGCTGGGTGACGATCAGCACCCTGGGCTGGTTCTCGCTGTGGTGGGCGTTGGCGCTGTTGCGCATGTGTTCCAGCCCGCCGCGGTGGTCGACGATGATCACGTCCGCCGCGCCGCTGCCGATGATGTTCATGTCGGCATGCGCGCCGAGCAGCGCAGCCAGGCCGGCGCTGACGATAGGTTCCGCGTGCGCGATCCGCACGTTAACTTTATCGCCTTGCTGGACGACGGCACCGCTATTGCCGGCGCTGCCGACGACGGCCTGGGGCCAGGATCGGGTATCCACTCGCATGTCATTCTCCTCAAAATAAAATGCTATCAATCGCTAATCCACAGGATCGGCCGGGACCACCAGGCGGCGGCGCCCGAACAGGCGCGCATCCACCGAGTAAGCGCCCGCGCCCAGCAGCACCAGCGCGACCGCCGTCATGGCGGAGGTCATCGGCAATGCCGCCTGCGGCCAATCTGCGTGGGCCAGGCAGGCTAGCTGGAAGATCCCGCCGAGCAGGGCCGCCACCGGCGTCAGCACGCCGGCCGCCAGGGCCGTCACCAGCACCAGTTTCAGCAACGCCAGCCACCAGGGCGTGGCACCGCCGCAGCCGCCTTCCAACAGTAGCTGCAAGCTCACGGCCGCCCTTAATAGCAGGAGGCCGACACCCGCGCTCCCGCGCGGGAAACTGGAACTGAATCCTCGCATGAACAGAAGATTAAGCTTTCCATCCCGGTTTGCCACGCCCCGATACGGGAGGTGACGCCTACCCAGATGGAGGTATAGGCAAACGCTTGCACTTATGGCATGCTTTGCGTCAGATGTCAGAAATTTATCCGCGAGATTGATGCCCATGAACCCGCCGCCCATCACTATCCTCAGCGTCGACGATCACCCGATGTTCCGCGAAGGGATAGCCAGCGTGATTGCCGACGAAGACGATATGCTGCTGGTGGAGGAGGCCACCAACGGCGTGCAGGCGGTGGAAGCCTGGCGCCGCCTGCGGCCCGACGTGACGCTGATGGACATCCAGATGCCGGACATGAACGGCATCGACGCCACCATCGCCATCCGCAAGGAGTTCCCGCAAGCGCGCATCGTGGTGCTGACCACTTACGAGGGCGACGTGCTGGCGCAGCGCGCCATCGCCGCCGGCGCCGCCGGTTATCTGCTCAAGAGCATGCTGCGCAAGGAGCTGCTGGCCACCATCCGCTCCGTGCACGAAGGCCGCCGCAGCATCCCGGCGGCGGTGGCCAGCGGCATCGCCGAGCATTGGCACGAAGGAGTGCTGAGCAAGCGCGAAGTGGAGGTGCTGCAGCTGGTGGCCGGAGGCCAGAGCAATAAGCGCATCGGCATGCACCTGGCGATATCCGAGGAGACGGTCAAGGTGCATATGAAGAGCATCCTGGCCAAGCTGAATGCCAGCGATCGCACGCACGCGGTCACGCTGGCGATCGAGCGCGGCATCCTCGACCTGCACGCCTGCGGCATCCTTCAATAATCCGCCAAGCCGCTTCCCGCATCAGCCAGCGCCGCAGCGCGCCTTACCCCGTGCCAGTTGGGATCCCCCAAAAGGAAGGGGGAAGCACGATCAATACCAGTGATGCCAGAAACCGGCGTGCTCTCTACACTAGCGGCACGATTTACTAACTGGAGCTATGCTGAATCATGAAAATGTATATCGTATCGTTGGCCGCCGGCTTGCTGGTCGGCCTGATTTACGGTTTTCTGAACGTTCGTTCGCCGGCGCCGCCGGTGATTGCGCTGGTTGGTTTGCTTGGCATGCTGCTCGGCGAGCAGCTGCCGCCGCTGCTGCGCCAGTTGTGGGCGCCGGAAGCCAGACAAGTGTCGTGGATCGAAGACCACGTCAAGCCGCATTGTTTCGGTCAGCTGCCCTCCGCGCAGAAGACCGATGAAACCCGGAGCACCTGATGAACCAAACACCTGACCTCATTCTGCACCGCGGCCTGTTCACCACGCTGGACCGCGCCAATCCGCACGCCGAAGCCGTGGCTATCAGGGGCGGCAAGTTCACCCACGTCGGCCGCGCCGACGAGATCATGGCGCTGGCTGGCCCACAGACCAAAATCATCGACCTGCGGGGCAAGCGCGTGCTGCCCGGCCTGATCGACAACCACTGCCACATCATCCGTGGCGGCCTGAATTTCAACCTTGAGCTGCGCTGGGACGGCGTGCGCTCGCTGGCCGATGCCATGGCCATGCTGAAGGCGCAGGTGGCGATTACGCCGGCGCCGCAGTGGGTGCGCGTAGTGGGCGGCTTTACCGAGCATCAGTTTGCTGAAAAGCGCCTGCCGACCATCGAGGAACTGAACGCGGTGGCGCCGGATACGCCGGTGTTCATCCTGCACCTGTACGACCGCGCGCTGCTGAACGGCGCCGCCTTGCGCGCCGTCGGCTACACCAGGGACACGCCGGAGCCGCCGGGTGGGCAGATCCTGCGCGACGGCGCCGGCAATCCGACCGGCCTGCTGCTGGCCAAGCCGAATGCCTCCATCCTGTATTCGACCCTGGCCAAAGGCCCGAAACTGCCGCTGGAATACCAGGTCAATTCGACCCGCCACTTCATGCGCGAACTGAATCGCCTCGGTGTGACCGGCGTGATCGACGCCGGCGGCGGCTTCCAGAACTATCCGGAAGACTATCAGGTGATCCAGCAACTGGCCGACGCCAAACAGCTGACCATCCGCATGGCCTACAACCTGTTCACGCAAAAGCCCAAGCAGGAAAAGGAAGACTTCATCAACTGGACGCAAAGCGTGAAGTACCAGCAGGGCGACGACTACTTCCGCCACAACGGCGCCGGCGAGATGCTGACCTTCTCGGCGGCCGACTTTGAAGACTTCCGCCAGCCGCGTCCCGACATGCCGGCCAATATGGAAGACGATCTGGAAGGCGTGGTACGCGTGCTGGCGCAGAACCGCTGGCCATGGCGCATGCACGCCACCTACGACGAAACCATCAGCCGCGCGCTGGACGTGTTCGAGCGCGTGAACCAGGACATTCCGCTGGAAGGCCTGAACTGGTTCTTCGACCATGCCGAGACCATCTCGCAGCAATCGATCGACCGCATCGCCGCGCTGGGGGGCGGCGTCGCCGTGCAGCACCGCATGGCTTATCAGGGTGAATACTTCATCGAGCGTTACGGCCACGGCGCGGCCGAGGCCACGCCGCCGATCAAGAAGATTCTGGAATCGGGCGTGAAGACCTCGGCCGGCACCGACGCCACCCGTGTGGCTTCGTACAACCCATGGGTGTCGCTGGCGTGGATGATCACCGGTAAAACCGTCAGCGGCGCGCAGCTCTACCCGCGCGCCAATTGCCTGGACCGCGAAACCGCGCTGCGCATGTGGACCGAGAACACCACCTGGTTCTCCAACGAGGAAGGCAAGAAGGGCCGCATACAAGTGGGCCAGCTGGCCGACCTGATCGTGCCGGACAAGGACTTCTACGCCTGCGCCGAAAGCGAGATATGGGATCTGACTTCCGACCTGACCGTGGTAGGTGGAGAAATCGTCTACGCCAAGGGCGTCTTCGCCAGCCACGACACGCCGCCACCGCCGGCCATGCCGGACTGGTCGCCGGTGCGCCGTTACGGCGGCTATGCGGGCTGGGGCGAGAAGCAGGGCACCAGCCGCGCCGCGCTCAAGGAGCTGGAGAAGCGCCAGTTGCAGCAGAAACGTGAACGCGAGCAGCAGGCCGCGGCCTGCGGTTGCGCCAACAACTGCAATGTGCACGGCCACCAGCACGCCAATTCGTGGGCCAGCAAGATGCCGGTGTCGGACCTCAAGAGCTTCTGGGGTGCGCTGGGTTGCGCCTGCTGGGCGGTGTGATGCGGGCCCCGGGCATTGCCGCCACCGCGCGTTCGCTGGCCGAACGCACGCCGTGGATACGCTGGATCTGCCTGTTGATGCTGTGCGCCGCCTACATACAGGGCGGCATCAACAAGCTGACCGACTTTAACGCCGCCATCGGCGAGATGCGGCATTTCGGCTTGTCGCCGGCGGCGCCGCTGGCGGCGCTGGTGATCGCGCTGGAGCTGGGCGCTTCGGCGGCCATCCTGACCGGCTTTTACCGTTGGCTGGGCGCGGGCTTCCTCGGCGTGTTCACGCTGATGGCGACCTTGGTGGCCAACCGGTTCTGGGAAATGTCCGGCATGGAGCGCTTCATGGCGGCCAACAGCTTCTTCGAGCATCTGGGCCTGACCGGTGCTTTCTTGCTGGTGGCCTGGCTCGATTTACAGAAAGGTAGTAATGGAACGCGGTGATATCAAACAAGGCGCGGCGCTGGGCTTCCTGGCCGGCTACGTCGACACGCTGGGCTTTGTCGGGCTGTTCGGCCTGTTCACGGCCCACGTGACGGGCAACTTCGTGCTGATCGGCCGCGCGCTGATCGAACCGACCCAAGCCATCGGCATCAAGCTGATGGTGTTCCCGGTGTTTATTGTGTTCGTCGCGCTGACGCGGCTGGCGATACTGCGCTGGGAGCGCAGCGGCGCCAGAAGCTTGCGCAACAGCTTCCTGTTCCAGCTCTTCATGATGCTGGCGACGGTGCTGTGCGCATGGCAGGCGGCGCCGGTGGTGGAAGCCTCGGCGCCACTGACCCTGCTGACCGGCTCACTGTGCGCCGCCGCCATGGCGGTGCAGAACACCTACGGCAAGCTATTGCTGGGCAAGGCGGCGGCAACCACCGTCATGACCGGTAATGTCACGACGCTGGTGATCGAGTTGGTGGATTCGCTGCGCGGCGACGCCGAAGCGATCGGCCGTTGCAAGAAGCTGACGTGGCCGGTGCTGGGCTTTACCGCCGGCTGCATGAGCGGCGGCGTGGCCTTTGTGCTGGCCGGCTTCCATGGCCTGCTGCTGCCTTGCGCGATACTGGCGTGGCTGGCGGCGGCAGCGAAGGATTAGATGGTAATAATCCCGCGTTTAAGGGCGATCGTCACCGCGTGAGTGCGATCGTTCGCGGCCAGCTTGGCCAGCACGTTCTTCATGTGCGCCTTGACGGTTTCCTCGGAAATCGCCAGGCGTTCTGCGATGCGGCGATTGGAATGTCCACTCGCCGCGTAATTCAAGACCTCCATTTCGCGCGAGCTTAACGGCCCCTGGCCCATGTGCTGGGCCAGTTCCATCGCGATCTCCGGCGGAATGCGGCGCTGGCCCATGTGCACGCCGCGCACCGTGTCCAGCAAGTCCTTGCGCAAAGTGCTCTTCAGCAGAAAACCGGCCGCGCCGCCTTGTACCGCGCGCAGGATCTGCGCGTCGCCCTTGTAGGTGGTGAGCATGACGACGCGCGCGTTGTTATGCTCGCGGCGGATTTCCTGCAGCGCCGTCACGCCATCCATCTCCGGCATGGCGATGTCCATGATGGCGACATCGGGCCGCAGCTGCCGGTAAGCTTCCACGGCCTCGCGGCCGTTGCAGGCCTCGCCGGCCAACCGCATGTCCGGCTGATTGGAGATGGCTTCGCCGAGACCGGCCCGCAGCAGCGGATGGTCGTCGACGACGAGAACGGAGATAGGCGTGCTCATATCAGCGCAACTGCGTGTAAGCCACCGGCACCCACTGGTATCCCTTGCCATTGCTGCGCAAGTGGCCCAGGCCGGGGAAGGACAGGTGCGAAGCGCCCACCAGCGCGCCTTCCTTGGCGACCGCCTGGAATACCTTGGCGCGCGCCGCGGCGGCGGCCTTGGCGTCGCTGTCGAAGCCGATGGTCACTTCCGGATGATCGAATTGCACCGCGCCGAGGTGGATCAAGTCACCGATCAGCACCAGCTTCTTGCCCTTGCTTTCCACCGTGTAGATGGTGTGGCCCGGCGTGTGGCCGTAGCTGGCGGTGGCGCGCACGCCCGGCGCCAGTTCGGTGTCGCCGTTGAATGGCTTCAGGTGCTGGGCAGCAGCGTACGGCGACAGTGAAGCCACCGCGCCCTGGAAGAAGCCCTTGCTGTCGGCCGGCGCCTTATCCTGATTGGCCTGGCTCAGCCAGAAATCGGTATCGCGCTGGTCGGCGCGCACCACGGCGTTGGGGAACACGATCTGGCTGTTGGCTGCCAGACCGCCCACGTGGTCCGGATGCAGGTGGGTCAGGTAGATTTCGTCGATCTGCTCCGGCTGATAACCGGCGGCCTTGATGTTGGCGGCCAGCTTGCCCAGCGTGGGACCGAACAGGGCGCCGGCGCCGGCGTCGACCAGAATCAGCTTGCTGCCGGTGTTGATCAGGTAAGCATTGACCGAGGTTTCGGTCGGCACGGATTGGAAATTGCGGGCCAGCGCCTTGACGGTGACGTCGGCCGGTTCCTTGAGCAGCTTGTCCATCGGCAGATCGACTGTACCGTCGCTGACGGCAGTCACCTCAAAATCGCCCAGCATGATGCGGTGGAAGCCTGGCGCATTGGTGCCGGCCAGCGGGGCGGCGGCGAAGGCGGGGGCGGCGAAGAGAGCGGCGATCAGTGGCGTAAATTTCATGTTGGCTTCCTTGTTAATTCATCGATAGAACGAAGTATGCTGCTTTGCAAAAAATGGCACAATATAAAAAAAGACAAATAGTCTTTGCTGTTTACGCAAAGATGCGCGGCATGGAGAAAAGATGATTGATTGTTTGGAATGTTTTGTTACCGTCGCGGAACTGGGCAGCCTGTCGCGCGCGGCGGTGCAGCTGGAAATGGCGGTGTCGTCGGTGTCGCGCAAGATCGATGCGCTGGAAAGCGAGCTGCGCGCGCGCCTGCTGTTGCGCAGCTCGCGCCAGGTGGTGCTGACCGATGCCGGCGAGCGCTTCCTGCCGCGTGCGCGCAATATCCTGGCCGAACTGGCGGATGGCAAAAACGCGGTGCAGGAACTGGACAGCGAACCGCGCGGCCTGCTGACGGTGACGGCGCCGGCGGCGTTTGGCCGCCTGCACGTGGCGCCGGCGATTGCCGCCTTCCTGCAGCGCCACCCGCTGATCGAGGTGGACCTGCACGTCAGCGACGACGTGGTGGATTTGTCGGCGCGCCGCGTCGACGTGGCGGTGCGCGCCGGCGTGCTGCCGGCCAGCGATCTGGTGGCCACCCATCTGGCGGGAATGAACCGCGTGGTCAGCGCCAGCCCGGCGTATCTGGAAAAGCATGGCTGGCCCAAGTCGCCGGAAGACCTGCTGCATCACGAATGCCTGACGGTGAACGGCCGGGTGCCGCCGCGCGGCTGGTGGCGCTTTGAAGGTGTAAACGGCTATCAGCCCTTGCCGGTGAAGGGCCGCCTGCGTTGCGACGATACCGATTCGCTGCTGCACGCGGCCATCTGCGGCGCCGGCATCGTGCATCTGGCGAACTGGCTGGCCAGCGATGCCATCGTCGCCGGTCAGCTGGTGCCGGTATTTCCGATGCTGCCGATAGAACGCGACGTGGCATCCGCGCGGCGCGACCCGAACGAGCCGGCGATCCACGCGGTGCACATGCCTGGCCGGTCAAACCTGGCCAAGTCGAAGCTGTTGGTACGTCATTTGAAGGAGTATTTCGGCAGTCCCGCCTACTGGGACCTTGCGATGGAGGCTGCCGGGGCGGGCGAGCGCCGCGCCCCGTGAGGTGATGAGTGGGGATAGCGGCGATCAGTCCCAATCGCCGCCGCCACCGCCGCCGCTGTCGCCGCCACCGCTGCCGCCGTCGTCCCAGCCGCCGCTGGTGCCGAAGTCGTTGCCGCCCATGTCGTCGCGGCGCAGCAGTTCATCGCGCGAGGAAGGGTCGTCGTAGACGATGTCGTTGCGCGGCTGGTCGTGATTGCCCGAATCGTGGCCGCCGGTGAACTGGCGCGCCAGCGCTTCACCCGCCACGATGCCGGCGCCTACCGCCGCGCCGGTCGCGAGGCCGCCCATGATGCGCGAACCCATGCCCGGTTGCCCAGGCTGCGGATAGCCCGGCTGGCCGTAGCCCGGACCGTAGCCTTGCTGCGGATAGCCGCCGCCAGGAGGATAGCCCGGCGCCGCGCCCGGATTGTAGCCGGCCGGGTTAAAGCCATCGTTGCCCGGCTGCTGCTGTTGGCGGCGCTGCATGAAGCGCGTGGCCAGCCAGATAAAGCCGGCCAGGCCCAGGCCGATAATCAGGATGCCGCCGAACGAAATGCCGTTGCTCTGCGGGGCGTTGGCATAACCCCCGCTGCCATAGTTGCTGCCGCCGTTATTGGCGTGGCGCGCCGGCTGCTGCGAGTAATTGGTCTTCTGGCCCTCCGCCAGCAAGGTGCGCAGCTTGGCGACCGCTTCCGGTTTTACTTTCGGCAGGCCGGGCGAAAGCTGCTCGGCTTTGGCCAGCGAGGCTTGCGCGGCCACGAACTGGCCTTGCTTGGCCTGCAGCTCGGCTTCGACAAAATACGCGGTGGCGCTGTTGGGATGCGCTTTCAGCACCTGATCCATCATCGCTTGCGCTTCCGTGTATTTGCCTGCTTCGGCTGCGACATACACGTCGTGAATGGTGGGCTCGGCGGCAAATACAGGGGCCGCGAACGCCAAAGCGCCGGCCAGCATGGTGATACGTGCAATAGATTTCGCCGTCATTTCATTACCTCCTAGTGAAGACAGGCCTAAGATGATGCTAGTTTACGCCAATTTCAAGGGCCCGGCGGTGCGTTGCAACACAGAGTCGCGGGCGGCGGCCACGCTGGCGGCAACCATGTCGGCGGTGGCGGCGCACAGAGTCCAGCCGAGATGGCCGTGGCCGGTGTTGTAGAACACGCCAGGCGCCTTGCCACGGCCCACGCGCGGCATCAGGTCCGGCATCATCGGCCGCAGACCGGCCCATGGCGTGATGCTGCGGGTGCTGACGTCCGGGAAGTTCTGCTGCACCCAATCGGTCAGCGGCGCGATGCGGTCGGCGCGGATGTCGCGGTTAAAGCCGTGGAACTCGGCGGTGCCGGCCACGCGCAGGCGGTCCTCGCCCAGGCGGCTGCTGACCAGCTTGACCGTATCGTCCACCAGGCTGACTTGCGGCGCGGCGGCGCGGCTGGCCGCGTCCTCCAGGTGCACCGTCACCGAATAACCTTTGACAGGATAGACGTTGACGTCGTCGCCTACCTGCGCCGCCAGCGCGCGGCTGGCCGCGCCGGCGCAGATCACCACGCCGTCGTAATCGGTGGTGTCGGCGCCGTCGTCCTGCAGCACGGTGACGCTGACGCAGTGGTCGCCGGCGCTCAACTGCACCACTTGCTGGTTGAAACGCAGTTGCGCCCCCAGGCGCTGCGCCGCCTGCGCCAGGCCGGTGGTGAATTTGTGGATGTCGCCGCTGCTGTCGCTTTCGGTGTAATGGCCGCCATAGTACTGGCCTCGCAGGGCCGGTTCGATGGCGCGCATCTCTTCCGGCGTGACGGCGCGGCGCGGCACGCCGCCGCGAGCCAGCAGCTTGCTGACCGCCAGCGCATGCTCGAACTCCGCGCGGTCGCGGTGGAGGTGCAGGATGCCCTGGCGTTTCAGGTCGAACTGGATGCCTTCATCCCCGGCCCACTGGAACAGGTGTTCGCGCGCGGCCACCGCCATGCGGGCGAGGGCGATGGTGTTGTCGTGATAGTGCGGCATGGCGCCGATAAATTCGCCAAACCAGGACAGCTTGTGCCAGGTGGGATGCAGGTGCACCAGCAAGGGCGCGTCGCTGCGCAGCATCCACTGCAGGGCCTTGGCGATGGTGGCGCGGTGGTTCCACACTTCCGCATGGGAGGCCGACAGCTGGCCGCCGTTGGCGTACGAGGTTTCCATCGCCACGTAGCGATGGCGTTCCAGCAGGGTGACGGCGAAGCCGCGCTTGGCGAGGGCATAGGCGGTGGTCACTCCGGTGACGCCGCCGCCGATGATGGCGATGGTTTTCATGATGGGCATAACAATGTTACAAGAAAACCATCGCCTCCGAAACAAATTTTATGCTTTCTGTTGTTTGGCGATGTAACGGTCGATCACGACCGGCAGCACCGTCAGCGGCACGCCGCAGCTGGTGACCAGCGCATCGTTAAAGCCGGCCAGGTCGAATTTGCCGCCCAGCGCCGCCCTGGCGCGCTCGCGCTGGCGCAGGATTTCGTTATGGCCCATCTTGTAGCCGCAGGCCTGGCCCGGCGACACGGTGTAGCGGTCGATCTCGCTGGTCATGGCTTGCTGGCCGCGGCCGGTGTTCTCGACCAGGAAGCGGATCGCCTGTTCGCGCGCCCACTTCATGGCGTGCATGCCGGTGTCCACCACCAGCCGGCAGGCGCGGAATTGCTGCGCTTGCAGATAGCCGATCTGGCTGAACGGATCGTTGGCGTACAGGCCAAATTCGTCGACCAGCTGTTCCGCATACAGCGCCCAGCCTTCGACGAAGGCGTTAAAGCCGATCAGCGAAGAAATCAGCGGCAGCTCGTCGTGGTGCTCGGCCAGATAGGCGCCTTGCCACGCGTGGCCCGGCAAGCCTTCGTGCGCGGTGAGGGTGGCGATTTCCGACTTCGGCCACAGCGTGGTCGACTTGAGGTTGATGTAGTAGATGGCCGGGCGCGAACCGTCCAGCGAGGCAAAGTTCATATAGCCCAGCGCCGCACCGGCTTCGATATCGGTCGGCACGCGCTTGATCTGCAGCGGCACTTTCAGGTCGAGGTGCGAAATCTTCGGCATCAGCTTGCGCACCGCCTCCACGCGCTCGTTGCAGTAGGCGATCAGCTCTTCGCGGCCCTTGTCGTTATCGGCGTAGAAGCGCTGCGGATCTTTCGACAGCGCCAGCAAACGCTGGCCCACCGTGCCCTGCGTGATGCCTTGCTTTTTCAGGATGGCGTCGATGCGCGCTTGCAGCTGCTTGTTCTGTTCCAGGCCGATGGCGTGGATCTCTTTGGCGCTGCGCGTGGTCGAGGTGCCGAGGCGCAGTGCCCACTCGTAGTAAGCCGCGCCGTCCGGCAGGCGGTGGACGCCGGCCACGCTGGTGGCGTTGGCGGCCGCCTTGCTGAAAGTCGCGATCTGCCGCTCCAGCGCCGGATACACCGAACCTTCCACCAGTTTCAGGGCGCGCGCGTGCCAGTCGCCGGCGATGTTCTGTTTTTGCGTGCGCCCGGTGATCGAGGTCACCAGCTTTTGCTGCGCGGCGGCGGTTTTGCGGAAGTCCTGCAACTGGCCCAGCGCGGTGCGGCAGATGAAGTCCGGCGGCATGATGCCCTTGGCGGCTTGCTCGGCGATGCGCGCGGTTTCCTGGTCCAGCAACCTGGCCATGGCTGCCAGGCGTGCGAGGTAGGCCTCGGCGTCGGCGGCATCGTTGATCTGGTGCTGCGAGTCGAGGAATTCGGGAATGCGGGTCAGCGCGCCGTCCTGCTGCGTGACAGGGAAGGGCGCGGTGCCGCCATTGAAGCCGGAGGCCGCACCGCCAAACGGGAAACGCAGACCGGCGATGCCCGATTCGGCCGCGTAGGCGACGGTGTCGTAGCGGATTTGCGCATCGCCGCTCAAGGCGGCGCGGTCGATGGCGCGCAGGCGGGCGTGGATGGATTTGACTTCGGCTTCCCAGGCCTGGTCGCCGGCGGGCGATACGTCTTCCAGCTGCGACTTCAACGCGGCGCGTTCGCCTTTGTCCAGGCCAAGGCCGGTGGCGCTGGTGGGCGACAGGCGCAGCACTTCTTCGGCGATATCGTCCAGCAGTCGGGTGAATTTGACATCGGCCGGGTTGGCGTTGTCGGCGAAGGCCAGGCCGGGAGCAGCGGTAGCTGCGAGGGTGGCCAGCAGGAAGTCGCGGCGGGTGTAAGTCATGGCATCCTTTGGTGTGTGGCGGCGAAAGGTTGACCTTAGCTTGCGGCCCGCCGGGATGTCAATGACATTTAGCTATCCCTGCTGAATCGTAATCCGAAGCGCTCGGCGAGCGCATGCAGCACGTCGGCTTCCTGGCGCGGCATGGCCAGTGCGACGTGCATGTCGGGGCGGACGAGGTAAGCGGCGTTCTGCAGCAGGCCGGCTTGCCCGGCATCTTCGCTCCACGGCCAGGTATGCAGCGGGATATGCAAAGCCTGCGCCGCAGCCTTGAGCAGGGGGGCGGCGTGGCCGTAGACGTGCAGCTGCCAGTCCAGCGATTGCAGCGCGGCGAAATTGTCCGGCACCCAGGGCAGGCGGTCGCCGCCGATAATGTCGCCGGCGCGTCCGCCGCTGAGCGGGCTGTCGGGATAATGGATCGTCACTTGCGACAGGGTCTTGAACAGTGTGCGGCGCGCTGTGGCGAAGCCGCTCAGCAACGGGAACACATGCGGCAGCAGCCAGCTGCGCAGCAACTGCCCGCCCGTGCCTTGCGCGACGATCAGCTGGAAAGCGCGGTCGGTGGTGGCCACCAGCTTGCGGGCGAAGACGATGCGCTCCGTTTCGTACGTATCCAGCAGCGCGGCGTCGGCGCGGCCTTGCAGCACGTGGGCCAGTTTCCAGGCGAGGTTGATGGCGTCGCCGATGCCGGTGTTCATGCCCTGGCCGCCGGCGGGGCTGTGGATGTGGGCCGCGTCGCCGGACAGGAAGCAGCGGCCGGCGCGGAAGTGCGAGGCCACGCGGTGATGCACGCGGTAGGTGGAAAACCAGTTCACCAGTTCCACCCGTATGCCCAGCAGCGGCTCCAGCACCGGCCGCACGGATTCAAAGCCGGGATCGGACGGCGCCTGCTCCGGCATGATGCCGATCAGGCGCTGCATGCCGCGCGAGCGTACCGGCAGCATCAGGGCGAAGGTGTTGGCGCCCAGGTGGGCCACCAGATCCTGATTGGGCGGACCGGCGGTCTGCACGTCCGCCACGTAATACAAATGGTCGTAGGTGCCGCCGGTGAAATCGAGCCGCAGCGAGTCGCGCACGCGGCTGCGGGCGCCGTCGCACCCGCACAGGTAAGTGCTGCTGCAGGCGTGGCGTTCGCCGTCCTGTTCCAGCACGGCGCGCACGCCCCATTCATCCTGCGTGAACGATTCCAGCTCGGTGTTCCATTCGACTTCCACGCCTTCGGCCTTGAGCTGGGCGACGAGGAAACGTTCATGGTCGTCCTGCGGATAAGCCAGCACGAAAGGATAGGGACTGAGGCCGGCGCCGATATCCTTCAATGGCAGCAGGGCGATGTCTTCGCCATGCTCGCGCAGATGGATGGTCTCGATCTTGATGCCCTGATTGACCACGATGTCGGCAAAACCCAGCTGGCGGTAAAACTCCAGCGTGCGCGCATGCACCGCCATGGCGCGCGAAGCCTGCCCGGGACCGCTGTTTTTATCGATGATGCGCACAATAATGCCCCGCCTTGCCAATGCTATGGCAAGTACCAGGCCGGTAGGGCCTGCGCCGACAATGAGCACTTGAGTCGCCATGCAAGCAGTCTACAACCAAGACGGAATGCGGCGCGCGCAATTGTGAGCACATTGTTCAGACGGCGCTGGTGTGATAAATTTATTTTTTCTTAACTGTTATTGACAGCCGATGAGCGATTTCACCACCCGTCGTGCGCTGATGCTGGCGCTGGTTTCCACTCCCCTGGCGCGCGCCGGGGATTTTCTCGATCAGGCACCGGCAGCCACGCCGCTGACGCCGACCGCACAGCTGGCCCGGCTGGAACAGGAGTCGGGCGGGCGGCTGGGCGTAGCTGCTCTGAACACCGCCGACGGCCGGCAACTGCTGCATCGTGCCGATGAGCGCTTCCCGTTTTGCAGCACCTTCAAGATGATGCTGTCGGCAGCGGTCCTGGCGCGCGAACCGGGACTGCTGAAAAAGCACATCGCATTTGACAAGAGCGATCTGGTACCGCATGCGCCCATCACCAGCAAGCGTGTGGGCGAGGGCATGACCGTGGCCGAACTATGCGAAGCGACGATACAGTACAGCGACAACCCGGCTGCCAACCTGCTGATGAAACAGATCGGCGGCCCGGCCGCGGTGACAGCCTACGCACGATCGATAGGCGACAACGAATTCCGGCTGGAGCGCTGGGAAACTGAACTGAATAGCGCGGTGCCTGGCGATGCGCGCGATACCACCACGCCGCTGGCGATGGCGAAGTCGCTGCAAAAACTGGTGCTGGGCGATGCGCTGCCGCCGCAGGCCCGCAAGCAGCTGAAAGACTGGATGCTGGGGAATACCACCGGTGCGACGCGCATCCGCGCCGGCGTGCCTTCCGGCTGGCCGGTCGCCGACAAGACCGGCGCCGGCGACTACGGCACCGTCAACGACATTGCCGTCATCTGGCCGCCGGGGAAAGCGCCGATCGTGCTTGCTGTGTATCTGACGCAGCCGAACAAGGACGACAAGCTGCGTCCCGAAATTCATGGCGAAGCCGCCAAAATCGCGATCGAAGCTTTCCGATGAAAGAGCTGCGCTTCAATATCTTTGGCCGGCACATCGCCGTTACCGGCGTCCCGGGCGCATGGCGCAGCTTCTACTTCGGCGCCGAGGGCAAGCGCCGCGAGGCCGACTTCATCATCCCCGGCGACGTGGCGGAACAGGACCTGTGCGAATACCTGTCCGACCTGTTTCACGAAGACGCCACACCGCGCAACCACAAGGCGGTGCGGCTATGCTGAGGACTTATCACGGCAGTTGCCACTGCGGCGCGGTCGCCTTCGAAGCGGACATCGACCTTACGCAGGGGACCTTGCGCTGCAATTGCTCGATTTGCGCGAAGGTGCGGTTCTGGCCCGCGATCATCAAGCCGGAAGCCTTTCGCCTGCAATCGGGCGAGGGGGACCTGACGCTGTACCAGTTCCTGACAAAACGCGACCAGCATCTGTTCTGCCGCCACTGTGGCGTGCGCGCCTTCGGCATCGGCAGTTCGCCGCGATGGGGACCGTTCTACGCGGTCAACGTCACCTGCCTCGACGACGCCAGCCCCGAAGAACTGGTGAACGCGCCCATTACCTACCTTGACGGCAAAAACGATAACTGGGAAACGCCGCCAACCGAAACACGCCATCTCTGACACGCCTGGCTACGCGCAACCGCTCGTGACAATTAGCGCATATTCACAAGCAGAAGTTACAGTAAGATCGGGGATTGATCACGCGGCGGCGCGGCGCGTTGAGACCTGATTTGGCAAGCAGCCAGCCACCTGGAATAGACACCGAGATAGGAGTATCAGTGCAAACAATCGAGCCTCCCGTTGTGCCGCTGCGTTTCCACGTTAGCTATCGACTAGGGGAATACTTCAGGTTGGTGTCATCTCACGTTATTGCTGAATTAGCGAGGCGCAAAATTGAGCAAGGAAAGAAGATCAGCGCGTTTGATGTCTTCATTCTGCGGAGTTGTTTGTGTCTATTTGTTCCGCCGATCTTTTTATACAAAGTTTTACGCGTCGGTTCCTGCGATTTCAAATTTGACGAAACCGGTATCGTTCGGCGCTCGAAAGGTGGAGACCTGGTCGTTCCCTGGGCGCAGATTGTGGCGATCCATAAATATCCCGCAGGATATCTGTTTGCAGAGGCGGACGGCGCAATGCCAGTACCGCTGCGGGCGCTGACGGATGAACAGCATGCCGTATTGAAGACCTACATCGATCGACATCAGCTCTTAGTTCGCTAATGGCCGAAGCTTGGTTTGGTATGAGACGCGGTCTCAAAAATCCGATGTATTTAAATGAGAGAAAATTCATGGTGGGAGTGCGTTTGCATATCAAGGCCGTGATCAGTTTTGTTTTTCTCTTGGCTGGCATCGCTCCGGCGCAGGCGCAGGGCTGGCAGCCGTCATCAGGACATGCGCAAATGGCTCTCTGGCCCGGCGCGGTGCCCGATGCGAAGCCGGCGCCGGAAGCGGAGTCTGTCCGGCATGTCGACAGCCACGGCGGCCGGACTGCTGGCCATGGATCTGGAGGGCACGGAAATCTGCGACTGGCTGACATCGCGCGGCATCACCTGTGTCCTCGTGGCCCGCTCTCGTTGAGAACTGGCTGCGGCAAATCGGCGTCATGTAAGCGTTGACCTCATAATCAGGCGGGTGTATATTTGGAATCAAACATTTCCAAATAGAGTCAGGCATGCCCGCACGTCCCGCTACAGCAACGCTTCCCCGCAGCCCGGGCCGCCCGCGCGAATTCGATGTCGACAAGGCGCTCGATCAGGCCGTGCGCGTGTTCAGCGAACGTGGCTATGCCGGTGCGTCGATCACTGACCTGACCAGCGCCATGCAGCTTGCGCAGGGAAGTCTCTACAAGGCGTTCAAGGACAAGCGCTCGCTGTTTCTGGCCGCCTTCGACCGCTACCGCGCACTGCGGACGGAGAAGCTGCGTCAGGCCATCGGCGAAGGCGGCACCGGCCTGCAACGGCTGCGCGCCGCGCTGAACTTCTATGCGGAATCGGCCCACGGGGTAACTGGCAGGCAGGGTTGTCTGGTGGTTAACAGCGCGGTGGAGCTTTCGACCTTCGATAAGCCGGCGGCGGACCATATCGTTGCGGCGCTGGCCCGCAACGAGGCCATGCTGACCGATCTGATTCGCCAGGGGCAGACGGATGGCTCGATCGGGGCGCATGTCGATGCCGAAGCGAGCGCGCGAATGTTGTTGTGCCTGACGCAAGGCATGCGCGTGGTCGGCAAGGCCGGCTCCAGCCGTACAAAGATGCAGGCCGTGGTGGAGGTGGCGCTCAAGGCGCTCGCGTGATTTTTTTACCAATTTTGGAAACGAACGATTCCATAAGCAAAGGAGCGGACAAATGAAAATCGCATTTCTCGGTCTCGGCACGATGGGCTTGCCGATGGCCGCCAACCTGGTCAAAGCCGGCCACGAAGTGCGCGGCTGGAACCGTTCACCCGAGCCTGCGGCGAAACTGGCCGCGCTTGGCGCGCACATCGCGGCGACGCCTGGCGAAGCCGCTGCCGACGCGGAACTGCTGATATCGATGTTGGCCGATGATGCCGCCACCCGCGCCACCGTGCTGGATGCGGGCGCGTTGGCCGCGCTCCAACCCGGCGCCATCCACGTCAACATGGCGACCATTTCCGTGGCTTTGGCCGATGAACTGGCGGCGCTGCACCGGGCGCATGGAGTGGGCTATATCGCGGCGCCGGTACTCGGCCGGGTGAATGTTGCTGAAGCGGGCCAGCTCAACATCCTGGCCGCTGGCGACGCGCAACTGCTGGCCGTCGTGCAGCCGCTGTTCGATGTACTCGGCAAGAAGACCTGGCACTTGGGCAGTCGGCCCGCGCAGGCTAACGCCGCCAAGCTGGCGGTGAACTTTATGATCGCCAGCGCCATTGGTACAATGGGCGAGGCCGTGGCGCTGGCGCAGGGACATGGCGTGGATAAAGCCGGTTTTCTGGAATTGGCCACTTCCACGGTGTTTGCAGCGCCGGTCTACCAGGGCTATGGGCGAGCCATTGCCGACGAGCGTTTCGAGCCGGCCGGGTTCAAGCTGGCGCTCGGGCTCAAGGATGTGCGTCTGGCGCTGGAAGCTGCGGAACAGGCCAACGTACCGCTGCCGCTGGCCAGTGCGCTGCGCGATACCCATATCGAAAGTCTGGCGCATGGCGAAGGTCATCTGGATTGGGCGGCCTTGTCGCGTACATCCGCACGCCGCGCCGGACAGGCATAACCTTCTTTTTGGAGCTGACTTTGCAATCATACAAACCGCGCCTGGCAATCGACATGGACGAGGTCATCGCAGACGCTCATCCATTTCAGGCAGCCTGGTTCCGCGAGAACTTCGGCTATGAATGGTCGCCGGAGCAAATTGAGACTGGCGCATGGCATTCGCTGGTAACAGCGGATCACGCCGAGGCGATGGAAGCTGCGCTACATGATGGAAAAATGTTTGGCGCGTTCGCCCCGATGGCGGGCAGCCAGGACGCCTTGCGTCGCCTGATGGAGCGCTACGACGTCTTTATTACCACCGCCGCGATGGAGTATCCAGCCTCCTGCGGGCCAAAGTTTGCCTGGCTTCAGGAGCATTTTCCATTTATCCCGCGCCTCAACATCGTCTTCTGCGGCGACAAGAGCATCCTGGCCGCCGACTTGCTGGTCGATGATAATGTCAGGCACTTCGCCCGCTTCCAGGGGCAGGGCGTGCTCTTTTCTGCGCCGCATAACGCGAACGTCGAATGGCCCGTCCGGGTTTCGGGATGGGCCGAGGCACTGGCGTATCTGATGCGCTGGCAGCCTGCCTAATCGTCCAGGCCTTTGCCATCGAGGATGCGCTGAGTGCATTTTTCGATGCGGGCGATGCGCGTCTTCGCTTGTTTGGCTGACGAGAAGTGCAGCAGGTAGGCGCGCTGGCGGCCCGGCGTCAGCTCTTCGAAGGCGGTGCGCAGGGCGGGCTTGTCGTCCATGGCATATTCCAGCTCTTCGGGGAAGGAGAATTCGGCGGTCTTTTTCATCTCCACCTTGGCGCCGGATTTTTCCAGGGCGATGGCGTCCTTGATGTAGCTTTTAAGGACCTTTTCCTGGCGCGTGATGTCGGCCAGTTCCCTGAAGCGGATCTGGCGCGCGGCCTGGACGTTTTCGGTTTGCTGGATCAGCAGATTCTTCGGATCTTTCATCAGCGCGCCTTTGAAGAACAGCAGCGCGCAGTATTCCTTGAAGCCGTGCATCAGTACGACGTTGTGGCCATCCAGCGTGTAGCAGGGCTGGCCCCATTTGAAGTCCTCTTCCAGCTCGCTGTCGGCGATGATGGCGCGCAGGGCTTCGAATTCGGCGCGCCAGTTCTTGGCGCGGCCCAGAAAGGCGTCTACTTTGTCGCTGCTCATTCAATCTCCTCTCATTGCCATTCAAGGTGAACCACTTTGTAGCCTTTGTCTTTCAGGACCTGCAGCAGGGTCGGCAGGGCTTTGACAGTCGGTCCGTTCGCGTCGTGCATCAGGATGATACCGCTGCCGGCTTTGTCGAGATTTTCTGTCAGGCGCTGGGCCAGAATGGCAGTGGTATCTTCCGGAATCCAGTCGTTGATGCCAAGGTCGATCGAGGTAATCGTGATGTTGGCTTGTTTGAGCGCGTCCAGCATTACCGGCGTCTCTTCGAGGAAGGGGAAGCGGTAGGCCGGCGTTTCGACGCCGAAGACGGCTTTGTAGGCGGCGCGGGCCCGCTTGAGGTCTTCCAGCTGCTGTTCGGCGCTGAGGGAGGCCAGGTGCGGGTGGGTATCGCTGTGGATGCCAGCCGAATGGCTTTCGCTAACCACGCGGCGTGCCAGTTCCGGGCTTTGCGCAATGTTCTGGCCGACCATGAAGAAGGTGGCTTTGGCGCATTGGTCGGACAGGGCTTTCAAGGCCAACTGCGTGTTTTCCGGCGAAGGGCCGTCATCGAAGGTTAGAACCACCTCGCCTTTTTTCAGCGGCAGGGGGCTGTGCTGCATGGCGCCATAGGCGGCGCCTTCGCGTTTCAGGACGATGGTGCGTTCGGTGTTCAGTTTGTCCGGGCCGCAGTCGGCTGCGGTGGCGGTTCCTGCCAGTGCTGCCAGTATCAATGCCAGTACTTTCATGCGCTTCTGTCTCCGATATGTATGTGTCCCACCAGTTCCGGAACCGGAAGGACCAGCGGGATGGATGCGCCGGGAAGGTCGGCCTGCCATTCGCTGATGTGGTGGGCATGGCATTTTAACGCAGCTTCGCGTTGTGTCCATGCTTGTGTATAGGCGCGCGAGTCCCGCAGGCAGGCGAACCCCGGACCGAGGTAATCGCGGGCGATGGCTGGCCAGTCGGGAATGTCCTGCACGCGCATCAGGTCCGCGCCGACCGGCCCTTGCAGGTTGATGGCGGCCAGGGAGTAGCCGGCGTCGTGGCTGAAAGAGACGCCGATGCGGCTTGCGGCGCCGGCCAGCAGGACGTGAGGCTGTGTGCCGGGCGTTGAGACGATTTCGATGTCGCGGGACGGGATGCGCAGCACGCTGGCCAGTGCCTCGCATGCGGCGAGACGGATGCTGCGGCGCGCGGCCTCGCGCGGGACGGCGGTGCGGATCAGGATCGCAAACAGGCCGTCCTGTGGCGCCGGCGCGGAGCCGGGCCAGAGGAGGACGGCCAGCGGCTTCATTTGCGTGCCGGCGCGGCCGGGCAGCCGGCCCAGTTGCCGTTGGCGGGAATGTGCTCGCCCTTCATCACCAGCGTCAGCGGGCCGAGACGCGCGTTGGCGCCGACGGCGGCGCTGTACAGCACTGCGGCGCGCGGTCCCATGTAGACGCGCTCCCCGATCACCACATGATCGATCTTCATCACGCGGTCTTCGAACAGGTGCGTTTGCGGGCAGGTGAGGGCGTTCAGTTCACTATGGTCGCCGATCTGCACGCAATCGAATTCGGTGATGTCGGTGGTGTCCATGTACACGCCTTTGCCGATGCGCGAACCCAGCATGTTGAACGCCATCGGCAGCCATGGCGTGCCGCGCAAATAACGCATGAAGTTCGGCACGGCGATACCTTCATACAGATTGGTCACGCCTTCCGACAGCCAGACGAACGGTGTCCACATCGGCTCCGATTGTTTGCGATAGCGTCCGATCAGCAGCCACTTGAGCAGCACCACGAACACGTAATTGCCGATGCCATACGCCAGGCCCGCCAGCGTCAGCTCCCAGATCACTTCCGCCCAGCGTCCCGCGCCGGCGGCCGGCATCACCGCCAGCACCAGCGTGTAGCCGACCGCGATCACCAGCGCGTGCGGCGCGACGATGCGGAAGGCTTCAATCAGGCCGCGCCCCAGGCGGCGCATAGGCGATGGATGGAAGGTCAGGTGTTCCGGATAGCCGCTGGTCTGCTCGCGCGCCGGCAGGTTGATCGGCGGGGAACCGAGCCAGGTGTCGCCGTGCTTCATCTGCGCGTTGTCCGGCGCGCGCGAATGCACGCCGATCAGCACGTGCTCCGGCAGCACGGTGCCGTCCGGGATGTAGGCGCCGTTGCCGACGAAGCTGCGGTGCGAAACGACGGTCGGCTTCATCACCATCCAGCCGCCATCGATTTCCTCATCGCCCAGCATGACCGCGTCGGCGATGAAGGTTTCGTCGCCCAGCGTCAGCATGTCCGGCACCACGCCCAGCGCGGTGGAGATTTCGGCATCCTTGCCGACTTTGGCGCCCAGCAGGCGATACCAGTACGGCGCGAACACGGTGGCGTAAATGCCGTGCAAAACGTTGAGGCTCGATTCCTGGATCTGGCTCACCAGCCACTTGGCGCAATAGGTGTTGCCGTGAACCGGGAACTGGCCCGGCTTCAGGCGCGGCAGGGCGCTCCAGCGGACGCCGGCCGATACCAGCGCGGTCAGCACGATCAGCACCGTGCTGGCCGGGAAGGCCAGCAGGAAGTAACGCAGCAGGCGGATGCGCACGTCGTCGCCCTGTATCCACGGCATCCAGCCGGCTTCGTCGAACCAGTCGATCAGCACAAAGCTGGGGAATACCGGCATGAAGAACAGCGTCACGATCAGCAGGATGCCAACGATGAAGAACAGCGCTTCGCCGGCGAGGCGCGCGGCGCTGGCGGCGGGACGCGGCGGCAGCTTGCTTTCAAACGCACCCATGTCGCGCGCCGGCGAACCGGCCCATACGCGGCCGGCCGGCACCACTGCGCCGTCGCCCAATGCGGACTGGCCTTCCAGATGGCCCAGCGCGCCGACGCGCGTATTACCTTCCAGGATGGCGAAGGAGCTGACGCAGGCCTCGTGTTCCAGCGTGATGCGGCCGAGGTGCAGCTGGCCGCGTTCGACACGGGCGTTTTCGAAGTTGACGGCGTTGCCGATGCTGACCTGATCGCCGATGTTGAGCAGGTCCGGCGCGCGCAGTGTCATGGAGCCGATGGTGACGTCCTTGCCGACTTTGGCGCCGAGCGCGCGCAACCACCAGGCGTTGAGCGAGGAGCCGCTCAGCAGATAGGCCGGTGCGGCTTCCAGCAGCCGGTCGGCCAGCCACCAGCGGTAGTAGGTGATGCCCCACAGTGGATAGACGCCGGCTTTCAGGCGGCCGGCGATCAGCCATTTGCCGGCGATGGCGATGGCGAATTCGCCGATGGTCGCCAGCAGGAACACGCCGACCGAGGCGGCGACGGCGCGCGCCACCGAGTCGCCGGGATCGCCGGTGAAGAAATGGTAGGTGAAGAAGGGCGCCAGCCATTGCGCCATGCGCAGCGTGACCAGCGGCGGCATGGCGACGGCTTGCGCGACGCCGCAGATCCAGCGCTTGAGTGCGGACGGCGGCGTCCAGTCTTTTTCTTCGGCGCCGCTGTCCGGCGTTGCCGCCAGCACTTCGGCGATTTTGCCGATGCGGCGCTGCTGGTAGATGTCGCGCACGGTGATGTGGGCGTAGCGCGGATTGGCGCGCAGCGACGAGGCCAGGCGGGCGGCGAAGAAGGAGTGGCCGCCAAGGTCGGAGAAGAAGTCGGCGTTGCGCAGGATGGGCTGGCCGGGGAACAGCGCGGCCAGTGCGGCGAACAGGGCTTCTTCCGCCGGCGTTTCAGGCAGGTCGGAGTCCTCGGCGCTACCGGCTTGGGGCGCGCTGAGTGGCGCGGCTTTCAGTGTCTTGCGGTCGATTTTGCCGGAGGTCAGGCGCGGCATGGCGTCCAGCATTTCGTAGCGGCCGGGGACCATGTAGGGCGGCAGTTTTTCCGCCAGCGCGGCGCGCAGGGTGCGCGGGTCGAGCGTGGTGGCGCCTTCGGGCACGATGTAGGCCACCAGCTGGTCGATGCCGTCGTCCTTGCGCAGCAGGACGGCGACGGTGCCGACGCCGGGTTGTTGCGCCAGCAGGGCTTCGATTTCGCCCAGCTCGACGCGGAAGCCGCGGATTTTCACTTGATCGTCGGCGCGGCCGAGGCACGTCACTTCGCCGTCAGGGCCGATGCGCGCGAGGTCGCCGGTGCGGTACAGGCGCACGTCGTGCGGGCCGCTGGACCAGGGGTTGGGCAGGAACTTCTCGGCCGTCAGGTCGGGGCGGCCGAGGTAGCCGGCGGCCAGGCCGGGACCGGTGATGCACAATTCGCCGACTTCGCCGTGTGCCAGCAGGCGCAGGACCGGGGCGGAAGGCGCCGCCATGCCGTCCGCCGGCTCGGTGTTGGCGTCGATGACCAGCAGGCCGTAGTTGGGCAGCGGACGGCCGATGGTGACGGGATAGCCGGGGCGCAGACGCGCCAGGCTCGCCGAGACGGTGGCCTCGGTCGGGCCGTAGGTGTTGAACATTTGCCGGCCTTCGCGCGACCAGCGCTGCACCAGCGATTCCGGGCACGCTTCGCCGCCGAGGTTAATCAGCCGCAGGCTGGGCACCTCCTGATTGAACAATGCCAGCAGCGTCGGCACCGCGTGCAGCACGGTGACGCCGTTTTGCGCCAGTTGCAGCGGCAGCGTCTCTGGATCGCCGCTAATTTCTTTGGGACCGATCCACAGCGTCGCGCCGACCAGGTAGGAAATCCAGATTTCTTCGAACGACATGTCGAAGGCGACCGAGAAGCCCTGATACACCTTGTCCTCGCCGCGCACGCCCAGCACTTCATTTTCGCTGCGCAGGAAGTGGCAGATGCTGCGCTGGGTGATCAGAATCCCTTTTGGCTTGCCGGTGGAGCCGGAGGTGTAAATCACATAGGCCGGTACATCGGGCGACACCGCGCCGCGCCGGGCCAGCGTTTCGCCGGCGGCGGGCGGCGCCAGCAGCGCTTCCGCGGTCCACACGGCACGGCCGGACGCCGCAACCCCGGCCAGACGCGATGCGAATGCCGCGCAAGTCAGCACGCCGGCGCCGGCCGCGTCGTCCAGGCACACCTGCAGGCGTTCGACCGGCGTGTCCTCGTCGACCGGCAGCCACGCGGCGCCGGCCTTGGCGATACCGGCCTGCAGCACCAGCAGCTCGATCCCGCGCGGCAGCCACAGGCCGACGATCTGGCCCGGTTGCACCCCGGCCGCGATCAAGCGTGCCGCCACCAGGCCGGCTTGCGCATCCAGCTCGCCGTAAGTCAGCTGGCGGTCGCCAAAAATCAGCGCCACCCGCTGCGGATGGCGCGCGGCGCTGGCCTCCAGCAAATCGGCAAGGATTTCCTCGCGCAGCAGGGCTTCCTGCTGCGGGCCAAAGAGAATGTCGAGATGGGACGGTGTTACGGCTTGATTCATGCGGATACTTTATTCGGATTCAGCTTGCCATTGTACGGTACGGCAGATGGTTCCCCTAGAGGAGGAATGCAAGTTCTGCTTACAGCCTTTACAATAGGAAATACCAGTTGAAAACCGAAGGAGCCGCATGTCTACGAATCATCGCCCATTCATTGCCCCGATGCAGTTTGACGACGCCCAGGCGGCCTACGACCAGGTGCTGGCCATTTACGACAGCAACATCGCCTACCTGCGCGATTCCATGAAGCGGTTTGTGGCCGGCGAGGATGTCGGCGAGCATGTGCGCGCCTGCTATCCGTTCGTGCGCGTCCATACGGAAACGGTGGCACGCGCCGATTCGCGCCTGGCGTTCGGCTTCGTGGCCGGCCCCGGCACCTACGAAACCACGCTGACGCGGCCCGACCTGTTCGCGCGCTATTACCTGCAGCAATTCAAGCTGCTGTTGAAGAACCACGGCAGCCATCACGTCAAAATCGAAGTCGGCACCAGTGCGCAGCCCATCCCCATCCATTTCTCGTTCGCGGAGCATGAGCATATCGAAGGCAGCCTGACGGCCGAGCGCCGCCTGCTGATGCGCGACGTGTTCGACCTGCCCAACCTGGCGGCCATGGACGACGGCATCGCCAACGGCACCCACGAGCCGCCGATGGGCGAGGCGCAACCGCTGTCGCTGTTCACCGCGCCGCGCGTGGATTACTCGTTGCAACGCCTGCGCCACTATACCGGCACCTCGTGCGAGCACTTCCAGAAATTCGTGCTGTTCACCAACTACCAGTTCTATATCGACGAATTTATCCAGCTGGGGCACGAGCTGATGGCCAAGCCGTCGGGCGCGCCCGGCGACGATTACGTCGCGTTTGTGGAGCCGGGCAACCTGGTCACGCGCCGCGTGGGACAGTCGGTACAGCCCGGCGATGCGCTGGGCGCGGCGCCGCCGCGCATGCCGCAAATGCCGGGTTACCACCTGATCCGCGCCGACGGCACCGGCATTTCCATGGTGAATATCGGCGTCGGCCCGGCCAACGCCAAAACCATCACCGACCATATTGCCGTGCTGCGTCCGCACGCCTGGCTGATGCTGGGCCATTGCGCCGGCCTGCGCAACACGCAGGAACTGGGCGATTACGTGCTGGCGCACGGCTATGTGCGTGAAGATCATGTGCTGGACGAAGACTTGCCGCTGTGGGTGCCGATCCCGCCGCTGGCCGAGGTGCAGGTGGCGATCGAAGCGGCCGTGGCCGAAGTGACGCAGCTGACCGGGCACGATCTGAAACGTGTGATGCGCACCGGCACCGTGGCCAGCACCGACAACCGCAACTGGGAGCTGATGCCGCAACGCACGCCCGAGCGCCGTTTCAGCCAGAGCAGGGCGATCGCGCTGGACATGGAGAGCGCGACGATTGCGGCAAACGGCTTCCGCTTCCGTGTGCCGTACGGCACGCTGCTATGCGTAAGCGACAAGCCTATGCACGGCGAAATCAAGCTGCCGGGCATGGCCAACCAGTTCTACCGCGACCGCGTCGACCAGCATCTGCGCATCGGCATCCGCGCCATGGAACTGCTGCGCGCGCTGGGCGTGGACAAGCTGCACAGCCGCAAGCTGCGCAGCTTTACCGAGGTGGCGTTCCAATAGCGTCAACGGGACGATTTGCCGCGGGCCAGGCGGCGGCGGGCGCTTGCCGCCGGGCCCACACGCCGGGCGAGGCGGTGACGCGCAGTTTGTCGGTCGTTACGTTCAGGCCGCTGCAGGTGTAGAACGCACGCGGGCCGCCGTCATGGGGTTGGCATCGTTGGTACGCCCGGCCGCGATCGCCAGCCACGCCATCGGTCAGCTTGGTGAAGGAGGGATCGTCGTAGCACCAGGTGCCGCAGGATGCCGGCTGGTCGTAGGTGTAGCGCGGCGCGGCCGCGTGGGCCAGGCTGAGTTGCGCGGCGGTGTTGTACTCGGGCAACAGATTCCTGGCGTGCGCGGCGCAACAGGGCGAGGACAAACTTCACTTTTGCAAGCTATTCTGACGTCCGGTGGCGGGCCGATATCTTTTTCGATATCAAAAACAGTCAAAAATTGATTGGTTTGTTTGGTCTCCAGCCCATAAGATTGGTCTCAGAAAGCTGAAAACGAATCAGCTCTTAGTACGCAGACAACACTGGAGACCTATGAAACATACAGTATCCGGGGCTTTTGAGTCCCAGGCGAAGTATCGCCTCGTCCTGAAATCCGGCGTCGCCGTCCTGGCCGCCGCAGGCCTGTTGAGCACCCTCCCAGTCATGGCGCAAGAAGCCCCGGCCACCGAGTCCGCCACCGGCGAGGCCACCGTGGTCGTGACCGGCGTGCGCCGCGCCGCGCAAAGCGCCCAGAAGATCAAGAAGGATGCCGATAACGTTATCGATTCCATCGTCGCGGACGATATCGGTAAGTTTCCTGATACCAACGTCGCCGAAACCATTGCCCGCGTCACCGGCGTGCAGGTGCGCCGCGATGGCGGCGAAGCCAACACGGTGCTGATCCGCGGCTTGCCCGGCATCGCCACGCTGCTGAACGGCCGCGAGCTGTTCACCACCACCGGCCGCTACATTCAGCTGGCTGACATTCCATCGACCATGCTGCAACGCGTGGACGTGTACAAGTCGCAGAGCGCGGATCTGAACGAGGGCGGCATCGCCGGCGTGATCGACGTGCGCACCAACCGTCCGTTCGACTTCAAGGGTTTTACCGCCGTGGTCAATGGCGGCGCCACCAACAACTCGCAAGCCGAGCGCACCGACCCTAATGTCAGCGGCATGATCTCCAACCGCTGGAAGACCGATCTGGGCGAGTTCGGCGCGCTGGTGGGCGTGTCTTACCTGCGCAATCACTACTCGGAAGAACGTGTATTCAACACCAAGCCGGTCGACAAGAGCTGGCTGCTGCCTAAGCTGACCGGTCCCGATCTGGTGGGCCTGGAAAATATCCTGGGCGACCGCCGCCGCACGGCCGCCAACTACGCGCTGCAATGGAAGCCGAACCAGGACGTCGAGCTGTACGCCGAAGGCCTGGGCAGCCATTACCTGAACAACTTCGAGACCGACTTCTTCGTCGGCCTGCCATGGTGGGGCCCTGGCGATCAAATGAGCGCCACCAAGATTCCGGGTTCGGATCAGTTGCAGACCCTGACCTCGCACAACGTCAACACCATCATGTCGACGCAAGCCAACCGCGCCAGCAACGTCACCCAGCAGCACGCCATCGGCGGCCGCTGGAACGCCGCGCCGGGCCTGCGCCTGACCACTGAAATCGCCCGCACCCTGTCGGACTACGACTGGCAGAACCCGATCCTGGACACCATCACCAACGTGCCTAACGCCGTGGTGACCACCAATCTGGGCGGCCATTCCAATGTGGCTTACGGCGGCATGGACCTGAACGACCCGTCGAAATACACGCTGTCGCAGCTGTTCGACCGCTACGGCCATGACCACGGCGCGGCGACCGACTGGCGCGCCGACGGCACTTACACCATGCAGGACGAAGGCTTGTTCAAGGACTTCGGCTTCGGTGTGCGCGCCGCCAAACGAACCGCTTCGTCGATCAAGTCGTATGAGGGCTCGACCCCTGCGCCGGGTGGCGTCGCCGTGACCTCGCTGCCGGGCATGACCTGCACCACGCAGATGCAGAACGACTGGGGCACCAATTCGTGGTACACCCCATGCGCCAGCTATCTGATCTCGAACACCGCCGATGTGCGCAAAGCCGTCACCGGCAACAGCGCCGCCAAGGCGCTCGACCCTGGCTCGTACTTCGCCGACGAGGAGAAGAACTACGCCTTGTACGGCAAGGCGCACATCGGCTGGGAAACCGCCGGCATTCCGTTCGACGGCGTGCTGGGCATGCGTGTCACCAAGACCGATTCGGACCTGCTGGGCAACTCGCTGGTGGGCACCGCCATCGTGCCGACCTCGAAGAAATCGAGCGACACGTCCTATCTGCCGAGCGCCAACTTCAAGGCCACGCTGCGCGACGACGTGATCGCCCGCTTCTCGGTATCGAAGACCCTGACCCGTCCGGACTTCGCCCAGCTGAATCCAGGTACCGCTTACGTCAATGCCAACGGCACTACCATCCAGGCGACGGCATCGGGCGGCAATCCGGATCTGAAACCGTTCACCGCGCGTAACTATGACGGCTCGCTGGAGTATTACTTCTCGTCCACCGGCATGGCCAGCTTCGCGCTGTTCCGCCACGAGTTCAAAGGCTACATCATGAACAAGGTGGTGAAGGAGACCTTCAACGGCATATCCTACGACACCACCCGTCCATTCAACACGGATGATGGTTACCTGCAAGGCGCCGAAGTGGCTTACCGCACCTTCTTCGACAAGCTGCCTGGCTGGCTGGGTGGCTTTGGTGTGGAGGCGAATGCGACCTACACCGAAGGCCAAACCAGCTCGTCGAGCAATCCGGACCTGAGCGGCAAACCGTTCGCCGGCATGTCGAAATGGTCGTACAACGTGGTGGCGCTGTATGAGAAGTATGGTATCTCGGGCCGCCTGGCGTACAACTGGCGCTCGAAGTTCACGCAGGTCTACAATGACGGCGGTCCGGGCCTGGACCTGATCGCATCGCCGATGTCGTCGCTGGATGGCTCGCTGGGCTACAAGATCAACCAGAATACCTCGGTCACCCTGACCGGCACCAATCTGTTGAACTTCAAGTACAACGACTACTGGACCAACAAGGGCCTGTATCCACGCGATACCCGTCGCTATGACCGTTCCGTGGGTGTGTTCCTGAACTGGAAGATCTGAGCAGGTTGAAGCAAATCGGCCGCGTCCCCGCCTGAGCGAGGGCGCGGCCTCGCACTTTGAGGTAATCGAGATGTCGAATCAAAAAATGTCCGTGATCGAGAAGGTCGGTTTCGGCGCCGGCGACATGGCGCTGAATGTGGTGATTTCGTCGATGATGTTGATGATCACCTTCTTCTATACCGACGTCTATGGCCTGGCCACCACCGACCTGGCCTTGCTGTTCGTGCTGGTGAAGATCATCGGCGCCTGCAGCGACCTGGTGATGGGCCAGATTACCGACGCCGTCATGACGCGCTGGGGACGTTACCGTCCGTGGCTGCTGTTCCTCGCCGTGCCGTATGGCCTGAGCGTGTTCTTCGTCTTCACGACGCCCGACTGGGGCTACAGCGCCAAGCTGGTATGGGCTTATTCGACCTATATCATCATGACGCTGATGACTTCCGGCGTCGGCGTGTCGTACATCTCGCTGCCTAGCACCTTGTCCAACGATCCGCAGCAGGTGCTGTCGGCCAATGGCTACCGCCTGTTCCTGGCCAAGGTCGGCGCCTTCATGGTGACGGTGGTGGTGCCGGTGCTGTCCGAACGCTGGGGCGGCGGCAATGCGGCCGTCGGCTATCAGGCCGCCATGGCGCTGATGGCCGTGATGGGGGTGGTGCTGTTCCTGTTCTGCTTCTTCACCACCAGGGAGCGCGTGGTGCACAAGGTGGCGCGCCAGCCGCTGGCCGGGCAGATCAAGGTGTTGCTGCAAAACGACCAGTGGCTGATCCTGTGCGCCGTGTGCGTGGTCGGCACCATAGGCTATGTGGTGCGCGGCTCGGTCGCCATCTACTACGCCAAATACTATCTGGGCGCGAATGCCGAAACGGTGTCGGCCTTCCTGTCGACCGGCGTGGCGGCCGCGATTCTGTCGATGGTGGCCTCGACCTGGATCACCAAGTTCTATTGCAAGGTCAAGCTGTTCCGCTGGACCCAGATCGCCGTCGGCGTGATCAGCGCGGCCATGTATTTCTTCATCAAGCCGGGCGACACCGCTTTGGCCTTCGTCCTGTACTTCCTGCTCTCCTTCGTGGTGGACCTGCATGCGCCGGTGTTCTGGTCGGCCATCGCTGAGACCATCGACTACGGCACGCTGAAGACCGGCAAGCGGGTGTCCGGCTTTGCATTCGGCGGCATCTCTGTGTGCCAGAAGGCCGGCATGGGCATCGCCGGCGCGCTGGTGGGCGTGCTGCTGACGCATTTTGAATATCATCCGAACCAGGAGCAGACCGCGTTCGCCCTGCATGGCATTGTGCTGATGCTGACGCTGATTCCCGGTTTCTTCCATACCGTAATGGGCCTGTTGATGTTCAAGTACCGCATCAACGATAGCTATTACGGCGAGGTCAAGGCGAAGATGGGGAGCAAGGAATATGTGGCAGTCTAATTTTATGGAAATCGAAATGGAAAACATCCTGACTCCGTTGATCGAGCAGCGCGCCGATCCGCATATTTACCGTCACACCGACGGCTATTACTACTTTGTCGCCTCGGTGCCGGAATATGACCGCATTGAGCTGCGCCGCGCGCAGACCATCGCCGGCCTGGCGGAGGCGGAGAAGGTCACCGTCTGGCGCAAGCCGGACACCGGTCCGTACAGCGAACTGGTTTGGGCGCCGGAGCTGCACTTCAACGACGGCGCTTGGTATGTCTACTTTGCCGCCGCGCCTAGCCGCGAGATCAAGGACAAGCTGTTCCAACACCGCATGTATGCGATCAGCACCGCTGCCGCCAATCCTTTGGCCGGCGAGTGGGAGTTCAAGGGCCAGATCGACACCGGCATCGACACCTTCTGCCTGGACGCGACCACCTTCACCCACAAGGGCCAGCTGTACTACGTGTGGGCGCAGAAGGATAACGCCATCGAGGGCAACTCCAATATCTACATCGCGCCGATGAAAACGCCGTGGCAGCTGGGCGGCGCGCCGGTCATGCTGAGCAAGCCGGAGTTCGACTGGGAGATCCGCGGTTTCTGGGTCAACGAAGGTCCCTCCATCCTCAAAAAGAACGGCAAGATATTCCTCAGCTACTCGGCCAGCGCCACCGATGAGAATTACGCCATGGGTCTGCTGTGGGCGGACGAAAATGCCGACGTGCTGGATCCGAAGTCGTGGACCAAGTCGAAAGAACCGGTGCTGCAGACCTGTTTCGAGCACAAGGTGTATGGCCCGGGCCATAACTCCTTTACCGTGGCGGATGATGGCGAAACGGTAATGTTGGTTTATCATGCACGCACCTACACCGAGATTATCGGCGACCCGCTGTGGAATCCGGACCGTCACACCTACGTAAAACCGTTGAAGTGGGACGAGCAGGGTATGCCCGTATTCGGAAAACCGTCGATCGCGTAAAGAGCGCGAGCGCACATATTCCGGCGGCCGAGAGGGAAACCTCTCGGCCGCCTTGTCATTAGAGAGTCAACATGCAAGCAACGATCACTGAATCCTCATTTGGAAAACTGCCGGACGGCCGCGAAGCCCACCTCTACACCCTGACCAACGCCAACGGCATGATCGCCAAGATCAGCGATCTGGGCGGGGTTATCGTCGAGTTGCACGTGCCGGACCGCGACGGCGTGCTGGCCGATGTCTGCCACGGCTTCGATAATGTGGATGCCTACCTCGGCGAGTCCCATTACTTCGGAGCGCTGATCGGCCGTTACGGCAACCGCATCGCCAACGGCCGCTTCTCGCTGGATGGCGTGGCCTACCAGCTGGACGTCAACGACGGCGCCAATCACCTGCATGGCGGCACCGGCGGTTTCCACCGCCAGTTGTGGGAGGCTGAAACGTTCAACACGCCGAAATCGGTGGGGCTGATCCTGACTTACCTCAGCATCGCCGGCGACCAGGGTTATCCCGGCACTGCCGAAATCACTGTCATTTACGAGCTGCGCGAGAATAATGAATTGCGCATCGCCTTCCACGCGGTGGCCGACAAGGCCACGCCGATGAACCTGACCAACCACGCTTACTTCAACCTGGCAGGCAAGGGCGATATCCTCGGCCACGAGCTGACCATCGCGGCCGACGCCTACACCCAGGTCGGCGCCGGCCTGATTCCGGTCGGTGCCCCGGCGCCGGTGGCCGGCACGCCGTTCGACTTCCGCACGCCGCACGCCATTGGCGCCCGTATCGATCAAAAAGATGATCAATTGGGCCTGGGGTCCGGCTACGACCACAACTTTGTATTGAATAAATCGGCGGAAAAGGCAATGGACGTGGCGGCCCGCGTGGTGGAGCCGGTGTCGGGCCGTGTGCTGGAGGTGCTGTCGCAGGAGCCGGGCATCCAGTTCTACAGCGGCAATTTCCTGAATGACGCGGTTACGGGAAAAGGGCGCATCTACGGTTATCGCAGCGGCTTCTGCCTTGAACCGCAGCATTTCCCGGATTCGCCAAATCGTCCCGATTTCCCTTCGACCATCCTGCGCCCGGGCGAGGAATACGCCACGGTGATGGCTTACCGCTTCTCCACGGTCTAGATATATCGATTTTGGTATCGATATTGATAAACAATTTATTGGAAAGTTATCTCAGTACAACTTAGTATGCCTTAACGATGCGAGGGCATGATATTCACGTCCTCGCACAGGAAAATACTGAGGAGAAATGCATGTCTGAGAATGACAAAAAGGTGAAGTTGCGCTCTGCCGAGTGGTTTGGTACGCAAGATAAAAACGGTTTCATGTATCGCAGCTGGATGAAGAACCAGGGTATTCCCGATCACGAATTCCAGGGCAAACCAATCATCGGCATCTGCAACACCTGGTCCGAACTGACCCCATGCAATGCGCATTTCCGCAAACTGGCGGAACACGTCAAGCGCGGCATTCTCGAAGCGGGCGGCTTCCCGGTTGAATTCCCGGTGTTTTCGAACGGCGAATCCAATCTGCGTCCTACCGCCATGCTGACCCGTAACCTGGCTTCCATGGACGTGGAAGAATCCATTCGCGGCAATCCGATGGACGGCGTGGTGCTGCTGGTCGGCTGCGACAAGACCACGCCGGCGCTGCTGATGGGCGCCGCTTCGGTCGACATTCCAACCATCGTCGTAACCGGCGGCCCTATGCTGAACGGTAAGCTGAACGGCAAGAACATCGGCTCCGGCACTGCCGTCTGGCAGCTGCACGAGCAAGTCAAGGCCGGTGAAATCTCGATGCACGACTTTATCGCGGCGGAAGCGGGCCACTCGCGTTCCGCCGGCACCTGCAACACCATGGGCACCGCGTCGACCATGGCCTGCATGGCCGAATCGCTGGGCACCTCGCTGCCGCACAACGCCGCCATCCCTGCCGTGGATGCGCGCCGCTACGTGCTGGCCCATATGTCGGGCATCCGCATCGTCGAGATGGTGAAGGAAGACCTGAAGCTGTCCAAGATCCTGACCAAAGAGAATTTCGAAAACGCCATCCGCGTCAACGCCGCCATCGGCGGTTCGACCAACGCCGTGATCCACCTGAAAGCCATCGCCGGCCGTATCGGTGTCGATCTGGAGCTGGAAGACTGGACCCGCGTGGGCCGCGGCACGCCGACCATCGTCGACCTGCTGCCGTCGGGCCGCTTCCTGATGGAAGAGTTCTACTACGCCGGCGGACTGCCGGGCGTGATCCGCCGCATGGGCGACGGTAACATCCTGCCGCACCCGAACGCGCTGACCGTCAACGGCAAGACCATCTGGGAAAACTGCAACGACGCGCCGATCTACGATGAGGAAGTGATCCGCACGCTGGACAACCCGATTCGCAAGGACGGCGGCATCTGCATTCTGCGCGGCAATCTGGCGCCGCGCGGCGCGGTGTTGAAACCTTCGGCCGCCACGCCGGAGCTGATGCAGCATCGCGGCAAGGCCGTGGTGTTTGAGGACTTTGAACACTACAAGTCGCGCATCATGGATCCGGAGCTGGAAGTGGACAAGGACTCGGTGCTGGTGATGAAGAACTGCGGCCCGAAAGGTTATCCGGGCATGGCGGAAGTGGGCAATATGGGCCTGCCTCCCAAGCTGCTGGCAGCGGGCGTGAAGGACATGGTACGTATCTCGGATGCACGCATGAGCGGCACGGCTTACGGCACCGTGGTGCTGCACGTGGCGCCGGAAGCCATGGCCGGCGGCCCGCTGGGCATCGTCAAGGATGGCGACTGGATCACGCTGGATTGCGCCGGCGGCCAACTGAATCTGGAAGTGTCGGACGAAGAGATCGCGGCGCGCCAGGCGGCCCGCGAGGTTGGCAGCGCGCCAGGTCCGAAGACCGGCTACCAGCAGTTGTACATCGAGCACGTGCTGCAGGCGGACGAGGGTTGCGACTTCGACTTCCTGGTCGGCAAACGCGGCTCGGCTGTGCCACGCCATTCGCACTAATTCCGGAGATTCCATATGCTACTCGTACAATTCAAAAACGAACAAGGCGCACGCAAGATCGGTGTGCTGAACGATAAAACCATCCGCGTCATCGACGGCTACAGCACCACTTACGCGCTGGCCCAGGATGCGATCCGCAAATCCACGCCGCTGGCCACGCTGGCTGAAAAAGCCATCGGCGCGCAAACCACTTCGTTTGACGCAGTTGCCGCCGCCGGCCGTCTGCTGTCGCCGCTGGATCACAGCGACGACGCCCACACCTACGTCACCGGCACCGGCCTGACCCACCTGGGTTCGGCCGACACCCGCGACGCCATGCACAAGAAAATCGGCGGCGACGTCGAATCGCTGAGCGACTCCATGAAGATGTTCCGCATGGGCGTGGAAGGCGGCAAGCCGGCCGCCGGCGAAGCAGGAGTGCAGCCGGAATGGTTCTACAAGGGCGACGGCTCCATCGTCGCCGCCAGCGGCCAGGATCTGAACATGCCGGACTTCGCGCTCGACGGCGGCGAAGAGCCTGAAGTGGCGGGCCTGTACGTCATCGGCGACGACGGCCAGCCATACCGCGTCGGCTTCGCCATCGGCAACGAGTTCTCGGACCACGTAACCGAGCGCCAGAACTACCTGTACCTCGCGCACTCCAAGCTGCGCGTGTGCGGCCTCGGTCCTGCGCTGCTGGTGGGCGAAGCCCCGGCCAGCATCGAAGGCACCTCGCGCATCCTCGACAAGGAAGGCAAGGTACGCTGGGAGAAGCCATTCTTCAGCGGCGAACAGAATATGTCGCACACCATCGCCAATCTTGAACACCACCACTTCAAGTACGCGCTGTTCAAGCGTCCTGGCGACGTGCACGTGCACTTCTTCGGTACCGCCACCCTGAGCGTGGCCGACAACATCTCGGTGCAGCCGGGCGAAACGTTTGAAATCCACTCGCCGCAATTCGGCCCGGCCCTGCGCAACAAACTGGCCGTGTACAAAACCGAAGTCGCCAAGGTGAAGGCATTATGATCATCACCGGCGATGCGCTGATTGGCGGCGTGGCCGTCAAAGGCACGGGCGCGGGCGTCCGCGCCTACAACCCTGCGCTGGGCCAGGTCATCGAACCTGAATTCCGCACGGTGGACGCGGCGCAGATCGACCAGGCCTGCCGCCTGGCCGACGAAGCATTCGACACCTTCCGCTCGCTGAGCGACGAGAAGCGCGCCGCGTTCCTCGATACCATCGCCGACCAGGTCATGGAACTGGGCGATGTGCTGGTCGAGCGCGTGATGGCCGAAACCGGCCTGCCACGCCCACGGGTGGAAGGCGAGCGTGCCCGCACCGTCGGTCAGCTGAAACTGTTTGCCAACTTGCTGCGCGAAGGCTCGTGGCACGATGTGCGCTTCGACAAAGCTCTGCCGGACCGGACGCCGCCGCGCCCGGATCTGCGCATGCGCATGATCGGCCTTGGCCCTGTGGCGGTTTTCGCTGCCAGCAACTTCCCGTTGGCTTTTTCTGTAGCAGGCGGCGACACCGCGTCGGCGCTGGCCGCCGGTTGCCCGGTGGTGCTGAAAGCGCACTTTGCGCATCCCGGCACGTCGGAGCTGGTCGGCCGCGCAGTGGTCAAGGCGGTGGAGATCTGCGGCTTACCGGCCGGCGTGTTCTCGCTGCTGACCGGTGTGGGTAATGAGCTGGGTATTGAGCTGGTGCGCCATCCTGCCATCAAGGCGGTGGGCTTTACCGGCTCGCGCGGCGGCGGCATGGCGCTGATGGCCGCTGCGGCCGCGCGTCCGGTGCCGATTCCGGTGTATGCCGAAATGAGCTCGATCAATCCGGTGTTCCTGCTGCCCGAAGCGCTGAAGAACCGCGCGGAAGACATCGCAGCCGGTTTCGCCGCTTCGCTGACGCTGGGCGTGGGCCAGATGTGCACCAATCCTGGCCTGGTGCTGGCCTTGGCCGGTCCGGATCTGGATCGTTTTACGGCGGCTGCTTCGCAGGCGCTGGAGGGCGGCGCGGCTTGCGCCATGCTCTCGCCGGGGATCGCCGGTAATTTCGCTCGCGGTGTGAACCAGCTGGCGGAACATGCGGATGTGAAGACGCTGGCGCTTGCGCCGCAAGCGGAAGGCAAGGGCGCTCCGGCGCTGTTCGTGTCGGCGGCTTCGGCCTTCCTGTCGCAGCACGCGTTGCAGGAGGAGATCTTTGGCCCGGCATCGCTGGTGGTGGTCTGCAAGGACGTGGCGGAACTGCGTCAGGTTGCGGACAAGCTGGAAGGCCAGCTGACCGCCACGCTGCAGATGGACGATGGCGACCTGGAAGCCGCGCAAGCGCTGCTGCCGGTATTGGAGCGCAAGGTTGGCCGTATTCTGGTCAATGGCTATCCTACCGGCGTGGAAGTGTGCAGCGCCATGGTGCACGGTGGTCCGTTCCCGTCGACCTCGGATGGCCGCAGCACGTCGGTCGGCACGGGCGCGATTTCGCGTTTCCTGCGTCCGGTGTGCTACCAGAATCTGCCGCAAGCCTTGCTGCCGGAAGTCCTGCGCGACAACGGCTCGGCCAAATGGCTGCGCCGCGAAGGCGAATTGACCCGCAACTAAAAAAAATGTCGTTCCGGCGAAGACCGGAACCCAATACCGCGCAAGCGTTAATTGGGCACCGGCCTTCGCCGGTGCGACGGATAACAGGAGACTGTATGACCCAACTGGCCAAGTTTGGCAGCCTGCGCGGCAAGCGCGTATTCATTACCGGCGGCGGCACCGGCATCGGCGAAGCGATGGTGATTTCCTTCGCGGAGCAGGGCGCGCAAGTCGCCTTCGTCGACATCGCCCGGGACGCCAGCCTGGCGCTGATCCGCCGCGTAAAAGAAGCCGGATATCCCGAGCCACTGTTCCGCCAGTGCGACATCACCGACATCCCCGTATTGCAAGCCACCATGGCGGAACTGGCAAGCCTGGCTGGCGACTTCGACATCCTCGTCAACAACGCCGCCAACGACCAGCGTCACGACACCGCCGAAGTCACGCCCGAATACTGGGACAAGTGCATCGCCGTCAACCAGCGTCCGATGTTCTTCACTTGCCAGGCCGTTTTGGAGGGCATGAAGAAAAAGGGTGCCGGTTCCATCATCAACGTCGGCTCCATCTCGTGGCACGTTAAAAATGCAGGCTACCCGGCGTATGCCACCACCAAAGCGGCAGTGCACGGCCTGACCCGTGGCCTGGCGCGCGAATTCGGCGCCCACGGCATCCGCGTCAACACCGTCACGCCGGGCTGGGTGATGACACAGCGCCAGATCGACCTGTGGCTGGACGACGCCGGCGAGCAGGACATCAAGCGCAACCAGTGCCTGCAGAACAAGCTGATGCCGCAGCACGTGGCATCGATGGTGCTGTTCCTGGCCGCCGACGACGGGGCCATGTGTACCGCGCAGGAATTCATCGTCGACGCAGGCTGGGTATAACGTCGGCAAAAAAGGCAGTCGTAATCTACAAGCCGCATGGCGGCTTTGTCATTCAACTATAAATCCAAGGAGACCGAGAGAATGAATCCTATCAAACGTGGTGTACTCGCCCTGTGCCTGCTGGCTTCCGGCAGCGCGTTCGCGGCCGAACTGACCATCGACGCCGCCAAGCCGGGCGCGGTGATCAACAAGGACGTGTACGGCCAGTTCGCGGAGCACCTTGGCACCGGCATCTACGAAGGCATCTGGGTCGGTCCGCAATCCAAAATCCCTAACACCAAAGGCTGGCGCAATGACGTGGTCGGCGCGCTGAAAGACATCAAGGTGCCGCTGGTGCGCTGGCCGGGCGGCTGCTTCGCCGACGAATACCACTGGCGCGACGGCATTGGCCCGCGCGAGAAGCGTCCGGTCAAGGTCAACACCAACTGGGGCGGCGTGGACGAATCCAACGCCGTCGGGACGCACGAATTCTTCGACCTGGTGGACCTGCTGGGCGCCGACGCCTACGTCAACGGCAACCTGGGTACCGGTAGCGCGCAAGAGATGTCGGAATGGGTCGAATACATGACCTCCGACAGCAAATCCACGCTGGCCAACCTGCGCCGCAAGAATGGCCACGACAAGCCGTTCAAGGTGGCTTACTTCGCCGTCGGTAACGAGGCATGGGGCTGCGGCGGCAATATGAGCCCGCAGTACTACTCGGACCTGTACAAGCAGGTGGAGACCTTCCTGCGTGCGCCGGCGCAGTACCGTCCGAAGATCATCGCCAGCGGCGGCAACGACAGCGACGTTAGCTGGACCGATGTGCTGAGCAAGCAGCTGAAAAACCAGACCAGCGGCATCAGCTTCCACTACTACACCCTCCCGACCGGCAAGTGGGAAGTGAAGGGCGCATCGACCGGCTTCCAGGAAAACGAGTGGGTCTCCACCATGTCGAACACGCTGCGCATGGAAGACCACATCCAGAAAAACACCGCCGCCATGGACAAGCATGACCCGGAGAAGAAACTGGGCCTGTTCGTGGACGAGTGGGGCACCTGGTACGATGTCGAAAAGGGTACCAACCCGGGCTTCCTGTTCCAGCAGAACACGCTGCGCGACGCGGTGGTTGCAGCGCTTAACTTCAACATCTTCCACGCCCACGCCGACCGCGTGCGCATGACCAACATCGCGCAGATGGTGAACGTGTTGCAGGCGATGATCATCACCGACAAGGACAAGATGATCCTGACCCCGACCTATTACGCCTACCAGATGTACGTGCCGTTCCAGGGCGCGACTTCGCTGCCGATCACGCTCAAGGACAATCATGACTACAGCGTGGGCAATGTGAAGGTGCCGGAAGTGAGTGCTTCGGCCGCGCGCGGTACGGATGGCAAGCTGTATGTGGCGCTGGTGAACACCAATCCGAACAAGCCTGCCGATGTGGCGCTGAATATTCTAGGCCAGACCGTCAAGGCAGTGAAAGGCCGCGTACTGACCGCCGCCGCGATGGATGCGCATAACACCTTCGCTGCGCCGCAAGCGATCAAGCCAGCACCATTCAGCGCTGCTGCCGGCGCCGATGGCAAGCTGACGGTCAAGGTGCCGGCCAAAGCCGTGATCGTAGTGGCGGTGGAGTAAACGGACATGGAAGAGGTCAAGATCACACGCCGCAAGGTTATTGCCGCAGGCGGCGTAGCGTTGATGCTGGCCGGTTGCGGCGGCGGTGGCGGTGGGGCGGCGACGCCCGCACCGGCTCCGACGCCCACGCCCACACCAACGCCCACGCCCACGCCCACGCCAACGCCAACGCCAACGCCAACGCCGACGCCAACGCCGACGCCAACCAGCATCACGTTTGCGGACGTGTCGGTGCACGATCCATCCGTCATCAAGGTGGATGGCACGTTCTACGTGTTCGGCTCTCACCTCGCCGCCGCCAAGTCGGCGGACCTGATGAACTGGACCAAGGTCGCCGATGGCGTCAACGCCGCCAACCCGTTGTTCAACAACGTGGTGACCTCGCTGGCCGATACCTTCACCTGGGCGCAGGTGACCGACCTGTGGGCGCCGGATGTGGTCAAGCTCGCGGACGGCAAGTTCTATCATTACTACTGCGCCTGCAAGGGTGATTCCCCGCGCTCGGCGCTGGGCGTTGCGGTGGCGGACAAGGTGGAAGGCCCGTATGTCAACAAGCAGATCCTGCTGAAGTCGGGCATGTGGGGCCTGCCGGGCGAAGACGGCGTCACCATCTACGACGCGCTGACCATGCCGAACGTGGTGGACCCGAACACCTTCTTCGACCAGCAGGGCAAGCTGTGGATGATCTACGGCTCGTACTCGGGCGGCATCTTCATCCTGGAGATGGATACCGCGACCGGTTTGCAGAAACCGGGGCAGGGCTATGGCAAGCATCTGATGGGGGGTAACCACAGCCGCATCGAAGGTGCGTATGTGCTGTACAGCCCACAGTCGAAGTACTACTACCTGTTCACGTCCTTTGGCGGGCTGGATGCCAATGGCGCCTACAATATGCGCGTAGCACGTTCGCTGAATCCGGACGGTCCCTATCTGGATGCGAAGGGTAACGACATGGCCAACGTCAAGTCGAATCCGGCGCTGCCGCTGTTTGATGACGCCAGCATTGCACCGTATGGCCAGAAAATCATGGGCAATTACCAGTTCGCGCTGGCTGCCGGCGAGACGGGCACGCCATTGGGCTATGTGTCGCCGGGCCACAACTCGGCTTACTACGAGGCCTCGACCGGCCAGTACTTCCTGATCTTCCATACCCGCTTCCCGGGCATGGGCGAGCAGCATCAGGTGCGGGTACACGAGATGTTCATCAATGCCGATGGCTGGCCGGTGGTGGCGCCATTCCGCTACGCGCCGCTCAGCAAGAACGCGACGCCGTTGGCGGCTGAAGTGACGGCGGCCGATGCGGCGGGCTCGTACAAGATGATCAATCACGGCAAGGACATTTCCACCGTCATCAAGCCATCGCAGAGTGTGGTGCTGGGGGCGGACGGCACGGTGTCCGGTTCGGTGTCGGGTACGTGGAAGCACGACGGCGGCAACAAGATCACTATCTCGCTTGGTGCGACCGGGACTTTCGTTGGCGTGCTGTCGCGCCAGTGGAATACCAACGCCAGCGCGTTTGTGGTGACCTGGACTGCGCAATCTGTGGATGGTGTATCGATCTGGGGCGCGCGCACCGGCAATTGATAAGAGGTTCGTCATGAAGTATGTTTTATCGATGGTGGCGCTGGCGTTGGCTTCCGTGGGCAGTATGGCCAAGGAAGTGAGCGTGCACGATCCGGTGATGGCCAAGGAAGGAGATACCTACTATGTGTTCAGCACGGGGCCTGGCATCACTTTCTACAGCTCGAAGGATATGAAGAACTGGATGCCGGAGGGCCGCGTTTTCAAGGGCCAGCCGGTGTGGGCGAAGAAGGCGGCGCCAACGTTTGACGATCATGTCTGGGCGCCGGACATCCAGTTCCATAACGGTCAATATTATTTATATTATTCCGTTTCGGGCTTTGGCAAGAATACGTCCGGGATCGGCGTCACCGTCAATAAAACGTTGAATCCTCGCTCGCCCGACTACAAGTGGCAGGACAAGGGGATGCTGCTCCAGTCGGTGCCTGGCCGCGACGACTGGAACGCCATCGATCCGAATGTGATTGAGGATGGCAAAGGCAATGCCTGGATGTCCTTCGGTTCGTTCTGGAGCGGGCTGAAATTGGTCAAGCTGAACAAGGAGTGGACCGGTTTGGCTGAGCCGCAGGAATGGCATGCCATCGCCAGCCGGACCAACGGTGCTTCCGGCGCAGGCGAGCAGGCGGGGGCTGGTGAGATCGAGGCGCCCTACATCTTCAGGAAGGGTGATTATTATTACCTGTTTGCTTCGTTCGGCCTGTGCTGCCGCAAGGGGGATAGCACCTACCATGTCATGGTGGGGCGTTCGAAGGAGATCACCGGACCGTATGTCGACAAGAATGGCGTCGACATGATGAAGGGGGGCGGTTCGCTGGTGATCGCTGGAGACAAGGACTGGAAAGGCCTGGGCCACAACAGTGCCTACACCATGGACGGCAAGGATTACCTCGTGCTGCATGCCTACGAGACGGCCGACAATTACCTGCAAAAGCTGAAAATCATGGAAATGAAATTTGACCCAGCCGGCTGGCCGAAGGTCGAGCAGGCAGACCTCAACAAATACCGCAGCAACCAGCTGCCGGTGAAATAATGGCTGGCCGCGTGTTCACCGCATCGCCGCAGCTGTCCCGCCGCGGCGCGATCAAGCTGGCGGCGGGAGCGGCGGCGGCGATCGCTTCGCGCCGCGCGCTGGCGGCTGGCCCGGGCTCTCGCGCAGACGGCCCGGTGTCGCTGTTCCCGCTGAGCGCCGTACGCCTTGGGCCGAGCCCTTTCCTGGAGGCCCAGCAAACCGACCTGCGCTACCTCCTGTCGCTGGACGCCGACCGCCTGTCGGCGCCATTCCTGCGCGAAGCCGGCCTGCCGCTCAAGCAGCCCACCTACGGCAACTGGGAATCGTCCGGCCTCGATGGCCATATGGGTGGCCACTACCTGTCCGCGCTGGCCCTGATGTATGCCGCCACCGGCGACAAGGAAGTTCTCAGGCGCCTGAACTACTTCGTTGACGAACTCAATCTCTGCCAGCAAGCCAATGGCAATGGCTACATCGGCGGTGTTCCCGGCGGCGCGGCGGCATGGAAGGACATCGCCCAAGGCAAACTCCACGCCGACAACTTCTCGGTGAACGGCAAATGGGTCCCTTGGTACAACCTCCATAAAACCTACGCCGGCCTGCGCGACGCGTATATCTACGCCGGCAATGCGAAGGCGCGCGCGATGCTGATCGCGCTGTGCGACTGGACCGTGGAGCTATGCTCCCACCTCAGCGAAGAACAAATGCAGTCCATGTTGCGCAGCGAGCATGGCGGCATGAACGAAGTGCTGGCCGACGTCGCACAGATGACTGGCCAGCAGAAGTACATGGACCTGGCCATACGCTTCTCCCACCAGGCGATCCTGCGCCCGCTGGAGGAAGGCAAAGACCAGCTCACCGGCCTGCACGCCAACACGCAAATCCCTAAAGTCATCGGCTTCAAACGCATCGGCGACCTCACGTCGCGCAAAGACTGGCAGCGAGCCGCCGCCTTCTTCTGGCAGACCGTCCATGACCACCGCACCGTCGCCATCGGCGGCAACAGCGTGAGAGAGCACTTCCACAGCGATAAGGACTTCTCGTCCATGATCGAGGAAGTGGAAGGGCCGGAAACCTGCAACACCTACAATATGCTCAAGCTCACCGGACTGCTGTTCACCGGTGATGCGCAAGGCAGCTACGCCGATTACTACGAGCGCGCACTGTACAACCATATCCTGTCGTCGCAGCACCCGGATAGCGGCGGCTTCGTCTACTTCACGCCGATGCGGCCCAACCACTACCGGGTCTACTCGCAACCGCAGAAAGCGATGTGGTGCTGCGTCGGCTCCGGCCTCGAAAACCACGCCAAGTATGGGGAGTTTATCTACGCCCATCGCGGCGACAACCTGTACGTCAATCTGTTCATTCCGTCCACGTTGGACTGGCGCGAGCAGGGCGTGCAAATCCGCCAGTCCAACCGCTTCCCCGATGAAGACCGCAGCACCATCACCGTCAAAGGCAACAAGACCTTTACGCTGAAGATCCGCTATCCGGAATGGGTGGAGCCGGGCGCCTTGCGCATCGCCGTCAACGGCAAGCAGGTTGCCGCCGCCGTTGGCGCGGACCGCTATGTCAACGTGCGCCGCGCCTGGCGTGACGGCGACAAGGTCGAGATCCATCTGCCGATGCAGACCCGCCTTGAGCAGATGCCGGACAAATCGCCTTATTACGCCGTGCTGCACGGTCCCGTGGTGCTGGCCGCAAGGACCAATCCATTCCCCGGTGAGCAGCTCAACTACCTGGCCGACGACAGCCGCATGGGCCACATCGCCAGCGGCCCGGTCTGTCCGCTGGAGCAGGCGCCGGTGCTGGTGAGCGAGAACCCATCGTTTGCCGGCCGCTTCCGCCCGGTGCCCGGTCGTCCACTGACCTTTACCGCGCCGGGACTGGTGCAGGCCGCGCAAAGCGGGCCGACCACCTTCGTGCCATTCTTCCGCGTGCACGATGCACGCTACGTGGTCTACTGGCCGTACTCCACGCCGGGTGAGCTGGCCGAGCGCCGCGCCAGGGCCGCACAGGATGAAAAAGAACGCCTGGCGCTGGACGCCCAGACCATCGATCAGGTGGCGCCGGGCGAGCAGCAGCCGGAATCCGACCACTTCTTCAAGGCCGAAGGCGCGGATGCGGGCGTCAACAAGGGCAAGCACTGGCGCCATGCATCCGGCTGGTTCAGCTACGACCTGACCGATAAAAACGGCGAGGCCCGCGCCCTGCGGTTGACATATTCAAAACATGACGCTGGCCGGCGCTTCGATATCCTAATCAATGAAAAATTGCTGGCTGAAGTCCGTCTGGACGGCGGCGCGGCGCAGGAGTTTTATACCCGCGATTACCCGGTTCCCGCAGACGCAGCCAAGGCTGGCAAGCTGGTCGTCAAGTTTGTCGCCCGGGAGGGTTCGGTTGCAGGAGGCTTGTACGGCCTACGCTTGTTACGCTGACATATCAAAATCAATATCCCAGGATCTGAAAATATCATTGGATAGATATTTATATTTCTCATAGTATTTATCCGAAAAATAAAAATTTACCAGGAGACTTTAGCCATGATGAATCGTAGAACCGTATTGGCATCCGCCTTGGCCGCCGCCATCACCCTGAGCGCACCGGCCTTCGCCGCCAAGCCGCTGGTGATCGGCTTCTCGCAGGTTGGCGCCGAAAGCGAATGGCGCACCGCGAACACCGTTTCGGTCAAGGACGCTGCCAAAAAAGAAGGCATCACCCTCAAGTTTGCGGACGCCCAGCAGAAACAGGAAAACCAGGTCAAGGCCATCCGCTCCTTCATCGCCCAGCGCGTGGACGTGATTGCGTTCTCGCCGGTGGTGGAATCGGGCTGGGATACGGTGCTGCGCGAAGCCAAGCGCGCCAACATTCCGGTGATCCTGACCGACCGCGCGGTGAACGTGAGCGATCCTTCGCTGTACGTGAGCTTCCTGGGTTCGGACTTTGTGGAAGAGGGGCGCCGCGCCGGCCGCTGGCTGGTGGAGCGTCAGAAGAAAACGCCCGATGCCGTTTTGAATATCGTCGAATTGCAGGGCACCGTGGGCTCCGCGCCCGCGCTGGACCGCAAAAAGGGCTTTGAGGAAGTCATCGCCGGCAATCCAAAGCTGAAGATGCTGCGCTCGCAGACGGGCGACTTCACCCGCGCCAAGGGCAAGGAGGTGATGGAAGCCTTCCTCAAGGCCGAGGGCAAGAAGATCAACGTGCTGTACGCGCACAATGACGACATGGCCATCGGCGCCATCCAGGCGATTGAGGAAGCCGGCCTGAAGCCGGGCAAGGACATTCTGGTGATTTCGATCGACGGCGTGAAGGGCGCGTTTGAAGCCATGATCGCCGGTAAGCTGAATGTGACGGTGGAATGCAATCCGCTGCTCGGCCCTCAGTTGATGCAGCTCGCGAAGGATGTCGTCGCCGGCAAGCCTGTACCTAAGCGCGTTGTGACGCAGGAGAGCGTGTTCCCGGCCGAAGTCGCGGCCAAGGAATTCCCGAACCGTAAATACTGATACCGATGACGATTATTTCTTCTGCTCCGGCGCCGGTACTGGAGCTGCGCGGCATCAGCAAGGCCTTCACCGGTGTGCAGGCCTTGAACGCTGTGTCGCTTAATTTATATCCGGGCGAGGTGCACACGCTGATGGGCCAGAATGGCGCCGGCAAGTCCACCTTGATCAAGGTGCTGACCGGCGTGTACACGCCGGATGCCGGCCAGATTGTGCTGGCCGGGCAGTCGATTCAGCCGCAGTCCACGCTGGATGCGCAGAACCATGGCATCAGCACTGTTTATCAGGAAGTGAATCTCTGCCCGAATCTGTCGGTGGCGGAGAATATTTTCATCGGACGTTATCCGCGCAAGCTGGGACGCATCGATTGGTCCGGCATGGCGAAGCAGGCCACTGAGCTGCTGGAGCGCATGCAGATCCGCATCGATGTAACGCTGCCGCTGGCGCACTATCCGTTGGCGATCCAGCAGATGGTGGCGATTTCGCGCTCGCTGCTGGTATCGGCCAAGGTGCTGATTCTGGACGAACCTACTTCCTCGCTGGATGAGAAGGAAGTGGATTTGCTGTTCAGCGTATTGCGTGGGCTGCGCGAGCAGGGCATGGCGATTCTGTTTGTGACGCACTTCCTCGATCAGACCTATGCGATTTCGGACCGCATCACGGTGATGCGCAACGGCGAGCGGGAAGGCGAGTATCTTGCCGCCGATTTGTCGCGTGTGGAGCTGGTCAACAAAATGGTCGGCGCACCGGCGGCCGCCAACACTGGCGCTCCTTCCGCCGGTGCGGCAACGCAAAGCGGCGTGGATCGCGCGGCCGCGGCGGGCGAGGGGCGTTTCAAGGCCTTCCTGCGCGCTGTTGGCCTGGGCCGCAAGGGCGCGCTCACGCCGATGGATCTGGAAATCCGCGAAGGCGAGCTGCTGGGCCTTGCCGGCCTGTTGGGCTCCGGCCGCACCGAGGCGGCGCGCCTGCTGTTCGGCGCCGATAAAGCCGACAGCGGCACCATCACCATCGACGGCAAGGAGCAAACCTTCGCCACGCCGCGCGACGCCATCGCCGCCGGCATCGGCTTCTGCTCCGAAGACCGCAAGCTGGAAGGGGCGGTGCTTGACCTCTCCGTGCGCGAAAACCTGATCCTTGCCCTGCAAGCGCGCAGCGGCATGATGCGTGCCATTCCGCTCAAACGCCAGCAGCAGCTGGCGGAGGAATACGTGAAAGCGCTCGGCATCAAAACCGCCAGCATCGAAACGCCGATCGGCTCACTCTCCGGCGGCAACCAGCAAAAAGTGCTGCTGGCGCGCTGGCTGGTCACCGATCCCAAACTGCTGATTCTTGACGAGCCGACGCGCGGCATCGACGTCCGCGCCAAGCAGGAAATCATGGACTATGTCTCGGCCCTGTGCAAGAAAGGCATGTCCATCCTGTTCATCTCGTCCGAACTGCCCGAAGTGCTGCGCGTGAGCGACCGCATCGTCGTCATGCGCGACCGTAAAGCCGGCGGCGAATACCCGCGCGGCGCACTGGACGAAACCACCGTGTTGCACGTGATTGCGGCGGGAGACCAGCATGTATAGTCCCGCAGCCCGCGCCGCCGGAGCGCCAACCAAATCAAGCTTGCCTATGTTCGTGCAACACCCCCTGTTCCGGCCACTGGCCGCGCTGGCGATCCTGCTGTTGATCGACTTGATCATGATCCCCGGCTTCTTCCACCTTGAGATCAAGGACGGCCACCTGTATGGCAGTTTGATCGACATCGCCAACCGCGCCGCGCCGCTGATCCTTGCGGCCATCGGCATGACGCTGGTGATCGCCACACGCGGCATCGACATTTCGGTCGGCGCCACCGTCGCCATCAGCGGCACCGTGGCCGCGATGCTGATCGGCGGCACCATGGTCATGAATAACGGCACGCCGGAGTACGTGGCCAACACGCCGATGTGGATGGCGCTGGCCGCCGCCATGGGCGCGGCCCTGCTGTGCGGCGCGTGGAACGGCGCACTGGTGGCCGGCCTTGGCCTGCAACCGATCGTCGCCACCCTGATCCTGATGGTGGCGGGGCGCGGCCTGGCGCAGCTGCTCACCGACGGCCAGATCATCACCGTCTACTACCAGCCGTTCTTCTTCTTCGGCAGCGGCTACCTGTTTGGCTTGCCGTTCTCGCTGTTCATCGTGGCCGCCGTGTTCATCGTCACCGCGCTGCTGCTGCGTAAAACGGCGCTGGGCCTGTTCATCCAGTCGGTCGGCATCAACCCGGTGGCCGCGCGCCTGGCCGGCTTGAAGACCGCCTCGCTGATCTTCTTCGTCTACGTGTTCTGCGCCGCCTGCGCCGGCGTGGCCGGACTGATGATCACTTCCAACATCAAGAGCGCGGACGCCAACAACGCCGGGCTGCTGCTGGAGCTGGACGCCATCCTGGCCGTCACGCTGGGCGGCACCTCGCTGGCCGGCGGTAAATTCAGCCTGGCCGGCAGCGTGATCGGCGCGCTGATTATCCAGACGCTGACCTACACCATCTACTCGCTCGGCCTGCCGCCGGAAGTGAACATGGTGGTCAAATCGGTCGTCGTGTTTGTGATCTGCGTGTCGCAGTCGGCGGAATTCAAAACCATGTGGCGCCGCGCCTTCCCTGGCGCCCGCGGAGGCAAGACCCAATGAGCACCATGAATCTTCCACGGCCGTCGATCGCCGCTGCGCCATACTTCACGCCTCTGATCACCGTGCTGCTGCTGCTGGTCCTGCTGGGTGCGGGTGGGGCGGCCTATCCCGGCTTCCTGTCGCTGCAGGTGATGTTCAACCTGTTGATCGACAACGCGTTCCTGCTGGTGATCGCGGTCGGCATGAGCTTCGTCATCCTGTCCGGCGGCATCGACCTGTCGGTCGGTTCCGTGCTGGCGCTGACCACCATGATCTGCGCTTACATGCTGCAAACCTGGCACTGGAACCCGTTGCTGGTCATCGCCGTCGCGCTGGCCGTGGGCACGCTGTTCGGCGCCGCCATGGGCGCGATGATCCACTACTTCAAGCTGCAACCGTTCATCGTCACGCTGGCCGGCATGTTCCTGGCGCGCGGCCTGTGCTACCTGATCAGCATTAACTCCATCACCATCGACGATCCGTTCTTCGTCGCGCTGTCGCAAACCCAGCTGCCGATCGGCGATTGCTTCATCTCGCCGGGCGCCCTGATTGCGCTGGCCACGCTGGCAGGCGCCATCTACGTTGCACACTGCACGCCGTTCGGCCGCGCCATCTACGCCATCGGCGGCAACGAGCAGTCGGCGCTGATGATGGGCTTGCGCGTGGCGCGCACCAAGGTGCTGATCTACGCCTTCAGCGGCTTCTGCGCGGCGCTGGCCGGCGTGCTGTTCTCGTTCTACATGCTGTCCGGTTACGGCCTGCATGCGCAGGGCACCGAGCTGGATGCGATTGCGGCCGTGGTCATCGGCGGCACGCTGCTGAGCGGCGGCTACGGCTACGTGGCCGGCGCGCTGACCGGCGTGCTGGTACTGGGCTCCATCCAGACCCTGATCGCCTTCGACGGCACGCTTAGTTCGTGGTGGACCAAGATTGTCATCGGCGGTTTGCTGTTCATCTTCTGCGTGGTACAACGCGTGATGACCATGCGTAGCAAAAAAAAATAAATAAAAATTAAATAAAAAAACACTGGAGAGTATCGTGAAAAAGAGTTTGATGTTCGCTACGGCGAGCCTGCTGGCTTGCGCCGCGCATGCGGCCAACCCTATCCTGCCCAAACTGTTCACCGCCGATCCGGCGGCCTTCGTGGAAAACGGCACGGTCTATCTGTACGTCGGCCACGATCAGGCTTCGGCGACGGACAAGGACTACGTCATGAAGGAGTGGCGCCTGTACAGCAGCTGCGACATGAAGAACTGGACCGACCGCGGCTCGCCGATCCAGCCGTCCGCCTTCAAATGGGCGATCGGCAAAGTGGACGCGTGGGCTGGCGACATCACCAAGCGCGATGGCAAATACTACTTCTATGCCACCGTCGATCACGCATCGGTTCCAGGGCGCGCCATCGGCGTGGCCGTGTCGGATAAGCCAGAAGGTCCGTTCGTGGACGCGCGCGGCTCGGCGCTCATCACCAACGACATGACACTGGAATCGCCGATTGCGTGGGACGATATCGATCCCGCCATCTTCCAGGACGACGACGGCCAGGCCTATCTCTACTGGGGCAACACGGTGCTGAAGTACGCCCGGCTGAAGGCCAATATGATCGAGCTGGATGGGCCGATCCATACGGTCGGCATGGACCGTTTCACCGAAGCGTCCTACCTGCACAAGCATAACGGCACCTACTACCTGTCGTACTCGCGCGATTTTCCGGAGGAGACGGCGTATATGACCGGTCCAAGCGCCACCGGGCCGTGGAAGTATCAGGGCGTGATCATGTCGAAGAACGAGAAGGTGAAGACCATCCACCAGGCCATCGTCGAATTCAACGGCAAGAACTACATCTTCTACCATAACGCCAAGCTGGCCGGCGGCGGCGAGTTCCGCCGTTCGGTGGCGGTGGAAGAGTTCCAGTACAACGCCGACGGCACCATCCCGTTCATCAAGCAGACCAAGGAAGGCCCGGCGGCCAATCCTGGTGCTGCCTGCAAATGATATCGAAATAAGCGATATTTTCTAAATTTAATATCGAACATGATATCATCAGATTATGGATACTAACCCGAACTGGTTCCTGCGCGCGCGCCTGAAAACGCGCCAGCTGCTGCTGCTGATCGCGCTGGACGAACAACGCAACATCCACCGTGCATCCGAAGAGCTGCATATGACGCAGCCTGCCGCGTCCAAGCAGCTCAAGGATCTGGAGGAGATGCTGGGCGTGCAGTTGTTCGAGCGGCTGCCGCGCGGCATGGAGCCGACCATCTACGGCGAAACCATGATACGCCACGCGCGCATGGCGCTCACCAGCCTGTCGCTGGCGCATGAAGACATCGTCGCCATCAAGGCCGGGCTGAGCGGGCAGGTGGACATCGGCACCATCATGACGCCGGGGATCGCGCTGCTGCCGCAGGCGATCACGCGCACCAAGCAGGCCGCCCCCAGGCTGCGCATTGGTGTCGAGATGGAGCAGTCCAATGTCCTGCTGGAGCAGCTGCAGCGCGGCCGGCTGGACTTCATGATCGGCCGCATTCCGGAGCGCGAAAGTGCCGCGGGCCTGAGCTACGAAGAGCTGGGCGACGAGCCGGCGTGCGCGGTGGTGCGCGTCGGCCATCCGCTGATGGCGTCCAAAAACCTGCAACTGCGCGACATCGCCAACCAGCCGTGGGTCCTGCCGCCGCAAGGCTCGATCCTGCGCGCGCGCTGCGAACTGATGTTCCGCCGCGCCGGGCTGGAAGTGCCGGTCAACGTGGTCGACACCACGGCGGTACTGTTGATTAAACCGCTGCTGCAGCAGACCGACGCGCTGAACGTGATGCCGGTCGCGGTGGCCAAGTATTACGAATCGCAGGGCGTGTTGAACATTCTGCCGATCGAACTGCCGTGCCGCATGGATGCTTTCGGCATCATCACCGTGGACGGCCACATTCTCTCGCCGGGCGCCGAACTGCTGCTCAAATCCGTACGCGAAGTGGCGCGGGAAATCTACTAAAGCACGCGGCGGGCCGTTTCAGGCCGCCATTTCGCGGCAGGTTTTTTCGCATGCCTGGCAAGCGCGGACGCAATCTTCCATGCCGTCGAGCTCACGGCAGCTGAGGGCGCAGGCGTGGCAGATATCGGCGCAGAGCGCGCATAGCCTGGCGCTGTATGGCGAGCCGCTGAGCTGCAGGTTGGCGGAGACTTCGCAGATGGTGGCGCAGTCTATCATCAGGCGGAAGTGTTCCGGCTCGACGTGCTTGCCGCCCATGTGCAGGCATAGGCGCAATGCCGTTTGCAGGCAGGCTTGATGACAATTGGTGCAGGCGTCTATGCAGTCCTGCATGTCGGGTATCTGATCCATTTTCGACCTCGTGTCCGTACATGGAAAATGTCTATGCTAGGCGGGCAGGCATGGGGCATCTGTGCGTTGCCTCTCTTTGTGTGGGCGGCGCGCGTCCTGCGTCATAATGTTGACTCAGTCAGCAATCTGTCGCAAAATTGCGGCACACGATAGCTGGAGTCTCCCCATGCCCGTCCCCGTTTTCAACGACCGCGTTGCGGCGGTCCGGTCGTTCAACCGATTCTTCACCCGCCAGATTGGCGTGCTGCGCGAAGGTCTGCTGCACAGCGAGTTCACGCTGACCGAAATGCGCGTGCTGTACGAACTGGCGCATCACGGCGACCAGCCATCCGCCGCGCTGTGCCGCGATCTGGGGCTGGACCGCGGTTACCTGAGCCGCATCATCGCCAAGTTCGAAAGCGCGGGAATGGTCAGCAAAGTGCCCTGCGCCACCGACGGCCGCTCCAAGCTGTTGCACCTGACGGAGCACGGCCGCGCCGTCTACGAACCGCTGGACCGCCGCTCGCGCGAGGAGGTCGGCGACATGCTGTCGCGTTTCGGCGAAGCGGACCAGCTGCGCATGCTGGACGCCATGCGCACCATCCGCCAGTTGCTGGACACGGAGAGTGGTCTGAAATACGCCCAGCCGTTCGTGCTGCGCGCCCACCGTGCGGGAGATATGGCGTGGATCACGCGCCGCCACGGCGATATCTACGCCGCCCAGCAGGGCTGGGACCGCAGCTTTGAAACGCTGGTCGGCCAGATCTGCGCCGACTTCGAGCGCGATTTCGATCCGGCACTGGAGCATTGCTGGATCGCCGAGATGAACGGCGAGCCGGTCGGCTCTATCGCGCTGGCGCGCAGCGGCGAGGCGGGCGTGGGCAAACTGCGTCTGCTGCTGGTTGAGGAACAGGCACGCGGTTATGGGCTGGGCACGCGGCTGGTGGACGAGTGCCACCGCTTTGCCCGCGCCGCCGGCTACCGCAAGATGCGCCTGTGGACCACCGACCAGCAAAAGGAAGCGCGCCACATCTACCAGAACAAGGGCTATGTGCTGGTAGCAGAAGAGCCGGTGCACGCCTTCGGCATGGACATGGTCAACGAAACCTGGGAGCTGAATCTGTAAATAGCCGATTGCCCGCGCCCCGTCTCTCTGGCAGTATTGCCAACTTGATGATTTTCTATCACGGGGATGGTATGCAGACGAACAGGGTGATGCGATGGTCGAAGCGGATTTTGATTGCCGCTGTGGTCCTGCTGTTGCTGGCGATCGCCGCAGCGTGGCTGTATTTGCGCGGCAGTCTGGCGCAGCTGGAGGGCGCGCGCCAGGCGGCGGGACTGGAAACCACGGCCAGCGTGGCGCGCGATGAGCACGGCGTGCCGCTCATCAGCGGCGGCAGCCGCGGCGACGTGGCCTACGCCACCGGCTTCGTGCACGCGCAGGAGCGCTTCTTCCAGATGGATTTGCTGCGCCGCGTGGCGGCCGGCGAGTTATCCGAACTGTTTGGCGAGCGCGCGCTGCCGCTCGATAAATCGCATCGCCTGCACCGCTTCCGCGCCCGTGCCGAACTGGTGATCAAGTCCATGCCGGCCAACGACCGCGCGCTGCTGGAGCGCTATGTTGCAGGCGTCAATGACGGCTTGAATGCGCTCGGCGCCAAGCCGTTTGAGTATGCGCTGGTCGGCCTGCCGCCGCGCGCCTGGTCGCCGGCCGACACCATGCTGGTGATCTGGGCCATGTACTTCGATCTGCAGGGCGGCCAGGAGCCGCGCGAACTGGCGCGCGGCTGGTTCAAGGAGCATACCAGCGAGGAGCAGCGCGCCTTCCTCGCGCCGGAATCCTCGCCATGGGATGCGCCGCTCGATGCGCCAGCCGTCGCCGCCGCCGAGGTGGCGATTCCGGCCGCTCCGCCAGCATGGTGGGGCAAGCCGAAAGCGGCCGATGCGGCGGCGCCGGTCAAGGTCGCGGCGGCGGAATTCCTCAACACGGTCGGCAGCAACAACTGGGCTGTCGCCGGTGGCCGCAGCGACACCGGCGCCGCCATCGTCGCCGACGACATGCACCTTGGCATCCAGCTGCCGACCACCTGGTATCGCGCCGCGCTGCAATTCCCGGACGGGAAGGGCGGCCAGCGCCGCATGGTGGGCGTCACGCTGCCCGGCGCACCGTTCGTGGTGGTGGGTAGCAACGGCCATGTGGCATGGGGCTTCACCAACAGCTATGGCGATTACATGGACTTCATCGCGCTGGAAACGGATGCCGCCAGGCCGGGCCAGGTGCGCACGCAGGCCGGCTGGGAGACGCCGGTGCCGCATGAGGAGACCATTCTGATCAAAGGCGCGCCAGCCGCCAGACTGACCGTGCGCGAAACCTCGCTCGGCCCGATCCGCGAAGCGCAGGGTCGTAGCTACGCACTGCACTGGACCGCCCATCTGCCGGGAGCGGTCAACTTCAACGCCAGCAAGCTGGAATCCGTGGACACGCTGGAACAGGCGCTGGCGGTTGCGCCGACGCTGGGTATCCCGGCGCAGAATTTTGTCGGCGGCGACGACAAGGGCAATATCGGCTGGACTATCGCCGGGCCGCTGCCGCGCCGCGCGCCGGCCGGCGTGGCGTCCACCTATCCGATGAGCGCGGACGATATCGCCGGCGTGTGGCAAGGCTGGCTGTCGCCGGACGAGTATCCGAAGGTGGTGAATCCGGCGCACGGCCACCTCGGCACCGCCAACAGCCGCCAGCTGGCGGGCAGCGGCTCGGAGCTGATCGGCGACGGCGGTTTCGACCTCGGCGCGCGCACGCATCAGGTACGCGACGATCTGGCCGCACTTGGTCCGAAAACGGACGTGAAAAAAGTCTATGCCATCGGCCTCGATGACCGCGCCGTGTTCCTGACCGCGTGGCGCGAGCGTGCCATCGCCGCGCTGGACGCCAAGGCCATCGCCGGCAACGCCCAGCGCGCGGAAGCTTTGAAGCTGTTGAAGGACAGCTGGAGCGGCAAGGCCAGCGTGGACTCGGTTGGTTACCGCATCGCGCGCGGCTTCATGTACGCGGTGTACGACATTGTCTATGAGAGCGCCAACGCGGAACTGGCGGCGATCGATCCCAGGTCGACCATGGCGTCGGTGAGCTCGCGCTGGCCGGTGGTGCTGGCGCGCCTGCTGGAGCAGCAGCCGGCCGCCTGGCTGCCGCCGCAGTACGCCGACTGGCAAGCGTTGCAGGTGGTGGCGCTCGACCGCGTGATCAAGGACCTGACCAAGGATGGGCAGCCGCTGTCGGCCGCCACCTGGGGCCAGCGCAATACGGCGGCCAGCGCGCATCCGATGGCGTCGGCGATACCGGTGCTGGGCAAATATCTGAAAGTGGCGCCGGACATGCTGCCCGGCGACCAGCACATGCCGCGCGTCTCCGGCCCCACCTTCGGCCAGTCCGAACGGCTGGCCGTCTCGCCGGGGCATGAAGAGCAGGGCATCTTCAACATGCCGGCGGGGCAGAGCGGCCATCCGCTGTCGCCTTACTTCCTCGACGGCCGCGCGGACTGGATCAGCGGGCGGGCGTCGCCGCTGCTGCCGGGACCTGCGCAGCATACGCTGACGTTTGTGAAGTAATCCGGCCCAGTCCAAACAGTGGGCGCAGCACGGCGATGCGGCGCACCACTTCAAAGCCGCCGAAGCTGATTGCGAAGGTCAGCACGATCAGGAACACGCCTTCGATGCCCGGTGCCAGCTTGATGGGCTTCATCCAGTGCGCCATGCAGACGATCAGCGTCTGGTGCAGGATGTAGACCGGGAATACGGCCTCGGTCAGGTAGCGGCGCTTGGCGCTGTCGAAGTTCAGGTGACGTCGGCCGAAACCGCACACGGTCAGGATGGGCGCCCACTGGCAGATGCAGTAGATGGTGCGGAATACCGGTTTCCATTGCTGGATTTCGGGCGTGCTGGCCAGCGCTTCGGGTATCGACCAGTAGCAGACGATCAGCGCCCAGCTGGCGAGCCACAGGCCAAGGCTGGTGAAGCGCAGCGCTTCCACTCTGGCCCAGAATTCCGTTTGCATGGCCAGCAGCGCGCCCAGCGAGAACAGGAAGAAGTACTGTGCATGGTTGTACCAGTCGTCGACCAGGGCGTGAGTGGCTTCGAAGCGGTCGGCCAGCGTGAAGCGCGCCAGGGCCAGCACGGCAACCGGCAGCACGACGATGCGCCAGCCGCGCAGCAAACGGCCCAGTGCATCGGAGACGGCGCTGAAACGAGCGCCCAGCAGCCACACGATCAAACCGCCGATCATGGTGTAGGCCCACAGGTAGGCCACGAACCACAGGTGATTCCAGGTCGGCATGATCAGGCAATCGTTGCCGCGGCAGAAGCCGTGGTAGCGGGCGACGTACAGGCGCATGAATTCGCCGTAGCTGCCCTGGTAGGCGATCTTTTCGACGATTTCAAAATAGGCTTGCGGCGGCACGATCACGAACATGCCGAACACCAGCGGCACCAGCAGCCGCCAGCTGCGCTGACGGAGCAGCGCGCCGACGCGGATTTTTTTCAGCATGAATGCGGTGGCCACGCCGGAAATCATGAACAGCAGGCCAAGACGCCATGGCGAGGACAGGATCATCAGCGGCTCGATGGCGTGGCTGGCGTCGGGGCTTTTCACGTGCCAGTCCCACGTCACGTAGTACATGCCGGTGTGGTAGAAGATCAGCACGAAGAACGCGCAGATGCGTATCCAGTCGAGGAAATAGAGTCGGTTGTTGTTCATTGTTGGCTCCTTGTTAATGGAGCCAGATTACCGGCGCGCGCGGCGCCGGTCTATCGTCATGGGGCGAGTTGGGCGCGGCGTGGGGCGAGCCGGAAGCGGTCCGTCAGTTTGCGGCGGCGGTCGCACCCGACACGTCCCGCACCAGCAGGATGAACTGGCTGCGCAGGTCGCGCACCATTCTCCTGATATCGGCCTGCATCGCCAGATGGTCTTCCGGCGTACATACCTTGGTGCCCGCCTTGCCGCTCTTGAAGCTGCGGTCTATCACCAGCTTGCCCGCCGCTTGCGTGAATTTGGCATGGTACTGGAAATATGGACTGGCGATGTGCACATCCGGCGGCACCGCCAGCAGTTTGGCGGTGCTGGGGAAGCTGTACACCGCCTGCTCTTCGTAATCGTTGTCGCCGCAGACGAAGGGTTGGGTGCGTTTGACTTCATTGGTCAGCCTGAAAACCTGATCCGACAGGCCTGCATACAAACTGCTCGACGCGGGTATGCCGACGGTGCCGGGCAGGTAGACCCAGTTTTCGCCCTTGCCGTGCAAGCTATAGCTATAGCCTTTGCCGTCGGCGCTGCTATTCAGGTCACCCAGTTCCACGGTGCCGCTGCCCTTGATGCCAACATTCTTCAGCAGGCTTTCGACGAAGCGTTCCTGATCGGTTTTATTCCAGTTGCGTTGCTCGGTGCGGATCTCCTCATCCCACGAGCCCAGATTGTCACGCGTGAAGTCGAAGCTGGCCGAGCCATCGGCGGCAATCCGCACCGCGTAGTGGTTCCTGACTTTACCGGGCTGCGAAGCGGGCGTATGCCCCATCTTGCCGCTCCGGGTCAGGATGACTTGCTTGTCCAGATCCCAGAACGGCAGGTAACCGACACTCAGGTTGTCCGCCGTGGTGTCGATATACAAGTCCAGCGCGGGAATGTAGTTGATCACGTGGTTGAAAGGCTCCATGCTGGCGACCGGCGATAGCTTGTAGGCGTTGCCGGCACTGATCAGCGCCGGCGTGCTATCGATGCCAACGGCGCTCAGCATGGCCTCCGTCAGCGCGACGTGATCCTTGCAGTCGCCGTAGCGGTTGTCCAGCACCGATTCGGCGCTGTGCGGCTCGCGTCCGCCGTTGCCGATGTAGACCGCGACATAGCGGATGTTGGCGCGCACCCAGTTGCCGATGGCGGCCGCCTTGTCGCGCGGTTCGCTCAAGCCTTGCACCAGCTCGCGTGCCTTGGCTTGTATGCGCGCAGTCGGCATGGCGGCTTGTCTGGCCGCGACATCGTAGGCCAGGCCGATGTCACGATAGCTGTCGAAGGTGGAAACGATCAGGTGGCGGCCAAAATCGGAGTAAGCGACCGAGTCGAACTCCAGGCGCGGATTGGCGGCTGGCGTATAGTCCCAGCGATAGATGGCGCGGCCGTCATGCCGCTCCGTTGTGTGGGACTCGAATCCCAGCTGCTCGGATTTCAGCGGCATGTCCGCGGGCAGATCGTAGATCACCGTCAGTTGCTTGAGCGGCCGGTAGGGCGGGTAGGTGGAGTCGTAGAACTGGCCGCCAAACAGCGCGACATTGCGTGCCTTGCGGATTTTCGAATACAGCTTGTCGCCCACCGCGACATCGGAATAGATGATGGCTTTGACCTGCATGTCCTGGAACATGGGCGCGCCGTTGTAGGCTGGTTCCTGCTGCAGTTTGATCTGGTCCGGCCCGACCGGGATGCGGCGGCCGTCCGGCTTTTCCGTGTAGGCTTCAAGAATGTCGACGCTTTCCAGCGTGCGGTTGAAGTGGAAGCTGCGTTCGGCGTGGCTGCCAACGGCGTTTTGTTCGTTCAGCTGTATCATCAGCTCTTCCGTCAGCGCATAGCTGCCGTCACGCTGGACGACGAAGTGTTGCAGGTTTTTCAGGATGGTGGCGGATGGATCGGTGCCGTCGTCGGCCGCCAGTGCATGATTGGAAAACAGGAGAGCGGCGCACAGCGCGGCGATTAACTTCAGTTTCATGGGCGAGGGATCTGACTTGGCGATGAGTGTCTGAGATTGTAAGCAGATCGATGTGGTACAAAATACGCGCTTCGTCACTTTTTACAATCCGATACAAGCCGGGCTTCCACGTCGGCGCGGTATTGGCGGCTCATCGGCACGCGGGTGCCGTTATGGAGGACGAGTTCTCCGTCGCCCTTTTCAAGGTTGACGATGTTGGCTATCCAGCTCAGTTGCACTGCGGCGCGGCGGTGGCAGCGGGCGAAGCGCGGGCCGAGTTTTTCCAGCAGGCCGGCCAGCGTCTGGCGCATCAGCGGTTCGCCTTCGGCGGTGTGCAGAATGACGTAGTTGTCGGCCGTTTCGATCCACTGGATTTGTTCGACCTTGACGATGCGGGTGCCGTTGCGTTCCGGGACCAGCAACTGGGTGACGGCGGGCAGGGCGGCGGCATCGGCGGCCGGTGGTGTCGCGGCGGCGGCTTGTGCGGCGCGCTGCTGGGCAAGGCGGTCGCGCACGCGCTGCAGGGCGCGTTGCAGGCGCGGCTGGTCGTAGGGCTTGAGCAGGTAGTCGATGGCGTTGGCGTCGAAGGCGCGGATGGCGTATTCGTCGTAGGCGGTGACGAATACCACCAGTGGCGCCGGCGCCGGCAGGGAGGCGGCGACATCGAGGCCGGTGATTTCGGGCATCTGGATGTCGAGTAGTAGTACGTCCGGGGCAATCGTGGGAAGCATCTCCAGCGCTTCCACGCCGTCGCGCGCTTCCTCGACGGCGCTGATGCCGGGTTCGGAGGCCAGCATGCGCCGCAGCTTGTCGCGCGCGGGGCGCTCGTCGTCGACGATCAGGATGCGCATGGCAGCCTCACTTCCGCGCGCACGCCGGCCGGCGCCAGCTGCGTCAAATCGAAGGCGGCGCGGCCACCGTACAGCGCATCCAGCCGCTCGCGCAGATTGCGTACGCCGATGCCATTTGTCCGATTGTCGGCTCTGACCCCGAAGTTGCCGCTGTCGTCTTCGATGCGCAGCAGCAGTTCGTCGCCGTCGCGGCGGGCGCTGACGCTGATGGCGGTTGGCTGGCGGCGCTTCTCGACGGTGTGCTTGAACACGTTCTCCAGCAAGGGCTGCATGCTCATCACCGGCACCTCGCAGCCGAGCAGCGATTCATCGATGTCCCACGCAATGCTGACGCGGTCCGCAAAACGCTCGCTCATCAGCGCCGCGTAGCCGCGCAGGATGCGCAGTTCTGTCTCCAGCGGCACCAGATGGCGTTCGCCCACGTCCAGCGTGGCGCGCAGCACGTCGGATAGCTGCACCAGCATGGCGTCGGCGCGCTGTACGTCGCTGTACATCAGCGATGAAATGGTGTTCAGGGCGTTGAACAGGAAGTGCGGCTGCATCTGCTGGCTCAGTCGCAGCAACTGCGCTTCCCGCAGCGAGGCGTTGGCGCGCTCCACCCGAACCTTCTCATCCAGCATGGCATGAAAGGACAGCACGCCAAAGGTGATGGCCACAAAGATGCTGAAGAACACCGTCATCTTGATGTCTTCGTACAGGTAGACCTTGGCCCAGCCTTCATGCGGATAGGTTTCCCCCATCAGCGCGTATACCGCATGCCGCATGCTGAAGGCGGCCGGTACGAATAGCGCCCAGTACACCGGCAGCCAGACCAGCTGCCGCGCGAACCAGCGCAGCGGCGCGTTGGCGATCAGCACATCGTACTTGCGGGTGTAGCGGCGCTGGAGGATCAGCAACACCGTGCCGGTCAGCGCGGACGATGTCTCCCACAGCATCGGCTTCCAGATGCCGTGATCATGGTCGCGCAGGTATTCCTGCACTGAAGTGGAGACCATCAGTATCCAGAACAAGGCCCAGGCGATGGCGATGATGGTGCGGGTTCTTTGCATGGCTTAGCGGTAGCGGGCTTCCATCAAATCGATCTCGCGTACCAGCTTGCGCGAGATTTCGTCGGAGATGTGATCATGTCTGGCAAGATCCCACACGGTGCGGCGTTCGGCCTCCAGTGCCGCGAGGCGCAGCTCCTTCTCAGCGTAATCGGTCTTGCGCCACGCCTGTTCGCTTTCGGGATCGACTTCCTTCAGCTTATGCTCATAGAAAGCGATCACCCGCGCCGCCGCTTGCGGATAAACCTCGGGATCGATGCAGGCGTCCGACTCCATCAGCGCGACCTGCGTTTTCTCGATGGCGGTGATGGCAGCGTTGGCCGCCGCGCGCCGCGCCAGGTCTTCCTCCTGCTGTTCTTCCGGCTCGGCCGGGAAGGTCACGCCGGCCAGCAGGCGTGGCAGGGCGATGCTGGCCACCAGCAGCGAAATCAGAATCACCGAGCAGGCCAGGAAAATGGTCAGCGCGCGCGCGGGGAAGGGCGAGCCGTCCGGCAGCACCAGCGGCAGCGTCAGCACGCCAGCCAGCGTGATGGTCCCGCGCGCGCCGGCCAGCGTGGTCGCCAGCAGCAGGCGTGGATTGATTTTGTGGCGCGGCTGGTGGCGCACTTTCTGTTTGAAGACGGTCAACCGCAGCGAGGCCCACACCCACACCATGCGCAGCGCCAGCAGGCCGCCGGTGATGGCGAAGGCGTAAGCCACCAGCCACCAGCGATTCACATGGCCGCTTTCCTCCAGCGAGGCGCCGGCGAGACGGAAGATGTCGGGCAGCTGTTCGCCCAGCAGCACGAACATCACGCCGTTGAGCGCGAACTGCACCGTGTCCCACACCGCCGAGCGCTGGATGCGGGTGTTGGCGTGTGCGTGGCCGCTCAACTCGACGTAGCTCATGGTGATGCCGGCCGCCACCGCCGCCAGAATGCCCGATGCGTGCAGGCGTTCCGCCACCAGATAGGCGCCGAAGGGGATCAGCAGATTGACCAGAATCGGCGAGCCTGGCGGTTCGCCGAAGTGGCGCACCAGCCAGCGCTGCACCCAGGTCACCACCAGCGTCAGGCCGACGCCGGCCGCAATCCCTGCCGCCACCAGCCAGACGAAGGTGAGGGCGGCGGTTTGCAGCGAGAAGGCGCCGGTCATCGCCGCCGCCACCGCAAAGCGGAAGCACACCAGACCCGAAGCATCGTTCAGCAGCGATTCGCCCTCCAGAATGTGCATCAGCCGTTTCGGAATCGGCGAGGTGGAGGCGATCGAGCTGACCGCGATCGGGTCGGTCGGCGACACGATGGCCGCCAACGCAAACGCCACCGGCAGCGGCATGGCCGGTATCATCCAGTGGATCAGGAAGCCAGCGCCGATCACGGTGAACACCACCAGCCCGAACGCCAGCTCCAGAATGGTGCCCTTGTCGCGCAGCAGGCCGCTCTTGGGGATGCGCCAGCCGTCGAGGAACAGCAGCGGCGGCAGGAAGACGATGAAGAACAGATCAGGCTCCAGGTCCACGCCATGCGAGGACTTGGCAGCGATCAGCGCGCCCAGGCCGATCTGCACCAGCGGCAGCGGGATCGCGCGCGGCAGCAAACGCCGGAGGTAGGCGCTGGCCACTACGGACAGCAGCATGATCAGCACGACTTCAATTGAATCCATTCCCTTCCTTCCTGATAGCAAAACGAGGCTAAGCTTACACTATTGGAAGTTCGGTAAAAAGTTACCGGCTCGCTCTGGTGGAATGGAAATCTTTCTGGCATAATATGTGCCTTCTGCGGGAGTAGCTCAGTTGGTAGAGCGCAACCTTGCCAAGGTTGAGGTCGAGAGTTCGAGACTCTTCTCCCGCTCCAGAATTCAGTAGCACATCAAAAGGAAGCCTGCGGGCTTCCTTTTTTGTTGTTTTATCGTTCTCCAGCACAACATCTTCGCCGTTGCAAACGTTATACTGGGCGAGGACCACCGAAGGAGACGAAATCCATGAAATCAGTTCAGCAGGAAGTTGATGAACGCAGTAACTTAACCAACTCCAACAAATTCGAACTCCTCCTGTTCCGCCTGGGCGGCGACGCCAACGGCGAACATTCCGAGCTGTTCGGTATTAACGTCTTCAAAATCCGCGAGATCGTGGCCATGCCCGAAGTCACCGCTGTGGCCGGATCCCCGCCACACATGCTGGGTGTAGTGAACCTGCGAGGACAAATCATCACGGTGCTGGATTTGCCAGGCATCGTCGGTGTGACCCCAAAAACCGGTCTGAATATCATGTTGGTCACTGAATTCGCGCGCACCACGCAAGCGTTCGCGGTCGAATCGGTGGATGAAATTGTGCGTCTGGACTGGAGCCAGGTGCTGACCGCCGAAGGCACGGCCGGCGGCAAAGTCACCAGCATCGCCCGCGTCGACGGCGATGTGCAGAACACCCGCCTGGCGCAGGTGCTGGACGTGGAAACCATCTTGCGCGAACTGGTGCCGCCGGAACGCGAGGACATCGATCCGGAAACCATCGGCCCGAAAGTGCTGCTCAAGCCGGGTTCCGTGGTGCTGGCCGCCGACGACTCGGTGGTGGCGCGCAACCTGATCGAAAAAGGTCTGGAAGCGATGGGCGTGCACTTCATCATGACCAAGTCCGGCAAGGAAGCGTGGGACCGCCTGCAATCGATCGCGGAAGGCGCCAAGGCCGAAGGCCTGCCGATCACCGACCGCGTGGCCATGGTGCTGACCGACCTGGAAATGCCTGAGATGGATGGCTTTACGCTGACCCGCCTGATCAAGCAGGATCCGCGGTTTGCCAAGATCCCGGTTGTGATTCACTCTTCGCTGTCGGGCAAGACCAACGAAGACCACGTCAAAGGCGTGGGCGCGGATGCGTATGTGGCCAAGTTCTCGGCAGAGGATCTGGCTGGCACCATTCGCAGTGTGCTGGGCAAGGCCGCAACCGCCGCTTAAACACCAGCGTTGCGTGGCGAGGCCGTAACGGTGACGTTGCGGCCTTTTTTATTGTTGGGTCTAATCAGCTGCATTCTGAACTTCGGCTTACGCCTGCGAATTCAGCCAACGTTGGCGCTCGGGTTAATCAAGGACGTGAGTACGTGATCGGTCCAGCGTCCATTGATTTTCAGGTAGCTCTTCGCCAATCCTTCTCTTTCAAATCCTAATCGCCGCAGCAATATCTCGCTCCTGAGGTTATCAGGCTGGTAATTTGCCATTATTCGATGCAGGCCATGCGTTTGAAAAACGTTCGGAATTGCCGCCTTCAACGCTTCGAGCATTAATCCGTTGCCTTGGTGCTGCTGCGCAATGGAGAAACCGAGGTGGCAAGCCTGGAAAGGCCCGTGAACGATGTTCGTGAAACTACATTGACCTATGATTTCGGAGCTCTCATGCTTCTTCATAAGCCAATGCACAGCTGTCCCGTTGGTGATTTGCTCTGCCAAATTGCGCATCTGGCACTCGACATTCAAGATCGTATAAAACTCGTCTGAACGAAGTGGCTCCCACGTGCTTAAATGATCACGATTCAGTATGCGATATTCCAATACGGCGCCGCTAGCATCGAGCGTGGGATACTCCAGTATTAGACGTTCTGTCGCTAGTGGACACGATGTTGGACAATACATAGTATTTAGGGGGATTCAACATCTAACTTGTCTAGCATTCAGTGGCAGTACCTGCGGCGGCCGTGCGAAGCCACGGCCAGCGAGAACGGTAGGATGCCACCTTCGCCTCGAAAAGCTCTGGGTGCGGGGTCAATGAGTTCATAGTCAGAATACCGTCATAAAGCATCTGCAGCCCATTCGGTGCATATACTGCACCTGGCCTGATCCCTACACAGGTGGCAGGGATCAGGAATCGGTCTATTCCATCACGAGCACTCTGAAGTGGTTCGTACGGATGGCCGAAGTATGACTCATACCATGTATGCACCCGGGCTTGGTTGCTCACTTCAATGGGAACTGTCAAGTCGGCCAACACTTCATCGACACGTGCTTGTACATTACGTTCACCTTTTTCGCTCAGGTCGCTGTCGTCGAAATAGAATATATCGTAGTCCTTGATATCAGCATCGGGCTCGCGTCCAGTTTGTACATTCCATACCGTCTGAAATAGGCAGCCGGCGACTAACCAGCCATCTGGAAGCGCCAACGCATCCCAACGGTCAAGGATCGCGCGGTTGTTATAGTTGGTGAGTACGTCGGCGTGAAATCGTTCTTGCATAATATGTCTAGAGAATGACCGGATCAGGAACAAGTCATGACATCCTGATGACGAAGTTGAAGGCCAGACCTGGCAACGGCAATCCCATTGCCACTCCAACCATTCCCCTCGGCGCAACAACCATCCTTGACCACAACTCAGGATACTTCCGAGTCAGGGCTACAGACCAGCCGAAGCCAGTTCCAGTTAGCACCAGAGAGCACACATACACAGTCATCATGAATCCAACCATCCCAATGGGATCAAGCATAAAAACTCGTGGAGGCTTGCCAGGCACGTTTAATAACAATATGGCGACGACCCATCCCATCATAGCGGTCCATGACATGCCTCCTACAACCATCAGGAAATTCGCAACCCATGATTGATGTCTGGGTGTCATAAAGCCTCGCCGATGTTCATGGCCGATCGCAGCCTGGTTCGCCGGGATGGCACGCGCGAGCAGCGCGGCAGCCGACGGTTATGGTAGCCAATGCTTGTATGGGCTATCAGCCGCGTTGCCAGCGGAATCGGACCACACGTCGTCCGGCTGGGACCGGTCGCGATGTAGCAGGCGATCATGGTCCGGATAAGTGATGCGGTCAACCTCTGCGCGCGTACCGACGATCATGCAACGGGCAACGGCTACGCTTCGGTTCCAAAGATAGTGGCCAACAGGGCGGCCCTTCGGGAAGGCCGCGGCGTCGCCCGGCTTTAACAAGTGTTCTTCCTCCCCTTCGATAACCGTGAGTTCGCCTTCGAGCACATAAACGAGTTCATCTTCGGCTTCGTGCCAGTGTTTGATCGAGGATCTTGTGCCGGGCGCCAGTACGTGGATGAACGCGCCGAACTGGGTCAGTCCGCCGGGCTCGCTGATCCATTCCTCGCGGTTCGTGAGGCGCGGATCCGATGTTTCCAAGGTTTCGATTTGTTTTTGTGCGGCGCGGATGATTGGCATGTTGTGGTTTATCTGTGGCTATTGGCCGAACTTGGCCGATGGCTTTCAGAATAGCAGTTTGTTCGTCGGCAAAGTTCACGAATTTCCACCCAAACTATCGCATCGGCAGCGCGATCAACAGGCAAGCACAAGGCGCTTAAAGCGGTTAGTATCGTGTGGGCGCAATGGCAACGTTGCGGCGCCATTCACTTTCATGAAAGGATTCTACCGTGGCAGCGAAAAAGATACTGTTTTTGACGGGCGACTTTGCGGAAGATTACGAGACCATGGTGCCGTTCCAGGCGCTGCAGGCGGTCGGTCATACGGTGCATGCCGTGTGCCCGGACAAGCAGGCCGGCGATACGATCAAGACCGCCATTCACGATTTTGAAGGCGATCAGACTTACACCGAAAAGCCTGGCCACCGCTTCACGCTCAACGCCAATTTCGCCGACGCCGATGTCGGCAAGTACGACGCGCTGGCCATCGCCGGCGGCCGCGCGCCGGAATACCTGCGCCTGAATCCGCGCGTGATCGAACTGGTGCAGCAGTTCGCCGCCGCCAACAAGCCGATCGCGGCGATCTGCCACGGCGCGCAACTGCTGGCGGCGGCCGAGGTCATACGCGGCAAGACTATTTCGGCTTATCCAGCCTGCTCGCCGGAGGTGAAGCTGGCGGGCGCCAATTATGCCGATATTCCGGTCGATCAGGCCGTCACCGATGGCATCTTCGTCACCGCGCCGGCATGGCCTGCGCATCCGGCGTGGATTGCGCAGTTCCTGGCGCGGCTCGGTACCGAGATCAAGCTGTAAGGTTTTTCGCGTGGAAGCGCAGGTGGTCTTCCACGAAGGTTGAGATGAAGTAGTAGCCGTGATCGTAGCGCGCATGCCGACGCAAAGTCAGCGGCTGCGCTGCGGTCGCGCAGGCGGCCTCGAACGCTTCCGGGTACAACTGCTCTTGCAGGAACTTGTCGCCCAGGCCCTGGTCGATCAGAATGCCGGCCGGGAAGGGCGTCTTCAACTGCGCCATCAGCAGGCTGGCGTCGTACTGCGCCCACGCCGCGCGGTCCTCGCCGAGATAGCCGCTGAACGCTTTCACGCCCCACGGGCATTGCGACGGCGCGGCAATCGGCGCAAACGCCGACACCGAGCGGAACACGTCCGGCCGTTTCAGCGCCATGGTCAGCGCGCCGTGGCCGCCCATCGAGTGGCCGAAGATGCCGATGCGCTGCGCATCCACCGGCAGTTCCCGCGCCACCAGTTCGCGCAGCTCGTGGACGTAGCTGTACATGCGGTAGTGCTTTGCCCATGCAGGCTGGGTGGCGTCCAGATAGAAGCCGGCGCCGGCGCCGAAGTCCCAATGCGCGGTTTCGCCTTCCACACCGGCGCCGCGCGGGCTGGTGTCCGGCGCGATCAGCATCAGGCCCAGTTCAGCGGCCACGCGCTGCGCGCCGGCCTTGATCATGAAGGTCTCTTCGGTGCAGGTCAGGCCGGCGAGGTAGAACAGCGCAGGCACCGGACCATGTTCGGCCTGCGGCGGAATGAAGACCGAGAAGCGCATCGGCAAACCGATCTCGCGCGAATCATGTCGGTAAAAGCGTTGAACGCCACCGAAACAGGCGTGTTCACTAACGATTTCCAGCATATTTGTTTCCTTATGTTTTCCAGCGCACAGTGAAAAAGCTGGCAATAGTCCAGAATTGTACAAGTATCTTTACAAAGGAGAAGTGCATGCCGGATATTCAAGGCATCTTGGCCGATCTGGGCTGGCCGCTGGCGATTGCCGTGGCGTGGCTGTCGGGTGAATTCGCGCACCGGTGGACGCGGCTGCCGCGCATCAGTGTCTACGGTTTGATTGGTTTTTTACTGGCGCAGGCGTTCCCGGAGGCGCTCAGCAGCGGCGCTGCCAGCAATGTGACCATATTGGCGAACCTTGCCTTCGGTCTGATTCTGTTTGAGTTCGGCTACCGCATCAATCTGCACTGGCTGCGGATTAATCCATGGATCGCGGTCAGCGGCATCGCTGAATCGGCCGCGACGTTTGGCGTGGTCTACCTGATCTCGCATCTCACCGGCATGCCGCCGCTGACCTCCTTGCTATTGGCTTCGCTGGCCATGTCCACTTCGCCGGCCGGCGTGCTGCGCGTGATTAACGAAGAAGACAGTTCCGGCCAGGTGACCGAGCGCGTGCTGCATCTGGTCGCCATCAACAGCGTGATTGCGCTGTTTGTGTTCAAGGTGGTGGTGGGCTTCTGGGTGTTCCAGACCTCCGGCAGCCTGACGCAAGCGATCTCGCACAGCGGCATCGAGCTGCTGGTGTCGGCCGCCATGGGCGCGCTGATGGGCTTTATCGTGCCGCTGGTGCTGCGCCGTCTCGGCGCGCTGGCGCAGGACGGCACCATCGCGTTTGCGCTGGGCGTGATCCTGCTGGTGGCGGCGTCGCGCGCCTTCGATGTGTCGCCGGTGCTGGCGACGCTGACCTTCGGCCTGACCGCGCGCCACAAGCGGGTGGCGTTCAGCCGCACCGAGCGTAACTTCGGCGGCATCGGCGAACTGCTGACCGTGCTGCTGTTTGTGTTTGCCGTGTCCACGCTGGAATGGGAGCGCGTGGTCGATGGCGCCGCGCTGGCCGCCGTGCTGCTGCTGGCGCGCTTTGTGGTCAAGGCGCTGAGCGTGGCTGCGTTTGCGCACGTCGGCGGCATCTCGTGGCGCAAGGGTCTGTTGACCGGCATCGCGCTGTCGCCGATGTCGGTGTTCGTCACGCTGCTGCTGGAGCAGACCAAATACATGGGGATCGTGCTGGTCGATGAACTGGCGGCGCTGGCGGCCATGACGCTGCTGCTGGAAGTGCTCGGTCCCGTCATCACCCAGCGCGCGCTGCACTGGGCGAAGGAAACACCTGGGGAGGCAAAGTAATGGCACTGGAAGAATTCAAGAATTCGCAACCGCTCACCATGGGCGTGGAGCTGGAGCTGCAACTGGTCAGCCTGTCGGACTTCGACCTGACGGCGTCCAGCCCGGACTTGCTGCACCTGTTGAGCCGCAAGCCTTTCCCCGGCAACGTCACGCCGGAAATCACCGAAAGCATGATCGAGATTAACAGCGACGTGCATACCAATCACACCGAGCTGGTGAAGCAGTTGCAGGTGATCCGCGACACGCTGGTGCAGGCCGGCGAGCAGCTCAATATCGGCATCTGCGGCGGCGGCACGCATCCGTTCCAGAAGTGGGCCGAGCGCCGCATCTTCTCCAAGCCGCGCTTCAAGGAAGTGTCGGAACTGTATGGCTATCTGGCCAAGCAGTTCACCATCTTCGGCCAGCACGTGCACATCGGCTGCGCCTCGGGCGACGACGCGCTGTTCCTGCTGCACTCATTGAGCCGCTACGTGCCGCACTTCATTGCGCTGTCGTCCTCGTCACCTTACGTGCAGGGCAACGATACGCTGTTCAACTCGGCGCGCCTGAACTCGGTGTTTGCCTTCCCCATGAGCGGGCGGGCGCCGTTCACGCAAAGCTGGCATACCTTCGAGCACGAGTACTTCGCCAAGATGGAGCACACCGGCGTGATCAAGAGCATGAAGGACTTTTACTGGGACATCCGCCCCAAGCCGGAATACGGCACCATCGAGCTGCGCGTGTGCGATACGCCGCTGACGGTGGAGCGGGCGGCGGCGCTGGCCGTGTATTTGCAGGCGCTGTGCCGCTACCTGCTGGAGCGGCGCGAGGAGCCGCCGGTGGAAGACGATTACCTGGTCTACAACTACAACCGCTTCCAGGCCTGCCGCTTCGGCCTGGACGGCACCATCGTCCATCCGAAAACCTACGAGAGCCTGTCGCTGCGCGAAGATATCCTGACCACGCTGCGCAAGATGGAGCCGCACGGCGCCGCGCTGGGCAGCAGTGCCGGTCTGCATCATCTGGTGCAGGTCACGCACGAGGGCAGCGATGCCCATTATCTTCGCCAGCAATTCGAGCGCAGCGGCAGCGTGGAAGGGGTGGTGGACGCCGCCATCCAGCGCTTCCGCGGGCAATAATTACTTGAAGGTGATGGCCTTGTTCAGGCGGCGGATGATTTCATCCGGCACCGCCTTGCTGCACATGATATGACGCTCGGGACCGCGCGGCATGTCCTTCAGCGACAGCAGGCGCAGGTTGGCGGCGAGCTCGCCGGCCTCGTGCTTGAGGATGTAATTGCCTTCCTCTTCGGAGACGAACATCATGTCCACCGATCCCTTGGCCACCGACTGGATCATCTTGACCGTGGGGGCGGTGGACACGGCCACCACCGGCTGCCATTTGAGGATGAATTTATCCAGCCCGGCATACGAGAAATTATCCTTGATCAGCACCCGGATGTCGGTCTGCGCGGCCAGTTCGCCCATGGTGGTAATGCCCCGGGCGGCAAAGGCGGGGTTGGTCAGGAGCATCCAGTTTTTGTCGCGGTAGATCGGCTTGCTGAACTTGGCGTACATCGAGCGTTCCGGCATGTCGAACCAGCCAATGGTGCAATTCAGGCCATGCGGATCTTTCACCAAGGCTAGTTGGCGGTTGGTCGGCAGCTTGACCCAGTCGACCGGTATGCCGGCCGTCTTGAAGGCCGCCGCCGCCGGCGTGCCGGTCAGGCCGGTGGGCGAACCGTCCGGCAGCGGCATCAGGTAGGGTGGCCGTTCGCTGTACGAGACATGGATCACGTTTTCCGCCAGGCTGGTCAGCGGGGCCAGCAGCAGGGTGGCGGCGATAACGGCGAAGCATCTCATGAGGGCCATCCAGGTATGCGAGACCGCCAGTCTACACCCGTGATGCCATTCAATCAAAATACATTTATTCTTGGCATGGGCTCCGCTAGAAGCGTGTCTCGCGCGCCACGCGCAGGAAGTTGTCGAGGATGCCGGTGCAGTCCAGCAGGTCGACGCCGCCGGCGCGGTGGAATTCCGGGTGCCATTGCAAGCCCATGACGAAGGGCGCCTTGCGGTAGCGGATGGCCTCGATCATATTGTCCGGCACCGACAGCGCCTCGACCGACATATCGCGCCCCAGCGTCTTCACCGCCTGGTGGTGGATGGAGTTGACCAGCCCGGTCTGCTGGCCCTTGAACATGCGGGCCAGCGAGGAGCCGGCCGGGAAGCTGATTTCGTGGCGGTTGCGGTCGTACTCGTCGTTGACGTGGGCCAGCGATTCCGGCACGTCGGTGGCGATGTCCTGGTACAGCGTGCCGCCGAAGGCAACGTTGATCAGCTGGCAACCGCGGCAAATGCCCAGCACCGGCTTGCCGGCTTCGACAAATTCATGCAGCAGTTCCAGCTCGTACATATCGCGCGCGCGGTCGCCCGACCATTCGGGCCGGGTCGGCACTTCCGAATAGCTTTGCGGCGACACGTCGGCGCCGCCCTGCAGCACCAGTCCGTCCAGATGCTTGGCGTAGTCGCGCAGACGGATGTTGGACGGGTGCAGCAAGCCTTCGGTGTTGACGGTGGGGATCATGAACACCAGCACGTCGCGCGACATCACCCATTGCGCGATCGACTCTTCCAGGTATTGCAGGTTTTTGCTGCGCAGGCCGGTGGCGCCGGGCTCGGGATGGAAGATGCGGGCCGAAACGCCGATGTGCAGCGGGCGCTGGATGATATGGCGGGTGGCTGCCGCCGCGAAGCGCCGGTAGCGCGCCATCAGCACGCGGCCCCACAGGCTGAACACGGTGTCGCCGGGATCGAGGTAGCGCGGCGTGCTGTGGTCCTGCTTGCGGCGCTCGCCGTGGTCGGTGGCGCGGCGCTGCGGGTTGGGCTGCGGCGGATCGGGATCGGTGGGGCCGGAACTCATGCTGATTCCTGTTTGTCTCGAATGGAACTAGTGTGCCATAGCTCGGATTCAGCAGTCGCCCGCTACAGCAACCAACAGGCTAAGCAGCGTGTGACCGCGAGTCCAAACAAGCAAGGAATGTCCTACGTCCGAACAAGTGTGTGGCTCTACTCGCACAGTAGTGCCGGCTTTACGATGGCCGTTCCCCTGGCGCATCGGCATCAGGGTTCACTTTTCTAAGGAGACCATATCATGGCCAGCTCGAATCAAGGTAATCAAGGTAACCAAGGCAGTAAAAATCAGCAAAGCGATACCAGCAACCGCGGCTTCGCTTCGATGGATCCAGAGCGTCAGCGCGAGATCGCTTCGGAAGGCGGCCGCGCCGCCCATGCTTCCGGTAATGCGCACGAATTCACTTCCGAAGAGGCGCGCCGTGCCGGCAGCATGAGCCACAAGAACGACGGCAGCAAGCAAAGCGATAGCCAGCAAAGCGGCAGCCAGCAGAGCGGCAATCAGCAGAGCGGCAGCCGGCAAAGCGGCTCTGGCTCCGGTTCGTCCGGCGGCACCCGCGGCGGCACGCCGGAGCAGCATGCGGAAGCCGGCCGTCAAAGCCACAAGAACGATCGCTGATCGCAGTCGGTAGATAGCGTCACACCGCCAGCATGCCGGCCAGCGTGTCGGCAAAGGCGGTGACCAGCGGATCGGCTTCGCGGCGCGTCGCGAGGCCGACCGTTGTGTGCAGGCTGCCGTGCGCCAGCGACACGAAGCGCACTCCGGCCGGCGCCGTCAGGCGCATGCATTCGGGGACGATGGCGATGCCCAATCCGGCCGCGATCAGATGCAGTTGCGAGGACTTGCGCGACAAGGCGCGCGCCGGTTTGGGAAAGAAGCCCTGTTCCAGGCACAGATTGGCCACCAGGTAGCTCAGCCCGCCCCGGTCCTTGTGCGGAATGGAGATGAAGGCTTGCTCGCTCAGGTCGGCCAGGCCGATATTGTCCAGCATGGCCAGCGGCGAGTGCTGCGGCACCGCCACCATCAGGCGCTCGCTGCCGATCTCGCGCACCTGGATGTGCGGATGGCGGCGCAAGGTCGGCAAACGCAGCAAGCCAATGTCTGCACGGCCTTCTTCGATTTCCAGCGTTTGATTTTCCGATGGCAGCATGGACACATCCAGCGTCACGCCGGGATGCTGGTCCAGCGCCTGCGCCAAGGCGGTGCCGATGCGCGGCGTCAGGATCACGGAACTGGAGTGCTGCAGGCGGATGACGCCTTGCGCGCCCTTGCCGACATGGCGCGCCTGCACCAGCGTGTCGTCGATCTCTTCGAGGATGCGCTTGCCGCGTTCGAAGAACAGCTGGCCGGCCGGCGTCAGCTCGAACTGGCGGGCGTCGCGCACCAGCAGCGGCGTTTGCAGCTCGTCTTCCAGTTCCTTGATTTGCCGGCTCAGCGCCGACTGCGCGATGTACAACTTCTCGGCCGCGCGCGAATAACTGCCGGCCTCCACGATCTCTACGAAATACTTGAACTGTTTAAGCGAAATCACCGTTATGCCGTTTCGAGATAGATGGCCGCCGTTTTTGCTATTGGATCAAATCCGGACCGGCCGTTAAAGTGAAGCGTCGATTCATCATTTACGGAGCCAGCCATGTGGGAGCTGATAGGTATCATCGGCGTGGTGCTGAGTATTGCAGCAAAACTGATTTACGTCCAGATCGGTGGCGCGGGCGGCGAGCAGCGCGAGGATTAGAGCATTTGCCGCAAATGGCTCTTGAGGATTTTGCCGGTAGCTGCGGCGGGCAGGGCGGGCATGATGACGATTTGCGACGGCCGCTTGTACGGCGCCAGCTGGTCCGCAAGCCAGGCCGCCAGTTCGGCTGGCGTGACCGGATGGCGCGGGTCCGGCTCGACGAAGGCGATGATGTCTTCATCGCCGTCGGCGCCGGCGCGGCCCAGCACCGCCGATTGCGTCACTGCCGGATGGGCGTTAAGCACCGTCTCCACCTCCAGCGGATACACGTTGAAGCCGGAGCGGATGATCAGTTCCTTGCTGCGGCCGACGATGAAGAGCGCCCCGTCCGCGTCCTGGCGCACCATGTCGCCGGTGTTGAGCCAACCGTCGTCGCGCAGCACGGCGGCGGTCAGTTCAGGCTCACGATAATAGCCGCGCATGACGTTGGGGCCGCGCACCCACAGTTCGCCGCCCTCCACGCGCACTTCTACGCCGGGGATGGCGTGGCCGACCGAATTGTCGCTGCGCGGCGCATCGAGACGGGTCTGGCTGACGGTGGGCGCGGCTTCGGTCAGGCCGTAGCCGTTATGCAGCGGCACGCCCAGCAGCTGTTCCACTTTCGCTTTCAGGTCCGGCGACAGCGGCGAGCCGCCCGCATAGGCAAAGCGCAGCTGCGTTGCCAGCCGTTGCGGCGCACCGCCCAGTTTTTCCAGCAGCCGCGCATACATGGCAGGCACGCCTTGCACGATGGACAGGCTGTGCTCGTGCAAGGCCTGGAGCAGAGCATCGGGCGTGAAGCGGGGGCACAGGTACAGGCAGGCGCCGGCGTACAGGGTGCCCAGCATGACCGAGGTCAGGCCGTAGACGTGGGTGATCGGCAGCACGCCCCAGGCGCGGTCGTCCGGCGTGAGGCCGCGCAGCCTGCTCGACACGGCGGCGATGAACAGCAGATTGCGATGCGTGAGCATCACGCCTTTGGGATTGCCGGTGGTGCCGGTGGTGTAGAGCAGCGCCGCCACCTGCCGCTCCGGGGCGGCGTGCACCGGCTCCGGCGCGCAATGCGGATTGAGGGCGCCGAGCAGCCAATCGCCCAGCGGCGTCGGCACCGGCGTGGCCGCGTGGCGTTGCGCGTGGGCGGCGGTTTCCGGCCCGGCCGGCGAGGGCAGGTAGATCGCCAGCCGCGCGCCGCTGTGGCGCAGCACCACGTCCACCTCGCGTCCCGACAGGCGGCCATTGATATGCACGATCCAGGCGTCGATGGCGGCGGCGGCAAAGCTCAGCACCACCTGCGCCACGCAGTTTTCGCCGACGATGGCCAAGCGGTCGCCGGGCCGCACCTGCCAGCGGCGCAGCAGCGCGGCCGCGGCATCCACGGCGGCGGCCAGTTCGGCATAGGTCCAGTGACGCTGGCCGTCGTGCAGCGCGTGCGCCTGCGGCGCGTGCTGCGCCCAGCGGCGCGGAATGTCGGAAATACGGGCGGGGAGGGTGTTGAGGATATCCATGACCGCGCATTGTGGCCGAAACGGCCGGCGGCGATCAAGCCTTGATGTCGATCAGCGTGCCGAGATTCTGGTCAGCCGCCTGCACCACCTTGGCCGACAAATCGAACTGCGCCTTGTAGACCAGCGAATTGGTGGTCTCGGTGGCCAGATCGGTGGCGCCGGGAGCGTCCGCTTGCGACAGCTGCTGGCCGCGCAAGGACAGCGATACGCCGGTGCCGGCCGGCGCATTCTCCTGGAACTGCGCCTGCGCCGGCTGGAAACCCTGCGTGTTCAGGTTGGCAACCGCGTGCGCGCTGTTGCCCAAGGCCCGTTCGGCGGCATTGAGACCGGTGACTCCTGAGTTAAGCGCGGCTATCGTCATGATATTTCCCTTCGGCAAGAAGGTTCCAGTTTACACCGGAGGCCGCCGGAATGCACGCACTGATGAAAAAACAGGCGCCTGCTGTTGCAGTTTTCCTTGGTCGGCGTAGCATGAAAGCAGGTTCATGCTTGAAAGTTAATTGCCATGCGTGTGTTGTTGATTCTTTGCTTATGGTGCGGCATGGCGCTGGCCGCAGCTGCGCCCACGGTGGTGCACTACCCGCGCGTGGAGGGCGACGGCGAGCCGGGCGAATACGGTCTGGCGCTGCTGCAGCTGGCGCTGGCCAAAGCCGGCGGCAACTACTGCGCCGAGGTGTCGTCGGTGCAGATGCAGCAAAATCGTGCCCTGATTGAGCTGGAAGCGCGCAGCGGCCGCGTCGACGTGGTGGGCACCATGACATCGGCCGAGCGCGAGACGCGGCTGCTGCCGGTGCGTATCCCCATGACGCGCGGCCTGATCGGCTGGCGCATCGGCCTGGTGCGAGCCGATCGCCAGGACTTGCTGCAAGCCGTGCACGGCCTGGACGACCTGAAACAATACACCGCAGGGCAGGGGCAGGACTGGCCGGATTTGCAAATCCTGCGGCACAGCGGCTTGCCGGTGCAGCCGTTCCCGGTCTATAGCCGGCTGTTCGGCATGTTGAAGGCCGAGCGCATCGACTGGGCACCGCGCTCGGTCAATGAAATCTGGCGCGAGGCGGAGCGGCATCCGGCGCTGGCGGTCGATCCGCATGTGGTGCTGCGCTATCCGACCGCCGACTATTTCTTTGTCCATCGTGCCAACACAGCACTGGCGGAGGAAATCCGGCGCGGCCTGGAAGCAGCGCTGGCCGATGGCAGTTTTGAAAAACTGTTCTACGCGCACTATGGCCCATTGATCCGCCAGGCCCGGCTGGACAAGCGGGTACTGATCAATCTGCCCAATCCCCTGCTGTCGCCGGCCACGCCGCTGCAGCGCAAGGAGCTGTGGTTCACACTCGATGATTTGAAACGTATCCCATAGGAATTGTTTTTGTGCTATTCTCGCGCCCCATATTGTTCACAAGAAATATTGAATGGGGAAAAACTGAATGGCTTTGCTGGACTTCCTGGAAAAAGAGCGCACCGTCGCCGGTGCCGGTTTCAATCGTTGGCTGGTGCCGCCCGCGGCGCTGGCAATTCACCTGTGCATAGGCATGGCGTATGGCTTTTCGGTGTTCTGGCTGCCGCTGTCCAAGGCGCTGGGCATCAAGGAATCGATCGCGTGCGCGGCCGATATCGGCGTGCTGGAGCGCATTCTGTCGTCCAGCTGCGACTGGCAGATTTCCATGCTGGGCTGGATGTACACCATGTTCTTCGTCTTCCTCGGCTTGTCCGCGTGGCTGTTTGGCGGCTGGTTGGAGCATGCCGGTCCGCGCAAGGCGGGCGTGGTATCGGCCTTGTGCTGGTGCGGCGGCCTGGTGATTTCGGCGCTGGGCGTGTATCAGCACCAGATCTGGCTGATGTGGCTGGGTTCGGGCGTGATCGGCGGCATCGGCCTGGGCCTGGGTTACATCTCGCCGGTATCGACCCTGATCAAATGGTTCCCCGACCGCCGCGGCATGGCGACCGGCATGGCCATCATGGGCTTTGGCGGCGGCGCCATGATCGGCGCGCCGCTGGCCGACAAGCTGATGAAAGTCTTCGCCACGCCGGCCTCGGTGGGCGTATGGCAAACCTTCCTGGTGATGGCGGCCATCTACTTCGTGTTCATGATGGCCGGAGCGCTGTCGTACCGCGTGCCGCCGACCGGCTGGAAACCGGCCGGCTGGACGCCGCCGGCGACCAATGCCAACGCCATGATCACCACCAAACACGTGCACGCCAGCAAGGTGTGGGGCATTCCGCAGTTCTGGCTGGTGTGGTGGGTGCTGTGCCTGAACGTGACGGCCGGCATCGGCATCCTGGGCATGGCCTCGCCGCTGCTGCAGGAAATCTTCGGCGGCCAGCTGCTGGGCGTGGCCAAGACCTTCAATGAGCTGGATACAGCGCAAAAGGCGCAGATCGCCGCGATCGCGGCCGGCTTCACCGGCTTGCTGTCGCTGTTCAACATTGGCGGCCGCTTCGCCTGGGCTTCGTGCTCGGACTTCCTGGGCCGCAAAGCCACCTATGGCATCTTCTTCGTGCTGGGCCTGGCGCTGTATGCGTCGATTCCATCGATGGCGCACGGCGGCCGCCTGGCCCTGTTCGTCGGCTTCTTCTGCATCATCTTGTCGATGTACGGCGGCGGCTTTGCCACCGTGCCGGCCTATCTGGCCGACCTGTTCGGCACGCAGATGGTGGGCGCCATTCACGGCCGCCTGCTGACCGCGTGGGCGGCGGCCGGCGTGTTCGGTCCGATTCTGGTCAACTATGTGCGCGAGTATCAGATCGCCGCCGGCGTGCCGAAGGCGCAAGCCTACGACATCACCATGTACGTGCTGGCCGGCCTGCTGGTGATCGGCCTGATCTGCAACCTGCTGGTGCGTCCGGTGGCCGACAAGCACTTCATGACCGACGCCGAACTGGCGGCCGAGAAAAAGCTGGCGCACGAGCGCGACGCGGCCGCGGCCAACGGGACGGCAGTGGCGTCGAATGGCGTGACCAGTCCGCTGGCCGTGGCTTTCGGCTGGCTGGCCGTGGGCATTCCGCTGGCGATTGGCATTGCCATTACGGTGCAGAAGGCGGCCGTGCTGTTTAAGTAGGAATATTCCGGGATACCGGCACGTTTGATCCAGATCAAACGTGCCGGGTAGGGTTAACGTAGCCTTGACGTTCGCGCTGCAATCGCGGCGACGACAACTCCCAGGCACTTAACTTTCGAGGCAATCTATGTACCCATTTTCCCAAACTGTCACTCCCGCAGCAAAAAACCACATGGAAGCGCAACTGTCGTTCTTCAACGACATGTCCAAATCTCTTTTCCGCACCGTTCAGCAGTACAGCGACCTGAACATCCAACTGGCCCAAACTCTGCTGGAAGAAACCACCCAGGCCGGCCAGCAGATCATCACCGCCCATCGTCCGACCGAGGCACTGGCCGCCGCCGCCGCACATGCCCAGCCGACCGCTGAAAAGCTGCGCGCCTATCAGCAGCACCTGTCGCGCATTGCCGCCGACACCCATGTCGACCTGTCCAAGGTGGCGGAAGAACACGTGCAGGAAACCAGCCGCACCGCCAAGGCGCTGGCCGATGAAGTGGCGCGTGTCACGTCCGAAGAAACGGAAAAAACCCTGCGCAGCCATCAGGATGCGGTGGAACGTTTCACTGATCCGTTCTCACTGCACAAGAACGGCGCCCAGCGTTCGCACGGTAACGAATCGCGCGGCGGCCAGACCCTGCAAAGCGGCCAGAACGGCACCGAAGGCCGGGAAGCCGGCCATATGCAGGGCGGCCAAGCCACCCAGGCCCAGACCGCCGCCCAAGCCGCCAGCCAGAGCGGCAAGCAGGCTGGCGCTCGTAAAGAGACTTGATCCAGGTTTGAAGTTGTAGTTTGCCGCGCCATGCGAAGCAATATCGCATGGCGCGGCGTTTTATTTGAAGAGTTGTTTTAGCGACTGCGCGGCTGGCAGTGCAACGGCCCAGGCGGTCAGTTGGTCCACGCTGGCCTTGGCCAGCTTGTTGCGCACCGTTTGCGGCAACTGGCCGAAGCGATGCGCGAGTTGTTGCTCCAGCAGCGCGACCGCGCCTTCCTTGCGGCCTTGCTCCAGGCCTTTTTCCATGCCGTTATCGAAGAACATCTGTTCCAATTGATTCATTAATTCCATCTCGCACTCCTTGCCCAATTTAGAAACGGCCTGCCAATAAAGTTCCTGATAAGTTGGTGGCAGGACCATCATCCAATTGATCACGTTGAATAAGATTAGTATGCGCTTTCTGCTCCAACGGTGCGTGAATAGTAGCCCGGTTAACTGTAATTTGGCCGCATAACGTTCGTCCGCGTTATGGTAACTCTCCAGTGTCCGCAGATGAACTAGTGCGACAAGGCAATCGGATTGTCGGATGCCATCAAAGCGTCCGTGCGACCGGCATAATCGAGCAATTTGGCCATGCCGAAGGACAAATGTTGGACCAATCCAAGCTGCTCGCGATGGAAGGCAGATGGCCGCCAGTTGGGATCGTTGTCGCCCAACAGTACGAGACTGATCACTGGCTTGCCGTATTCCTCGGAAATCCGGTAGTTATAGTCGAGCATGCGTTGTGCCAGCGAGGCATCGCGTTGCGACTGCACTTCAATATGCAGCAGTATCCATCCGCCGTCGCGCAGACTAACCTCCGCCAGTTTGTCCGCAATCATATGGTCGGGAGCATCGCCGAAACCTGTCTTTGCCAGTTCCTTGTCACGGAAGCGCGGGCGTCTCGACCAGTCGATCCTGGCGTGAATGTCCGCAAAAAAGAACGCCGTAAAAGCGCGCAAGGCATGGCTTATCGCGATTTTCCACGGCAGGTCGTAGCGAGCGGGAGGAGTGATGGCGGGCATTTACACAGTCTACGGCGCAGGCGCGCTTTGCCGTATTGATGAACGACAAAAACATTTTTTTCGGCCTTGGATTATCATGCTGAGCTTGATGTCTGGAGGTCGATGATGAGCAATTCCACGAATGCGCAGCCAGAGTCGCTGCATATTGTTTGTCCGCATTGCGATGCGGTGAATCGGGTGCCGGCTGCCAGGTTGTCGGCGGAGCCAGTGTGTGGCAAGTGCCGGAAGCCGCTGTTTGCCGGCGCGCCGGTGGACTTGAGCAGCGCGCGCTTCCAGAAGCATATCGAGCGCAGCGACATTCCGGTGCTGGTGGACTTCTGGGCGCCATGGTGCGGGCCATGCCGCACCATGGCGCCGTTCTATGCGCAAGCCGCGCAACGGTTGGAGCCGCAGTTTCGCGTGGTGAAGGTGGATACCGAGCAGGCCCGGGATCTGGCGGCGCGTTATTCGATTCGCAGCATTCCCACGCTGGCGCTGTTCAAGGGCGGACGCGAGATGGCGCGCCAGCCGGGCGCGATGGATGCGCAAAATATCGTTGCCTGGGCCACGCAAAATAATCGCTGAGCGGCCTGCCGGTGGTGGCGCAGGTCAGCTTTCGCAGGCCCGCTCCAGCCATTTGCGGATGCCGTCCAGCGTGCGGAAGTCGGCCACCGAGCGGGTGGCGATGTGCGGATGGCGATTCTGCAGCATGCGCGAGAGCGCAGCGCCGGGGCCGAGTTCCAGCGCGACGGTGACCCCGGCTTCGGCAGCGGCGTCCATGCAGGACAGCCAGCGGATTTTCTCTGACAGTTGCCGCGACAGCGTGTCGACCGCGCGCGCCTTGTCGCTGACGGCGGCGGCGTCTATGCCGGCCAGCACCGGCGCTTGCGGTGGCTGGAACGGCGTTGCGTTCAGCGCCTGCGCAAATGGCTCGACCGCGCTCTGCATGTAGGATGTGTGCGACGCCACTTCGACCGGCAGCCGCTTGCTGCGCGCGCCAACTGCTTCAATCGCCTGCTGTAGCTGCGCCGCTTGCGCTGCGGGGCCGCCGGCGATGCAGGTGTCTTCTCCGGTTTCGATGCTGACGTGGTAGCCGTGTGTGGCGGCCAGCGTACTGGCGCTGGCGAGCGGCAGGCCGGTAATGGTCAGCAGGGCCTGGCCAGGGGCGGCATGCTGGCAGTCGTCCATCAACTGCGCGCGCCGTGCCGCCAGCGCGACGGCTTGCTCGGGCGTGATGGCGCCGGCCACGCCGTGCGCCGACAGTTCGCCAATGCTGTAGCCGGCCACCAGCGCGGGCGGCGGGGCGACGTCGCGGATGGCTTCCCACATGCTCAACGTCGCCGCTACGATCAGGGGCTGGGCAATGCGGTTGGCGTAGATGTCGCCGTCGAGGTCAGCGCCGTTGAGCAGACGGTCGGCCAGCGCGCTGGCGGTTGCGCTGGTGCGGGCGAGTTTGAACATGTCGGGATGCTGGTCGCCCTGTCCGGGGCACAGTAGCAGCAGGCGCGCGCGGCTCATTGCTCGTCCAGCGCGGCCAGCGCTTGCACCAGGCAGCACGCGGCCAGCAGGTCCGCCGCACCGCCAGGGGAGAGGCGGTGCTGCATGAAGACGTGATGACTGTGCAGCGCCTCCGCGTGCCAGTTGATGTTGGCGGTGCCGCCATGCGCGAGAAAGCGTTCGGCATGATCGCGCACGATCTGCGCGCCTTGCGGGCCGGCGCGATGGTAGACGTTGCTGTCGCTGATGTGGGCCATCAGCGTGTACAGTGTGTCGACGCGTTCCTCGGTGACCGTGGCGCCGCGCGCGCGCGAAGCCAGCAGGGCGGGGATGCCGATCTCGAACACGGAGGGCAGACCAAGCGCACCTTCCTCCCGCGCGCCGCTCACAGCATACCGAGCCGCCACGCGCAGACCGTTGCTCAAGCCCGCGTCTCCGTGCGTCTTCCGTAGCGCCGGCGCGGCGTCGGCAGCGTGGGCGGCGAGCTCCTCGCCCCAGCGGATCAGCATGGCCGCACGCAGGGCGGCTGGCGTCATGGAGATGCCTTGTGCATGGGCGCGGCCGGCGGTTGCGCATAGCAGGCCGAGGCTGAAGATGGCGCCGCGATGGGTGTTGACGCCGTGCGTCGCCTTGAGCATCGCCTTTTCCGCCGCCATACCCAGCTGCTTGAGCCGCGCGAACGGTGCATCATCCCATCCTGCCAGACAGATTTTCCGGAAGTAGTGACGCAGCGAGAACATGCTGCGCATGAAGGTGCCAGCATCCATGTCGTCATGACTGCCGCTGTCCACCGGCGTCACCAGTCCCGGCTTGGGGTACAGGCATAGTTCCGCATGCAGGCTGCGCACCGCCAGCCGCGCCACTTCGACCGCGAATGCGTGCCGCTCCGCGCTGCCAGCGCGCGGGGGCAGGGCGGCTCTGGCGCTGGCCGGGGCGAGCTGATGGCCGCGGCCTGCGGTGTGCGTGTCTGCGGCGAGGGTAGCGTGCATCATCGCTCCTCCAGCGTTGCCAGCAGCGATGCGGTATCGGCCAACCGCACTGCGCGTAATTCCTTGACCATCACCTTGGCCGGATGCTTCATCGCCATCTGCCATTCTTTCCACGATACCGCCGAGCCGCCGGGGAAGACGATTTCGCCGTCCAGCGGCAGATGCGCGGCGTGGTGTACCAGCCGTGCCATGCCATCGTCCAGTTGCCGCCTGCTGACAGGACGAAACAGCACGTCAATATCCGAAGTCGGCGACACATACTGCAAGCCGGTCAAGGCCTGCATGGCCAGCGACCCGAATACGCGCAGGCCGGGCGCCGCGTCGCACAGCGCCGTCACGCGTTCGCGCCACGCGCCGGCGGCGGGCAGGGCGGACGTCAATTCGATGGCATCGCTTGTACGGGCGACGTGCGTGCCACGAGCACGCAGCGCGATGCGCACCTTCACGCCCGCCGCATCCGGCGGCAGGGGCAGGCCAAGGCAAACCTCATCGCCCGCCGCATCGGCGTCGAGACGGCACGCGACCGCAGGCCAATCCTGGCGACGCCACTGCGTCAGTGCGGCCTGATGCTCCGGCCGCGCAGCCGCCATCGCCGCCGACCAGCCGGCGTCCGTCAGCCAAACCAGCGCGTGACGTTCAAGGTTGGACATGGCCGCCCGAAACCACGGCATCGATCACGGGCTGCGCCAGGCGACGTCCGCCGCGCTGCAAACCCAGCGCGCTACGCTGATCGCCGTCGCTTTGCTGCGCCAGCGCCGCCCGCAAATGCGCCGCCAGATCGCCATGCCAGATCGACTCCAATCCGCCCATGCGCAGATAATTCTCCGGCCCCGGCGCAAACACCGGGTTACTTTGCGCTAGCTCGGTCAACAGTTCTTCAGGCACCTTGGTAATGCGCGCCATCGCCGGCAAGCCCATGACGCGGATGGTCGCATCCGGCAAGGCGTGACAGGCGTCCGCCATCAAACCACTGGTGATAAACCCGCCGGACAAAGCCTGGTCGTACACCAGACCGATAATCCGGTGGCCCTTGCGCCGCGCCAGATCCACGCACTTGCCCAGGTGGGCCATGTAGCTGTTAATGCCCAACATCTCATCGCGATGCCGCAAGCGCTGACCTTGCGTATCGATCAGCATCAGGATCGGCATGCCGGGAAAATCGCGTACCGTGCGCAGAATCGCCTGCGCCTGCGCCAATGCGATCTCCACGCCGATCGGCGTGTGATTGGTGGTGCCGATCACCGCGACCTTCTGTCCATCTACCTGCGCGCTGCCGCACAAGAACTCGTTCTGTTCGACGATGGCATGGCCTTCGGGGAACAGCGTATCCGCCAGTTTTTTCCAGTCCATCTCACACTCCCTGGCGACGGTTGGCCGACGCCGCGACAAAGCTGTCCACATCGAGCATCGGAATGTTGGCCGCATCCGGCATGTGCATCGCGCTCCAGATATCGACCGGATCGGGCAGCGCGCCATAATCGTTCAGGCGCGCTTCCAGCATGCGCTGCTCGGCTTCCAATGCTTCCAGTGTCAGAGCGGTGGCGCCGCCGGCCAGTGCCGCCACGGCTTCCTGCGCAGCGGCGCGGAAGGCGGCGATATCGTCGGCTACAATGCGCTGGCAATCGCCCATCAGGTAGCGATGCTTGCCGCCCGAGGTACGCCACACCAGCGCGCGGTCGCGCGAATCGAATTCCTCCACGCCGTTGGCGGTTTCGATCACCTCGGGGCCGGACATCGCCAGCCGTCCTTCTTCCGACATGATGACCACATTGGCGCAGCGCGTGACGATGCCCATGCCGCCAAACGCGCCGTTGGCGCCGCCCACCAGCGCGATCACGGCCACGCCGGCGTCGCGCGCATCGAGCAGGGCGCGCATCACCTCGGACACGGCGATCAGGCCAGCGTTGGCTTCATGCAGGCGCACGCCGCCCGATTCCACCAGCAGCACCACGGCCGCCATTTTGTCCGCAATCGCCTTGCGCAGCAGGCCAACCAGCTTGGCGCCGTGCACTTCGCCGACCGCACCGCCCATGAAGGCACCTTCCTGCGCCGCCACGTAGACCGGCACGCCGCCCAGCAGGGCGCGGCCGATGGCGACGCCGTCGTCAAACGCCACCGGCGCGTTCAACTGCGCGAGGTGGGGGCTGGTGACGCGTGCCGATGGTGGAATGAATTCTGCAAAACTGCCGGCGTCGAACAAATGCTGCAAGCGTTCGCGCGCAGTGGCTTCCTGATAGCTGACCGGGCGGCTCATGCTGCGTCTCCCAGCATGGTTTGCACGGCTTGATCCAGGCGCAGGCTGACCACGGCCGGCGTGGCGCCCATGTCGTTGATGGAGATGCGGGTATCGGCCAGCGCCCAGCGCGCGTGGAAGTCGTTCATCACCGCTTCCCAGATTTTGCCGAAGCCGACGGCGGCGGTGCTGATCTCGATGGTGCAAGCGCCATCCAGCGCGGCCGGTTCGATCAGCACTTCCAGATTGCCCGAGCCGACCACGCCCACCACTTCCGGTGCGGCGGTCAGGCGGCGCGTGCCCTGTTCAAATCGATAGTTCAGTGTTTCCATGTGCGGACTCCTTTACCAGTTGCGGAAACGCTTGGGCGGGTTGTACAAACCGCCCGATGCGCGCACCAGGTCTTTCATATTGCGGGCCGCCAGCAAGTCGCGTGTGGCGAGCCGCTTGTCGATGCCCAGGTCTTCGGCGCGCGTGATCACGCCGCGGTCGCGCAGGTTTTCCACCATGCGCTTGTCGCGCCCCAGTCCCACCGGCGTGTAGCCGGCCACGCCGCGTATGGCCTGCTCGCGCTCCTCGTCGGTGCGGCACAGCAGCAGATTGGCGATGCCTTCCTCGGTCAGGATGTGGGTGACGTCGTCACCGTAGATCATCACCGGCGGGATGGCCATCTTGGCCTGTTCCATCAGTACCCACGCATCCAGCTTTTCGACGAAGGCGGGCTGCATGTGCTCGCGGAAGGTTTCCACCATCTGCACCACCAGCTTCTGGCCGCGCGGGATGGTATTGCGGCCGGCGCGTGCCTGTTCGCCGGCCTTGAGCCACGCCGGGCTGGCGTGACGGCGTCCGCGCGCATCCGCCCCCATGTTGGAGGCACCGCCAAAACCGGCGATGCGGCCCGCCGTGGCGGTGGAGGAGTTACCCTGCAGGTCAATCTGCAAAGTCGAGCCGATGAACATATCGCAGGCGTAGTGGCCGGCCGCCTGGCACATGGCGCGGTTGCTGCGCATGCTGCCGTCCGGGCCGATCGCGAACACGTCCGGCCGCGCATGGATGTATTCCTCCATGCCCAGCTCCGAGCCGAACGAATGCACCGAGCTGACAAAGCCCGCTTCAATCGCAGGAATCAGCGCCGGATGCGGATTGAGTGCCCAGTGCTTGCCGATCTTGCCGCGCAAGCCCAGCGACTCCGCGTAGGTCGGCAGCAGCAGTTCGATGGCCGCCGTGTCGAAGCCAATGCCGTGGTTCAGGCGCTGCACCTCGTACTCGGCGTAGATGCCTTTGATCGCCATCATCGCCATCAGCACCTGGATTTCCGAAATCTGCGCCGGGTCGCGGGTGAACAGCGGTTCGATGTAGTAAGGGCGCGGGGACTGCACCACGAAATCCACCCAGTCGCCCGGCACGTCCACGCGCGGTACCTTGTCCACCAGTTTGTTCACCTGGACGATGACGATGCCCTGCTTGAAGGCCGTGGCCTCGACGATGGCCGGCGTGTCCTCGGTATTCGGTCCGGTGTACAGATTGCCGTGGCGGTCCGCCGCTTCCGCCGCGATCAGGCACACGCGCGGCGGCAGGTCGATGAAGTAGCGACTGAACAGCTCAAGGTAGGTGTGGATGGCGCCGATATTCAGCTTGCCAGCGGCAGCCAGCCGCGCCACCCGTGCCGCCTGCGGGCCGGAGAACGAAAAGTCCAGCCGCGAGGCGACGCCGCGCTCGAACACATCCAGATGCTCCGGCAGCGCCAGCACCGACTGCAGCATGTGCAGATTGTTGACGCGCTCCGGATTCAGATTGGCCAACGCGTGGCCGAGGAAATCGGCCTGCTTCTGGTTGTTCCCTTCGAGGCAGACGCGGTCACCGCATTCAAGGACCGCGTGCAGCAGATCGGCGATGCGCGCGGCCGGCAGGCTTTTGCCATCCAGCTCAACGCCCAGCGCCGCACTGGCGCGCTGCAATCGCGCCGCGCGATTTTGCTGCAAGGTGTTCCAGGACATTTTATTTTGCTCCCATAATCATGTCAGGCAAGCCGGTTGCAATCGATGGGAAGACGCACAGCAGCAGTACCGCCACCACCATCAGCAACAGGAAGGGGAACACGCCCCAGATCACATCCTTGAGCGGGATGTCTGGCGCAATGTTCTTGATGACGAAAATATTCAGGCCCACCGGCGGATGGATCAGGCCCATCTCCATCACCACCGTCATGACGATGCCGAACCAGATCAGGTCAAAGCCGGCTTCGCGCAACGGCGGCAGGATGATGGGCGCGGTCATCAGGATGATGGACACCGGCGGCAGGAAGAAGCCGAACACGATCACCATCAACAGGATCACCGCCAGCAGCACCCACTTCGACAGGTGCAGGCTGACCACCCAAGCGGCTGCCGACTGGCTGATGTGCAGATAGCTCATCACGTAGGAATACAGCAGCGACATGCCGATGATCAGCAACAGCATGGTCGATTCCTTGATCGACGAGCCCAGTATCGGCGACAGGTCTTTCGGCTTCCACACGCCGTAGATCACGGCCAGCAGCGCCATGGCCAGCAGCGCGCCCAGGCCCGCCGTTTCGGACGGCGTGGCGAAGCCGCCGTACAGCGCCACCATCACGCCGATCAGCAGCACGATAAAGGGCAGCACGCGCGGCAGCATCTCGACTTTTTCGCGCAGGGTGAAATGCTCGTCCTCCAGATAGGCCGACTTTTCGCCGCCTTTCTGGTAGATGTCCAGCGCCATGCGGTATTCCTTGCGGGCGCGGTAGACGGCGTAGCCGGCAAACAGTACCACTAGCAGGATGCCGGGGCCGATCCCTGCCAGGAACAGGCGGCCCAGCGACTGTTCGGCCGCCACCGCGTACAGAATCATGGTGATCGACGGCGGCAGCAGGATGCCTAGCGTGCCGCCGGCGGCGATGATGCCGGCCGCGAAGCCTGGCGAGTAGCCGCGCTTGCGCATTTCCGGAATGCCGGCCGAGCCGATGGCCGAGCAGGTGGCGGGCGAGGAGCCGGCCATGGCGGCGAACAGCGCGCAGGCAAACACGTTGGCGATACCCAGGCCGCCGGGGATTTTGTGCATCCAGGTGTGTATCGCTGAATACAAATCCCGGCCCGCCGGCGATTTGCCGATGGCCGCGCCCTTCAGAATAAACAGGGGAATCGACAACAGCGTAATCGACGCCATTTCTTCGTAGACGTTCTGGGTGATGGTGTCCAGCGACGATGCCGGCATGAAGAAGTACATGAAGGAGGTGGCCACCACGCCGAGCGCGAAGGCGATCGGCATGCCGGAGAACATCACCACCAGCGTTACGGCGCCGTACAGCGCGCCCAGGGTCAGGTCACTCATGCTGCTTGCTCCGGTTTGTTGGTCAGGCGGGCCAGCGTCTGCAGCAGCAGCTGCAGCGACAGCAGCGTCATGCCGGCGGCCATCATGGAATAAGGTATCCACAGTGGCGGCGCGAAGGTGGAGGAGGTGGTCTGGCCGTCCACCCACGCTTCATGGAACAGCATCCACGATTTCCACGTGAAGAAAGCGCAGAACAAGGTCGAGACCAGATCCACGAACAGCAGGCGGATGGCGTTCACACGGCGCGGCAGCAGGCCGGCGATGGCTTCGATGCCGATATGGCCGCGATGGTACTGCACGTAAGCGGTGCAGAAGAAGGTCACGCCGACCAGCATGAACACCGAGGCCTCATCCTGCCAGTCGGTGGGCGCATGGAAGAAGTAGCGCGACACCACCGAGTAAGTCAGCACGATCGCGGTCAGCACCACGGCGATCATGGACAGCGCCATGAGGCCGCGATTCAGCTTGTCCAGCGCTGCCGTCAGCGCCGCGATGACGGCGTTGTCGGGTGGCGCCGGACCGCGCGACGGCGTCAGTTCTACGCCGTGGCTCACAGCGTTTTCTCCGCCAGTTTCAGCAGGTTGGCGCAGCTGGCGTTCTTCTCGCCGTAGTCCTTCCATGCGGTGGCACGGGCGATGTCCTGCCATTTTTTCAGGGCGCCCGGATTCATGTCGACGACTTTCGCGCCGGCTTTCTGGTAGACGTTGGCCACTTGCTGGTCGTCTTCCTTGGACGACTTGAGGGCGAAGGCTTCCAGTTCGGCGCCTACGGTCAGCAGGATTTGCTGCTGGTCTTTCGGCAGACGGTCAAACACGGAGCGCGACATCATCAGCGGTTCCAGCATGAACCAGTAGGAACCGGCGCGCGCGGTGGTCAGCGCTTTCGAGACTTCTTCAAGGCGGAACGAGATCAGCGAGGTGGAAGAGGTCAGTGCCGCTTCCATGGCGCCGGTCTGCATGGCGGCGTAGATTTCATTCGATGGCAGCGTCACCACGGCGGCGCCGGCGGCTTTCAGCATCAGGTCCATTTCGCGCGAGCCGCCGCGGATCTTCATGCCCTTGGCGTCGTCCGGATCGACCACCGGCTTGCCGCGCGAAGCCATGCCGCCGCCTTGCCAGATCCAGCTCAGCATCACAATGCCTTTGTCGTACAGGATGCGCGCCAGTTCCTTGCCCACTTCCGCATTTTTCCAGCCATAGGCCTGGTCGTAGGAGGTGACCAGGCCGGGCATCAGGCCGATGTTCACTTCCGGGACTTCGCCGCCGGCGTAGGACAGGGGCACCAGCGACAGGTCCAGCGCGCCCTTGCGCATGGCGGAGAACTGGGCGTTGGTCTTCATCAGCGAGGAGCCGGGATAGATCGAGAATTTCAGCGCGCCCTTGGAACGCTTCTCGACTTCGGCGGCAAACATGCGGGTCAGACGGTCACGGAAATCACCTTCCGTGAGGGTGCCGCCGGGGAACTGGTGGGAGATCTTGAGCGCCGTTTGCGCCCAGGCGGGTTGCAACAACAAGGGGCTGGCAGCGAAAGCGCCGATGGCAGCCAATGCGGACCTGCGGGTGATAGCGGTCATACGTCCTCCAAGGATTGATGTCAGGAAATATTATCCAGTTTGCATTCGATATGCAATAATTTGTTTTGTGTATACAAGAATAGCGATTGCGAATACATTGTCAAGCGATATAATGCAAACCATGACCACACATTCCGCCACCCTCCGCGAGCAGATCGAAGAAATGATTGCTGTCGGCGAGCTCAAACCCGGCCAGCATCTGGACGAGACCGAACTTGCCACGCGTTTTGGCGTTTCGCGCACGCCGATCCGGGAAACCCTGATCCAGCTGTCATCGATGGGGCTGGTGGTGATTCGTCCCCGGCGGGGCGCGATTGTTGCCGAGCTGGGACCGCAGCAGCTGGTGGAAATGTTTGAAGTGATGTCGGAGCTGGAATCGACCTGCGGCCGTCTGGCCGCGCGCCGCATGACCCCGGAAGAGCAGCAAGTCTTGCTGGCGGCACATCAGGCCTGCCAGGAAGCGCTGGAGGCGCAGGAGCCGGATGTTTATTACTATCGCAACGAAATTTTCCACGAAGCGATTTACGCCGGCAGCCACAATCAGTTTCTGATCGAGCAGACGCGCGCGCTGTACCGCCGCCTGCGTCCCTACCGCCGCCTGCAACTGCGGGTGCGCAACCGCCTGGCCACGTCCTACAACGAGCATGACGGCGTGGTGAAAGCCATCCTCGAAGGCGACGGCGACCGCGCCGCCCAACTGCTGCGCGAACACGTCATGATCCAGGGCCAGCGCTTCTCCGACCTGATGGCCTCCTTGCCGCAGCTGCGGCAGGACGCTGCGTAGCGCACCAGCCTGCATGTGTTTCTGCTGTTATAGAACAACCAGTAGATACCGTTCGAATCCCAAGTACCGCAGTCCTGATGAAAATCAATGGTGATCAATTTCACCATGTAGCTGTCATATTAATAATGTAACGACAGATACCTGGCTTTTACGGAAAGTCCTGACTTATCTTGGTACTCACTCCCTCGCTATGCCTGCTACTTGCGAGCGTCGTTTTGCGATCACGCCGTGTCGCCGCAGGTGAGACACCGATCAAATCGCCAAAAGGCTTAAGACGTTGCTGAGCAGACACTACAAATTCGTCACAACGCGTACCCTGAAACTTCCATTTTGATGCCAAGTGGAAATTTTTCCTTAGTGAAAATTGGATAGTTTTCTAATAAGTCATGCGTGTTAAGTTTTGTTCGGGCGGGGGTTCCATTGAAGGTTTTGCTTAGTCAATTCCCTGAAAACGGATACCCCATCGGAAACAGCGAGACCAAATCCTTCTATGAAACATGCTTGCTGAAAAATTTAGGCCGGCCACTGAGATATATCGAGTAACTGTTTTAGACGATGCGGCCTTTGACGCGTCAGTTGCGCATGAACGCGGGGACCGCTAACCCGTCGAAAGGCACTACACAGTGTTCAATTACAGCTTCAAGGGCCTTGCGAGCGGGCTGCGTAGCGCTTAACACCTTTACGACTGATACTCTTATGCCGGTTTTTTTGCAAACGGTTTAAGTACGGTGCCCGGAGTTATTCGAATTAAGTAAGGCTGAATATTAGAGGGGTTCTTACCGTGAAGATAATTGCGGCAATATATACGCTAGTGTTCCTGGTTACTTCGTTGTGGGAATGGTATGTGGTTCTCTTTACGAATCCTGCTGTAGAGAATCTGTTGCCAGGGTTTATTTTTTTCTTTGTTGGTTACCCCTCGTCCCAATTGATGGAGAGTATTGTCTTACTCATACCATCTTTAAATAATGCAGTCGCTTTGCAAGCAATATTGACAACACTAGGAGCGTTTCAAGTCGGCATCGTTTGGTTCGTGGCGCTGCGATTTAAATCTCGCGCAACTTAAAAAATACTTGGCGGCTCATTGCGAAACGTGCGTAATGGGCCGCAATCAAGTCATGGGGGCTAGCCTACTACAGTCAGCGGTAGGTTTTGGTTCCGATACTTTTTTCTGAATGGACATAAGAAGATCCAGCTTCGCGCGACGATAGGGGGTAGGCGTGCAGCGCTCCCACCTGTTCAGTGAGCTTCGGCAGGGATAGAGTTCGGAAATGGCAGCAAAGAATCGATCTGGCTGTTGCTGCCATTCCCGAACTCTAGCCCAGTCTAAGCTCGCCGAACAGGTGGGGCGGGTGGACGCTTACCGTAGCGCACTTCCCTGTGCTTGCCAAAGTCTGGGTGGCGCGGAGCGGCGCCCCGATCAGAATCGGAGGAAGACTGGAAAAGCTGCCGCTGCCCGGTGTGAATGGGGTCTCGTTCCAGCAGAAGTTTTCGGATTGGCAGCCCTTGCCGCCGAAATGAGGCTACTGTCTGGCCGCGCCACGCATGATGCGGACCGGTTTACTTTCCGGCCCGGTGGCGGGCAGCATATCTTCCAGCGTTTGCTGATCCAGCACAGCGAGGAAGGCCTTGGTGGCGTCGTTCAGCGTGTGTTTGAGTTTGCAGTTGGGCGTCAGCGGGCAGGTGTCGCTAGCGCGGTCGAAGCATTCGGCCATGAAGAAATCGGTCTCGGTCGAACGTACCAGCGCGCCGATGTTGATCTCTTTCGGCTCCCTGGCCAGCCGCAGGCCGCCGTTTCGGCCGCGCACCGTCTCCACAAGGCCGGACAAGCCAAGCTGGTACACCACCTTCATCAGATGGTTTTTCGATATAACGTGCAGGTCGGCGATGTCCTGGATGGTGACCAGCCGATCCCGGTTGGCTGCCAGGTAGAGCAGCGTACGCAGGGAGTAATCGGTAAAGGATGTAAGGCGCATCTGGCTATTTTACATGCTTGGGCGTGAACTTGCGTACCGACGCCGGCGGCGCGCAGCCGTACACTGTCGGGATACAGAGGGAGGTTTCTATGGACAAGGAAGATGAGCGCCGCCGCTTCATCAGCGAGCTATGGCAGCGCTTCGAGCAATTGCAGGCCTGGGCGGTGGAGAATTGGCCGGACAAGGAACACCCGCTGTCGAGCGCCGACTTTGTCGAGTCGCGCAAGGAGATACTTGGCTTGCGCAATCCGGCGCCAGCACCGTCCGGGCAGCCGGCCGCGCGCGAGCCGGAGCAGGGCGGGGCGCAGTATATCGACCTGAATCCCGCGCCCTGGCCGTAGCTAGTCGTGGATCACCGGCTTGCCGGCTTGCGCCAGCAGCCAGGCGATCACGCTGACGATCAGGCTTGCCAGCACGCCCCACGCCAGATGCAGCGCGCTGTCGAACAGCAGCGGCGCCACCAGGCCCGAGACCAGCGCAAACAGCAGCATCTGGATGAAGGACTGCATCGAGGCCGCCAACCCGCTGTTATTCGGGAAGTACTCCAGTGCGATCAGCGACAGCGGCGTCATGGCCAGCGCCAGGCCGAAGGAGTAGATAAACAACGGCATCACCGCCCACGGCACGGCCGCGACGAAGGCAGCGTTGTAGGCGACGTTGATCACGCCGGCGGTAATCATCACCACAAAGCCCAGCCACACCTGCGTCTTGCGCGAGAACTTGTGGGCGAACTTGCCCGACAGTGCGGAGCCGATCACCATGCCGCTAATCAGCGGCACGAACATCCATGCGAACGCGGTTTCCGGCAAGTGCAGGATATTCATCACGAAGTAAGCGGCGGAGCCGATGTACAGCGCCACGCCCGCAAAGCACATGCCGACGGCCACCGACAGCAGCAGGAAATGATGGTGACACAGCACCTTCCAGTAATTGCGCGCGATGACGCCGAGGTGAAACGGATGGCGATCCTTGACGGCCAGGCTTTCCGGCAAGGCGCGCTGCACCGCCACCAGCATCAGGATGCCGAAGGCGCTGAGGAACCAGAAGATCGAACGCCAGCCGAAGCTGACCTGCAGCCAGCCGCCCAGCACCGGGGCGATGGCCGGCGCCAGGCCGAATACCATCATGATATGCGACAGGATCTTTTGCGCGGCGGCGCCCGAGAAGCGATCCTGCACAATGGCGCGGCCGACCACCGAACCGGCGCCGGCGGCCAGTCCCTGCACGATGCGGCAGGCTAGCAGCACGCCGATGGATGGCGCCATGGCCGCCACCACCGAGGCGACGATGTACAGTACCAGCGACACCATAATCACCGGGCGGCGGCCGAAGGAATCGGACAGCGTCCCGTAGAACAGCATCATGAAGGCAAAGCAGAACAGAAACATCGACAGCGTCTGCTGCACCAGCATCGGGCTGGCGTCGAAAGCCACGGTGATGGCAGGGAAGGAGGGCAGGTAGGTGTCAATGGCCAGCGGGCCAACCATGGAAAGGCCTGCCAGCAGCAGCGTCAGCAAAATATTCATGAATCGCGTATTCTTCGTTGGACCCGGCATTTTACGCGATAATCGACAAATCATGACCATAGATACCTTTGACGGCACCTCCGTCAAACCTTCGCACTGGAACCTCGGCAGCGTGATTGAGCAGCTGCGCGTGTCGCGCGAGGCCACGCACAACATCCGTCATCATGGCCGCGTGCGCGAGCTACCCTCGCGCGAAGCGCTGACCACCATCGTCAACGGCCTGCAGGCGGTGCTGTTCCCCACCCATTACGGGCGTCCCAACCTGACTGACGAAAGCATCGACTTCTTCGTCGGCGATACCCTGAACACCACCCTGAACCGGCTGTCGGAGCAGGTGCGGCGCGGCCTGCAGTTTTCCGCGGAGGAGGCGGTGCCGGACGAAGAAGCGCTGACGCGCCAGGCGCACGACATCACGCGCCAGTTTGCTGCCGGCCTGCCGGAGGTGCGGGCCTTGCTGGTGTCCGACGTGCAGGCGGCGTTTTCCGGCGACCCGGCGGCGACCTCGGTGGCGGAAATCATGCTGTGCTACCCGGGCACCATCGCGATTTTGTATTACCGGTTGGCGCATAGCCTGCATCGTCTCGGCTCGCCATTCCTGGCGCGGCTGATTTCGGACATCGCCCATTCGCTGACCGGCATCGACATCCATCCGGCGGCGCGGATCGGCGGCAGCTTCTTCATCGACCATGGCACCGGCGTCGTGATCGGCGAAACCGCCATCATCGGCCAGCGGGTGCGCCTGTACCAGCACGTGACGCTGGGCGCCAAGCGCTTCCCGGCCGACGAACAGGGGGCGTTGATCAAGGGCGTGCCGCGCCATCCGATTGTGGAAGACGACGTGGTGATCTACGCCGGCGCCACGGTACTGGGGCGCATCACCATCGGCGCCGGCTCCACCATCGGCGGCAACGTGTGGCTGACGCAAAGCGTACCGCCCGGCAGCAACGTCTCCCAAGCCCAGATGCGCAACGACTAATCTGCAAACTCCGGGGTCAGGTCCGTCATTTCTACACGGCCTCAGCCGACATACGGCTTAGCTCGTGTAGAAATGACGGACCTGACCCCGGATTTTTTCACGCAGGGTCCCGGCGCTGTATGCGGTGCGGTAGCGGCCGCGTCGCTGGAGTTCGGGGACGATCAGGTCGACTACGTCGCGCATGCTGTCGTGGGCGACGGCGTAGGCGAGGTTGAAGCCGTCGATGCCGGTTTCGTCCTGCCACATTTCGAGTTGGTCGGCCACTTGGCCTGGATCGCCGACCAATACCGGGCCGCGGCCTCCCAGGCCGATGAATTCGGCCGCTTCGCGCACGGTCCATTTACGCGTTGGATCGGCGGCGCTGAAGGAGGCTAGTGCGGAGCGGCCGGCTTCGGAGTCGATGTATTCGATGGTCGCGTCCAGCGGGAACTGGCTGAAGTCGACGCCGGTCCAGCCGGACAACAGCACCAGCGCCGCTTCGATGTCGATGTGGCGTTTGTAGTCTTCATGTTTGGCGCGCGCTTCGGCCTCGGTCGGCGCGGTGATGATCAGCGCTTGGGCGTAGATTTTCAGTTCGTCGCCATCGCGGCCTGTGGCGCGCACGGCGGCACGCAGGTCGTCCACGTATTTTTTTACAACGCGGATGCTTGGACCGCTGACGAAGGTGCATTCGGCATGCTTGGCTGCGAATGCGGTCCCGCGCGGCGAAGTGCCTGCCTGGTACAGCAAGGGCGTCCGCTGCGGCGACGGCTCGCATAGATGAATTCCCGGCACCTTGAAGTATTTGCCTTCATGCGCTATCGGATGGATGCGCGATGGTTCGGCGTACACGCCACGTTCCTTATCATTGACCACCGCGTCGTCGTCCCAGCTTTGTTCCCACAGCTTGTAGACCACCTCCATGTATTCGTCGGCGAGGTCGTAGCGCTCGTCGTGGCTTAGCTGCTGGTCCAGGCCGAGATTGCGCGCCGCGCTGTCCAGATATCCGGTGACGATGTTCCACCCGATGCGGCCCCGCGTCAGGTGGTCCAGCGTCGACATGCGGCGTGCGAAGGTGTAGGGATGCTCATACGTCAGCGCGCAGGTCACGCCGAAGCCGAGGTGTGTGGTCGCCTGCGACATCAGCGGCACCAGCGCCAGCGGGTCGTTGAGCGGCGCTTGCACGGCGTGGCGCAGGGCCGCGTCGGCACTGCCTTGATAGACGTCGTAGGCGCCCAGCACGTCCGCCAGGAAGATGGCGTCGAAGCGGCCGCGCTCCAACAACTGCGCCAGTTCGGTCCAGTAGTCCGGATCGGTGTAGCGGTGCGCCTCCGCGCGCGGGTGTGTCCACAGCCCGGGCGACTGGTGGCTCACGGTGTTCATCTGGAAGGCGTTGAGGCGTATGAGTTTCGGCATTACTTTTCCAGCGCGAGCTGGTAGTCGGTTTTGGCGTAGTCGGCGAAGTGTTTGTTGGTGACCTCAAGGAATTCACGCGAGCGGTATGCCGCGGCGATGTCCCTGGCGAACTGCTTGTCTTTGTCGGCGGTGCGCACGGCTACCAGGTTGGCGTAGGCCGGCGAGATTTTCTCGGTGATCAGCGCGTTTCTCAGTTTCAAGCCTGAGGCCAGCGCGTAGTTACCGTTGACGAAGGAGTAGTCGGCGTCCTGCAGGGAGCGTGGCAGCTGTGCGGCTTCCAATGGCAGCAGTTTGATTTTCTTGACGTTGACGACGACGTCTCTTTCCGATGCTTTGATCGGATCGGTCTTTTCACGCAGTTTGATCCAGCCCAGTTGGTCCAGCAGCACCAGCGCGCGCGCCTGGTTGGTCGGGTCGTTGGGCAGGGCGACGGTGGTGCCTTCTTTCACATCGTTGAGGGTTTTGTGCTTTTTGCTGTAGATGGCGATCGGCGCGGTCGGGATCTTGATCAGTTCCGACAGCGCCAGTTTGTGGTCGGCCGAGAATTTGTTCAGGTAGATGATGTGCTGGAAGATGTTGGCGTCCAGCGATCCTTCGGCCAGCGCGAAGTTGGGCTGGATGTAGTCATTGAATTCCACCAGTTTGACTTTGTAGCCCTGTTTTTCAAGAATGGGCTTGATGCCCAGTTTGACCTGGTCGGCGTACGGTCCGGAGCTGGTGCCGATCACCAGCTCTTTCGGGTCTTTGGCGCAGGCGTTGATGCTGATTGCGGCGGCGATGGCGGCCAGCAGCAGTTTGCGGCGGGTGTGCATGGGTTCTCCTTTTTAGCGTTTGTCGATGCGTTTGGCGATGCGGTTGCCGGTGTACTGGATCAGTTGCACCATCAGGATGAGGATGGCCACGGTGGCAACCATGATGTCGGTTTCGAAGCGGTAGTAGCCGTAGCGGATGGCGAGGTCGCCGATGCCCCCACCACCCACCACGCCGGCTACGGCGGAGTAGGACAGGAAGCTGATTGACAGTACGGTCAGCGCGAGCACGAGGCCGGAGCGGGCTTCGACCAGCAGCACGCGCAGAATGATTTGCAGTTCCGATGCACCCATGGCGTGGGCGGCTTCGATCACGCCTTTCGGCACTTCGCGCAGGTTTTGTTCGACCAGTCGCGCGAAGTAGGGGATGGCGGCGAAGGACAGCGGCACCGCTGCAGCCAGTGGGCCGATGGAGGTGCCGGCAATGATGCGCGTGAACGGCACCAGCGCCACCAGCAGGATGATGAAGGGGAAGGAGCGGACGGTGTTCACCAGCCAGCCCAGTACCAGCGCGGCCGGGCGGTTTTGCAGCGATTGGCCGTCGGCGACCAGGAACAGCAGGACGCCCAGCGGGCCGCCGATCAGCACTGCGGACGACAGGCCGATGCCGAGCATAAGCAAGGTCTGACCCAGCGCTTCCCACATCTCGGGCAGCATGGCCACGATGGTGCTGGCCGATGCGGCCAGGGAGGAGATGAGTTCAGACATGGGCGGTCTCCGGGAATGGGGCGAGAGCTGCCAGTACGTTCGCGGCGCTGGAGGCGGACAGCGAGGCCAGGCCGGCCGGGGGCTGGCCGTCGGCGTGCGCGAAGGCTGCTGGCGGGACGGTGCGGGTGGCGACAGCGGCGGCAAGTTCGCAGCCCAGCGTGGTGAGGCGCGGAGCGGCGAGGCTGGCGCTGTCGTCGAGGGCGAATTGTTCGGCAATGGCGCCATTTTCGATGACGGCCACGCGGTTGCAGATTTCGCCGATCACGTCCAGTTCATGGCTGACGATCACGATGGTCACGTCCAGCCGGCGGTTGATGTCCTTGAGTGTCGCCAGCAGGGCGCGTGTGGTTTCGGCGTCCAGTGCGGAAGTCGGTTCATCGCACAGCAGCACCGCCGGCCCGCTGGCCAGCGCGCGGGCGATGGCAACGCGCTGTTTCTGCCCGCCGGACAGCTGAGCCGGATAACTGGTGCTCTTGTCGCTCAGATCCACCAGTTCCAGGCAATCGGCCACCCGCGATGCGATCTCCTGTGCCGAGCGTTCGCCGTGGATGCGCAGGGGGAAGGCGACGTTGTCGAACACCGTGGCGTTCTGCAGCAGGTTAAACTGCTGGAAGATCATGCCGATGTTGGCGCGTGCATCGCGCAGCTCGCGCTTGGCCAGCAAGGTCAGTTCAAGGCCACCGACCGTGACCGCGCCCTGGTCTGGCTGCTCCAGCAGGTTAATTAAACGCAGCAGCGTCGACTTGCCGGCGCCGCTTTTGCCGATCAGGCCAAAGATGTCGCCTTGGCCGATCTCCAGCGACACATCGCGCACCGCGCGGAATTCGCCAAATGATTTGCTCGCATGCTCGATGCGAATCAGAGGAGTAGTCATCAGGAATAGGCAGTAGGTTCGGGCAGCGTTCCGTCGAGCGCATAGCGTCCGAGGTCGCGGATTTTGTAGTCGACCGGATCGTGCAGGGTGTGCACGCGCACATTGCGCCAGAAACGGTCGTAGCCGAATTTGGCGGAAGTCGAGCGTGCGCCGGTCAGTTCGAAGATCTGGTTACTGACGTCCATGCCCGCCTGATGCGCCAGCACCTTGGCCTCGGCCACCGACACGGCCAGCTCGCCGCGCTGCTGCGCAGTCACTGCCGCGCCCAGGCGGAACAGGCGCTCCAGCTCCTGCGCCGCGTGGTCGGCCAGCACCGAAGCGGGACGCAGCTTGAGCCACAACTGGCCGAAGCGATGCTGCACCAGCGGGTCGGCGCCGGCCGAGGCCACGCCGGACGCGAACCATGGCCGCGCCTCCTGCGCGATGTAGCCGCGCGCCGCCTCGAATGCGCCTTCGCCGATGCCCAGATACAGATTCGCCATGATCAGCTGTGCCACCTGCGAGCGCAGCGTCGCCTGCGCGCTCGGCTTTACGCCCGGCGCCTGCAGTACCTGCGTGGATGGCAGCGACACCTGATTGAAGTGCACATTGCCGCTGTCGGTCTGCTTCTGGCCGAAGGCATCCCAGTCCGCCTGCACGGTGACGCCATGCTGGCGCGTGGGCACTACGCCGATCAGCGCCGATTGCGTCGCTTCATGCCAGGCGGAGATGGTGAGCCAATCCGAGCCCACCGAGCCGGAAGAAAAACTCTTCACGCCATCGAGCTGGAAGCCGTAGTCCGCATCGGTGGCGATGGTGCGCTTGTCCAGCGGATTGAGGGCGTTGCCCCAGAACAGATTCTGCTCCACCGTCTGCGTCAGGAAGCGGCGCTGCTGCTGGGCCGTGCCATACAGCTGTATTCCCGCCAGTTGCAGATGGTGGAAGCCGAAGATGTGGGCCAGCGCGCTGTCTGCGCGGGCCAGGATGCGTATCGTCTGATACACCGTTGGCCAGTCCGCGCCTTGGCCACCGTAGGCGGTCGGTATGGACAAAGTAAGCAGGCCGGATTCGCGTATCCATTCGCGTTCCTGCGCCGCATGGCCGCCGGCTTGGTCGCGCGCATTGGCGCTGGCGGCCAGCCGCTGCGCCAGTTCGGTCGCGATCTGGCGCGGATCGTGCGCACGGTTGTGCGACGTTTTTAATAGGGCTTGAGACATGGTATGTCCGTCGTTTTGGTATCGGTGTTTTTAGTATTGCATCCAGCGCCAAACGCCGTACACGAAGAATTCCGGTTTTCGATATGCGGAAAGTTCATGCCACGTTTTTTGCATATCAAAAGCTAAAACGATTCGTTTTGATTTCTATCGGGCGGACTTATGCTGGCTGTCACCATTCAAGACAGGGGGACAGACCATGAGCATTCTTCTACTCGGCGGCAGTCCGGCCGCGCCATCCAGCTCCGGCCGTTTGCTGGAGCATGTGGGCGACAAACTGGCCGCCCTCGGGCACCGCAGCTCGAAGCTGTACGTGCGTGACTTGCCGGCCAAGGCGCTGCTGCACGCGGACTTCGCCGACCAGGCGCTCAAGCGCGCGATCGATGCCGTGGCCGAAGCGGATGCCATTGTGATCGCCACGCCTGTTTATAAGGCTTCCTACACCGGCGTGCTGAAGGCCTTCCTCGATCTGCTGCCGCAGGACGGGTTGAAGGATAAGCTGGTGCTGCCGCTGGCTACCGGCGGCAGCCAATCCCACATGCTGGCGCTGGATTACGCGCTACGTCCCGTGCTGCACGCGCTCGACGCACGTCAGGTTTTCACCAGCATTTATGCCACCTCGCAGCAGCTGACGTGGAATGACGTCAGCGGCCTGACGGTGGACCCTACCATCGCGTGGCGCGTGCAGGCCGGCGTCGATGCGTTGTCGGCAGCGCTGCAGGCGCAGCGCGGGCAGCCAGAAGAAGTATTTATCGCCAGCGCACAGCCAGTGCGCCTGGCACGTTAAGGAGTCACGATGAGTATCGATCAGAAACGCGCGGCGCGGCGCCATACTTTGGGTCTGCTGTTTGCGGCGGGGGTAATGGCGGCCACCAGCACCGGCCAGGCGCAGGCACAGGCGAAACAGGAAGTCCGTATCGGCTATCAAAAGTACGGCACGCTGACGCTGCTCAAGGGCCGCGGCACGCTGGAGCAGCGTCTCGCCGCGCGCAATGTCACGGTCAAGTGGACCGAGTTCCCGGCCGGGCCGCAGCTGTTGGAAGGCCTGAATGTGGGCAGCGTGGACTTTGGCACGGTGGGCGAGGCGCCGCCTGTCTTCGCGCAGGCGGCCGGCGCCAATCTGGTTTATGTCGGCAATGAGCCGCCGTCGCCGGGCAGCGAGGCGATCGTCGTGCCCAAGGATTCGAAACTGCGCAGCGTGGCGGAGCTGAAGGGTAAGAAGGTGGTGCTGAACAAGGGCTCCAATGTGCATTACCTGCTGGTCAAAGCGCTGGAAAATGCTGGCCTGGCCTACAAGGATATCGATGTGCTGTACCTGGCGCCGGCCGATGCGCGCGCGGCGTTTGAACGTGGCAGCGTCGATGCGTGGGTGATCTGGGACCCGTTCCTGGCTGCCGCCGAGAAGCAGCTGGGCGCACGCGTGCTGGCCGATGGCAAAGGGCTGGTGGCGAATCACCAGTTCTATCTGGCTGCGCGTCCGTATGCGGAAAAGAACGGCGACATCATCCGCATCCTGCTGGAGGAAATCGCCAAGGTGGACGAGTGGGGCGTGAAGAATCCGAAAGAGGTGGCGCAAATCCTTTCGGCGCAGACGGGCCTCGACGTCGATGTGGTGGCGCTGGCGGCGTCGCGCTATGCCTACGGCGTCAAGCCGATTTCCGGCGAAGTGCTGGCGCAGCAGCAAAAGCTGGCCGATGCCTTCTCCAACCTGAAACTGATTCCGAAGCCGATCGCGGTCAAGGATGCGCAATAAGGAAGCAAACGATGTCTCTCAACGTTTTCTGGTTTATCCCAACCCATGGCGACAGCCGCTACCTGGGCACTTCCAAGGGTTCGCGTCCCATCGACGCCAATTATCTGAAGCAGGTGGCGGTGGCCGCCGACACGCTGGGCTACGACGGCGTGCTGCTGCCAACCGGCCGTTCCTGCGAGGATGCTTGGGTGGTGGCGTCGTCGCTGATTCACGTCACGCAAAAGCTCAAGTTCCTGGTGGCGATCCGTCCGGGCCTGACCACGCCGGGCCTGGCGGTGCGCATGGCGTCGACCTTCGACCGCTTGTCCAATGGCCGGCTGCTGATCAACGTCGTCACCGGCGGCGATCAAGGCGAGCTGGAAGCGGATGGCCTGTTCGCCGACCATGCCAGGCGCTACGAGATTTCGGATGAATTCATCCGCGTGTGGCGCGCCTCTCTGGCTGGCGAGGGCGGTGACAAGGGTTACGATTTCGAGGGCAAGCATATTCAGGTCAAGGGTGCGAAGACGCTGTATCCGCCGGTACAGAAGCCTTATCCACCCTTGTACTTTGGCGGTTCGTCCGAACCGGCGCACGAACTAGCTGCGGAGCAGATGGACGTGTACCTGACCTGGGGCGAACCGCCGCCGGCGGTGGCGGCCAAGTTGGACGATATCCGCGCGCGCGCTGCCAGACATGGCCGCAGCGTGAAGTTCGGCATCCGCCTGCACGTGATCGTGCGCGAGACGAATGAGGAAGCGTGGCGCGCCGCCGATGAGCTGATCAGCCATCTGGACGATGACACCATCGCCAGGGCGCAGGCGGCGTTTTCGAAAATGGATTCCGTTGGACAGCAGCGCATGGCGGCCCTGCACGGTGGCCGTCGCGACAAGCTGGAAGTATCGCCCAACCTCTGGGCCGGCGTGGGACTGGTGCGTGGTGGCGCCGGGACCGCGCTGGTGGGCGACCCCGAAACCGTGGCGGCACGCGTCCGCGAGTATCAGGCGCTGGGCATCGAGACCTTTATTTTCTCGGGCTATCCGCATCTGGAAGAGTCGTACCGCTTTGCGGAGCTGGTGTTCCCGCTGCTGGGCAAAGGCAAGGACCACGGCGAGCAATCGCTGAGCGGGCCGTTCGGCGAGATCATGGCCAGCGATATTGTTCCGAAGAAGGCGGCGTAAGATGAAGAAGCAAAGTGCTTGGGCGCCATGGGTGCTGCCGGTGCTGCTGATCGCGCTGTGGCAGGTGTCGTCGCAACTGGGCTGGCTGTCCAGCCGCGTCTTGCCGGAGCCGTGGGCGGTGGCGAAGGCCTTCTGGACGCTGGCGGTATCGGGCGAGCTGTGGACGCATCTGCGTACCAGCTTGTGGCGAGCGGCCAGCGGTTTTGCCATCGGCGCGGGCCTCGGGCTGGCGCTTGGCCTGCTGACCGGCAGCTTCCACCGCGCCGAGACGCTGCTCGACACCACGCTGCAAATGATCCGCAATATTCCGGCGCTGGCGCTGATACCGCTGGTGATCCTGTGGTTCGGCATCGATGAAACGGCCAAGCTGTTTCTGCTGGCGGTGGGCGTGTTCTTCCCGGTGTATCTGAACACCTTCCACGGCATACGCTCGGCCGATCAGGGCCTGATCGAGATGGCGCGCAGCTATGGCCTGTCCGGCTGGCCGCTGTACCGCGATGTGATTTTGCCGGCGGCGCTGCCGTCGATTCTGGTCGGCGTGCGTTTTTCGCTGGGCCTGGTGTGGGTGCTGTTGATTGTGGCGGAGACGATTTCGGCACAAGCCGGCATCGGCTACATGACCATGAACGCCCGCGAATTCCTGCAGACCGACGTGGTGCTGGTCGGGATTCTGCTTTACGCCTTGCTGGGCAAGCTGGCCGATCTGGTGTCGCGCGGGATGGAGAAGCACTTCCTGCGCTGGAATCCCGCATACCGTTAAGGAGAACCCATGTTTATATCCACCGCTTTATTCGATACGGGTGCGTTGCCGCGCGAAGGCGCCACCTGGACTGCGGCACAGCCGCCGCGCCGTCAGGGCGTGTCGCTGGAACTGGATCAGGTGAGCAAGTCGTTCGGCTCGCGCCAGGTGCTCAAGGAGGTGCAGCTGGCGCTGGCGCCGGGCGAGTTCGTGGCGGTCGTTGGTCGCAGCGGCTGCGGCAAGAGCACTTTGCTGCGTGCGATTGCGGGACTGGAGACGGCGGAGCAGGGCAGCATCGCGGTCGGCAAGGGCAGTATCGCAGCCAGCATCCGCATCATGTTCCAGGAAGCGCGCCTGCTGCCGTGGAAGACGGTGCTGGAAAATGTGGCGATCGGTTTGCCTCGTTCCCTGAACGCGGCGGCCGCCACGCTGGCCACTGTCGGCCTGGCGGAGCGGGCGAACGACTGGCCTGCCGAGCTGTCGGGCGGCCAGCGGCAGCGCGTGGCGCTGGCGCGCGCGCTGCTGCATGAGCCGCAGTTGCTGCTGCTGGATGAGCCGCTGGGCGCGCTCGATGCGCTGACCCGTATCGAGATGCAGCAGCTGATCGAATCCCTGTGGCTGTCGCGCGGCTTCACCGCCGTGCTGGTGACGCACGATGTGCAGGAAGCGATTGCGCTGGCCGACCGCGTGGTGCTGATCGAAGAGGGCCGCATCACGCTGGACCTGAAAGTCGATCTGCCACGGCCTCGCGCGCGCGGCAACGCCGCCTTCGCCGCGCTGGAGCAGCGCCTGCTGAGCCGCATCCTCAACCGGACTACCGCCACCGACGCCGCCATCGCGGCCTGATGAAATCCCCGGCCGCTTCCCCGGCCGGGTAATACCTTCACACGCCTTAAGGCAGATACCCCTGGGCTATCGTTCCGTTATCATAACGCCATGCGGTAATGATCGATTTTATCGATAGTAAAGCGGTAAATTTTTCGTTTTACAACTTTCAATGTCGCGAGCATAATCGTCCTCACTCGAACAATCTTGTTCCCTACATTAGGAGTTTCTAAATGAAAAAAATCGTTGCCCTGTTGATCGCCGCTGGTGTTTCCCTGTCCGCCTTTGCCGCTCCTGAGAGCTTCTCGTCGGACGCCAACCACACCTTCTCCAGCTTTAGCTACAGCCACTTCGGCTACTCGACCCAGCAAAGCCGCTTCAACAACACCACCGCCAAAGTGACGCTGGACCGCGCCGCCAAGACCGGTTCCGTGGAAGCGACCATCGATGCCAAATCGGTCGATACCGGCTCCAAGCTGTTCGACGGCCACATTCAGGGCGAAGATTTCCTCGACACCGCCAAGTACCCAACCATCACCTATAAGTCGACCAAGGTCAACTTCAAGGGCGATGTGCCATCCACCGTTGAAGGCAATCTGACCATCAAAGGCGTGACCAAGCCAGTGACCCTGACCGTCACCCACTTCCAGTGCATGGATCACCCAATGATGAAGAAACTGGCTTGCGGCGCCAACGCCACCGCCACCATCAAGCGTAGCGAATTCAACGCCGGCAAATACGCGCCGCACGTGAGCGATGACGTGACCCTGACCTTCGCCATCGAAGCGCTGAAAGACTAATTCTCGGGAACTGAGCTCGCCTCAATTCTCTGACGCCGCCGGCGCGGCCCCTGCCGCGCCGGTTTTTTATTTTTCTGGAGTAGTTATGAAATTGACGCAGCTCGCATTCGCGGCGGCTATCGCCTGCGCGCTCCCGGCGCACGGCACCGACCTCATCATCACCAACGGCAAGGTCGCCACCATGACCAAAGAGGGCGCTTTCGCGCAAGCCCTCGCCATCACGGACGGCAAGATCGACGCCGTGGGCAGCAACGCCCAGATCCTCAAGCGCAAGACCGCCAACACGCAAGTCATCGATGCCGCCGGCAAGACCGTGATTCCCGGCTTGAACGACTCCCACCTGCACATCATCCGCGAAGGCCTGAATTACAACGCCGAGCTGCGCTGGGATGGCGTGACCTCGCTCAAGCAAGCCTTGCAGATGCTGAAGGAGCAGGCCGCGCGCACGCCGGACGGCGCCTGGGTGAAAGTGGTGGGCGGCTGGAATGAATTCCAGTTTGAGGAAAAGCGTTTGCCGACGCTGGAGGAAATCAATGCGGCGGTACCGGACAAGCCGGTGTTCCTGCTGTACCTGTACGGCCTGGGCTTCCTCAACAAGAAGGGCATCGAGACGCTGGGCTACGACGCCAACACCAAGTTCAAGGATGGCGTGGTGGAGCTGGGCGCGGACGGCAAGCCAACCGGCGAGCTGATCGCCAAGCCCAACGCCATGATCCTGTACACCACGCTGGCCAAGACCGGCGCGCTGTCGCGCGAGCAGCAGCTGAATTCGACCCAGCAGTATTACGCCGAGCTGAACCGCCTTGGCCTGACCAGCGCGATCGACGCCGGCGGCGGCGGTCAGGCCTATCCCGACGATTACGCCGTCAGCCTGGAGCTGGCGAAGAACGGCAAGCTGACGGTGCGCACTTCGTATTATCTGTTCGCGCAAAAGCCGGGCAAGGAGCTGGAAGACTATCAGCGCTGGCTGACGCTCACCCATCCGGACAAGAACGATCACCTGTTCTACGCCAATGGCTATAACACCGAGGGTGGCGGCGAGAACCTGGTGTGGAGCGCGGCCGACTTTGAAAACTTCCTGGAACCGCGTCCGGACATGCCTTCGCAGATGGAAAGCGAACTGGAGCCGGTGTTGCGCCTGCTGATCAAGAACCGCTGGCCGTTCCGCATCCACGCCACTTATGACGAGAGCATCGACCGCGATCTGGCGGTGATCGAGAAAGTGAACAAGGACACGCCGCTCAATGGCCTGCGCTGGTTCTTCGATCACGCCGAGACCATCAGCGACAAGCAGCTCGCCCGCGTGAAGGCGCTGGGTGGCGGCATTGCGGTGCAGGACCGCATGTATTTCCAGGGCGAGCTGTATTGGAAGCAGTATGGCCAGCAGACCCGCCAGATGCCGCCGATTCAGAAGATGCTGGCGATGAAGATTCCGGTAGGCCTGGGCACCGACGGCACGCGCGTATCGAGTTACGGCCCGTGGCCGTCGATTTACTGGGCGGTGACGGGCAAGACGGCCGGCGGCCTGAAGATCTGGCAGGACAAGGATGTGCTGAGCCGCTATCAGGCCCTGAAGCTGATGACTCAGGGCAGCGCCTGGATGAGCGGCGAGGAAAAGCTGAAAGGCACGCTGGCCAAGGGCCAGTACGCCGACCTGGTGATCCTGCCGCAGGATTACTTCACCATGAATGTGGAGCAGATCAGGAATCTGGAATCCAGCCTGACCATCGTCAACGGCAAGGTGGTGTACGCCGCGCCGGAGTATCGGCAGTTTGCACCGGCCAGGCTGGAGGTGCAGCCGGACTGGAGCCCGGTCAAGCATTACGGCGGTTATCAGAACCGGTAACCCGCACGGCGGCCTGCATCGGGGGCAGACCCCTCGGTGTGAGGGGGTTAAACGAACCAGCCGATGACGGCGCCCGCGGCCAGCAGCCACAGCAGGTGGATGCGGGTGCGCCAGATCAGCAGGCCGGCCACGCCGGACAGCAGCCACAGCGGCCAGTCGCGGGCCGGGTGGTTGTTGCTGGAGGCCAGGATCACGCCCACCGAGAACATCAACCCCACCACCACCGGCGCCATGCCTTGCTTGAAGGCGCGCACGCCGAGCAGTTCGCGGTTGCGGTGGCCCCAGCGCGCGGCCAGGTAGGTCAGGGTGGTGCTGGGGATCAGGATGCCCAGCATGGTTACCGCCACGCCGGCCAGCGCCAGGGTGTAGCTGCCGGCGTTCAAACCCACGTTCCAGCCCATCAGCGCCACGAACAGCACGTTCGGCCCCGGCGCCGCCTGGGCGATGGCGATCGCATTGTTGAACTGCTCCTGCGTCAGCCATTGATGCTCGACCACCAGGTAGCGGTGCATCTCGGTGGTGGTGGAAATCGCCCCGCCGATCGACATCAGCGACAGCAGCAGATAATGTCCGAACAGACTCAGCCAGTCGGAAAAGCTGAGCACGATATGCAGCGGCGCCTCGTTCATGTCGCTCCTCCTTTCAGCCGGCGGTAGGTGAGCGTGTAGCCCACGCCGCCCAGGATGAGCAGGGTGTAGGCCAGCGGCAGGCGCAGCACCAGCACGAAGCCCACGCACAGCGCGGCGATCAGGCCGGTCTGCCAGCGCGGCAGCGGGTGCGCGTGCAGGGCCGAGGCCAGCTTGAGGCCGGTGGCGGCGATCATGCCGGCCGCCACCGCCGCCATGCCGCGCAGCGCGCCCGCCACGCCCGGATGACTGCCGTACTGGGCGTACAGCACGGCCAGGGCCAGCACCACCAGCAGCGGCAGGCACAGCATGCCGGCCAGCGCCGCCATGGCGCCGCGCAAGCCGAAGTAGCGGTCGCCGATCATCAACGACAGGTTGACCACGTTCGGTCCCGGCATGATTTGCGCGACCGCCCAGTCCTCCACAAATTCTTCCGGCGTCAGCCATTTTTTGCGCTCCACCAGCTCGCGTTGGACCACGGCCAGCACGCCGCCAAAGCCTTGCAGCGCAAGCAGGGTGAACGAGACGAATAAATCCAGCAGGGAGGTGGGGCGGGGGTGGGCAATGTCGGAAGTCATGCCTCATTATAATTGCGAAATGATAGGAGGCTGACATTGACTTTCTCCTATCCTCGACGATACTCCCTGAGCGCATCACCGATCGGGCGGCAGCCCTGACTTTCAACCAAGGATCATGATGAACGTTACGCTCGTTTCCAGCCTGGAATCCGCACCGCCCACCCTGCTATTTCAGCAGCGCCACGACACCGCCAGCAGCGCCGTGGTCGAACGGGGCATCTCGGTGCAGTCCAGTTTTAATACCGTGTGCGCGATCGAATACCTGAAATCGCATAATGTGCACCCGAAAGTGATCGAACGCGTGCTCCTGCACCCGGAGCAGCGCCGCCAAGCGCCGCATTGATAGGCGCTGGCGGCGTTTACTTATGCACAAATCATGTTGGCAAGAATTTTTTTGAAAAATTTTCTTGTCCCCATCCTTGAAAATTTAAGTAATTGATTTTAAAGGATTTTGTTTTTGCCTGTTGGATGGGCAATTTGATGAAAACCGCGCCGTTACAGGCGTTCTGCGTTGTCAATGGGGGGCTGTCCACATAGATATCCACAGCATTTGTGGATATCCCGAAAAACGCTTATGGATCCGTCACTTAAGCGTGGCTTAAAGCGGTTTTTTCAGCGCTTGCAGCACGCTGCCGACGATCACGGCGCCGCCGTCGTCGCCGCTGGCGGTGACGCGCAGGCGCACTTCCTGGCCATCGCGCCGCCAGGTGCTGATGACGTCGGTCCAGGTTTCGCCGTCGCGCAATGCCTGCAGGGCATCGGCCAGCTGGTCCTGCGGGTAGGGCGAGGGATGCAGCAGGCGCGGATCGGCGCCCACCAGTTCTTCGCGGCTGAACTGGTACACCGCGCAGCATTTGTCGTTGACGCTGGCGATGCGGCCGCGCGGGTCCAGCGTCAGCAGTACCGCGTGCTGGTCCACCGCGGCCAGCAGCCGGCGCGCCGCGTCCAGTTCGGCCTGCAGCGCCAGCGTGTGCTGATGCGCCGCTTCCAGCCCGGCATAGGCGCGCAGCGAAGAGATCACGGTGGTGAACAGCTTGCGCGTGGTGAGGTCGGTCTTGCACCAGAAATCATTGATGTCGTAATCCAGGATGATGCTGTGTTCCAGCGCCTGCCCAGGCTGGCCGGTGCGCAGTACGATGCGTACCAGCTGGTTGTGCAGTTGTTCGCGGATCTGGCGCGCCACCTGCAGGCCGGCGTCGCTGGTTTCCATGATGACATCCAGCAGCACCAGCGCGATATCGGGTGTGTTGCGCAGCACGTTAAGTGCTTCCTCGCCGCTGTAGGCGTGCAGGAAGCTGAGCCGGCGCCCCTGGAAGCAGGCATTGCTGAGGGAGAATTTGGTGACCACGTGCACATCGACGTCGTCGTCCACGATCAGCACCCGCCATGGCGCCGGGCCGGCGGCCGGGGCGGCATTGCTGCCGCGCGGCTGGCCGGCGGGGCCCGCTTCGTCTTCTATCATCCAATCGGTATCGTCGTCGTTCTGATTCATGCAGTCCCGTCCCCGGTAAGTCGCACAGGCCGATCTCCAGAGTGACACTATTCCTCGCCAGCACTTTTGTCAAAGGATTCGCAGTGCAGCGAAACAACGGTGCCGTGCTGCCTACTTATGCACATGGGAAGATTTTTCAAGACGCGAAAAAAATGCCGGCCGGCGCTTTTTCGGTTTTTGTAAGTGCTTGATTTTTCTATGAAAAAAATCTGCCTGTGGATTAGGCAATTTGTTGTTTCGCCCGCCGTTAAAGGCGCTCTCGGCTGTCAAGAGGGGCTTATGCACACCCTTATCCACAGCTGATGTGGATATCTGAAAAAACCACTTTAGATACGCTGACTTATGCCTTTTTGCTGAGAAAATGCTTGCGCTATGTCTTGCGACAGATGGCGGCCGGTCAGGATCAGGAACACCACCAGCGCGTGCAATGCCAGCGCGAAGGTGATGGCAGTGTTGGCCTGGGCCCCGGCCAGCACCGGGTAGGCCAGCAAGGCCAGCGCCGGCGCCAGGCCGTAATGGTCGGCGCGCAGCAGGCGGGGCGCATCCAGCTTGACCCAGGTGACCATGCCCAGCCCGAAAAACGCCCAGCCGGCGCTCTGGAGGTCGCAAAAGCCCAGCGCGAGGGCGGTCAGCAGGGCGAGGGTACTCAGGGGCAAGCGCTTCATGGTGATGCTCTCTTTCGGCAATGAACTGGTAGACAGAATAACGCCGCCGGGGTAATTGGTAAATTTTATTGTTTCTATTAAATTGATAGGTTTTGTCGAAATTCATTTTAGTCTATGATGCTGGCATGCGTTTGCTCTTCCTTTTCTGCTGCCTGCTGGTCTGCCTGACTGGCACGCCCACCGCCCGGGCACTCGACCCCAAGATTGCCCTCAGCGATTACCACCACGATATCTGGACCGGCAAGGATGGGGCGCCCGGCGAAATTGCCGCCATGGCGCAGACCACCGACGGCTGGCTGTGGATTGCCAGCAGCAATGGCCTGTACCGTTTTGATGGCGTGCGCTTCCGCCAGTTCGAGGCGCTGGCGGGCGAGAACCTGCCGCGCCGGCCGATCACGGCGTTGAACGCCCAGCGCAACGGCGATCTGCTGATCGGCTATTACTTCGGCGGCGTCAGCGTGCTCAGCAAGGGACATTTGCAGCATTACCCGTCAACCGTGGGCCAGGTGCAGATCGCTTCGGTGATCAGCACGGTGCGCGACGCCGACGGCGTCTTGTGGGCCTCCACCAGCAACGGCTTGCTGCAACTGAAAAATGGGGCGTGGGAAAACGTCGGCGCGGCGCTTGGTCTGCCGCCCGGCCGCCCGGCCAACCTGATCCTCGATCAGTACGAGCAAATGTGGCTGGCGGTGGGCCAGCAGTTGCTGGTCCTGCCGCGCGGCGGCCGCCGTTTTCGCACCGTGCTGAGCGGCTACAGTACCGTCAACCTGAGCGCTTCGCCGGATGGCCGGCTGTGGCTGGATACGCATGAGCAGCTGGTGCCGGTGCCGCCGCAGCACGCCGGGCCGGACCTGCCGCGCGCCGGCTGGCAGGTGCAGGCCGAAGGGCAGGAGAGTGGGCTGTTTGACCGCGACGGCAATTACTGGGCGCTGGCCTGTCCCGGCGTCTGTCGCACCGATGGTGTCGGCCTGCAAGCGTCGGTGCCGCGGCGGCCGACGTCCACGCCCAGCAGCAAGCTGGATCAGCCGTGGCAGGTCAGCAGCCTGACCGGCAATATTCTGTTTGAAGACCGCGACGGCAATATCTGGGTCGGCACCCAGGCCGGCGTCGAGCGCTTCCGCAACAACCGGCTGCTGCCGGCGCGGCTCAATGGCGGCGAGCGCATGTTCAGCTTTGCGCGCGGCGCCGATGGCCATGTGCTGGCCTGGGCCCAGCCCACCGGCGAGGTATGGCAGTTGCGCGCCGATGCGCCGCCCAGGGTGGTCGAGCGTCAGGCGGAAGGCCATCTGGGGGCGCTGGCCAATGCCGCCGATGGTGCGCTGCTGGTGGCCAGCGTCGATCATATCGAGCGCCGTTACCCGGACCGGGTGGAGCGGCTCGCTTATCCGCCGGCTGCGGATGATGCGCCGGGAGCAGTCCGGATTTACCGCATCCTCGATGATGGCCGCGACCTGTGGATCAGCATTGGCGGGCGTGGCACCTTTCGCTGGCATGGCGGCCGGTGGCAGTCCCAGTCCGAGCTGGGCTTGCCGCCGAAGATATCGTTCATGGCCGCCGGCGCCTCTGGCGTGACGTGGCTCGCCGGCAGCGACGGGGATGTGCTGCGGTTCAATGACGGCCGCATTACGCGCTATGCCTTATCGGGCGAGGATGAAATCGGCGCCATCACTTATCTGCAGGCGGGCCAGGAGGTGATCGCCGCTGGTGCGGCCGGGCTGGCGGTGTTGCGCGACGGCCGCTTCCGCCGCCTGACCGTGGCCGACCCGGAGGTGCTGGTGCGCGTGTCCGGCATGGTGGTGTCGGCCAACGGCGATCGCTGGTTCAACGGCCGCAAGGGCGTGGTGCAGGTGCGCGCGGCAGACTGGCAGGCCGCGCTGGCGGCGCCGCAGCAGCCGCTCAAATACGTGCTGTATGGCGTGCTGGACGGTTATCCCGACTTTGCCGCGACCGCCAGCCGCCTGCCGAGCGCGATGGGCGATGCCGACGGCCAGTTGTGGTTTGCCGGCGTCAGCGGCATTGTCCGGCTCGATGCCGCCAGCCAGCATCCGCTGCCGGCGGCGCCGCTGGCCAGGGTGGAAACGCTGGAGGCGGGCGGCCGGCGCTACCTGGATTTCAGCCGGCCGCTGATGCTACCGGCCGGCACCACCTCCTTGCGTCTGGAATACACCGCGCTCAGTTACAGCATGCCGGAAGGCTTGCGCTTCAGCTACCAGCTGGAGGGCGTCGACAGCGGCTGGCAGGATGCCGGCACGCGCCGCGCCGTGTCTTACACCAACCTGGGGCCGGGCGAGTACCGCTTCCGCGTGGCAGCAGTCAACCAGTTTGGCCAGTGGAACCGGCAGGCGGAGGTGATCGCCCTGCGCATCCTGCCGACCCTCACCCAGACGCCGCTGTTCTACGCCCTGTGCGCGCTGGCGGCGGCCGGCCTGCTGTATGCGCTGTACCTGCTGTGGCTGCGCCAGGCCACCCTGCGCCTGACCACCCGCATGGCCGAGCGGGAACGGATTGCGCGCGCGCTGCATGACAGTTTCCTGCAGAGCGTGCACGGGCTGACACTGAGCTTCCAGTCGGCGCTGGGCGGCTTGCCGGCCGATTCCGGCGCGCGCCAGAAAATTGAGCGCGTGCTGCTGATGGCGGACAAGGTGATGGAGGAGGGCCGCAACGAGGTGATGGACCTGCGTTCCGGCGCCATGGGAGACGGCGACCTCGCGCGCGGCCTGGCGCTGGTGGGCGAGGTGCTGCAGGAAAGCCATCGCGCGGTGTTCAGCCTGCATACCGCAGGCGTGCCGCGCGCGCTGGAGGCGCAGGCCGCCTGCGAATGCTACGCCATCGGCCGCGAGGCCATGGTCAATGCCTTCCGCCATGCCGAGGCGGCTGCGGTGCAGATCCGTTTGCAGTACGGCGATGCGGTGTTCAGCCTGCAAGTGCTGGACGATGGCAAGGGCATCGATCCCGGGCTGGTGCGCAACGGCCGCGCCGGCCATTGGGGACTGACCGGCCTGTTCGAGCGCGCGGCCCGCATCGGCGCCGGGCTGAGCATCGAGCCGCGTGCGCCAGCCGGCACGCTGGTGCAGCTGAGCGTGCCGGCCGCCTGTGCCTATGCCGGGCAGCCGCGCTGGCAGCGCTATCTGCCGCGCTGGCAGCGCTATCTGCCGCGCTGGCTCAGGCGCTGATCCCGGCGCCGCTCAGGCGATCGCGGCCAGCAGCTTGCGCACCGCGCCGTGCGCCATCACCAGTTCCGGGCCGTCGTGCAGCAGGGCGTTGTACTTGGCGCGGAATGCGGTGTCGCCTTCCTCGCACGGGCCGATCAGCATTTCCACCGACTGGCGGAAAGCCTTGGCTTCCTCCAGCGTGACGGGCTCGGCGTCGTCAAGCCGCTCGTCGAGCTGGGTCATCAGGCCGGACAGCTTTTGCAGCCAGGCGAAATGCGGGTGGTTGGTGATCAGCTGCAAATGCTCCAGCGGGCTGCCGACGGCGCCAAAATACTGGGTTTCCAGGTGGATCAATTGCTTGTGCAGGTCGCGCAGGCCGCGCGCCAGTTCGGTCAGTTGTGTTTTCATGGTGGACCTATGGTAGCAGAGGTGGGGTGAGTGGCCAGCCTATATTTAGATGAGTAGTTTTTCCAGGGCGTGCCTCCTATCATGAAGATTCCTTTTACACCACATGGAATCCCATCATGAGCAATCCGAAATTAGAAGTCCTGACTCCGCAGAACAGCCAGCTGATCTTCATCGATCACCAGCCGCAAATGGCGTTCGGCGTGCAGTCGATCGACCGTCAGGTGTTGAAGAACAATACCGTGGCGCTGGCCAAGGCCGCCAAGGTGTTCGGCATTCCGACCGCCATCACCACCGTGGAAACCGAAGCCTTCTCGGGCCATACCTACCCGGAACTGCTGGACGTGTTCCCGGGCCAGGACATCCTCGAACGTTCCTCGATGAACTCGTGGGACGACCAGAAAGTCCGCGACGCGCTCAAGGCCAACGGCCGCAAAAAAGTCGTTGTGGCCGGCCTGTGGACCGAAGTCTGCAACACCACCTTCGCCCTGTGCGCCATGCTGGAAGGCGACTATGAAATCTACATGGTGGCCGATGCGTCGGGCGGCACCTCGAAGGAAGCGCACGACCAGGCCATGGCACGCATGGTCCAGGCCGGCGTGGTGCCGGTGACCTGGCAGCAAGTCATGCTGGAATGGCAGCGCGACTGGGCGCGCCGCGAGACCTACGATGGCGTGATGGCCATCGCCAAGGAACACTCGGGCGCCTACGGCATGGGCGTGGATTACGCTTACACCATGGTGCACAAGGCGCCGGAACGCACCAACGGCAGCCACAAAGTGCTGGCGGCCGTGCCAGCGAAATAATTAAAAGACGCTGAGCAAGCCGCGCCGGGCCGCGACAGTCGCGGCCTCGGTGCGGCTGGCAACATTGAGCTTGGCCAGGATGTTATTGACGTGGAATTTGACGGTGCCGACCTCGATGTCGGCGCTGCGCGCAATCATCTTGTTGCTCTTGCCGCTGGCGATGTGTGCCAGGATATCGAGCTCGCGCCGCGACAGCTGGTTGCTGGCCATGCGTTCGGCCAGCTTGTTGGCCACCGCCGGCGGCAGATATTGCTTGCCGCTGGCCACCGTGCGCAGGCAGTCGACCAACTGGGCCGGTTCGCCATCCTTGAGCAGATAGGCCTTGGCGCCGGCCTGCAGGCCGCGATACACGTCTTCGTCGCCCTGGTAAGTCGTGAGGATGACGATGCTGGCGCCGGCGTCCTCGGCGCGGATTTGTTCGATGGCGCCGACGCCGTGCAGGCGCGGCATGTTGAGGTCTAGGATGGTCACGTCCGGCTTGTGCTGGCGGTACAGTTCCACCGCCTGCACGCCGTCGCTGGCCTGCGCCAGCAGCCGGAACTCCGGCATGGCGCCTAGCAGTGCGCTCAAGCCTGCCAGTATCAGGGGATGATCGTCCGCGATCAGGATCGAGATGGGATCCATAAGGTGTACTCCTTGAAGCTGAGGTGAAAAGCGGTGCTGCCGGCGCCGCTGCTGTGCCACAGGCGTCCGGCAAGGGCCTGGACGATGCGGCGGCAAATCGCCAGGCCCATGCCGGTGCCGCCTGGCTTGGTGGAAAACAGCGGTTCGTAGATGCGACCGGCCAGTTCGGCCGGAATGCCGGCGCCATCGTCGGCCACCACGATGTGCGCGGCGCCGTTGAGCAGGGCGGTGCGCAGCGTCAGAGTGCGCGGCTGCGCTTCGATGGCGTTCAAGACCAGATTCATGATGACCTGCATCAGTTGTACGCGGTCGGCCTGCAACTGGCAGTGCGTCAGTCCCAGGTCTTCCTGCACGGTGATGCCGCGCTGGCGCAGTTGTGCGCGCAGCAATTGCAGCACCTCGCGCACGGCGTCGTCGATCGGGAACAGGGTACGTTCGGGCGCGGACTGGCAAGCCATGCCGTGAAGGCTGCGCACCATGTCGCCGGCCGCCACGCTGGCCTGCATCAGCACGCGCAGCGCGGCCTGCGCCTCGGCGATGCGCGGCGGATCCTGCTCCAGCAGCGCCATGCAGGCTTCGGCGTTGAGCTTGACCGCCGCCAGCGGTTGCTTGACTTCGTGCGCGATCGAGGCGGCAAATTCGCCCAGCGCATTGATGCGCGCCGGGCGCAGGTCGGGAGGGAGCTGCATGCTGGCCATAGTGCAATCCGGAGTGGTGTTATGTCAGCACGCATCATGCAGGATAGGGCCTGCGGGGAAAATCCGGCATAGTTGCGGTAGCCGGATTACCCGATAGGGTTAGCGGGACTGGATGAAGGCCAGCAGGTCGGCGTTCAGGCGGTCCTTGTGGGTGGTCGGCAGGCCGTGCGGCGCGCCTTCGTACACCAGCAGGATGGAATTTTTCACCAGCCTGGCGGCGGCCTTGGCCGAGGCGCCGATCGGCACGATCTGGTCGTCGTCGCCGTGCACGATCAGGGTTGGCACGTCGATTTTCTTCAGGTCTTCGGTGAAGTCGGTTTCCGAGAATTGCTTGATGCAGTCATAGGCGTTCTTGATGCCGCACTGCATGCCCTGTAGCCAGAAGGTATCGCGCACACCTTGCGATTCCTTGGCGCCCGGACGGTTGTAGCCGTAGAACGGGATGGTCAAGTCCTTGAAGAATTGCGAACGGTCTTTCAGCACGCCTTCGCGGATGCCGTCGAACACCGACATCGGCAAGCCGTCCGGATTGTTGGCCGACACCACCATCTGCGGTGGCACCGCGCCCACCAGCACCGCTTTCTTCACGCGCGCGCTGCCGTGGCGGCCGATATAGCGCGCCACCTCGCCGCCGCCGGTCGAGTGGCCGACCAGCGTGGCGTCCTTGATGTCCAGCGCGTTGAGGAGGGTAGCCAGGTCATCGGCGTAGGTGTCCATATCATTGCCGTTCCATGGCTGGCTCGACAGGCCATGGCCGCGGCGGTCATGGGCGATCGCGCGGTAGCCTCTGCTGGCCAGGAAAATCATCTGGTCTTCCCAGGCGTCGCCTTGCAGCGGCCAGCCGTGGCTGAAGACCACGGCCGGGCCGCTGCCCCAGTCCTTGAAATGAATACGCGTGCCATCTTCGGTGATGACGTGGTCTACCGCCAGTTTGCTGTTCGACATAAGCTGCTCCTGTGTGAATGAGTAAGAACTACGCATGCAGTGTAGGCAACGCACGGTTGAAACACCCCTGCCAAAAGTCTGGCTCCTCCTTAGGGCTGAGCCGCAGGTGCCTCGTCGTAGATAAGCGGCAGCCTAGTTCAGATGCACCAGTCCGCGCCGGGCCGCGACTATGGCAGCCTCCGTGCGCGTGCACACGTTCAGCTTGGACATAATGCTCTTGACGTGGAACTTCACCGTGCCGACGCCGATGCCGGCCGCGCGCGCGATCACCTTGTTGCTCATGCCGCTGGCCAGGTGGCCGAGGATGTCGCGCTCGCGCGGCGTCAGCTGGTTGCCATGAATGCGGCTGGCCAGCTTGAGCGCCAGTTCCGGCATCATGAACTTGCGGCCTTGCAGCACGGCGTGGATGCAGGTCATCAGATCGTCGAGCGGCGCGCTTTTCAGCATGTAGGCGTGGGCGCCGGCGCGCATGCTGCGGTCGGCGTCCTCTTCGCCGTCATGGCCGCTGAGGATGATGACCTTGGCGTCCGGGTGATGGGCGCGGATGCGGCCGAGCGCTTCCACGCCGTCGCAGTCGGGCAGGTTCATATCCATGAGCAGCAAGTCGGGCTGCAGGCGCTCGCACATCTCGACAGCCTGGCTGCCATTGCTGGCCTGGCCCAGCAGCGTGAACCTGCCGTTGGACTCAATCAGCGCGGCCATGCCGGCGCGGATCAGCGGGTGGACATCGGCAATGACGACGGAAGCGGTATTCATGGTCGGGCTCCTGGTGAAGTTGATGCGTCCATTTTCTTCAACCGTGCCCGTTCCGTATAGTTATACGAAGGTATAAGCAACTTGCGCGCGGCAGTGCCCGCTCAGGCGCTCAATGTCCTGCCAGGCCTGAGCGCTGTCGCGTCATTTGGCGCACTGTGCTTCCACCTTGGCGACATTGCCGCCTTGATCCTTGTATGCTGTGACCGTGCATGCCTTGTGATTGCCCTGCAGCTGGCGCGATAGCGTCAACTCGCCGGTCGCGCCGTACCCGCAGCCGGTTTCGCCCTCAGATAAGAGGCCGGGCCCATGGTGCCGGAAGCCATAATTTTGTTTTTGCGCGAGCGCAGGGCAGGGGATCGTTTCGAAACCGGCCTCGGCGGAGACTAAACGCGCCCTTGCGTGATAATGTGTGAACTTTGCCAAGAGGTAAGCTGCTACCCTGACAGGGTCTGCTGCTGGCCTAAAATAGACCTTTGTTTTTTTAACGCTGGAAGATACCTTGAGCTCACTAGAAGAAATTTGGACCTATCGCGAGGAAACCGCATATCCGAAATTGTTTGGCACCTTGAGCCGGGGAATTTTTCCACTTGAGGTCGAAATGTTCGAGCGGATTTTCGGCATTCAAGATGTAGACCCGCGATGGTTGCACTTGGGGGTGATGGAATTCAAACCCACGCCGGCCAGGGCTTCGTGGCTGTACGTCACATCTGGTGCGTCCAACCCATGGGAGACTGAGCCGGAAGATTTTCATCCGGAGGAATATTCCTGGCTGGGAGTCGAGTTCGTCATTGAAGTGCCCAGCCAGGCAGATTGGCCAATCAATGCACTTCGAAGACTACTGGCGTACCACCTTTTGGTAAGCCACGGTCATTTCGGCGATTTAGAGCCTCTCGATTATGGGCATCGGGTACCGGCAGGCGGTGCCGTTGATGGCAGCGCGGATTCGAAGCTGATCTATCTCGCCATTGCACAACCTGGCCATTACGAAGCAACTGTACAACTGGCTTCGGGACGCTTTGATTTTCTGCACATCATTGGCATCACCGAGCAAGAGCGTGACTATGCCAAGGCCACTAGTACCGACGATCTGATTGCAAAATTGGAGAGGCAGGGGGCGTATCCTGTAACCGATGCGAAACGTGCCAGCGTGCTTCTTTAATCGCGTGTAGCACATATGCGCGACAGACAGCGGATCGACACCATGTTGGTCGCCAGCACTGACTCACCGCACACGCTCATTGATTACGGCTTCCAAGCCATCGGCCCTGGCATTGAATACACCCCGGCCGGCATTCATTTACGGCGCCAGCTATGGCAACCCGCCATTGCGGTGCCGGAGCCGGCAAGCTATGCGCTGATGTTGGGCGGGCTGGGAAGACTCGGCTGGCTGGCGCGCCGGCACAGGGTCATGGGCTGAGCTGTTTGAGGCGAGCTAGTTCGGCGAGAAAGCGTTCTGCGGCGAGGGTGGGGGGCCAGGGTTCCCATGGCGTGCTGCCGTAGGCGGCGTGCAGCGGGTCGTCGCTCAGCGGCGGCACGGCGATTTTCAGCGTTTGTTGGACTTCCTGCGCCGACCAGCCGGCGACGTGCACCGCTTCGCTGGCCGCCGCCAGGCGGTCGGCCATTTTGTGGGCGGCGTGTTCCTTGGCCGTCCAGCGCGGCAGGCCGTAGCGCAGGAAGACGGCCGCTTCCAGTTTCGTGCTCAAGGTCTTGAAGGCATCGCCCATGAAAGGCTTGAGCGGCGACACGCAGTCAAAGCCCAACAAGCCTTCTTCGGCATCGTGCAGCAGTTCGCGCAAGGCGGAGATGGGTGACAGTTGCAGACCATTCGCCGCGCAAGCCGCCGCACGCACGTGCATCACTGTCAGCGAGTGCTGCGCCACCGACAGCGGCAAGGGCCATGCGGAATGTCCGCCCCAGCGATAGGTGCGCGCCAGGCCCAGCGCGAGGTCGCTGTCGTCCCAGTCAAACGGCGTCGGGTCGAGCAAATCCAGCCGGCGTCCGGATGGCATGCGCACCCAGGCGCGGTGTTCTTTTGGTGTTCTGGCCATGCCGCATTTTACACTGCAAGCTGCTTGTGCATGAAGGTGGTGCCACAGTAAGCGCCATCCGGCATCAGCGCGTAATTGGGCACCACACCTGCGATTTGCCACCCGGCGCGCTGGTACAGGCGTTCGGCATCGCCGCCAGTCACGGTGTCCAGTACCAGCACCGTTTTGCCCTCCGCGCGCGCGGCATCGTCGACGGCGGCCATCAGCTGCGCCGCCACGCCCCGGCGGCGCGCATCGCGGTGCACCAGCATCTTGGCGATGTCGGCGCGGTGCGGCTGATTGTCCGGCAGGGCGGTGATCAGCTGGACGGTGCCGACGATGCGGCCGGTCTCCGTCTGTGCCGCCAGCAGAATGCGCTCGCCGCGCGCCACGCCTTCCAGCACGCCGCGCCAGAACGCCTGCGCTTTGGCGCGCGCCAGCGGCAACATGAAGCTGACCGAGGCGCCGCCCTCTACGCAATCGATCAACACATCGGACAGGGCTTCGGTCAACGCTTCGGCGCGTGCGTGGGCTTCGCCGGCATCGATGCGGCGGACGGTGATGGTCATGCGTTTCTCCTGCTGGATGGCTGGGCGGTCAGCGCGACGAGGTAGCGCGCCTGCTTGCGGGTGGGATTGTGATAGACGATATGCCGGTCGAGCCGCATGGCCAGCGTGTCGCCCGCCTCCAGCCGCCAGTGCTGCTCGCCGACGCCGATGTCCATCGTGCCTTCGATCATCCAGACCTGCTGGTGGATGTCGGCGTTGTGCGGCACGCTGTCGTAGGCCACGCGCTGGCCGGCTGGGAACACCACGTCCACCAGTTGCAGTGGCGATGGCGCGGGCGGCGACAGGCTGCGGCGAATGTAACCGGAGCCGGGGTCGGTCCATACCGGTTGATCCGCCACCCGCGCCACCGGCGATGGCGTGTCTTGCGGCGCGCTCTTGTCCTCAAACAGCGCGGCCAGGGCCACGCCCAGCGCGCTGGCCAGCTTGTCCAGCACGGCCGCAGTGGGGCTGCTCTCGCCGCGTTCGATCAGTGAGATGGTGGAGCGGCCTACGCCGCTGCGCGCGGCCAGTGCGTCCAGCGACAAGCCATCGGCGTCGCGCAACTCCCGCACACGGCGGGCGATTAAAAGTGTGATGTCCATGGATTTCCATTTTACAGGAAATCCATGTCCGGTAAACTGGAATCAGCGTTGGCCTTGTTTGTCTTTGTTGCGATTGGTGTCGCTGTAGTCGTCGCCGCGCGCGCCGGCCTGGCGGTCGCGGTGCGTGACTTGCTTGGCTACCGAGGCGGCGCTTTGCTGGTTGCCGGTGGGCGTGTCGTTGGCTGGGTCGCCGCTGGCATGGTTACCGCTTTCCGACATGCCGTGCTGTTTGGGATCGTAGCCTTGGTGCGGCATGTTGGCGCCGGGCTTGAAGCCTTTTTCGCTAGGTTTGTTGGGCTGGCTCATGATGTGTCTCCTTTCGAAAATGCCATGCTAAGCCCGGCCTGTGGACGGGTGAGTAGGAGCACGCGCCGTGGCCTTGTAGGAGTGTGCGTCAGCGAACGGTGCCTGGGCCGGCAGCGTGTCAAGCTCAGTTCAAACGGGAGGGAATATGGCAGAGGTCAGGAAAGGGCAGGCGCCGCAGCAGATCGCCCGCGAGGAATTTCATCTGCGCTTTATGCGCTCGTTTGCCGATCCGGCGTTTGAGCCGGTGCAGGCCGCGCTGGCGCAAGTCGAGGAAATCGCATGGCGCAATTTCGAAGCCGGCCGCAAGGCCCCGGTCACGCAGAAGGCCGGCCCGGAATTCGCCGATCCCGATTACGATCTGTCGGTCGAGTGGAGGGCCACGCGCGACCGTCTGCTGGCGGCGCAGCAGCGGCAGCAGGATGCGCAGACGCCGTCGCGCGTGCTGCTGATTATCGGCGCCGCGCGCAACGACGGCACCTGTCCCGGCGAGGTGTCCAAGACCTGGCGCATGAGCCAGTGGGCGCTGGAGGTGCTGGCCGAGGCGGGCATCGAGAGCCACGTACTGGATCTGAGCCGGCTCACTTCCGAGTACGACCTGCACATCCATCCGTGCAAGGGCTGCGTGTCCACCGCCATGCCCTTGTGCCACTGGCCGTGCAGCTGTTATCCGAACCATGCCGAGCGCCAGGTGAATGACTGGATGGCGGAAATCTACGAGCAATGGGTGGCCGCGCATGGCGTCATCATCTTCACGCCGGTGTACTGGTATGAAGCGCCGTCGCCGCTCAAGCTGATGATAGACCGGCTGGTGTGCGCCGACGGCGGCAATCCCGACCCCACCAGCACGCACGGCAAAAAGGCCGGGGAGGCCAAGGCGCTGGAACTGGCGGGCTGGGACTATCCCAAGCATCTCGCGGGCCGCGCTTACGGGCTGGTGGTGCATGGCGATGTGGCCGGCGCGGAGAGCTTGCGCCGCAATCTGGCGGACTGGCTGAACTGGATGGGCCTCATCGACGCCGGCCAGCAGTCCATGCTGGACCGCTATCTCGGCTATTACGAATCGTACGCGGACAGCCACGCGGTGCTGGACAGGGACGAAGCCTTCCAGCAGGAGGTGCGCAATGTGGCGCGCGCGGTAACCGCGGCGGTGAAGCAATTACGCGACGGCCGGCTAAGCAAGCCCGATGCGGCGGTCAGGCCTGCTCGGCCGAAGTGAAGGCCAGGCGCGAGAAGCTGGCGATGCTGGCCGCGCCGGCAAACGCCGCCGCCAGCATCAGCGCATACGCGGTGCCGCGCGTGGCGGACAGGGTGAAGCAAAAGGCCACCAGCGCCGCGCCGGTGGCTTGTCCCAGCAGCCGCGCGGTGGCGACAATGCCGCTGGCGCCGCCCGCGCGGTGCGGCGGCGCGCTGCCCATGATGGCTTTCAGATTGGGCGCCTGGAAGAAGCCGAAGCCGATGCCGCACCACGCCATGCGCCAGCCGATGTCGAACGCCGATGGCTGCGCCGGCAGCATCAGCATGGCCACCAGTCCGGATGACAGCAGCGCCAGGCCGATGCCGCCCAGCGCGCCGGGCGCATAGCGGTCGCTCAGGCGGCCGGCGATGGGCGCCATCACCGCCACCAGCACCGCCCATGGCGTCATCAGGAAGCCCGTTTCAATCGGCGAGCGCCCCAGCGTGTGTTCGAAATAAAACGGCAGCGAGACGAAGGCTAGTCCCTGCGCCGCAAACGTGCACGCGGCGGTCAGCGCGGACAGTGCGAACAGCGGCCGCTTGAACAAGTCCACCGGCAGCATGGGCGCGGCATGGCCGCGCTGCCGGCGCAGCAGCAGGGTGAAAAAGATCACGGTGGCGATCAGTTCCGGCAGCAGCATGTGCCAGCTTTGCTGGTGCGCGCCTTCGCCGAAGGTGAGGATCAGCATGCCGAAGGCCAGCGCGTTGAGAATGGCCGTCTGCGCGTCGATGGTGTGGCTGGCGCGTGCCGAGTGCGGCAGGGCGCGCCGCGCCAGCAGCACGGCGGCCACGCCCAGTGGCACGTTGATGGCAAACAGCCATGGCCACGCTGCAGCGGCCAGGATCAGTGACGCCGCCGTGGGACCGACCGCAAACGCCACCGCCACCACCAGCGAATTGAGGCCGAAGCCACGGCCGTGCAGCTGGGAAGGGAAGATGGTGCGCACCAGGGCGGTGTTCACGCCCATCATGGCGGCCCCGCCGATGCCCTGGAATAAACGCGCGACCACCAGCGATGGCAGCGACCACGCCAGCGCGCAGGCCAGCGAGGCGGCCGTGAACACGGCCAGGCCGAGGATGCACACGCGCCGGTAGCCGATCACTTCACCCAGTGCGGCAAACGGCAGCAGGGTGGCCACCATGGCCAGCTGGTAGATGTTGACGATCCAGACCGACGCGGCAGGCGTCGTGTGCAACTGGTCGGCGATCGCCGGCAGGGCGGTGTTGGCGATGGCGGTGTCGAGCGACGCCATGCCGACGCCGATGGCGACCGACAGCATGGCGAGCCGCCGCTCCGCGGGCGGCAGGCCGTCGCGGTTGATCAGGGTGTCATTGTGTGTCGTCATATGGGATGGCGGGTCAGGCTGCGGCAGCGCTGCGCAGGTCGGCGCAGGCCTTGTCCAGTGCCGCTTCGACGTCCGGCAGCATGGCGGTCACGATGGCCAGGTCGCCGGCGCTGGCGGCGCGTTCCATGGCATGGCACAGCGTGTGCAGTTCGGTGGAGTTGAGATAGCCGGCGCTGCCTTTCAGCGCATGGCTGGCGGCTGCCGCGGAGGCGCTGTTGCCGGCGGCGACGGCGGCACGCACGCTCGCCAGGCGGCGCGGGGCTTCCTCCAGAAAGGCTTGCGTGATGCGCTGCAGATGTTTGTGCGACAGCCCGGCCAGCGGCAGGATTTGCACGGTGCCCGGCGCGGCCGGCGGCACGCCGAATTGCTGGTCCAGCGCCGCTTCGGACTGCGCCGCCAGCCGCGCGGCGTCGGTCGGGCGCAGCGGCCGGCCGCGGCTGAGGTGCTGGGCGATGACTTTTTCCACCTGGTCGTACAGCAGGCGCTCGTCCACCGGCTTGCTGAGGAAGCCATCCATGCCCACCGCCAGATAACGCGCGCGGTCATGGTCGCTGGCGTTGGCGGTCAGCGCGATGATGGGAATGCCGGGATCGAGCACGCGGTAATCCTCGCTGCCGCCGGCGCGGATCAGGCGCGCGGCCTGTTCGCCGTCCATCATCGGCATGCGGCCGTCCATCAGCACCAGATCGTAGGCGGCGCTGCTCAGCGCGTGCAGCGCCTGCAGGCCGTTCTCCACGATGCGGATGTCGTGGCCCATGCCTTCCAGCAGCGTGCTGACGATGATTTGGTTGGTGCGCACGTCTTCCGCGCACAGCACGCGCAGGCGGTAGGCGTGATGCGTTTTGCGCGGCAGCTCCGAAGGATCGGCCGCCGGCGCCGCGCCCAGTTGCAGCGGCAGGGTAAAGCTGAAGGTGGAGCCGGCGCCGACGCTGCTCTCGGCCACGATGGCGCCGCCCATCAGTTCCACCAGTTCTTTGCAGATGGCCAGTCCCAGCCCGGTGCCGCCGTAGCGGCGCGTGGTGGAATGGTCGGCCTGCTCGAATTTCTGGAACAGGCGTGGCAGCGTGTCGGCCGGGATGCCGGGACCGGTGTCGCTGACGTCGAAACTGACATTGGTCCGGCCGTCGGCCGTCTGCAGCGCCGACACGTCCAGTCGCACTTCGCCGCGGTCGGTGAACTTGATGGCGTTGCCCAGCAGGTTAAGCAGGATCTGGCGCAGCCGGGTCGGATCGCCGCGCACGTAGCGCGGCAGGTCCAGCGCCAGATCGTAGCGCAGCAGCAGGCTCTTGGCGTCGGCCTGCTGCTGCAGAATGCCGAGCGCGTCGTCGACCAGCGCGATCAGGTCGAAGTCCACGCTTTCAATCGACAGGCGGCCGGCGTCGATCTTGGAAAAATCCAGAATGTCGTTGAGGATGGCCAGCAGCGATTCGCTGTTCTGCAGGCCGATGCGCAGGTATTCCCCGGTGCGGCCGCGCACGGATTGATCGCGCAGGGCGAATTTGAGCATGCCGATGACGCCGGCCAGCGGCGTGCGGATGTCGTGGCTCATGGCCGATAGAAAATCGATGCGGTGGCGGCTGACGATTTCCGCGTGTTCCTTGGCCTCGGTCAGTTCGGCCGTGCGCTCCTGCACGCGCTGCTCCAGATTGTTGCGCAGCAGGCGGATCTGGTCGGCCAGCGCAAACGCCAGCAGCACGCCGTCCAAGGTGCCGCCCAATAACGTGAACAGCTGCGCATTGCTCACCAGTGCCGGGATCAGGCCGACGTTGGCCGGCAGGATCAGCAGGCCCGGGATCATCAGCGCCACAAAACCCAGCACAAAGAAGCGCGCCGGCTGGTAGCCGCGCCGCCAGACGATGATGCCGCTCGCCAGAGCCATGGTCATCCAGATGGTGATGACGATGGTGGCGATGGTGTGGGCGTAGCTGAGCGCCAGGAAGCAGCTGGGCAGCGCCGCCAGCGGCAGCACGATGTTGATGCGGCTGAGCGCAAACAGGCGCGGCGCGGTCTCTTTCAGGCGCAGGAAGGTGGTGTAGAACAGCGTGCTCAATACCGGCAGCAGGAAGAAGGGCACATAATGCCAGTGCAGGTTATGCCACTCGAACAAGTCGGCTGACAGATGGAAGGTCATGCCCCAGGCTACCGCATAGCACAGCACATACAGCGAGTAGTACAGCGAAGAGCGCTCGCGCGTGATCGAGTAGATGAAGAAGTTGAACACCGCGAGCGCCAGCAGCGCGCCCATCGCGCCGATGATCAGCACATTTTCATGCGCCACCAGTTGCTGGTAGGCGGGCCGCTGCAGCACCGAGAACACCGGCGTGCGCGCGTAGTAGGGACTGGAGAAGCGTATCAGGACGTGATGGCGCAAGCCCGGTTGCAGGTCCACGTCCTGGCCGTAGTGCAGCAGATAGGGGTGCGGCTGGCGGTAGCCGGTTCGCATCTGGCGGATGCTGCCATCCTCGCCGTAGACCTGGATGTCGACTCTGTCGATCAGGGTGTCGTTCGGATCGATCACCCAGTGCGGCATGCGGCCATCGTTGCGCAGCTCCGCATACAGCCAGTAGCTGCCGCCCAGCAGGTTGACGCGGGACGCCGGCTTGAGCCGCGCCAGCATGGCCGGCAGGCCGGCGGCGTTGACCGGATAGGGCTCGCCACCATCGACATACAGCCGGCCGGCTTTGGCCAGATCGACGCTGTCATGCGACAGCGCCACGGTCTGTGCCCGTAGTGGCGCCGCCATGCAGAACGCAAGTAACAGAAGCAGGGCATAGCGGTGCACGTGCGCGCTGAAGCTGAGAATCGTGCTCGCGTTGCTCATTCGTGGTCCGTGCGCCCGCTGTCTGGAAAAACCCATTGTAATCGAGAACATAGCCTTTTGGTATGATGGCGGCTTTGAGCATGAGGGCGTCATCTTGCTAATATCACCAGAGCAGTTCATCGGTTTTCTCAGCGCCGCGCTGCTGATCACCATTTCGCCAGGACCGGACAACCTGATGGTGCTGAGTGTCGGCATGTCGCGCGGGCGCCGCCAGGGCATGATGTTCGGCCTCGGTTGCGCGCTTGGCTGCCTCAGTCACACGCTGCTGGCAACGCTGGGCGTGGGCGCATTGATCAAGGCTTCGCCGCTGGCGTTTGGCGCCCTGAAGGTGGCGGGCGGCGCCTACCTGATCTGGCTCGGCATTGGCGCCCTGCGCAGCCGCGGCGGCGCGCGCGTGGAGGGCGCTGGCTTGCCCGATGAAAGCCTGGGGAAATTGTTCGCCAAGGGTTTGTTCGCGAATGCGATCAATCCGAAAGTAGTGCTGTTCTTCCTGTCCTTCCTGCCGCAGTTTGTGGTGGCCGAGCGTGGCGATGCCGGCTGGCAGACAGCGCAACTGGGTCTGCTGTTCACGGCGCAGGCGGTGGTGCTGTTTGGTTTGCTGGGTTACTTCTCTGGCGCGGTAGGCGCATGGATCAACCGCACGCCGAGCGCCGGCAAATGGATGGACCGCGTGGCCGGCGCCATCTTCGTCGGCCTTGGACTGCGCCTGATCATCGCACGCTAAAAAAAGTTTGTTCGGGGACGCGATGTCATCATCGCGTCATGCGCGGAGGAGATACTGTCTTTGCTCTTTCAAGTCTCTCCCGATTTGAAACGTTTGGCCCGCGCCTTACAAAGTGCCGCGGGCCTTTTTTTATCTGGAGCTTAGCTCAAAGCGCAGTTCCATCTGATCCTGCACCGACATGGCGCCGGCCATGACGGAGAAGGGCGTCAGGCCGAAATCCGTTTGTTTGAGATTGACCGTTCCTTTGACGGTGATGACGCCGTTTTCTTCGCGCAGATCGACCGGTATCGCCAGCGTGCGCGTCACGCCGTGCAGGGTGATCGCCACTTGCAGCGGCTGGCCGGCGGCGCCGCGCTCGGCATGCACCTGCACCAGCGGATAGCGCTCCGCATCCAGCACCTTGGTCAGCATATTGTGGCGCGTGCCTTCGATGGCGTCGGCCGATGGCTGCTTATCGAGGCCGGCGATCTGGCGCAGGTCTGCTTCATCGATTTTCATCTCATCGAGACGGAACGTGAAATCGGCGCGGTTCTGCGCCGGCGCGACGGTGCCGGTGATGGCGTGGCTGGCCACCACGTGGTCGTGGCCTAGCCGCGCCAGCACGCCGCCGCGCCGCACTGTGACGACGATCAGCGAGCGCGCACTGTCGATGCGCAGCAATGGGCCGGCGCCGGCCTGCTGCGGCGCCGCAGGCGATGCCGCTGCCGGCGCCGCTATAGGCGCGGCGGCCGGTGGCGGCAGCTGCGAGCAGGCAGCCAGTATGCTCAGGGCGATGGCAGCGATGGCAGCGAGAGAGATTTTTCGATGCGTCATGTGGGTGTAATATTGTCCAATTATTATCGCCTTCGCTGGCGAAAGCGTGTTCCCGTTGGCCCCGTGCCCAAGACGGTGCGGGATCCCACAGAACATAGCTCAGCAGGCTGGCCGGTGGCCTGAAACACCGGCACCATACCTCACTTCCCCATTCCTGGCTTCCTTAATGAAGTCCTAAGCCTGCGCTTGCCGATCGGTGGCAAAGTAGCATCCATAGCGCGAGGTTAAGCCCAGCGCCCGGTTGCCGGACCGACCAAGCCCGGCACAGATTCAGTCCAGCCGCACCATAGCGGCGGACACCCGGACATCCCCACGCTCTCGAGCGTTTTGCGACCAGCACCGTCTCACGACGATGCTGGTTTTTTTTTGCCCGGCCGCCTTAACTTAACTGCCGTGCTGCGCCAGCCAGGCGTCGATCTGGGGAAGGCGCTGGCTGCGCACCTTGATGCGGTACTCCACCGCGGCAATTGCTGTGTTGGTGTCGCCCGCCGCTTCGGCCGTCAGATATTGTCTCGCATAGGCCCGCAGCTTGCCCACCATGGCCGGATCGGCCGAGTACTTGCCGAGGGCGGGGAAGTAACGGCTGCGCGAGCCCGCTTCCACCTTGCTTTCCACTTGTGCATAATGGGCCTGCGCGAAATCGAAAGCCAGGTCCGGATGGCGCACCGCCACCGCGCTGATCATCGAGGCACCGATGGTGGCTCCTGGTTCGTCGGTCAGCGCCAGATCCAGCGTGCGCTGCGCCAGCGCGGGGTCGCGCACGGACGCCAGCAGCTCATACAGCTCGTTTTTGGCGGCATTGGCGCTTTCCGCTTTGGCGCGGGCGTGCAGCTGCTCCCAGATGGCCGCATCGGCATTGGCGGCAATCACCGCCAGCACCGGACGGCGCAGCGCGGCCGGCAGCGCATTGCTGTCGCTGACCGACGCAGCGTACAATCGGCGTGCTTCCGCCAGCACGGCCTCGTCGCCCATTTTGCCGAGGGTAAGGATCAGCGTCTCGCGCAGGTTGACGACCGGCGCCGCTTCGTTTCCGGCGGCGCTCCAGCCGATGCGCGCCAGGACCGGCGACAGGCGCGCACGCGCAAAGCGCTCCAGCGCGGCACGCTGCTGCGGCTTGTCCTGGTAGTGGTCGCGCAGGCCGGCCAGCACCTGGGCGATGTTTTCCCACACTTCCGGCGCGGCGTCGAGCGGCGCGCGCTGGGCTAGCTCCATGAAGCCGGTGGCCGGCGCCTGGCCGGCCAGGCCCAGTGCCCAGCTGTCGCCCAGCAGGCCCAGTTGATCGATGGCCGGCAGCGCGGCGAAGCCTTCCGCCAGCGCGGCAAACGCTTTCGGCGCGTACTGCACGCGGTAATAGCCGGCTTGGCCGGCGTTGACCAGCACCGCGCCGCAACCCGGCAGCGACAGGCTGGCCTTGCCGCCGGCGACCACCGTGCGCACCGTCGCGCCGCCGATGGTCTGCGCCACCACCGGCACCCGCCAGGTCAGCGGCTTCTTGTTTTCCTGGTCCTTGCTGTATTCGCCCTGCGTCAGCTGGACGGCGGTCTTGCCGTTCTTGCAGACCGCGTCCGCCACGCGGATCAGCGGCACGCCCGGTTGCAGTGTGAAGTCGTGGGCGATCGCGGTGACCGGTTTGCGTGCAGCCTTCTCGATTTCGCGCCACAAATCGTTGGAGACCGTGTTGCCGTAAGCATGCCGGGCGATGTAGCTGCGCACGCCGGCGCGCCATGCTTCTTCGCCCACGTAGTTTTCCAGCATGCGGATCACCGATTCGCCCTTCTGATAGGTGATATCGTCGAAGGCCTGGGTGGCCTGATCCACGGTGCCGATGCGTTGCACCACCGGGTGGGTGGTGGCCAGCGCGTCGTGCTCCATTGCGGTTTCACGGACGTCGACGGTGCGCAGGTGCCAGTTCCACTCAGGGTGCAGGCGGTTGGTGGTGCGCGAATCCATCCACGAGGCGAAGCCCTCGTTCAGCCACAAATCGTCCCACCACGACATGGTAACCAGGTCGCCGAACCACTGATGGGCGATTTCGTGCGCGGCAAAGGTGAAACTGCGTTCCTTGTCCGACTGGGTGGCGGTGCGCGGGTCCAGCAGCATGCCGTATTCGAAGGTGAAGATGGCGCCCCAGTTCTCCATCGCGCCGAAGGATTGGCTGCGGCCCGGCGCGGCGATGTTGTCCAGCTTGGGCAGCGGGTATTTGACGCCGAAGTAGTCGTTGTACTCCTTCAGCACGGCGCGCGAGGAGTCGAGCGCAAACTGTGCCTGCGCCAGCGCGCCTTTCTGCGTCACCACGCCCAGTTCCACGCCTTGCTCGACGGCGCTGGCGCGGTCGAATTCTCCCAGACCGAAGAACAGCAGGTAGGTCGACATTTTCGGCGTGGTGGCGAAGCGCACCAGTTCCCGGCCGTCGGCCAGGGTGGTGGTGGAAGCGACCGGCATATTGGAGATCGCGGTCTGGCCCGCCGGAACGGTGGCTTCCAGCGCGAAGGTGGCTTTGTAGAACGGCTCGTCCCAGGACGGGATCATGCGGCGCGCGTCGGCGGCCTCGAACTGGGTGTACAGGGCGCGCTTCTTCGCGCCGCCGTTTTCATAGTCGAGCGAGAACAGGCCGGCCGGCTGGTCGCCGATCACGCCGGTGTAATCGAGCTTGAGCTGATAGCTGCCCGGCTTGAGCGCTTCGGCAAACCGGAAGGTGGCAGTTTGATTCTTTGCGTCGACCTCGATCTTGCTGGTCGCCTGCACCGGTTTGCCGGGGCCGGCGCTGATGGCGGCCGCGCTGAATTTCAGTTCGGCGGCGTTCAGCGTCAGGCTGCTGGTGGCCTGTTTGACGTCCAGCGCGATGGTGACGCTGGCGCTGAAGCTGCTGTTGGCGGCGTCCGGCACCAGCGAGACGGCGTAGTGCGTCGGCGCGGCGGTGCGCGGCAGCTGGGTGGTGACTTGCGTTACCTTGGCGGCAGGCGCCGCGGCGGCCAGGGGAGGGGCGCCGGCGGACCAGCCCAGCATCGCCGTTACGGCGAGCGAAATCAAACTGCGCTGCATGCTTATCCTTTTTATCGTTTGGGAGCCTTGTGGGCAAGCGTGCAATCTACGGCGAAGCGCAGGCGCTGTCAAATCCCTTTGGGGCAGGTCAGGCGATGCGCTTGTACCAGGACTGGTGGGGCAGCAGCGGCTTGTAGTGGCGCGCCAGCGGGTCGTGATCCTCCAGTGGACGGTCGAGCGCCAGCGCGCCGAAAGGAGCGAGGCTGTCGTCGAACAGTTGCAGCACGCGTTTGCGCAGCGCCGGGCCGAAGTCGGGCAGGGCGCGCTGGCCCAGGATCATCTGGAATTCGTTGAACGAGGCATCGGTCACCAGATTGTACTGGGCCCAGGTGATGCGGCTTCTTAGGTGCGACTTGAGCACGGCGTGCCGGCCGTCGTCGCTGACGTCGAAGTAGTCGATCAGCCTGCCGATGCCGCCGCTGCGCTGATAGTTCCCTTGCAGTTCGCCCAGGCGCTCCATCGGCAGCCTGGCTTGCTGCACTTCCGCCAGCATGGCGTCGCTGGCGACGGTGGCGTATATTTCGGTGCGCGGCGCCAGATGTTCCTGATCGAGCAGGATGGCCAGCGTCCAGGCCTGCTGGGCGCCGGCGCAGTCGGCCAGCCAGACGCGCGGCAGGGCGGCGCCGTGCAGGCAGACGCCCAGTGTCAGGCGCAGCATCGAGACTTCCAGCGTGTGATCGAACATCAGCGCCGGCTCGACGTAGAGGGCGCGCAGCAGGGCGTTGTAGGCCTCGTCGTCGTGCAGGATGCGCGACTGCAGGGCGGAGATGGTGGCCAGGCCCAGTTGCGCGCGCAGCGCCTGCACCTTGCGCGTCACCACGGAGCGGTCGTAGCCGCGGAAGTCGTAGCCATGGCACTGGAACAAAGCTTCCAGCAGCAGTTCCAGCTCAAGCTCCTCGACCGAGGACGGCGAGTGGCGCCGTCCCGTACCGCCGGCCGAGACGATCAGCGGCACCCCGCCGGACGCGTCGGGCGTACCCTCCCGCTGGGTGGCCGCGTTGGCGTCGGGCGGGGGCGCGCCGGTCAGGGCGGCTTTGATGGAGGCGATGATGGACGCCATCAGTGCAACCATACGCGCATCAGCGACAGCAGCTGCGCCACGTCCACCGGCTTGGTGATGTAGTCCGAGGCGCCGGCCGCGATACATTTATCGCGGTCGCCCTTCATCGCCTTGGCAGTCAGCGTGATGATCGGCAGCGATTTAAACTTGGGAATGCGGCGGATCGCGCGCATCGTGTCGTAACCGTCCATCTCCGGCATCATGATGTCCATCAGGACGATCTCGATGGTCGGGTCGCGTTCCAGCACCTCGATGCCGTCGCGTCCATTTTCGGCAAACAGCACCTGCATCTGCTGGCGCTCCAGCAGCGAGGACAAGGCAAAGATATTGCGCAAGTCATCGTCGACGATCAGCACCTTGCGTCCTGCCAGCCCGCCTTCGGCCGCGTGGATTTCCTCCAGCATGCGCCGCTGCGCTTCCGGCAGGCTGGCCTGCGAACGGTGCAGGAACAGCGCCGTCTCGTCCAGCAGGCGCTCCGGCGAGCGCGCATCCTTGACCACGATGGTCTTGGCGTAGCGCTTCAACTTGGCCACTTCCTTGCGGTTCAGGTCGCGCGCCGTGTTGATCACGATTGGCACATCGCGCAGCGACTCGTCCTTGCCGATGATGTCCAGCAGATCGAAGCCGCTGATGTCGGGCAGCGTCAGATCCAGCACCATGCAGTCGAAATGCTGTTCGCGCAGTGCATCCAGCGCCGCCTGGCCGGTTTCCACCGCCACGATATGAATGTCGGCATCGCCGATCAGGGCGATAATGGATTCGCGCTGCGCCTGCTCGTCATCCACCACCAGCAGGCTGCGTTTGCCGCCCAGCAGGAATTTCTGAATGCGGCTGAACTCCTCCTGCAAGGCCTCCTTGCTGATCGGCTTATTCAGGTAAGAGATGGCGCCCAGCCGCAGCGCGCGTTCGCGCTCGCGCAGCGACGACATCACGTGCACCGGAATATGGCGCGTGCTCGGGTCGCGCTTCAGACGGTCCAGCACCGTGAAGCCGTCGATATCCGGCAGATCCAGATCGAGGAAAATCGCCGACGGCAGGTAGTCGCGCGCCAGGCTCAGGGCCGAATCGCCCTGCATGGTGACGATGCCCTTGAAGTTCTTCTCGCGCGCGAAGCCCAGCACGATCTGTGAGAAGCGCTCGTCATCCTCGATGATCAGCACCGAGGGATCGCCCGGCGCCACCAGCCCGCGGTCGTCGCTGCCGCTGTATTCGTCAAGCTCCGCCTCCAGCTCGGAGAGGTTGCTGACCGTCTCGTGGTCGGCCTGCGGCGGCGGCGAGTACACCACCTGCGGCGCCGGCGCCGGCAAGCGCACTTGCGGCGCGCGCACCATGTCGTAATTGATGAAGCCCGCGCGATTATACGGCAGGAACAGCGTGAAGGTCGAGCCGTTGCCGACCACCGACTCGACCCGGATCTCGCCGCCCAGCAGGCGCGCCAGCTCGCGCGAAATCGACAGGCCGAGGCCGGTGCCGCCGTATTTACGCGCGGTGGAGCCGTCGGCCTGCTGGAATGCCTCGAAGATCAGCTGCAGCTTGTCGGCCGCGATGCCGACGCCGGTGTCGGACACCGCAAACGACAGCACCGCGTCCGCATGCAGCAGGTTGGGGTGGTCGCTGGTGAAGCCGCTGTTCACCAGGCTGATGACCAGCGACACCTGGCCATGGGTGGTGAACTTGAAGGCGTTGGACAGCAGATTTTTCAGCACCTGCTGCAAGCGCGTGGTGTCGGTCATCATCGCCGTCGGCAGGTTGTCCTTCAGCTCCACGTGGAAGCCGAGATGCTTGGCCTCCGCCATGTGGCGGAAGGTGCGGTCGACGTAATTGCGCAGATTCTGGAAGCGGTACTCCGACACGTCCAGCGTGACCGTGCCGGATTCGATCTTCGACAGGTCCAGAATATCGTTAATCAGCGTCAGCAGGTCGGAGCCCGAGCCGTGGATGGTCTTGGCGAATTCCACCTGCTTGCCGGACAGGTTGCCGTCCGGGTTGTCGCCCAGCTGCTGCGCCAGAATCAGCAGCGAGTTCAGAGGCGTGCGCAGCTCGTGCGACATATTGGCCAGGAACTCGGACTTGTATTTCGACGACAGCGCCAGCTGGGTGGCTTTTTCCTCCAGCGCCAGCTTGGCTTGTTCCACCTCGCGGTTTTTGCGCTCCACCTCGATATTCTGCTCGGACAGCAGACGGGCTTTTTCCGCCAGCTCCTGGTTGGTCTGCTGCAGCTCCTGCGCCAGCGATTGCGACTGCGTCAGCAGCGATTCGGTGCGGCTGTTGGCCTCGATGGTGTTGAGCACCACCCCGATCGATTCCATCAGCTGGTCGAGGAAGGACAGGTGGGTTTCGGTGAAGCGGTCCAGCGAGGCGATCTCGATCACCGCCTTCACCTGCTGCTCGAACAGGATCGGCAGCACCACGATATTGGTCGGCGGCGCCGCGCCGAGGCCGGACGACACCACGATGTAATCGCGCGGCACGTCGGTCAGCCAGATACGCACCTTCTCCAGCGCGCACTGGCCCACCAGCCCTTCTCCCGGCAGGAACGAAGTTGGCAGCTTGCGGCTGGAGCGGTAGCCGTAGCTGGCGATCATGCGCAGGCGCGCATCGCTGTCGCCGGCATCCATCATGTAGAACACGCCGTGATGCGCCGACACCAGCGGCGCCAGTTCGGACAGAATCAGCTTGGTCACCGCCTGCAAGTCGCGCTGGCCTTGCAGCAGGCGGGTGAAGCGCGCCAGGTTGGTTTTCAGCCAGTCCTGCTGGGCGTTCTTCAGCGTGGTGTCTTTCAGGTTGCGGATCATCTCATTGATGTTGTCCTTGAGGTAGGACACCTCGCCGCGCGCTTCCACCTGGATGGAGCGCGACAAGTCGCCGCGTGTCACGGCGGTTGCCACCTCCGCGATCGCGCGCACCTGGTTGGTCAGATTGGCCGCCAGCTGGTTGACGTTCTCGGTCAAGTCCTTCCACGTGCCGGCCACCCCGGACACGTTGGCCTGGCCGCCCAGCTTACCTTCCGTGCCCACTTCGCGCGCCACCCGCGTCACCTCGGAGGCGAAGGAGGACAACTGGTCCACCATCACGTTGATGGTGTCTTTCAGTTCAAGAATCTCGCCCTTCACGTCCACCGTGATCTTCTTGGACAAGTCGCCGCGCGCCACCGCCGTCGTCACCGCCGCGATGTTACGCACCTGGCCCGTGAGGTTGGACGCCATGAAGTTCACGTTGTCGGTCAAGTCCTTCCATGTGCCGCCCACGCCCGGCACGTAGGCCTGGCCGCCCAGCTTGCCTTCCGTGCCCACCTCGCGCGCCACGCGCGTCACCTCGGAGGCGAAGGAGGACAATTGATCCACCATCACGTTGATGGTGTTTTTCAGCTCAAGAATCTCGCCCTTCACGTCCACCGTGATTTTCTTGGACAGGTCGCCGTTGGCCACGGCGGTGGTCACGTCGGCGATGTTACGCACCTGGCCCGTGAGGTTGGACGCCATGAAGTTCACGTTATCGGTCAAGTCCTTCCAGGTGCCGGCCACGCCGGACACATTCGCCTGGCCGCCCAGCTTACCCTCGGTGCCCACCTCGCGCGCCACGCGGGTCACCTCGGATGCGAACGAGTTCAGTTGGTCCACCATCACGTTGATGGTGTTCTTCAGTTCGAGAATCTCGCCCTTCACGTCCACCGTGATCTTCTTGGACAGGTCGCCGTTGGCCACGGCGGTGGTCACCTCCGCGATGTTACGCACCTGGCCGGTCAGGTTGCCCGCCATCGAATTCACCGAGTCGGTCAAGTCCTTCCAGGTGCCGCCCACGCCTTTCACCTGCGCCTGGCCGCCCAGCTTACCCTCGGTGCCCACCTCGCGCGCCACCCGCGTCACTTCCGACGCGAAGGAGGACAACTGGTCCACCATCACATTGATGGTGTTTTTCAATTCGAGAATCTCGCCCTTGACGTCCACCGTGATTTTCTTGGACAAGTCGCCATTGGCCACCGCCGTCGTCACCGCCGCGATGTTACGCACCTGGCCCGTCAGGTTGGACGCCATGAAGTTCACGTTGTCGGTCAAGTCCTTCCAGGTGCCGCCCACGCCCGGCACATAGGCCTGGCCGCCCAGCTTGCCCTCGGTACCCACCTCGCGCGCCACGCGCGTCACTTCGGAGGCGAAGGAACGCAGCTGGTCCACCATCACGTTGATGGTGTCTTTCAGCTGCAGGATCTCGCCGCGCACGTCCACCGTAATCTTCTTGGACAAGTCGCCGTTGGCCACGGCGGTCGTCACCTCGGCGATGTTACGCACCTGCGAGGTCAGGTTGCCCGCCATCGAGTTCACCGAGTCGGTCAAGTCCTTCCAGGTGCCGGCCACGCCTTTCACTTGCGCCTGGCCGCCCAGCTTGCCTTCCGTGCCCACCTCGCGCGCCACCCGCGTCACCTCGGAGGAGAAGGACGACAGCTGCTCCACCATGGTATTCGCCGTCATCGCCGCCCGCAGGTATTGGCCTTTCAGCGGATGGCCGTCCACCTCCAGCGCCATGGTCTGCGACAGGTCGCCTTTCGCCACCGCGCCGATCACGCGCGCCATTTCGGAAGTCGGCCGCACCAGATCGTCGATCAGGGTGTTGACGGAACTGATGATGGTGGCCCAGCCGCCGGCCGTATTCGGCATCTCGGCGCGCTGCGTCAGGCGGCCTTCGCGGCCCACCACGCGGCTCACCTCCGTCACCTCGCGCACCATGCGCGCCTTGGTGTCGATGATGTCGTTCAGCGTGTCGGCGATTTTGCCGGCCATGCCTACCCAGTCGGAGGGCATGCGCACTGAAAAATCGCCTTTTTTCAGCGCCATCAGGGTGGACAGCAGCAGCTTTGCGTCCAGTTGCTCGCCCAGGTCGGTCATATTATTCATGGCTTATTCCTCATTGCTTAGGAGGGTAGGTGAGGTGAAATCGATATTGGTTTGTTCCAGCAGCCCGGCCGCCGGCAGCGGCGGATAAAACAGCGCGCCCTGGCAAGTCTGGCAGCCCAGTTCATGCAGCACTTCCAGCTGCTGGCGCGTTTCCACGCCCAGCGCCACCACCTGCATCGACAGGGCGCGCGCCAGATGGATCACGGCGGCCACGATGTCGGTGCCGCCTTCGTCGTTGCCGATGCCGTGCACGAAGCTGCGGTCGATCTTGAGCGCGTCGAGCTGCCAGCGCTTGCAGGCCGCCAGCGACGAGCGCGCGCTGCCGAAATCGTCCAGCGCGACGCGCACGCCGGCGTTCTGCATTTGCGTCAGCAGCTGCGCCAGCGGTTCGCTGGCGCCAAGCAGCAGCTTTTCGCTCAATTCCATGCCGATGCTCCCTGCCGGCAGTCCGTGCTTGCGCATGGCCGGCAGCAGCACCTGCAGCAGGTCGGCGTGCAGCTGCGGCGTGGCCAGATTGAGCCAGATGCACAGCGGCGGCGCCGCGTCTTGCGCAGCCGCGCTCATGGCTTGCCACAGCGCCGCCTGCGAACAGCACTGCGCGATCACCCAGCTGTCGATGCGGTCGAGCAGGGCGCGTTCCTGCACCAGCGGCAGGAACTGCGCCGCCTCCAGCGACCCATGCACGGGATGACGCCAGTGCAGCAGCGCTTCGGCGCCGATCACATGGCCGTTGTCGAGGTCCACCTGCGGCTCGTAGCGCAGCTCCAGCTGACCGGCAGCCAGCGCCTTGCGCAGTTCCAGCGTCCAGCGCTCGCGCTCCCGTTCGCGCACGTTCAGCTCTTCATGGAAGAACTGCACCGGCGTGGCGGCATTCTGCTTGGCGTGGTACATGGCGGTGTCGGCGTTTTTCATCAGCGCCTGGGCGTTGGCGCCATCCTGCGGATACAGGGCGATGCCGATGCTGGCCGCAGTCTTCAAACGATGGCTGCCGATGTCGAACGGCAGGGCGCAGGCCATTTCGATCTTGCGGCCCACGCGCGCGGCGTTGGTGGAGGCGGATTTGCCTTCGATGAGCACCACGAATTCGTCGCCGCCCAGGCGGGCCACGATATCGGCCACGCGCACCGCCGCCGTCAGCCGCGCCGCCACTTGCCGCAACAGTTCGTCGCCGACTTCGTGGCCGTAGGTGTCGTTGATCGGCTTGAATTTATCGAGGTCGAGGAACAGCAGGGCGAAGCCGACGCCGCTGCGGTCGGACGTGGCCACCGCGTGTTCCAGCTGCTGGATCAGGGCGCGCCGGTTGAGCAGGTTGGTCAGTGCGTCGCGCGTGGACAGCTCGTGCGCCAGTTGCTCCGCCTGTTTGCGCTCGCGGATTTCCTGTTCCAGCTCGGCGTTGATGCGCTCCAGATCCTGCATGCGCTGCACGCGCAAGTCCTGGTTGAGGCGCGCCAGCTCGTCGGTCTTGACGCGCAGCTGCATATTCTTCTTGGCCATTTCCACGAATACGCCCACCTTGGCCTGCAGGATTTGCGGGATCACGGGCGTGAACAGATAGTCGGCCGCGCCCTGCTGGTAGCCCTTGAGGCGGTTCAGCTCATCGGCATAGTGGGCGGTGATGAAGATGATGGGCGTGCCGGCCGAGCGCGGGTGCGAATGGATCGCCTCGGCCGTCTCGAACCCGTCCATGCCGGGCATGCTGACGTCCAGCAGAATGACGGCAAACTCGTGGCGCAGCACCTGGCGCAGGGCCTCCTTGCCGGAACCGGCCGTGATCAGTTCATACAATTGCTGTTCGGCAGCGTCGAGCAGCAGCGTTTCCAGCGCGTAGAGGCTGGCCTGGTCGTCGTTGACGAGGAGAACTTTGGGGATCTGCACGGCTGTAGTCGACTGTAGCGGTGTTTGGACGGAAAAAGATACTGTGCATTTTATCGTTTTACTAACTACGCTTCCAGCTTTTTGCAACTAAAAAATCTTAGCGGAATTAATTTTTCCTGTGCGCACGATTGCATGAGTTTGTTGCGCCAATTCTCACCAATTCTTCCACTGGTTCCTGCGCGGCATTGATAGTATCCTGCTGTGATGCAAAAAATTTCCGTTTTTAAAGTGACTCTGCATGCTGAAATCGCCTGACAGGAGCAAGGTCGTCACCGGTTCGCGCCTGATTTTCTGGGGCGCGGGCTGCATGCTGGCGGCCGGCATGGGGGCGCTGCTGTATGGCATTGCCGCCCGCACTGTCGACGACGATGCCGCCCACCGCTTTGAAAACCTGGCGCGCAGCACCCAATACGGGATTTCGGCCCGCATCAAATCCTATTCCGACCTGACGCGCGGCCTGACGGCGTTGTTCCAGACCAGCGACCATGTCACCCGCAAGCAGTTCAGCCAGTACGTCGACAGCCTCAATATCCCGCGCCACTTCCCGGCCATCGAGGCGTTGACCTGGGCGCCGCTGGTGACCGATGCCCAGCGCGAAGCCTTCGTGGCCGGCGTGCGCGCCGAAGGCTTTCCCCGCTTCGACATCAAGCCGCCGGGCCGGCGCGAGCAGTATGCGGTGCTGACCTATCTGGAGCCGGCCGCCATGCTGGAGGACCGGCTCGGCGTCGATATCGCCGCCAATCCGCTGGTGGCGCGCATGCTGGCATCCTCGCGCGACAGCGGCCAGGTGGCCGCCTCCGGCCTGCCGATCGCGATGCGGCTGCCGACGCCGCATTTTGGCCTGGGCGTGCGGCTGCCGGTCTACCGGCGCGACATGCCGACCACCACCGTGGCCGAGCGGCGCGCCGCCTATCTCGGTTCGGTGGGGGCGGGCTTCAGCATTCCCAAACTGGTGCAGGGAGCCATCGACGAGATGACGGTGCGGCAGGTGCACCTGACCCTGTACGCCGACGGCAGTACCGACGTCGAGCAGCGCCGGCTGGTGATCGAGCCGACCGACCGTCTGCTGTTCAACGACTCCGGCGCCATGGTCGCCACGCCGCTGGCGGCAGCCGAGCGCCGGCGCATGTTCGAAACCGTGCTGCCGATCGATTTCAACGGCAGCCTGTGGAAGGCGCAGTTCCGGGTCCGCAAGGACGCGCTGCTGACCGGCTTCGATCGCTACTTCCCCTGGATCGCCGCGCTGACCGGTTTTTCCGGCACGCTGCTGCTGTACAGCTATGTGTTCGTGCTGTACGCTTCGCGCCGGCGCGCCATCAAGCAGGGCGTGTTGCTGGACACGGTGCTGAACAACGTCGACGCCCACGTCTACATGAAGGACCAGAACCGCCGCTACCTGTACGTCAACGCGCGCATGGCCCACAGTCTGGGCATGCCGGCGCGGGATATCATCGGCAAGCTCGATCGGGAACTGATGCCGACCAAGGCGGCCGACGCCGAGTGGGCGCTGGAGCGCCCGGTGTTCGCGGACGGCGTCAAGCGCTCGGGCGAAACCCAGCTGGTGGGCCGCGACGGCGTGGTGCAGCATCTGTGGACCGTCAAGGTGCCGGTGGAGCTGGGGCGTTCGTTCACGGCGGTCATCAGCCTGTCGACCGACGTGACGGCGCTGCACAAGCTGAAGGAAGAAGCCGACGCGGCCAACCAGGCCAAGAGCGACTTCCTGTCGAATATGAGCCACGAGATCCGCACGCCGATGAACTCCATCATCGGCATGGCGCACCTGGCGCTGAAATCGGTCACCCATCCCAAGCAGCGCGACTACCTGCAAAAGATTTACCACTCGGGCCAGCACCTGCTGGGCATCATCAACGATATCCTCGATTTTTCCAAGATCGAGGCGGGCAAGATGGACCTGGAGGTGCTGGACTTCACGCTCGATACGCTGCTGTCGAATATCTCGGCGCAGCTGGGCGAGAGCGCGCATGCCAAGGGACTGGAGCTGGTGTATGAAATCTGGCCCGGCCTGTCGCACCAGTTGCGTGGCGACCCGCTGCGGCTGGAGCAAGTGCTGCTGAACTTTGCCAGCAATGCCATCAAGTTTTCCGAAAACGGCAAGGTGATCGTCCGCGCCCGGCCGCTGGAGGAGCGCGACACCCACATCATGGTGCGTTTCGAAGTGGTGGACCACGGCATCGGCATGTCGCAGGATCAGGTGACGCAGCTGTTCCAGTCCTTCCACCAGGCCGATACCTCGACAACCCGCCGCTACGGCGGCACCGGTCTCGGACTGGTGATCAGCAAGCAGCTGGCGGAACTGATGGGCGGCGGCGTCGGCGTGGACAGCAAGCCGGGCGAGGGCAGCACCTTCTGGTTCACCGCGCGCCTGGCCAAGGGCGTGCGCTTCCTGCAGCAGACCGACGAATCGGTGCTGCCCGGTGTGCTGGACAGCATACGCGGCGCGTCCATCCTGCTGGTGGAGGACAATATCTTCAGCCAGCAGGTGGGGCAGGAGCTGCTGGAGGATGCCGGCGCCACCGTGTGCGTGGCCAACAACGGCAAGGAGGCCATCGACCTGATGCTCAAGGAGCGCTTCGACTGCGTGCTGATGGACGTGCAAATGCCGGTGATGGATGGCTACGAGGCCACGCGGCTGATCCGCGCCCACCCCAGGCTGTCGGCCACGCTGATCATCGCCATGACCGCCAACGCCGGCCGCGACGACCAGCAGCGCTGCCTCGATGCCGGCATGGACGAATTCGTGACCAAGCCGATCGCGCCCAAGCTGCTGTTCGATATGCTGTCCAAGTGGATGAGCCAACGGGCGCGGGCCGACAGCGGCGCGGCGCGCAGGCCGGCGCCGCCGCCACCTTCGTACTTTTCGGCGCCGCCGGCCATGGCCGCCTTGCCGTCGCCGCCGGTGTTCGTGCCGCGCCAGATGGCGCCGTCCGCGCCCGCCATGCCGTCGCCCTCCGCGGCGCCGGCCGAGCTGTTCGACGTGGCGGCGCTGGCCGAGACCTTCGGCGGCAAGCCGGACAAGATGCGCAAGTATGCGCTGCTGTTCCTGAGTTCCGCGCGCGACGGCCTGGCCGAAATCGACGAAGCGCTGGCGGCCGGAGACCTGGCGCATTTGTCGGAACTGGGCCACCGCACCAAATCGGCCGCGCGCGCGGTTGGCGCCATGCAGTTCGGGAACCTGTGCTATGCGCTGGAACAGGTGCGCAAGGATGCCGACACCGGCAACGCCCAGCGGCTGGTGGCCGAACTGCACGCCATGCTGGACGTGCTGGACCAGCATATCGAGCAGGAACTGCTGGCATACGATCCGGGCTAGAGCGATAATAAGGGCTTGAACATCACAAAGCGCCCTATGCACCCTGGCATCACTCCCGGACTCCTGATTTTGCACGGTAATCAGATGGAGCAGTTGCGCGCCGCCGTGTTCCAGTGGCTGCGCAGCCATCCGCTGGGGGCGCTGGAGCCGGAAATCTTCCTGGTGCAGTCCAATGGCGTGGCGGAATGGCTCAAGATCGCGCTGGCCGAGGAAATCGGCATCTGCGCCGCCTCGCGCGTGGCGCTGCCGGCGCGCTTCCTGTGGGACGCCTATCGCGGCATGCTGGGGCGCGAGCGTGTGCCGCCCATTTCCGCCTTCGACAAAGGCCCGCTGACCTGGCGCCTGATGCGCCTCCTGCCGGCCTTGCTGGCCGATCCGGTGTTCGCGCCGCTGCGCCACTTCCTGGCCGACGGCGAGGCCGAACGCCGCCTGCAACTGGCCGAACGCCTGGCCGACTTGTTCGACCAGTACCAGGTCTACCGCGCCGACTGGCTGGATGACTGGGCCGCCGGCCGTGATCAACTGCGCAACGCCCGTGGCGACGCCGCGCCGCTGCCGGACGACCAGCGCTGGCAAGCACAGTTATGGCGCGCGGTGATTGCCGACGTCGAACCGCACGAGCGTGGCCTGGGCCGCGCCACCGTCCACACCGAATTCGTGCGCGCCAGCGCCGCCGGCGAGGCGCCGCTGGGCCGCCTGCCGCGCCGGGTGGTGATCTTCGGCGTGTCGGCGCTGCCGTTCCAGACCTTGCAGGCGCTGGCCGCCATCGCGCGCTACACGCAGGTGCTGCTGGCGGTGCCCAATCCGTGTCAATACTACTGGGGCGACATCATCGAAGGCCGCGACCTGTTGCGCAGCGCGCACCGCCGCCAGCAGTTGCGCAATGGCCAGGACCTGGGCCGGATCCCGCTGGAGGAACTGCATGCCCACAGCCATCCGCTGCTGGCCAGCTGGGGGCGGCAAGGCCGCGACTTTGTGCGCATGCTGGACGAATTCGACGAGGCCGCGCAAGCCGCCGCGGCGGAAAATGACGACGTCGCGCCGCTGCGCGTCGATTTGTTCAGCGAAGGCGCGGGCGACACTCTGCTGACGCAAGTGCAGGCCGCCGTGCGCGAATTGCTGCCGCTGTCCGAACACCCGCACACGCCGCCGCCGGACGACGACCGCTCGATCGAATTCCACATCACCCACAGCGTGCAGCGCGAAGTGGAAGTGCTGCACGACCAGCTGCTGCAGATGTTCGCCGACGCCGAACGCAGCGGCCGCCCGCTGCGCCCGCGCGATGTGGTGGTGATGGTGCCGGACATCGACACCTTCTCGGCCGCCATCCACGCCGTCTTCGCCCAGCACCGCCGCAACGACGCGCGCTACATCCCGTTCGAGATCGGCGACGTCAACGACCGCAGCGTCAATCCGCTGCTGGTAGCGCTGGAATGGCTGCTGCGCCTGCCGCAGCAGCGCTGCCGCCAGAGCGAGGTGCGCGACTTGCTGGATGTGCCGGCGCTGGCCGCGCGTTTTGGCCTGCATGAAGACGACCTGCCGACGCTGGGCCGCTGGATCGAAGGCGCCGGCGTGCGCTGGGGCCTGGATCAGCAGCACCGCAGCGGCCTGGGTCTTGGCCCGGCCGGCGAGCAGAATGCCTGGATCTTCGGCGTGCGCCGCATGCTGCTCGGTTACGCCAGCGGCGCTGGCGGTGAACATGGCGGCAGTTTCGCCGGCATCGAACCGTACGCGGAAGTGGGCGGGCTGGATGCCGCGCTGGCCGGCTCGCTGGCGCAACTGGTGGAAGCGCTGCTGCACTGGCGTGCCGTGCTGGCCGAGTCGCGCACGCCGGCCGAATGGGGCGTGCAGGCGCGCGCGTTGCTGGCCGCCTTCTTCAAAGCCGGCGAAGAGGGCGACCGCCTCACGCTGGCGCTGCTGGACGACGCCCTCAATAAATGGCTGGACACCTGCGACGGCGCCGGCTACGACGAAACGGTGCCGCTGGCGGTGCTGCGCGAGGCCTGGCTGGGATTGATGGACGAGCCGACGCTGAATCACCAGTTCGTCTCCGGCGGCGTCACCTTCTGCACCCTGATGCCAATGCGCGCCGTGCCGTTCCGCGTGGTCTGCCTGTTGGGCATGAACGATGGCGATTTTCCGCGCCGCGCACCCAAGGCCGATTTCGACCTGCTGGCTTTGCCGGGCATGGCCCGCCCCGGCGACCGCTCGCGCCGCGACGACGACCGCTACCTGATGCTGGAAGCCGTGCTGGCCGCGCGCGACAAGCTGTATATCAGCTGGGTGGGGCGCAATGTGCGCGACAACAGCGAGCAGCCGCCGTCGGTGCTGGTGTCGCAGCTGCGCGACTATCTGGTCAGCGGCTGGGACATGGACCAACGCGACCTGCACGCCCGCACCACAGAACACGCCTTGCAGCCGTTCAGCCGCCGCTATTTCGAAGACGGCGGCCTGCTGACCTACGCGCGCGAATGGCGCGAGGCGCACGGCGAGCAGGCCGATGAAGGCGACTCGGCCACGCTGCCGCCGTTCGACATCGACGACAAATTCCGCCTCAAGCTCGGCCAGTTGCACAACTTCCTGCGCCAGCCGGTGCGCTATTTCTTCCGCCAGCGGCTCGGCGTGATGTTCGGCGAGGCCGCGCTGGTGGGCGAGGACGAGGAGCCGTTCTCGCTCAACGCGCTGGAACGCTACCTGCTGGAAGACACCATGTTGGACGACGCCGACGCACCGGAAGAAATCGAGCAGGTCTACGACACCCTGGCCCAGCGCGCCGAACGGCTGGCGCGCGAAGGCGTGCTGCCGATAGGCCTGATCGGCCAGCAGTACCAGCATGAGCTGGTGCAGGCGCTGGTGCCGGTGCGCTGTGCGTGGCTGACGCTGCGCCAGCATTACGAGCTGCCGGCGGCCAAGGTGGCGCTCAATCTGGTGCTGGCCGGCGTGCCGCTGGACGACTGGATCGATCAGCTGCGCAGCAATGGCGCGGAAACCGTCTGGCTGGCGCAGATGTCGTCGCGCGTGGCCGACGCCAAGGGCAAGCCGCGCGGCGACAAGCTGATGGCGATGTGGCTGCGCCAACTGGCGGTATCGGCCACCGGCATGCAGGTCACCGGCTATCTGGTGGCGCGCGACGCCATCGTCACCATGCGGCCGCTGGCGCCCGAGGCGGCGCAGGAAGCCCTGCGCGAGCTGGTGTGCCTGTGGCGCGACGGCATGAACCGGCCCTTGCCGACCGCCTGCAAGACCGCGCTGGCGCTGGTGCAGGGCGGTGATCCGCGCCTGACCTATGATGGCGACGGCTTCGAACGCAAGGGTGAAAACGAGGATTTGTGCCTGCGGCGCCTGTGGCCGGACTTCGCCGCGCTCAGCGCCATGGCGGATTTTGACGACGTATCGCGCGCCCTGTATGGCCCGCTGGCGGCGTGGATGGAGCAGGACATCACGATAGAGAAGATCGAAGGCGAGGGCGCGGCATGAGCAACTTCAATCAACTGGCGCCGCTGACATTCCCACTGCACGGATCGCGCCTGATCGAAGCCAGCGCCGGCACCGGCAAGACCTGGACCATCGCCGCGCTGTACGTGCGGCTGGTGCTGGGCCATGGCGGCGACAACGCCTATCTGCGCCCGCTGCTGCCGGCAGATATCCTGGTGATGACCTTCACCCGCGCCGCCACGCGCGAGCTCTCCAACCGCGTGCGCGAACGGCTGGTGGAGGCGGCGGCGTATTTCCGCGCGGCGGAGCCGCGCAGTCAGCGCGACAGCTATCTCGATGCGCTGCTGGAGTCCTATCCTGACCACAGCGCCCAGCAGCAGGCCGCGCACCGCCTGCAACTGGCCGCCGAAACGATGGACGAAGCGGCCATCTTCACCATCGACGCGTGGTGCCAGCGCATGCTGCGCGAGCACGCCTTCGACAGCGGCAGCCTGTTCGACGAAGAGCTGGTGAGCGACGAACAATCCTTGTTTGAAGACGCGGCGCACGATTACTGGCGCCAGCAAGTCTATCCGCTGGATGCGCTGTCGCTGGAAGCGCTGCTGTCCTGCTGGAGCGACGTCGGCGCGCTGAAATCCTCGATCCGTGAACTGGTCAGGCGCGCCGACATCATTGGCGACGCTGCGGGCAGCGGGCAGCCGCTGGGCGTGGTGATCGCCGAGGCGCAGCGCAAATTCCAGGCGCAGCTGGCGGCGCTCAAGGACGGCTGGTTCGAGCGCGCCACGCGCATGGAGCAGTGGATCGCCCGGCACCGCGCGGCCGACCCCAAGTGCTTCAATGGTAACAAGATGCGGCCGGATTCCTTGAGCGCCTGGTTCAACGGCCTGCGCGAATGGGCGCAGAATCCGGCCATCGTCATGCCCGATATTTCGGACACGGCATGGAATCGCCTCACGCCGGAAGGGCTGGAGGACGCTTTCGCGAAAAATTTCAGCACTGTGGTGCCGGAAGATTTCGACGCCACCCAGCCGCTGAAACAGGCCTTGGCTGAAATCGAGCCGCTGTCGCACGCGCTGTACCGCCACGCGGCGGCAGCCGTGGCCGAGCGCATGGCGGAGCTGAAAAAGCGCGGCCGCCAGTTCGGCTTTGCCGACATGCTGGACCGCCTGAACGCCGCGCTGCAAGGCGAGAACGGCGCCGCGCTGCGCAAGCGCATCACGGACCAGTATCCGGTGGCGCTGGTCGACGAATTCCAGGATACGGCGCCTAACCAGTACCAGATCTTCAACCAGTTGTATCGCGTGGCAGATAACGATCCGGCGACAGGCCTGTTCCTGATCGGCGATCCGAAACAATCGATCTACGGCTTCCGTGGCGCCGACATCCACAGCTATCTGTCGGCGCGCCGCGCCACGGCGGGGCGGCACTACCAGCTGGGCACCAACTACCGCTCGACCAAACCGGTGGTGGACGCCGTCAACCACCTGTTCCTGCACGCCGAAGGCCGCAACGCCGGCGAAGGCTTCCCGCGTGGCGCCTTCCGCTTTCGCGACATCCGCACGCGCGAGAATCCGCTGCCGTTCGACGCGGTCGGCGCGCAAGGCCGCAAGGAACGCATGGTCGATACGGCCGGCGATGTACCGGCGCTGATGATCGCATGCAGCGCGGCGCAAGACCTCAAGGCCGAAGGCTACCGCGAATACTTCGCCCATCATTGCGCGGAAGACATCGTCGCGCGCCTGAACGACGAGCGCACCGGCTTTGACGGCGGCGACAAGGGCTTCGAACGCCTGCAACCGGCCGACATCGCGGTGCTGGTGCGCGACCGCAAGGAAGCCGCCGCCATCCGGCGCGCGCTGCAGCGGCGCGGCGTGCCGAGCGTCTACCTGTCGGACAAGGACTCGGTCACCGACAGCGAGGAAGCGGCCGACGTGCTGCGCTGGCTGTCGGCCGTCGCCAATCCGCTCGATGGCGCGCTGGCGCGCGCCGCCTTCGCCACCCGCACCGCCGGCTTGCCGCTGGCCGAACTGGCGCGTTTGTCGTCGGACGAACTGGCGTGGGAAGAGCGCGTCGAACAACTGAAAGCGCTGCACATCATCTGGCAGCGGCAAGGCGTGCTGGCCATGCTGCGCCGCTTCATCCACGAGCTGCAACTGCCGGCGGCCTTGCTGCAGCAAGTGGGCGGCGAGCGGCGCCTGACCAATCTGCTGCATCTGGCCGAACTGCTGCAATCGGCCAGCCGCCAGCTGGACGGCGAACAGGCGCTGATCCGCTGGCTGGCGGAGCAGATCGAGGGCGGCGAGGGCGCCGGCGATGAACGCGTGCTGCGTCTGGAAAGCGACGCGGAGCTGGTGAAGGTGGTGACGGTCCACAAGTCCAAGGGGCTGGAATATCCGTTGGTGTATCTGCCGTTTGCCGTCAGCGCGCGCAAGGTGGAGCGGCGCAACCGCAGCTTCTTCGAATTCAGCGACGACGATGGCGTGCGCCGCATCGACATGGCGCTGACCGACACCGCCATGCGGCTGGTGGAGCGCGCGCGCCTGCAGGAAGACTTGCGCCTGATGTACGTGGCGCTGACGCGCGCACGCCACTTCCTGTGGCTGGGCGTGACCGCGCTGCCGACCCGCAAGGCGGGCGAGAACTCGCTGCACGAATCGGCCCTGGGTTATCTGCTGACCGGCGGCTCGCCGCTGCCGGCGGAGTTGATGATGGAGCGCTGGCAGCATGCCTGTCAGGGTTGCGATGCCATCCACCTTTCCACGCTGGAGATGGCGACGCATGCCGTCACGCGCCTGAGCCGTGTCGAACAACGCCCGCCGTTGCTGGATCCACGCCATTACAGCGGCCACTTTGAATGTGACTGGGCGGTGGGCAGTTTCAGCTCACTGGCGCGCCGCACCGGCCCCACGGGCGTAATCAGCGCCGACGGCCTGGTGCCGCGCGACGCCCTGCAGGAAAAGCTGCTGGAAGACGGCGACCAGCCGGCCATGGTCCAGCCGACGCGGGTGGAGGATGCGCCATGGCACCGCTTCCCGCGCGGCTCGGTGCCTGGCAACTTCCTGCACGAGCAGCTGGAGTGGATGGGGCAGGAGGGTTTTGCCATCGTCGGTCATGACAACTTTACAGAGCGCCTGACGCGCCGCGTGGAGCGCGCCGGCTGGGGCAACCGGCTGGAAGACACGCTGGCGTGGCTGAGCGAAATCGCCCGCACGCCGCTGCCGTATCTGGACGCCCCGTTGAGCAGCATCGCCGCGCCGCTGCCGGAAATGGAATTCTGGTTCCCCAGCGAGCGCCTGACCACCGGCGCGCTCGACCGGCTGTGCGCCGCGCATCTGCTGGGCGGCGCCGCGCGTCCGGCACTGCCGGAGCGGGAGCTGCACGGCATGCTGAAAGGCTTCTGCGACCTGGTGTTCGAACACGAGGGACGTTACTGGGTGCTGGACTACAAATCGAACGCGCTGGGCAGCGGCGACGCCGCCTACCACGAGCCGGCGCTGATCGCCGCCATGGCCGAGCATCGCTACGACATTCAGGGGGCGATTTACATGCTGGCGCTGCACCGGCTGTTGCAAAGCCGGCTGGGCGAGGCCTACGACCCGGCCGAGCAGCTGGGCGGCGCGATTTTCATGTTCCTGCGCGGCATAGGCAACGCGCAAACGCGCGGCTGCTACCGTATCGCGCCGGATCCCGAATTACTGGATGGGCTGGACAGCCTGCTGGGTGCAAGTCATGAATGAGGCATTTTTTGCGCAGGTCGATGCGCTGACCGAGGCTG